>Ga0209483_1001201_pt1 | contig 20100 bp, 18 predicted proteins | sample NGEPerA_FD_184508 | JGI IMG/M metagenome (GOLD analysis project Ga0209483, IMG submission 184508) | Arctic peat soil microbial communities from the Barrow Environmental Observatory site, Barrow, Alaska, USA - NGEE PermafrostL2-A... | ecosystem: Environmental > Terrestrial > Soil > Wetlands >... | reverse complement strand
ACACCGGCGATCAGCGCCTCGACCGCCGCGACGCCGAGCGCCGATCCCGCCTCCTTGAGGGCATTTGCCAGCCGCGTCCGCTCCGGCGTCGCCACGTTCATCGCCCGTTCTCCTGCCCAACCCCGCATAGATTAAACCATTCTCGCCCGGCCGCGCGCCGCCGACAACCAACCGGTTGCGCACGCTGCGACGCGATAGTTCGCGCCGATATCAGTCAGCTTAGCTGACATTATGCATGGCTGATTTGCGTGGCAACGGTTGACCTCCCGCTTTTTCGTTGCCATTTGTGCGTCGCACCATTGGGTGAGAGGTAAGCAACATGTTCATCGTCAATCTCATCGCCGCTGCCGGTCACGCGCTGTCCGATTGGCGCCACAGGCAGCAGGCCTACGCCGAGCTGATGGCGCTTGACGACCGGTCGCTCGCCGATATCGGCATCCGCCGCTCCGAGATCCCGGCGATCGTCGAGGGCTATCACGAGGCGTCCGGGAATTCGCGGGACCGCGAATTCGCTCCCGCCTTCACCACGCGCAAGCTGGCCGGCGGCCATACCTGGTTCCCGTGGTTTCCGCCGCTCTAACAGCGCTGCCAACGATTGCGCGGCGGCCCGCTCCTTTCGGGGGGCCGCTTCATTTGCGCAGGGGCTTGATGCGCAGGGGCTTCATTTGCGCAGGACGAGGATCGACCAGCCGTCGATCACGATGCGGAAATCGAGCGCGAGGCGCTGCGTCCGATAAGCGGCGAGCACCCCGGCTTCCTGGCGCCGCAGCAATCCCGAGAGAATGACCGTGCCGCGCGGCGCGGCGCGGCGCGCCAGATCGCGCGCCATCAGCATCAACGGCCGGGCGAGGATGTTGGCGAAGATCAGATCGTAGCTGTGGCTCCGCCCGGCGCCGGCGGCGCAATCGACCCGCACCGATCGGCCGACGCCGTTACGGCGCGCGTGATGCCGCGCGACCCGAACGGCCACGGAGTCGAGGTCGCTCGCCGCGATGTTGCAGTGCAATCGTTTGGCCGCGGCGATGGCGAGGATGCCGCTGCCGGCGCCGATGTCGCGCACGCGGCGGAAGCGGCGCCGCCGCGCCAGACGATCGAGAGCGATGAGGCAGCCGCGGGTCGAGGGATGCTCGCCGGTGCCGAAGGCGGCCGCGGCGTCGATCTCGACCGCGATCGCGCCCGCCGGCGGCTGCTCCCGCCAATGCGAGCCGTGGACGAAGAACCGGCCGATGCGCTGCGGCGGGAAAGCGCGGCGGTTTTCGGCGAGCCAGTCGCGCTCGGGGATTTGCTCTTCGCCAGATTCGATGACCGCGCCGCCGGACGCCGCGGCGGCCAAGTCGAGCCGTACGCCTAGCCTCGCATCCAGGATCGGGACCGACGCGTAGGCTTCGACCAGCCATTCCGCGGGCCGGGCGCCGCCGCCTTCGCGGGTCTCGAACGCCGCGACGCCGCCGGTCAATTCATCAAATACCTCGGAGACCGCGCCCGCTGCTTCTGCGCCCTCGACCCGCGCCGCGACCCGCCACAGCGCCATCGTTCACGCGCGCTCGACGAAGGCGTCCATCACCTTCTTGTCGCCGGCTTTCTCGAACGCGATTTCGAGCTTGTTGTCCTCGACGGTCCGGATGGTGCCGTAGCCGAATTTCTGATGGAACACGCGGTCGCCGACCGAGAACCCGCCGATTTTGCGGATGTCCTGGCCGCGCTGCAGCGGGCGCGAGCCTTCGATGACGAGCGGCGGACGCGGCAGGGTCTTGCGGTAGGTGTCCCGGGGGCCCTCGCTCCAGCCGGCGCCCCAGGCGGCGTTGGCGGCCGGGGGCGCGGCCCAGCCGGCGCCGGGGCCGAGGCCCATCTCGGTCTCGACCTCGATCTGGTCCTTCGGCAGCTCGTCGACAAAGCGCGAGCGCGCCGATGCCTGCCACTGGCCGTGGATGCGGCGGTTGGCGGCGAACGACACCAGCGCGCGCCGCCGCGCCCGGGTCAGCCCGACATAGGCGAGCCGGCGTTCCTCTTCCAGGCCGGGGAGGCCGGCCTCCTCGATCGCACGCTGCGACGGGAACACGCCCTCTTCCCAACCGGGCAGGAACACCGTGTCGAATTCGAGCCCCTTGGCGCTGTGCAGGGTCATCAGATTGACCATGTCGCCGCCATTGTCGGCGGCGTTGTCCATCACCAGGCTGACATGCTCCAAGAACCCGCCGAGGTTCTCGAATTCGGCCATCGCGACGACGAGTTCCTTGAGGTTTTCGAGCCGGCCCGGCGCCTCGGGCGAGGGGTCGGCCTGCCACATGCCGGTATAACCCGATTCGTCGAGCACGCGCTGGACCAGCTCGACATGGGAGATGGTCTCGGTCTCGGCGCGCCAGCGGTCGAGCATGGCGATAAAATTGGCGAGCGCATTGCGGGCGGCGCGCGGCAGCGTGTCGCCGGGGATCAGGGCGCGCACCGCCTCGACCAGCGACAGCCTGGCCTGCCGCGCCGCGCCGTGCAGCAGCTGCAAGGTCGCGGTGCCGATGCCGCGCCGCGGCGTGTTGACGATGCGCTCGAAAGCGAGGTCGTCGGCCGGTTGGTTGACGAGGCGCAGATAGGCCATCGCGTCGCGGATTTCCTGGCGCTCGTAGAAGCGCGGGCCGCCGATGACACGGTATGGCAGGGCGAGGGCGATAAAGCGCTCCTCGAACTCGCGGGTCTGGAACCCGGCGCGGACCAGGATCGCGATCTCCTTGAGTGCGTGGCCCTTGCGCTGCAGCGCCTCGATCTCGTCGCCGGCCCAGCGCGCCTCCTGCTCGGCGTCCCACAACCCGCGCACGGTGACCTTGTCGCCCTCTTGCGAGCGGGTCCACAGCGTCTTGCCGAGCCGGCCGCGGTTGTGGCCGATGACCCCGGCCGCGGCGCCGAGGATTTCGGGGGTCGAGCGGTAATTTTCCTCCAAGCGCACGATCAGGGCGCCGGGGAAATCGCTCTCGAATTTGAGGATGTTTTCGATCTGCGCGCCGCGCCACGAATAGATCGACTGGTCGTCGTCGCCGACGCAGCAGATGTTCTTGTGCTGCTGCGCCAGCAGCCGCAGCCAGAGGTACTGCGCGACGTTGGTGTCCTGGTACTCGTCGACCAGCACATAGCGGAAGCGGCGCTGGTAGGTGCCGAGGATCTCCGGGTTCTGCTGGAACAGCGTCAAATTGTGCAGCAGCAAATCGCCGAAATCGACCGCGTTCACCGTCGCGAGGCGCTCCTGGTAGAGCCGGTAGAGGTCGATCGCCCGGCCGTCGGCGAAATCGCCGATCTCGCTCGCCGAGACCTTGTCGGGGATGAGCCCGCGATCCTTCCAGCGCTCGATCACCGCGTGCAGCACCCGCGCCGGCCAGCGCCGCTCGTCGATCCGGGCGGCGGCGAGGATCTGCTTCACCAGCCGCAGCTGGTCGTCGGTGTCGAGGATGGTGAAGCTCGATCTGAGACCGACCGCCTCGGCGTGACGGCGCAGGATGCGCGCGGCGAGCGCGTGGAAGGTGCCGAGCCAGACGCCCTCGGCGGCGGCATGGCCGATCATCGCCTGCAGACGCTCGCGCATCTCGCGCGCCGCCTTGTTGGTGAAGGTGACCGCCAAGAGCTCGCCAGGAAAGGCGCGACGGGTCGCGAGGATGTGCGCGAGCCGGGTCGTCAGCACTCGGGTCTTGCCGGTGCCGGCGCCGGCCAGCACCAGAACTGGCCCGTCGACCGCCGCCACGGCCCGCGCCTGCGCCTCGTTGAGAAGGGCAAGATAGGGCGCGTCGCCAGATTCGCGTGGAACCCCCGCGGGAGCGGCGGCGGTTTGATCGAAAGCCAGGTCGGACATCGCCTCATCATATAGCACTGCGCGCCGCTCCCGCAGCGCACGGCTACGCCGAGTTTAAAATTTAGCCGTCATTCCGGACGCTGCGAAGCAGTGAACCCGGAACCTATGAACATGGACGGTGCATGGTTGTGCGGCAGCGTTGGTATGGTTCTAGCTTTAGGTCCGTGTTCATAGGTTCCGGGCTCCCGCGCTGCGCGCGGCCCCCCGAATGACGGAGCCGAGTGCGGGAACGCGCCCGCATGGCAGCGATGAAAACCGTTTTAAATCAAACGAGTTCTGGCGTTTATAGCGGCGTCTCGGCCATGATGGCGCAAGCATTTTTTCGCAAGCCGCCCGATGCACGCCGCGATCGTTCTCCTCGTCCTGATTCTGACCTATGCCGGCATGGCGGCCGGGCGCATCGCCTGGCTCCAGGTCGACAGGACCGGGATCGCGTTGCTCGCGGTCATCGCCCTGTTGGTGACCGGGCAAATGAACCTCGACGATTTCGGCAGCAATGTCGACATGCCGACCCTGGCCCTCTTGTTCGCGATGATGATCATCTCGGCGCAGTTCGCCGAATCGGGGTTTATCGACCTCTGCGCCCGCACCTTCACCAGCACCCGGCACGGCACGACGGTGCTGTTGGCGCTGACCGTAGCGGTGGGCGGCGGGCTCGCGGCGGTGCTCGCCAACGACATCCTGATCATCACCATCGCGCCCTTGCTGATCGTCGGCGCCAGGGCGCGCGGCTTCGACCCGCGGCCCTTCGCGATCGCGCTCGCCGCCTCGACCAACGCCGGCTCGGCGGCGACCCTGATCGGCAACCCGCAGAACATGCTGGTCGGCGCGATCGGCCGGCTCGATTTCTGGCGGTTTCTCGCGGTCTGCGGCGTGCCCGCGCTGTTCAGCCTGGCGACGGTCTTTACCGTCGTCTGGCTGCAGTGGCGGCGCCGCATCGTCGCCGGCGCGTCGCCCGACCCGGCCGAGTTGCCGGCGGTGATTTTGCACCCGTTCGACCGCAACCAGGTGATCAAGGGCGCGGTGGCGCTGCTGGCGCTGCTGCTGTTGTTCGCGACCTCGCTGCCGCGCGAGATCGGAGCGCTGTTCATCGCCGCCGTGCTGCTCGCCAACCGCAAGATCACCAGCCGCACGATGATCGCGACCGTCGATTGGCCGCTGTTGCTGCTGGTCGCGTGCCTTTTCGCGATCACCGGCACGCTGAACCAGGCGGGCGTCGCGTCGAGGCTGCTGGCCTTTCTCGACAGCCATGGGCTGCTCCCGAACGGGCTCGTGCCGCTGACCCTGTTCAGCGTCTTCACCAGCAACGCGATCGGCAGCCTGCCGGGGACGATGCTGCTGTTGCAGGTCTGGCCGACCCCGCCGCCCGGCGTGCTTTACGCGCTGGCGCTGCTGACCAGCCTCGCCGGAAATCTGCTGCTGTCGGGCAGCCTCACCAACGTGCTGATCGCCGAGCGCGCCGACCGCATGGGCGCGCGCCTCGGCTTCGCCGACCATGCCCGCGCCGGGGTGCCGATCACGCTCGTTTCGCTCGCCTTCGCGATCCTGTGGCTGTCGGTGACGCATACGCTGTCGCTGCTGCCGACGCCCTTGCCGCTGGATCAGTGACCCGGACCCTCGCGCCTGATACAACCCGGCCGCTTTCAGCTTAAGGATCGGACGTGGCGGCTCGCCCTCTTCGCATCGGCACCCGCGGCAGCGCGATGGCGCTCTTCCAGGCCAATCTGGTGCGCGACCGGCTGGCGGCGGCGCATCCCGAACTGGCCGAGTCGGGCATGATCGAGATCATCGTCATCCGCACCACCGGCGACCGGGTGCAAAACCGCCTGCTGGCCGAGATCGGCGGCAAGGGTCTGTTTACCAAGGAGATCGAGGAAGCGCTCATCGCCCGGCGCATCGATCTCGCGGTGCATTCGCTGAAGGACATGGAAACGGCGCTGCCGCCGGGGCTCGACATCGTCTGCGTGCTGAAGCGCGACGATCCGCGCGACGTACTGGTGGCGCGCGGCGGCGCGGGACTGGCGGCGTTGCCCGCGGGGGCAAAAATCGGCACCGCGTCGCTGCGGCGCCGGGCGCAGCTGCTGCGTCGCCGGCCCGACCTCGCCATCGCCCCGATCCGCGGCAATGTCGATACCAGGCTCGACAAGCTCGCCGGCGGCGAGGTCGATGGCCTGCTCCTCGCGCTCTGCGGGTTGCAGCGGCTCGGCCGGACGGCGGTGGCGAGCGAAATCCTGCCGGCGGAGGTGATGCTGCCGGCGGTCGGCCAGGGCGCGCTGGCGATCGAGGCGCGTTCGGGCGATCTCGAGATCCGCGAATGCCTCGCGCCGCTGCACCACGCGGCGAGCGCCGCCTGCGTCGCCGCCGAGCGGGCGATGCTGGCGGCGCTCGACGGATCGTGCCGCACCCCGATCGCCGGGTTGGCCGAACTCGACGGCGACCGCCTCGGCCTCAGGGCGATGCTGCTCGCCGCCGACGGCAGCGCCGAGCGGCGCGCCGACGGCGCCGGCTCGGCCGAAGACGCGGCGGCGCTCGGCCGCGAGATCGGCGAGCGGCTGCGCAGCGGCGCCGGGCCGGAATTCGGCCTAGGCTGACCCTGATGCGGCTGACCCTATTGCGACAGCGGCTTTTCGGGGGCGGTGTCGTGGTGCGAGCCGAGGCCGCCTCCGCAGGCCTGTACGTGCAGCCATTCGGTCGGCGTCATGTTGCCGGCGACCACATAGCCGTAGAGCCCGACCGGCCAGGTCAGCACGAACACCACGTCGTTGACGACATCGGTGTTCTTTTTCGGGCAGTCGCCGGTGGCGAAATAGCCCACCACGAGCAGGATGATCCCGATCACGAGATAGAGCGAAACGATGGATCGCATCGGGTTTGTCTCGGTTGTTGAGGTTGGTCCGCAGGTGTGCCGCCTCCGCAGAAGCAGGTTACCGGCGGCAAAATCAACTCACAATTGCCGGAAGGCGCACGCCGAACCGCGCGGGGCGGGGATCTGGCTACCGATCGCAAAGCCAGGTCGCCGCCGCGCGCTGGCGAACGCCGGCGGACCGGCGCTCAGCCGGAGAACCCCAACTCGCCGAAAACGTTCCCTTGAGCCGGTGTTTAGAGCACGCCCTCGCTCTTCAGCGCGGCGAGGCCGCCGGCGTCGATGCCGAGCCAATCGTGCAGCACCTCGGCGCTGTCCTGACCCAAGGCCGGCGAACCTTTCAGCCGCACCGTCTTGCCGTCGACCCGCACCGGCCAGCTCGCCATCTTGTACTCGCCGTTGTGGTGCTGGACGGTCTGCATCAGCCCGCGCTCGACGAAGCTCGGCTCGTTCTGCAATTCCATGGTGTCGAACACCGCGCCGGCCGGCACGCCGACGGCAATCAGCTTTTCCATGACCTCGCGCTTGTCGTGCTGACGGGTGTACTCGCCGATGATCGCGTCGAGCTCGTCGGAGTGCGCAACACGGGCGTCGCCGGTCGCGAACTTGGGGTCCTCGATCAACTCCTCGCGGCCGATCAGCTTCATCAGCCGCGTAAAATGCTCGGGGTTTGCACGGCTGGTGGTCAGGTACATGTAGTCGTTCGGCCCGCCGCCCTTGCACGGGTAGAGCCCGGCGGGCGAATTGTTGCCCGCGCTCGGCTTGGCGCCGCGGCGCTGCGCCGGCTTGCCGGTGCGCGCCATCGTCGCAAAGCAGGTGCGCATGTAGTGGATCATCGCGTCCTGCATCGCGACTTCCAGCCGGCGGCCGACGCCGGTGCGGTTGCGCTCGTGCAGCGCGCCGAGGATCGTCGCCGCCATCAGCATGCCGGTGCCGGTGTCGCCAAAGCTGAGGCCGGGCTTGACCGGCGGCCGGCCGGGCTCGCCGGTGACGCTGATCGGGCCGCCGGCGGCCTGCGCGATCATGTCGAAGGCCAGCCCCTTCTCGTGCGGGCTGCCGCTGGCAAAACCCTTGACCTGGCAATAGATAATGCGGGGATTGATCTTCCTGACCTCGTCATAGGAGAGGCCGAGGCGCTCGATCGTGCCGGGCGCCATGTTCTCGGCGACGATGTCGGCCTTCTTGATCAACTCCTTGACGATGTCGAGACCCTTCGGCGACTTGAGGTTGAGGGTCAGCGACTTCTTGTTGACGTTGAACTGGTAGAAATACCAGGGGTCGTCATCTGGCTTGCCGGGGCGCAGCCGGCGGCCGGGATCGCCGCGGCCGGGGTTCTCGATCTTCACGACCTCGGCGCCGAACCAGGCCAGTACCTCGGTGCAGGTGGTGCCCGCCTCGAACTGGGTGAAATCGACCACCTTGACGCCCTGCAGAAAATTGAGGTCCTGGGTCATTTCGGTCATCGTCGGTCCTTCCGAGAGTGCGCATGGCGGACAGCGTGCGCCTTATCGTGCCGGCCCGCAACGCCGGCAGCGCCAAATTCCAGCCGCGACATCGTGCGGATTTGGGATAATTTGCATGCCTGTCAGCGCGAGGATGAAATCGCCATGAAGGTGGTCACGCTTAAGAATATCCCCGATCTTCCGGTGGAAGGCGCGGAGCGGATCGAAGGCTGGACGGGGCCGGTGTCGCGGTCACGTCAGACCATCATCGAGCCTGGGGATTCCGGTAACTACAACGCCAGCGTGGTGAATTTCAGCCAGGGCTGCACCACCGGCTGGCATACCCATACCTGCGACCAGATCCTGGTGGTGACCTCGGGCTCCGGCATGGTGGCGACCGAGGGCGGGACGCCGCAGGAGATCAACATCGGCGACGTCGTCCACATCAAGGCCGGCGAGCGCCACTGGCACGGCGCCAAGGCGGACACGACGATGGGTCACATCACCATCACCGCCGTCGGCGGTCAAGCCAAGTGGGGGTAGCCGCTAGCGCCGCGGCGGGTGGGCGCGGACGAACTCCTCGTTGACCTCGGCGCCCCAGCCGGGGCCGGTCGGCAGCAGCAGGTCGCCGTTCTCGATCACCGGCGGCACGGTGACGATGTCGTCCTTCCACAGCACGTCGTCGATGTCGATCTCCATGACTTTGAAGTTGGGGATCGCGGCGCACATGTGGGCGCTGATCAACGTGCCGAGATGGCCGTTGAAATTGTGCGGCGCGACGTTGACCTCGAACGAATCGGCCATGTTGGCGATCTTCACCGATTCGAGGATGCCGTTCCACGCCACGTCGATGATCGCGTAGTCCACCGCTTGGCTCTCGAAGAACGGGCGGAACTGGCGGCGGCCGTAGATAGACTCCAGAGAGGCTATCGGCGTGCGGCTGGAATTGCGGATGCGCGCGAGGCCCGGCGGGTCGTAAAGGTCGATCTCGAGCCACACCAGGTCGAGCGGCTCCAGCGCCCGCGCCAGCTTGATGTAGCCGTCGATCTTGTAGTTGAAATTGGTGTCGAGGTGCAGGCCGACCCCCTTGCCGGCGCCCTCGCGGAACGCCGAAAGCTGGTCGACCGCGGCGGCGACGATGCTGCTGTCGACATTCAATTCGGGAAAGCCGGGCGGGTTGCCGGTGCCGGGGCCGTACATCGAGGCTTTGCCGCCGTCGAAGCGGATGAGGTTGGTCTTGAGACCCCGGAAGCCCTTGGCTTTGACCTCGGCGCCGAGCTTGACGATGTCGTCGCGGCTGCGCACCGGCTCGACCCCGGCCCATTCCTTGATGCGGTCGGCATAGCGCGCGCGGTAGGTGCCGCAATGCGACCAGTAGAGCTGCAACCGGTCGCGCACCGGGCCGCCGAGCAGCTCGTAGACCGGGACGCCAAGCGCCTTGGCCTTGATGTCGACCAGGGCGTTCTCGATCGCGCCGATCGCCTGCGCGTTGAGCCCGCCCGCCGCCTGGCGGGTCGCGGCGTAGAGGTAGGTGCTGTGGCGCTCGACCGGGCGCGGGTCCTGGCCGACGAGGCGCGCGCCGAGCTTTTCGATGACCGTACCGAGCCCCTGCGCGCCGTAGCCCTCCATGAACTCGGACCAGCCGGTGATGCCCTCGTCGGTGGAGATCTTGACAAAGGAATTGACCCGCCAGCCGGCGTCGCAATGCAGGGTTTCGAGCTTGGTGATTTTCATGACGGGCTCCGCAAGCAGGCTAAATATCATGCGCCGCCAAATCGCGGCCGCCAACTCTCCGCCGCCCGACCGCGGACGCGTCCTGGTTGACATCGCCGGGGGGCGGGCTTATTTCCGCCCGACCGCGGGAGGCCCAGGTGGCGGAATTGGTAGACGCGCAGGTTTCAGGTACCTGTGGCAGCAATGTCGTGGAAGTTCGAGTCTTCTCCTGGGCACCACTCTTTTAGACCGCCTAATCATTCTTCCTCGATCTTGTCGCCGATCGCCGCGATGCGGCACCTTTACCCTTGATAGGAGGCGAAGGATGCGGCTCTCCGGGCGTTCGCTGGGGTTGCTCGTGCTTGCCGGGCTGGGCGCTTGTTCGGACGCGCGGATCACCGAAGACACGCCGGCGGCGGTCAGCGTGCGTTACGACGGCGTGGTCCAAACACTCAATGACGCCACCGTTGTCGCGCAGCGAACCTGCGCCGCCCACGGCAAGACCGCGCGACTACGCAGCACCGACATGAGAGCCATTCTTGAGCGCTTCGCCCATTTCGACTGCGTGAGCGGTTAGACCGACCGGCTCAGCGGCCGTCTATGTTCGGCGCGAGATTGCTTTGGAGCCGGAGCCTTCTTGTTTCGCCAAATTCAGAGGCTACCACCAAATTCAGAGCTACCAACTGCATCGAGGGACACCTACGCGCTTCTGGCGAGGGTTAATCCGGGTGGCTACCAGCGCCGACCCGTGTTACAAGCTTGTGCAACAAGCGGGGACTTAGGAGCATTATTATCTCCCGAATTTCAACGGCTTACGAAATCTCCTTCTGGGCACCATTCGGTAGCGGCCGATGACGCATCACCTCCACCCCGGTGATCTTCCCGAGGGCATTAGGTTCGGCGATTCGGTCGCCGTCGATACCGAAGCGATGGGGCTCAATCCGCATCGCGACCGGCTGTGCCTGGTGCAGCTTTCGGCGGGCGACGGCGACGCGCATCTCGTGCAGCTCGAGCCGGGGCTTTACGCCGCGCCGCGGCTGAAGGCGCTGATGGCCGACCCGACGATCACCAAGCTGTTCCACTTCGCCCGTTTCGATTTGGGGATGATCTATCGGTATCTCGGCGTCATGACCGGCCCGGTCTATTGCACCAAGATCGCCTCGCGCCTCGCGCGCACCTTTACCGACCGGCACGGTCTGCGCGATTTGTGCAAGGATTTGCTCGGCGTCGATCTGTCGAAGCAGCAGCAGAGCTCGGATTGGGGCGCGGCGACGCTCACCGATCAACAGCTGCAATATGCGGCGGCCGACGTGTTGCACCTGCACGCGCTGCGCGCCAAGCTCGACATGATGCTGGAGCGCGAAGGGCGCGCCGACCTCGCCCGCGCCGCTTTCGACTTTCTTCCGGCGCGTGTCTTGCTTGACCTGGAGGGGTGGCCGGAGCAAGACATCTTCGCACATTGACGGGGCGGCGGCGCCGCGCCCGCGGGGAATGCCTGGGGTTCTGCCACCGGCGTGCGAATGGGGACCACGCGACACGGTTCGTTTAATGGACGATGCCCAAGCGAATCTTTCGGGCGACGCCGCTAATCGCGGGCGGCAAACGGCGCTCGCGCACGACCTTGCCGTGGGCCGCCGGGTGATCCGCGCCGAGATCGAAGGCCTGCGGCAGCTCGCCGAGGCGCTCGACGGCGGGTTTGGCGCAGCGCTCGATTTATGCGCCGCCGCGTCGGGGCGGCTGATCGTCACCGGCATCGGCAAAAGCGGCCATGTCGCCCGCAAGATCGCGGCGACCCTCGTCTCGACCGGGACGCCGGCGCAATTCGTCCATCCGGCCGAGGCCAGCCACGGCGATCTCGGGATGATCGGCGCCGGCGACGTCGTGATCGCGCTGTCGAATTCGGGAAACAGCGCCGAGCTCGCCGACATCGTCGCCTATTCCCGACGCTTTGAGATCCCGCTCGTCGCGATGACCGGCGACCGGCGCTCGACGCTTGCCGAGGCCGCCGACGTGGTGATGCTGCTGCCCGCTGCGGCCGAGGCCTGCTCGATGGGACTGACCCCGACCACCTCGACGACGATGATGCTGGCGCTCGGCGACGCGCTCGCAGTGGCGCTGCTCGAGCGCAAGGGTTTCTCGACCGCCGACTTCCAGCTCTTCCATCCCGGCGGCTCGATCGGCCGCAAGCTGCTGCGCGTCGGCGACATCATGCATAGCGGCGACGCGATCCCGCTCGCCGCCGGGCACATGCCGATGTCCGAGGCGATCCTGGTGATGACCGCCAAAAGCTTTGGCTGCGTCGGCGTATGCGACGGCGAGGGCAAGCTGGTCGGCGTCATCACCGACGGCGACCTGCGCCGCCATATGGGCGACGCGCTGCTCGGGCGCACGGTGGCCGAGGTCATGCACCGCGAGCCGAAGACGATCGGTGCGGCCCGGCTCGCCGGCGAGGCGCTGGCGATGATGACCGGCCAAGCGCCGCCGACGACCTCGCTCTTCGTCGTCGACGATGCCGGACGGGCGGCCGGGTTCATCCACATGCACGATTGCGTGCGCGCCGGGGTCGCATGATCGGCAGGAGCGTCCCCCGGCCCGCCGGCGCCGCCGACGCCGGGCTCGGCACTGTCCAATCGGCGATCGCCAATTGGGTGGCGCGGCTTCCCGGCAATCGCTACAGCCGGCGCGTGGTGCTGCTCAAGATGACCTTACCGGCCATCGGGTTGACGCTGCTGCTGATGGTCGTGGCTTGGCCGCGCCTTGCACCGCTGTTCGACCGCCTGCGCTTTGCCGCGATCGATCTGCGCGAAGCGCGCGAGCTGCGGATGCTGAAACCGCGCTACGCGGGGACCGACCGCAACGGCAATCCGTTTCTGGTCACCGCCGCGGTCGGCCGCCAGGTGCCGGAGCGCAACGACGTGATGGCCCTCGACCGGCCCGAGGCCGACCTCAAAAGCCATAACGGCGCCAACATCGTCGTCACCGCCGATAGCGGGGTCTATCAAACCCAGACGCAATTCCTCGACGCGTTCGGCAACGTGACCCTGACGCACCAAAACGGCACCAAGATCACCACCCCGTCGGCGCGGCTCGATGCGGCCAATAGCGCCGCCGAGGGTCACGACCGGGTCGAGGGGCACGGCCCCAGCGGCGACATCGTCGCGCAGGGGTTTCGAGTCATCGACAAGGGCGACATCGTGCTGTTCACCGGCCAGTCGAACTTGGTGCTCAACGGCACGAAGAGCGACCAATCGCCGGCCGCTTCGGCCGCGACGCCCGGTGCGCTTCCGGCTCCCATCGCCCAGGCCGCCGCGCGGCTGGAGAAAGCCGAGACCAAACCCGCGCCGGTCGCGCGGCCCGCGCCGGCACGGCACGCCGCCCCGTCCCACGCGGCCAAGGCGCCGGCGCCTCCCAAAACGGCGCCTCCCAGGCCGGCGCCTCCCAGGCCGGCGGCGAAGAAGCCGGCCTGGCGATGACGCCGCTTCGGTCGCGATTGCCATTGTTGGCCGTGGGGTTGGCGTTCGCAGGCCTGAGCCAGGCGCAGGCCCAGCTCGGCACCGCCGACAACAGCTCGCCGATCAACATCCAGGCCGATTCGGGCATCGAGTGGCAACAGAACCAGCAGCTTTATATCGCTCGCGGCAATGCCATCGCGGTTCGCGGCCCCGCGACGATCAAGGCCGACACGCTCATCGCTCATTACCGCGAGGTAGAACCGGGCGCCGTCGTCAATGCGGCCAGCACCGGAAACAACACCGAGATCTACCGGGTGGAGGCCGACGGCCACGTCACGATCACCCGCGACAACCGCACCGTGGTCGGCGACCATGCCGACTACGATATCGATCAGGGCATCGGCATCGTCCGCGGCAAGGCGCTGAAGATGACCACGGCATCCGACGTCGTCACCGCGCGCGACGCGCTCGAATGGTACGACGCCAAGCAGATCGCGATCGCCCGCGGCGATGCGGTCGCGGTGCATAACGGGCGGACGATCAAGGCCGATGTCCTGACCGCCTATATGGTCAAGGCGGCGCCGAGCGCGGAGCCCGGAAAGTCCGCCTCGCCGCCAAAGCCGGCGCCGCCGCCCGGCAAACCGGGAGTCCCCGCGGCGGCGAATGACGAAGCCTCGAAAATCGACCGGATCGACGCCCAAGGCCATGTCGTCGTCGTCAACGCGGCGGATATCGGCCGCGGCGATTACGGCGTCTACAACGCGGGGACCGGGATCTGCACCCTGCTCGGCAACGTCACCATCACCCGCGGCGCGGAAGTGATCACCGGACAATACGCGGTGATGAACATGAACACGAACATCAGCCGCATCCTGCCGGCCTCGACGCTGCCGGGCAGCACCCAGAAGCGGGTCACGGGCTTGTTCGTCAAACAGGATATGCCGGGCGCCGCCGGGGGAGCTGCGGCGGGAGCCGCCGGGAGCGCGGCCGCGGCCAAACCGGCGCCGGCCGCAGGCAAGAAGCCCTGATGCGCGGCGACGATCCGGTTTCGCGCGGCGACGAGCCATTCTTTCCCGACGGGCACGTGCCGCAATGGATCGCGCCGGGTCCGGCCTCCGCGCCAGCGCGCGGTCCACGGCTGGTCGCCGACAACAAGGGGCTTTCCGGCCGTGGGCTCGGCAAAAGCTTCAAGCGGCGCGTGGTGCTGCGCGACGTCAACGTGTCGGTGCAGCGCGGCGAGGTGGTTGGGCTGCTCGGGCCGAACGGCGCCGGCAAGACCACCTGCTTCTACATCATCATTGGCCTCATTGCCGCCGATACCGGAATCGTCAACCTCGACGGCGAGGACATCACCTACCTGCCGATGTACCGGCGGGCGCGGCTCGGCATCGGCTATCTGCCGCAGGAAGCGTCGATCTTCCGCGGTCTCACGGTCGAGCAGAACATCCGCGCGATCCTCGAGATCGCCGAACCCGAGCCGGAGACCCGCGAGGCGATGCTCGACTCGCTGCTCGCCGAATTCTCGATCAGCCATTTGCGCCGCGCCCCGGCGATGGCGCTGTCGGGCGGCGAGCGGCGCCGCTGCGAGATCGCGCGGGCGCTCGCTACCCAGCCGAACTTCATCCTCCTGGACGAGCCGCTGGCCGGCATCGACCCGATCGCGATCAATGATATCCGCGACCTGGTGAAGCACCTGAAAAACCGGGGAATTGGGGTGCTGATCACCGATCACAACGTACGGGAAGCGTTCCAGATCGTGGACCGGGCCTATATCTTGCATGAAGGGCGCGTACTGATGGAGGGTCCACCGGCCGAGATTGTCGCGGATGCCGAGGTTAGGCGCGTTTACCTGGGCGAAAGATTCAGCCTATAAGCCGCTCCGAACGGAGCGCGGCTTGAATCGGATCGGTTTCTCACAGCGGTTGGAGCTTCGCCAGAGCCAGGCTCTGGTGATGACGCCACAGCTGCAGCAGGCGATCAAGATGCTGCAGCTGTCCAATCTGGAACTCGCCGATTACGTCGATGCCGAGATCGAACAAAACCCGCTGCTAGAGCGCACCGAGGGCGACGAGGACGGCGCTCCGATCGTCGAAGCCAACGGGGCCGGAGCGAACAATGTTGCCGTGGCGGCCGGACCGGCGGTGGCCACGGAAACCGCTGCCGCCGACTTCACCGCCGAGGGTGTCGAGCAGTGGGACGCCTCGCGCGGCGGCGACGGCGACGGTTCGGCCGGTTTCGACGGCGACACCGCTCCGTGGCGCAGCCGAAACGGCGCGGCTGACAGCGACGATTTCCCCGGACTCGACCAGGCCGCGGCGCGGCCGCGGACCTTGCGCGAGCATATCTTGGAACAGATCGGCGCCGATCTGCCGAACCTGGCCGACCGGGTGATCGCCGTCTATCTGCTCGACCAGATCGATGAGGCCGGCTACCTGCGCGGCGCTCTCGACGATGCCGCATCACGGCTCGGCTGTGCGCCGGAGCGGATCGCGCCGGTGCTGGCTCGGCTCCAGGAGCTCGATCCGCCCGGCATTTTCGCCCGCGACCTGCCCGAATGCCTGGCGCTGCAGCTGCGCGACCGCAACCGGCTCGACCCGGCGATGCAAACGCTGCTCGATAATCTTCCGCTGTTGGCGGTGCGCAACGGCGGCGCGCTGATGCGCCTGTGCCGGGTCGATTCCGACGATCTCGCCGAAATGGTCGGCGAGATCAAATCGCTGGATCCGCGGCCCGGTCTCGCCTTCGACCCGCCGCAGGCCCAGCCGATCGTTCCCGACATCCTGATGCGGGCGCAGCCCGATGGCGGCTGGATCGTCGAACTGAACGCCGACACCTTGCCGCGCGTGCTGATCAACAATCGCTATTACGCCCGGATCAGCCGCGCGACGCGCAATAAGAGCGAGCGCGATTATATCACCGACCGGATGCAGGCGGCGAACTGGCTCGTCAAGTCGCTGCACCAGCGGGCGACGACGATCCTCAAGGTCGCGAGCGAGATCGTCGAGCAGCAGGACGGGTTCTTTCGCCAGGGGGTCCAGTCGCTGCGCCCCTTGATCCTGCGCGACATCGCCGACGCGATCGGCATGCACGAAAGCACCGTCAGCCGGGTGACGACCAACAAGTACATCGCCACGCCGCGCGGCCTCTTCGAGCTCAAATACTTCTTCACCTCCTCGATCGCCGCCTCGCGCGGCGGCGAAGCGCACTCGGCCGAAGCGGTGCGTTTCCGCATCCGCCATTTGATCGACCGCGAGGTGCTCGACAGCACCCTGTCCGACGAGCGGATCGTCGAGCTCTTGCAGGCCGACGGCGTCGACATCGCCCGTCGCACCGTCGCCAAGTACCGCGAAGCGATGCGCATCCCCTCGTCGGTGCAACGGCGCCGCGAAAAGCTGCTCACCCTTTAAATCAGCCTAAACTCCTCACGTCTAGAGCGATATGAGATTTAGCTGAATCGGTAAGTTACGCCTTCAAGTTCGCTCCCCGGCGAAAGCCGGGGTCCATTTTTCTGGTGCTCGGAGGGCTGACAAGTGGGTCCCGGCTTTCGCCGGGAAGCGGCGAAAAGGTCCTTACCCGTCCACCTCACCCGCAAGAGAGCCCTCACCCCAACCCTCCCCGCTTTAGCGGCCTACTTCTTCACCAGCGGGCAGGACGAGTTGGTGAGCGGCTGAAAGGCCTCCGAGCCCGGGATCGTCGTGACGCGCTGGTAATAATCCCACGGGTAATGCGATTCCGCCGGGGTCTTGACGCGGAACAGCGGCATGTCGTGCACCATTGTCCCATCGACGCGGATATGCCCGTCATGAGCGAAAAAATCGTCGATCGGCGCGGCGCGCATCGCCTGCATCACCGGCTCGGTCGCCGCGGTGCCGGCCTTGGCGACGGCTTGCAGGTAGTGCATCGTCGACGAATAGACCCCGGCCTGCAGCCCGTTCGGCATCTTGCCGATGCGGTCGAAGAAGCGATGCGACCACGCGCGCGTGGCGTCGTCGGCGTCCCAATAGAACGACTCGGTCAGCATCAAGCCCTGCGCGGTCTGCAGGCCGAGGTTGTCGACGCCGTTGATGCGCAACGCCAGTGCGGCGAAGGTTTGCGGCCCCGGGATCATGTGCATCGCCGCCGCCTGCTTGATCGTGGCGGTGGTGTCGCCGCCGGCATTGGCGACGCCGATCACCTTGGCCCGCGATTGCTGCGCCTGCAGCAGGTAGGAGGAGAGATCGGAAGCATCGAGAGGGTAGCGGGCATGCCCCAGAACATGGCCGCCATTGGCCTTTACGACCGCGCCGGTCTCGTCCTCGAGGTCGTAGCCGTAACTATAATCGACGGTGACGAAGAACCACGTGTCGCCGCCATTGGCGACGATCGCCCGGCCCAGCGTGTGCGCGACCGCGTAGGTGTCGTTGGTGTAGTGGACCGAGGTCGGGGTGCAGCCTTCCTCGGTCAGCCGATTGGCGCCGGGGCCGTTGAGGATGACGATCTTGTCGCGCGTCCCGCCGATCGCCTGCACGATCAGCGCCTCGGAGGAGCCCGAGACGTCCATGATCGCATCGACATGCTCGGAGCCGAACCATTGGCGGGCGATATCGGCGGCGCGTTCGGGGCTGCCCCGGTGATCGGCGACGGCCACCTGGATCGGCCGTCCGAGCACCTGCCCGCCGAAATCCTCGACCGCCATCTGCGCCGCGGTGGCGCTGCCGCGGCCGGTCGTCTCGGAATAGGGGCCGGACATGTCGAGGATGAGGCCGAGCTTGACCGCGCCGTCGGGCACACCGCTTCCGGCGGCCGGCGATTGGGCGCCAGCGCCGGTGGCCCAAAGCGCCACCGCGATGCCTAGGATTTTCCCCCAGAAGCGATTTCTTCCGCTCATGATTTTTCGCACGGCTCGTCGTAAATCGCGGTGTACACGATTCCGTCGGCCTTCACATAGCCGCGATACATGCCGGCGCAGTTGAACGGCAGGGCGAGCGTGCCGTTGCCGCCGACCGCGACGAGCCCGCCCGAACCGCCGGCGTGGCCGAGCTCGGCTACCACGGCTTCGGCCGCCGCGGCGAGTTTCTGCCGCGCATGGGCGATGCGCGCGGCGACCTCGTGGGCGACCGCGTAGCGGATGAAGAATTCGCCGTGCCCGGTCGCGGACACTGCGCAGGTCGCGTTGTCGGCATAGGTCCCGGCGCCGATGACCGCGCTGTCGCCGACCCGGCCCGGCAGTTTGCCGGTCATGCCGCCGGTCGAGGTCGCGGCGGCGAGGTTGCCCGCCCGGTCGCGGGCGACCGCGCCGACCGTGCCGTGGCGGCGCGCTTCGTCGGCGTCGGTGTGGCCCGCGGCTTCCTGGGCGAGCGTATCGGCCAGCGCCTGCCGGCGCGCCGCGGTGAAGAAATAATCCGGTTCGGCGAAGGCGAGCCCGGCCGCTCGGCAGAATTGCGTCGCGCCATCGCCGATCAGCATCACATGCGGCGAGCGCTCCATGACCGCGCGCGCCGCCAGCACCGGGTTGCGCGGACCGAAGATCCCGGCGACCGCCCCGGCCCGGCGGTCGCGCCCGTCCATCACCGCAGCGTCCATCTCCTGGGTGCCGGCCCGGGTGAAGACCGCGCCGCGCCCGGCATTGAACAGCGGATCGTCCTCGAGCGCGCAGACCGCGGCGGTGACGGCGTCGAGCGCGCCGCCGTTTTGGGCGAGGACATCGCGGCCGGCGACGAGCGCGCGCGCCAGCCCCGCCCGGTAGAGCGCCTCGCGCGCTGCGGTCATGTCGCCGCGCCGCAGCGTACCGGCGCCGCCATGAAGGGCGAGCGCAAACCCGTCAGCGTTGTCCGTCATGCCGCGCGATCCTTGCGCTGATGCAAGATGCCAGATGGGTCCTGCTCATTGTTTCGGCAATCAACTTACCGCGATGTCGCGAGGCGCGGTATGGTGGCCTTGTCCTATCACGAGACCGCCGCTTTTGCCGCCAGCAGCACACGACATCGCCGAGCGGCGGTCCTTGCGCGCCGGGCACGGCTTCCGCCTCGCGATGATCGGGCTCGGCATGGCGATCGTGCCGCTCGACACCGCGGTCAATATCGGTTTTCCCGACATCACGAAGAGCTTCGGCCTGCCGATCGCGATGATCCAATGGGTCGTGATCTGCTACGTGCTGACCTACGCGGCGCTGATGCTGGCGTTCGGCCGGATCGGCGATATCGGCGGGCATGCGCGGGTGTTCCGGACCGGGCTCGCCTGGAGCGCCGTCGCCTACCTGCTGTGCGCCGCCGCGCCGGGGTTCGGCTGGCTGCTGTTCTTCCGCTTTCTACAGGGCATCGGCGCCGGGCTGGTCATCAGCTGCGCGCCCGCCCTGGTGACGGGACTTTATCCCGAAGAGCGGCGCAGCCACGCGGTCGGCATGTTCACCCTGATCTTCGGGATTGCATCGGCCGCGGGCCCGCTGATCGGCGGGGTGGTGGTGGCGCGCTGGGGCTGGCCGGCGGTGTTCTGGTTCCGCGCGCCGATCGCGCTGGCGAGCCTCTTGTTCCTGCGCGGCCTGCCGCCGAGCGCGACCCGCCGGGGCGAGCGGTTCGACATCGCCGGCGCGCTGCTCTTGGCGCTGGGGTTGACCGCGCTGCTCTTCGGCATCAACGCCCTCTCGCGGGTGGGCGGTTTTCAGCCCGTGGCGCTGATCGCCGTCGCCGCGGCGAGCTTTGTGCTGTTCGGATGGTGGGAAGCCCGCGCCGCGCGGCCGATCGTGCGCATCCGGATGTTCCGCGATCCCGGCTTCGCCGCGGTCAACCTCGTCACCGTGCTGACCTACCTCGCGCAGTTCTCGGT
>Ga0209483_1001199_pt1 | contig 20105 bp, 20 predicted proteins | sample NGEPerA_FD_184508 | JGI IMG/M metagenome (GOLD analysis project Ga0209483, IMG submission 184508) | Arctic peat soil microbial communities from the Barrow Environmental Observatory site, Barrow, Alaska, USA - NGEE PermafrostL2-A... | ecosystem: Environmental > Terrestrial > Soil > Wetlands >... | reverse complement strand
GGCACAAATCGTCGCCGACGCGTTCGGTCTTGCTCCGAATGACATTCGCGTCGTCACCGAGATCGATACTGTGCGCGATGCCTGGTCGATCGCCTCCGGCAATTATTCTAGTCGGTTCGCCGCCGCGGTCGGCGGCGCCGCGCATCTCGCAGCCACGCAACTCAAGGAAAAACTGACGCGCACCGCCGCCGCGCAGCTCAATGTGCAACCGGCCGAGATCGAATTCGCCGGCGGACGCGTGCGTGCGCGCGGTAATCCGGACAATAGCGTGCCATTCGCGCGGCTCGCCGCCGCCAGCCATTGGTCGCCGAGCGTGGTGGCCGACGGCAGTCAGGCGCTACGCGAGACCGTGTTCTGGGCGCCGCCGGAGCTCACCCCCCCGACCGAAGCTGATGAGATCAATTCGTCGCTTTGCCACGGATTCATTTTCGACTTCTGCGGCGTCGAGATCGACCGCATCACCGGCGCGGTGCGTATCGACAAATATGTTACCATGCACGACTGCGGTCGTGTGCTGCATCCCGGCATGGTCGCGGGCCAGATCACCGGCGGTTTCGCGCAAGGGGTCGGCGCCGCGCTTTACGAGGAATTCGCCTATTCTCCGGACGGCGCCTTTCTCGCTGGCACCTTCGCTGATTATCTCCTACCGACGACAACCGAAGTCCCGGCCCCTGTCATCTTGCACATTGAGACGCCCTCGCCATTCACGCCGCTCGGCGCCAAGGGCGTCGGCGAAGGAAATTGCATGAGCACGCCGGTGTGTCTCGCCAACGCCGTGGCCGACGCGCTCGGGCTTGCGTCGATAGACCTGCCGATGACGCCGGCTAAGCTCGCCGTTCACATTCATCCTGCCGAACATGCCCCGAGCGACGCACGGGGGCGACTGTGAAACCCGCGCGCTTCGATTATCTGCGCGCCGGTACGCTGGAGGAGGCGCACGCCATGCTTGCCTCCGAGGGCGAGGATGCCCGCATCATCGCCGGCGGACAAAGCCTAGTGCCGATGCTGTCGATGCGGATGGCGCGCCCGAAAGTTCTAATCGACATTATGCATCTACCGGAACTGGCGAAAATCGAAGCTGATGGAGATACCATCCGCATCGGCGCCGGCGTACGGCAAGCGGGGCTACTGGCGTGGCCCGAGCTTCGCGAGCGCCAGCCACTCATGGCCGCCGCGCTGCCTTGGGTCGGACATGCGCAAACCCGCAGCCGCGGCACGATCTGCGGCTCGGTCGCCCACGCAGATCCGAGCGCCGAAATTCCGCTCGTCTTGCTCGCACTCAATGGCGCCATCCAGTTATCGTCGGGCCAAAAGCAGCGGCGCCTTCCGGCAGTAGATTTCTTCACCGGGATGATGTCGACGGCACGCAACGACCACGAGTTGATCGAGGCAGTTGACGCACCGTGCCGCGCTCCCGGACACGGCTACGCATTCCGTGAATTCGGCCGGCGGCATGGCGATTTCGCGATCGTGGCTTGCGCTGCGGTGGCATACGCCGACGGCGTGCGGCTTGCGGTTGGCGGTGTCGCCGATTGCCCTGTCGTCCGCGAATATCCCGATCTCAGCGGCACCGCGATCGACGACGCGCTCAACGCATTCGCCTGGGAGCTCAACGCGCGCGATGATCTGCACGCAACCGAAAGCTTTCGCCGCAATCTTGTCCGAAAACTTGGTCGAGCAGCGATCGAGGAGGCCCGTCGATGCCGCGCTTGAGCGCCGAAGCGCGCCACCGTATTCGCTTTAAGCTCAATGGTCGTGCGGTCGAGGCCGAAGCCGAGCCGCGCATGCTGCTGACTGATTTCCTGCGTTACAATCTGGCGATGACCGGCACCCATGTCGGCTGCGAGCACGGCGTGTGCGGCGCCTGTACGGTCGAGATCGATGGCGTGCCGGCGCGTGCCTGCCTGACGCTCGCGGTGCAGGCCGATGGCGCCAATATTCGCACCGTCGAAGGACTTGCGCCCGAGCCGGGCCGCCTATCGATCCTACAGGAGGCTTTCCGCCGCCATTACGCGCTGCAATGCGGCTTCTGCACCGCCGGGATACTCATGTCGCTCGAATGCTATCTGCGCGACAATCCTTCGCCCGACGAATCCGCGCTGCGCGACTATCTCGGTGGCCATCTGTGCCGCTGTACCGGTTACGTCCAGATCATTGCCGCAGCACTCGACGCCGCCGCGCGATTGCGCGAGGCACGCAAGCATGTTTGATCTAGGCACCAGCTTTCTCGCTAGCGTCGAGCGCGACCCGCGCGCGCTGGCGATTGTCGATGGTGACGTGCGCTTCACCTACGCTGATTGGTACCGGCGGATTTCCGGAGTGGCGGACGCGCTCAACGCACTCGGGCTCAGGAGTGGCGATCACCTGCTCACCGTGCTGCAAAACTGCTGGCAGGCCGCGACCGTGCATTGGGCCTGCCAGTTTACCGGGGTCATCCTCACGCCCGTGAACTGGCGCTCGACCGCCACCGAGATCGATTATCTCGTCGAAAACTCCGAAGCAAAAGTAGTAGTTTACGACGCAATCGCGGCGGCGAGCGTGGCCGAGTCGGCGAAAGCTCAGAACTGTGCACGCATCGCGCTCGAAGCGCCGAAGTCCGGCGAGACCGCCTGGGCCGCACTCGTGGAGCGCAATACACCGGACGCTACACCGCACGCAAAGACCGACGCCTGGTCGATCATGCTCTACACGTCAGGCACCACCGCGCAGCCGAAAGGCGTGCCGCGCCGGCACAATGCCGAACGTGCGGCGGCGCTCGCGCATGTCGCGCAGAACATGTACGCCAAAGGCGAACGCACGCTCGGCGTCATGCCGCTCTATCACACCATGGGCGTGCGCTCGCTGCTGGCGATGTCCCTGATCGGCGGCGCGTTCGTCTGCCTGCCACGCTTCGACGCCGCGAAGGCACTGGCGCTGATCGCAGCGGAAAAAATCAGCAATCTCTATCTGGTACCGACGCTCTATCACGACCTCATCCATCACGAGCGTTTTACCACGACCGGCGTGCACTCAGTGCGCAAGCTCGGTTTTGCCGGTGCGTCGATGACCGATGGCCTGCTCAAAGAGTTACAAACCGCGTTCAAGCCTGAGTTGTTTGTCAACCATTACGGGTCGTCGGAAATCTACACCTTCACCATCGACCAGAATGCGCCGGCAAAGCCCGGCTCTGCCGGCCGCGCCGGGATTAATCAGCGCGTGCGCGTGGCGAAGCTCGGCGCCACTTCGCCCGACCAGGTCGCCGCCGCTGGAGAGGAAGGCGAAGTGATCGCACAGCTCCTGAGCGACGAAGCGTTCGAAGGTTATTGGCGGCTGCCGGAAGCCAACGCCAAGGCGATCCGCGACGGCTGGTACTTCACCGGCGACACCGGATATTTCGACGCCGACGGCGACATGTTCGTCACGGGGCGGGTTGACGATATGATCATCACCGGCGGCGAGAACGTCTCACCGGTCGAAATCGAAAGCTGCCTGTCGCTGCATCCGGCGGTGTTGGAAGTCGCTGTCGTCGGCCTTCCTGACGAGCGTTGGGGCAAGGTGATCGCCGCTTTCGTCAAGCGGCGCAAAGCGGTCGAGGAGGCCGAGCTCGATGAGTTTTGCCAGACCTCCGGCCTCGCCAAATTCAAGCGCCCGCGCCGCTATCTGTTCGTGCGCGATATACCGAAATCGCCGGTAGGCAAGCTCCTTCGCCGCAAGCTGGTGGCTGGCGAATACGAAACCGAACGCGCGCCGATCCGTTCGCCAAACAATGGAACCGCAGCATGACGACCATGACTTCGTCTGATCCTCGCCTCGCTACGCTTGACGGCTTCCGTGTCGAGATCAATGCCGACCGCGAGCGCGCGGATATCATCCTCGACCGACCGCCGTTCAACATGATCGTGATGCCGCAGCGGGATCAGTTGCGGCTCACTTTCGAGGTGCTCGACGAAGACAAACGCGTACGCGTGATCGTGCTGCGCGCAATCGGCGAGCATTTTTCGAGCGGCGGCAACATCAAGGGCTTCATGGAAGCGACGCCCGAGCACGTGTCAAAGCTCGCCTGGAACATCGCGTCGCCGGCGCGGTGCAGCAAACCGGTTATCGCGGCCAATCGCGGTTACTGCTTCGGTGTCGGCTTCGAGATTTCGCTTGCCTGCGATTTCCGTATTGCCTCGGAGACTTGTTTTTACGCGTTGCCGGAACAGAAGCTCGGTCAGATTCCAGGCTCCGGCGGTTCGGCAAGACTGCAGAAGATCATAGGCATCACGCGTACCAAGGACGTCGTGATGCGTTCCAAGCGCATCAGCGGCAAGCAAGCCTACGAATGGGGAATCGCAACTGAATGCGTGCCGGACGGCAAGCTTGAAGCTGCGACCGATGAATTGGCTAACGAGTTACGCGCCTTTTCTCCGCTCGCTCAGCGCACTGCAAAGAAATTGCTCAACGACACGGAGGACGCGACGCTCTCCATTGCAATCGAGCTTGAAGGCCATTGCTACAGCCGGCTACGGCAGTCGGGCGACTTCCGTGAAGGCGTCGAGGCGTTCCACGCCAAGCGGCCAGCTAAATTTAGCGGAACGTGACGTGCGACGGACGATGCTGCCATCGCTATATCCCGTACTCTGCATATGGCCTGCACCCGGTTTGGTTGACACCCGCCTAAGCTAATTCCGCCTGCCTCTCGAACTCCATAGGGCTCATATAGCCGATCGTCGAGTGCCGACGTTTCGGATTGTAGAAGCGTTCGATGTAGTCGAACACGTCGGCCTTCGCCTCATCCCTCGATCGGTAGATTTTGCGCGCAGTGCGCTCAGTCTTGAGCGACGAGAAGAAGCTCTCCATCGCCGCATTATCCCACACGTTGCCCGAGCGGCTCATCGAGCAGATGACGCCGTGATCGCTCATCAGCCGCTGGAACTGCTCGCTGGTGTAGAGCCGGCATTTGCGCCACCATTGTCGTGGCTGCGCTGGCTACGCGGCCGCGTCAGCCAAGCATAGAAGCCGCCCCGCGAGACACCGAGCGCCCTGCACAACCATCCCGCCGGCCAGATCACCCGGTGCGACGGCTGCGCAAGAAGGTCGAGATGCTGTTCGCGCATCTCAAACGCATCCTCAAGCTGGACCGACTACGACTACGAGGGCCCAATGGAGCTCGCGACGAGTTCCTCCTCGCAGCAACCGTCCAGAACCTCCGGAAGCTGGCCAAGCTGATACCGATACCGAACTTGAAGCCGGCCTAAGACCAGATCGGACCGCAGATCTAGCGCGCCTTCAATCTCGCGGTGTGATCCACTTCGATTTGTTGCCGGACCTTTTTCAACAAAATCGTCCAAGAGCGGACATCGACAGGCTATTTATGCGCGCCAGATATTGGCCAAGCCGAATTTGAATCCATACCCTGCGCCTTTCGAACTCAATCCCACCGCGCTCTACCGAGAGTCGTTGCTGTCATCTGGCACCATTACTAACCGCATAAACCGGGTCGAGGCGGAGGGCCTGGTGAAGCGTAGCCTGACGGTCTATCGGCTGTCCGCGTCGTCGAGGCTTGCTTGGTCCACAGAGGTGGTCCACACTGCCTGAGACAACCTTTAATCGTTTGCCAAAATGCGTTCGATCTCGGCGGCTGTGGAGAGGAGCTTGCGGTCTCCCATATTCTCTCCCATCAACATCAAGCCGACGGGAGCCTCACCGGCCGCATGACAGGGCAAGGAAATAGCACAGCGGTCGAGAGTGTTGGCGACTGTGCAATTGCGTAACATCAACATATTGGCGCGATTGTATTCGTCATCGGTTGAAAGGTCGTCAATCCTGGGCGCAATCATGGGGACCGTCGGCATAACGACGGCATCAAAGTCGCGCAAGCGGTCCTGCATACGATCCATCAGAGAACGCCGCAAAGATTGGACCTGCCGATAGTCTTCATCGGTCTGCGTTTCACCTTTTCGAATGCGAACCAGGACGCGCGGGTCATAATCGGAAGCGCTAATCTTCATCCAGTCACGATGGAAGAGATAGGCCTCGCGGGCGGCCAGACCACCTTTGGCGTTCATGGATGGAATTTCGCTTAGCTCAGCCGTTTCCAAAGGCACGAGCTTGACGCCGGCTTCGGACAGACGTGCCAAGGCGCATTCGAATGCCGACGCCGTTTGACGATCGATGTCATCGAACACATAGGACGACGGAACGCCAAACTTGAGTGACTTCACGTCGCAATGGCCGCCCGAACCTGTTTCGGCGCTGATTACTTCGTCAACGGCCGCGCAACAGGCGACCGAATGACCGATGCTGCCGATTGAATCCAGCGATGACGAAAGCGGCATGGTCCCGGCCATCGATATGCGCGACGCAGTCGGCTTGAACCCGACCAGCCCGCATAGCGCCGCCGGAATTCGGCAGGAGCCGCCGGTATCGGTGCCCAAAGCGACCGTCGCCATTCCATCGGCGACCGATACCGCCGCGCCTGAAGACGATCCGCCCGGAATTCGCCGGCTGCCACGATCATAGGGATTGAGTGGCGTGCCGTAATGCGGGTTGATTCCCAGGCCCGAAAACGCGAACTCAGTCATGTTCGTCCTGCCGACCGGTACGAATCCGGCCGCTTTCAACCGAGCAACCGCAACGGCGTCTTCCGCGGCTGGCGCCGAACCGGCCAATAATACCGATCCCGAAGTCGTCACCTCCCCGGCAACATCGAACAAATCTTTGATGCTGATCGTCACGCCCGCATAAGGAGGCAATTGCGTGCTCTGCGTTGCCGCGCGATCAAAGGCTTGTGCGCGCGCTTTCGCCTCTGTTGCATAGACCTTCAAAAAAGCCCGCGAACCTTCGCCCGCGGCGACTTCGATCGCCTCCAACTGACGGCGCAACGACTCCTCGCGCGACGCCCCTTGCGCGAATGACCCGAGCTCGTCGGAAATGGTGTTGGTCATGTGATACTTCTCGTACTATCTTCTATATCTTTGGTTTTAATAACCTATTTATAAATTGACAAATAAAATATTTTTGTGAAATATCACTGACGAGGTAGCCATGTTGTCTTTGACTTTTCACGATAAGCAGCCCCTTCTGAAGAACCTTACGCCGCGCCAGTTGGTCGTGGCAGGCTGGACGGGTCGCGATTCCAGCGCGATAGCTCACCACATCGCGGAGTTGAAGGCCCTGGGCGTGAAGCCGCCTTCGCGGACGCCCCTGTTCTATCTTTGCAGCGTGTCACGGGTGACCCAAGCCGGCGCGATAGAAGTTCTAGGAGAACGAACCAGCGGCGAAGCCGAGTTCCTGCTTCTCAAGCATTCCGGCGCGCTCTGGATCGGCGTCGGATCGGACCATACCGACCGTGACCTTGAAGCCCATGGAGTGGCAGCTTCGAAGCAGATTTGTGACAAGCCCATCGGTGGCGAATTCTGGCGCTATGACGCCGTGGCGCCACATTGGGATCAAATCAGGCTTCGCGCTTACGCAGTCAATTTAGGCAAACGCGAACTGTACCAAGACGGACTGGTTTCGGCGATGTTGCCGCCGGCAGAACTGATTTCCTTGTACGACAGTGCGAATGATTTGCCGGAAGGGGCTTTGATGTTTTGCGGCACCCTTGCGACTATTGGCGGAATTCGCCCGGCCGAGCGGTTTGAATGCGAACTCGATGATCCCGTCCTGCAACGGCGCATCCACTGCGGCTATGACATTGTCGCATTACCGATCGTGAGCTGACGGCGGTATCATGAAGCAAAAGCGCGGCACAAAGCAGACGTTTCAATCGCCCTTTAAGCCTGCGCCGCTCGTGCTTGTGCCGCAGGATGCCTCGCCATCGCTGCGGGATGTAGCCTACGAGGCCATCAAGCACCGTATCATCACCTGCGTCTTCAAACCGGGCGACTACCTCAACGAAGCTTCCGTATCGAACGCCATCGGCATTGGCCGGACACCGGTTCACCTGGCGATCGATCGCTTGACGCAGGACGGACTTCTCGAAGTCATCCCGCGCAAGGGCGTTATCGTTAAGCCGGTCAGCCTCGAAGAAGTGATGCAGATCATCGAAGTGCGTCGTCTCAACGAGTCCTATAGCGTCAGGCTCACCGCGAAGCGCGCCGACAAAGTCGACCTTGCCGTCTTGAGCGACATTCTCCATCGCGCCGACGCCTGGACCGAGGTACGCAATATTGAGCAGATGATGTTGCTCGATCGCGAATTCCATATGGCGCTTGCGCGCGCCGCGCGGAACACCGTTCTTGCCAATATCCTGCAAAATCTGCACGAACGCTCGCTTCGGTTCTGGTTCATCTCCCTGACGTATCCTGAACATCATCGCGAAGTCCAGCAGGAGCATCGCGTGGTCTACGAAGCCATCCAACGGCACGACCCCGACGCCGCCGCGAAAGCGATCACGGACCACATCGATTCATTCCGCCAAACGGTTACCCGCTATATTTGAGGACGCAAGATCATGACCAAGCCACACCTCGAATTCTTCGGTGTCGACATGGACCAGGGCTGGGCGTCGCCGCCGGGATATCCGGCCGGCATTCAGCAGAAGATTCTCGCGAGCGACCTGGATGAAGCCCGCAAGACAGGCAGCCGCACGCGGCTTCTTCGTTTCGTGCCCGGCGAATACACAAAGACGCCGTTCGTCCACGATCACTGGGAAGAAGTCTATCTCCTCTCAGGCGACCTCATCGTCGGCAACGATGCACAAGGAAACGGCGGCGAAAGTTTTTCGGCGCCGACCTATGCCTGCCGTCCACCGGGCGCGGTGCATGGCCCGTTCAAGTCCGTTGGCGGGTGCATGCTCTATGAACAACATTTCTACGAAAAAAGCGTCTCATCTGAAAAGTAAGAACTCTCGCCTTTTTAGGGAGGCGACAACACCATCCCAACCCCCGAACGAAGCCACCGGAACAACTGTATGGAGTTTCCAATGAGCACTCGTCGCGAATTTCTTATTTCGACAGCCGCCCTATCGATTACAGCCGGGCTCGGCGCGAATATCTACCCGGCTTTTGCCGACGAATGGCCACAGCGCACGGTAAACATCATCTGTCCGTTTTCTGCCGGCGGCAACACCGACGGCATCGCCCGCATGACGGCGCAACGGCTCACCGACACACTCGGCAAGCAGTTCATCGTCGAAAATAAGCCGGGCGCCGGCGGGGCTATCGCAGCCGACTTCGTCGCAAAATCGGAACCGGACGGCTACACTTTGTTCGTCACCGCGCTTCCCGTCATGGCTATCGTACCGGTGATTAACAAGGTTCGGTACGATTCGCTAAAAGACTTTACGCCGATCAGTAACATTGCGACGAATGCGTTCGTCCTCGTCGTCAACAAGAATTCGCCTGTCAAAACTCTTAAGGAATTCGTCGCCTACGTGAAGGCAAGCTTCGGCAAACTTACTTATAGTTCGGCCGGTGTCGGCAGCCTCAATCACCTCTCGATGGCGCTTTTTCTTAAAAAAGCCGGCCTCGAAATGATCCATGTCCCCTACAAAGGCAATGCGCCGGCTCTAGTCGATGTCGTCGGCGGCCACATCGATGCAATGTTCTCAAACTTCTCCGATGCGCTTCCGCAAGCTAAAGGCGGCAACGTTCGCATGATTGCTTTGTCATCAGATAAGCGCTCTCCGCTCGCACCGGAAGTTCCGACGGTCGCCGAGTCCGGCTATCCCGACTACAATGTTTTCACTTGGAACGGTTTGATGGCGCCCGCCAAAACCCCAAAGCCGATCGTGGACAAACTATCTGCGACGGTGGTTGCCGCCATCAAAGACCCGGAATTTGCTGAGCGGCTCGCCAAATTCGGCGTCGACCCCCTCGGAAGCACATCGGCGGAATATAGCGCCATGCTCAAGCGCGACCTTGCCACTTGGCGGGAGGCGGTGCACGTCGCCGGCATCAAGCAGAATTGAGACTGCGAATGAGCAAAGCGCCAGTTCTCATTGCCGGCGGAGGCCCCGTCGGCGCGATCACGGCCCTCGCTCTGGCACAGCGCGAAATACCGGTTCGCGTGTTCGAAGCTGCGGAGCGTGTCAACGACGCGCCTCGCGCTTCGACGTTACATCCTGCCACGCTCGAGATGCTCGCAAACGTCGGGCTGCTTGATGAAATCGTCGAGCGCGGTCTGGTCGCCCTAACCTTTCAGTTCTGGGATCGTCCGACACGAAGCGTGGTTGCGGAGTTCGATCACACGATCTTGAAGGACGATACGGATTATCCATTTGTCGTGCAGTGCGAACAGCACAAGATCGCGAACATGGCGATCGAACGGTTGAAGAAATTCAAACATGCCGAGGTCCATTTCTCCTCGGCAGTGGCCGCGCTTATGCCTTATGATGACCGCATCGATATTACGGTAGATATCGGCGGCAAGAAGGAAACAATCTCCGGCTCCTATCTTGTCGGCGCCGATGGCGCGCGTTCACTTGTCCGCAAATCGCTAGATATCGCATTCGAAGGATATACGTTCGCGGAACGATTCCTGGTCCTTACCAGCCTGTTCGATTTCGGAACTGAACACGGTGTTGCTTATCGGGCCTATTTTTCCGATCCGGACGAATGGGCCAATCTGTTCAAAGTCGCCGGCGACGATGGCCAGGGGCGCTGGCGTTCGGTATTTCCCGCCTTGCCAGGCCAGACCGACGAAGAAGTCCTCAATGAAGTTGCTACCGAGGGCCGACTTCAGAAGCTCTTCCCGAATGCGAAGCACTACGAAATTGTCCATCGCAACATCTACCGCGTGCATCAACGTGTGGCGGCGAGCTTTCGGCAAGGTCGGGTCTTTTTAGCCGGGGACTCGGCTCACGTTAACAACCCGATTGGCGGTCTCGGTCTTAACTGCGGGATCCATGATGCAACTCACCTGGCGCATCTGCTGTCGAGCGTCCTGCGCGAGGAACGGCCGCAAAGCGATCTCGACACCTATGACGCCGTGCGCCGGCCGATGAATATCGAGTACGTTCAGCAGCAGACAATCGCAAATAAGAAGCGGCTGGAAGAGAAAGATTCCGCTGTTCGACGGGCCAACTTCGAAAACCTGCGGCGTATGGCCGCTGACCCGGTGGCTCATCGTGCGTTTTTGATGCGTACGTCACTTCTTGAAAGCGCTCGCAAGCAAAAGGCAGCGGCATGAACGGCAAACCTTCAAGGCTTAAAATCGCCGTTCCGGACCTCATCTCCAATTCCTATTTCCCGGCGATCGCCGCCGTCGAACTCGCGATGTTCGAGGCACAAGGGTTCGATGCCAGCATCGAATTGATTTTTCCCGTGAACAAGGCCTACGTGAGCCTGCGGGAGGGCGCAGTCGATTGCGTTGCAGGTTCGGCGCATTCCGCGCTGGCGGCATTTCCCGAGTGGCAAGGCGTCAAGCTTGTCTGCGCGCAAGGCCAGGGCATGTACTGGTTTCTAGTCATGCGTGCGGATATAAAATGCGCGCGCGGCGACGTAGACGTGGTCAAAGGCCGGCGTATCGGCGCCGCGCCCTGGGTCAATCTTGGCCTGAAACAATTGCTTGTCGCCGCCGGCATCGATGAAGTGCGCGACAACGTTACGATTGCTCCGGTGCCCAACACCGGCAGTCCGAGTTCTAATTTCGGCCTGATGGCCGCGAAGGCCCTCGAAGAGGGCCTGATTGACGGCTTCTGGGCAAACGGTATGGGCACCGAAGTTGCCGTGCGTAGCGGCGTTGGCAAAATTGTGCTCGATATCAGAAGAGGCGATGGCCCTGCGGAATGTTTCAACTACACGATGGCCTCTCTTGCCGTAACCGATGAATTCATCGCCCAACGGCCGGGCGATGTCGGCCGCATGCTGACCGCCATGGACAATACCCACGCAACTCTGAAGAAGAACCCGGCTTTGGCCGAGGTTGTCGGCCGAAAGGTTTTTCCGGATCGCGAAGCCTCCCTCATCAAAACTTTGGTTGAGCGCGACCTGCCCTATTACTCGACAGGAGTTTCATCCCGTTTCGTGGCAGACATGAATGAGTTCGCTAGAAAAAGAGGCATTCTAACCGGTCGCCCTACTTACGAGAACATTGTTGCATTTCCATAACCATATAATTTCGTACGGTCCTTGTAAGCGCCCTCAATTGGAAGGCCGATCTTGCGCAGGCATTTACACCGGTTCCAGACGCTGACTTTGGCCAGGCGGCAACTCGACGAAGATCAAATCGTTCGCTTGGACCTCACCAGAAGTTAATACGATGCCCATGATGCCCGCCTTGCGTTGTAAATTTCCATGCACATCTTTGTCCAAGACCGCTGCCATCAGGCCTGCTTGGTAATCATTCAGCTGTCGACATGGGTCCCGTAGACCAGTTACAAGGACAATCGCCGTATTGCCAATGCGTAAATGCGCGTCCCCGTTAAGCCCAATCATTTCCGGACTTTAAGACCGAATTCCCTACTCAGCGAAGCAGGGAATTTCTGGCCAAGAACAGGGAATTTCCGGGGACGATCAGGGAAATTCTCGGCAACAATAATAGTTATCACGGCCCCGGCGAACGATCCGCAGACTCGGTCACATAAAGGCGACACCAGCGCAATCGATGAAGTCCTTGCGTTTGGAGACATAATTGGGCTGTTCAAGGAGCCGAGCGAAAACGGACAGAAGCCCGGCGTGGTTATCGTGCCGGAAAAGGTTTCGGACGAGGAATGGGAAAAGCTCTACGGAGCAGATGCGTGCGGGGACAAGTACTTCCTAAGCAACGGCCAACCTCGACCTGCCAAAGTTACAAGACCGTTTTCGGTCGAGGCAGGGAACCAGCTTCTCAAGCTAGGTAATCGCCTCAAAAAGAAGGACCACTCGTCGCAGTCCTTTTGAAATCAGCTTTTCCTGCGCCAACCGAACAGCGCCCTAGATATTCACGCCGAAATTGACCATGTGTCTCTCGATATTCAGCTCATCGGGAGACAAGCCGAGAGCAAGCCCAACCAGTTGCGGCAAATGCAATACCGGAACATCGAGCTTTTGCCCGAGGTCGGTCTCGATTTCCTTTTGAAAGCTATCCAGTACCGTGTGACACAGCGGGCACGGCGTGACGATTGCTTTCGCGCCGTTTTCCTTGGCAGACAAAATATGTTGGCCGGTCAGTTTGATCGCAATGCGCTCGTCATGCGCCGCCGTGTGGAAGCCGCAGCATTCCGTGCGGCCGCTGTAATCGATCGGCTCACAGCCGAGAAGCGTCGCTAGCCGTTCCAGTGCCATGTTGTTTCGCGAATCGATGAACCCATAGCGCCCCGGCGGCCGCGTGATGTGACAACCGTAAAACGCAGCCACCGTCAGGCCTGTCAGGGGCCTCACAACGAGACCGCGCAACTTTTCCTCGCCGATGTCCTCGTAAAGCACCCAGAGAAAATGGCTTATTCTGGTTGTACGGTGATATTCTAGCCCTTCTGCACGCAGTTGCTCGTTGACCAAATCCAATAGTTGGGAATCGGTGCACACCGCCGCGTGCGCATCGAGCAGATTGAGCGTGCAGGTGTTGCAGATTGTCATTAGCGGCAGGCTCTCGCGCTCGGCCAGCGCGAGGATGCGGACGTTGAGTGTGTAGAACTTTACCGGATCGATCGCCCGCAGTTCGCGCGCACCGGTGCAGGTCGCCGATTCGAGCGGCACGAGTTCGATGCCGAGTTTGACCGCAACGCGATGGGTTGCTTCATTCAGCTCTGCGCAGGTGCTGCGGGCTGAGCAGCCGGGATAATAAGCAAACTTCATGACGAACGTCCGGCCTTGTTGAGGATGCGGCTTGCCGCGCCGGCCGCGGGCGTCTTAAGGCCCAAGAGCGTGCGGAGCGGTTTTATTTTCCCGCGCACGAGCAGGCGAATGAGCCGCGGAATAACGGCCAGAACGCGCAAGCCTTGTGTCCGTAAAATCAATTCGCCCGGATCGATGCGCCCGCGCCGCGCCACGACCGCGCGGAATGCAAGCGGATGGCGCGCCATCTGCGGCACCAGTTGCGCCGCCTTCGCCTTCAGCGGCTCGATGACGCCGCTGACGATCGGGATATTTGCCGGGCAAACCTCTTCGCACTTGTAGCAGGACACGCAATTGAAGATACCGGAGCGCGCCAGCGCGCGCGCAACTTGTCGCTGATCTTGCCGGGGATCGAGCGCCGTCTGCCCCAGTTGCACCAGCGGCGCAGGCCCGGCGAAATCGGTGAGCGAGCCGAGCCCGATCACGGGACAAGCCGAGTAACACGACATGCAACTTATGCAGTCGATTGCTTTAGAGGCGTTCTTGATGGTCTTGTGCGACAGCGGCTCAGGAAAGCCGGGATAAGGTTTGGTTCGCGTGAGCCACGGTTCGAAGGATGCGACCTTCTTCTCATAAAGCGTGCGATCGACCACCAGATCGCGGATCACCGGTAAATTGCGCAACGGCTCGATGGTCATTTCCGGCTCAACTGCTTCCCAGCAGGCGAGAACCTCGCGACCGTTCATGCGCAAGGCACAGGTTCCGCACATCTTGGAGCCGCAGAACCAACGGAACGCGAGATCGGGGGCATCATTCAACGCAATCACATTGAGCGCATCGAGAACGCGCATGCCTTTCTGATAGGGAACCCGGAATTCCTGCAAATGGCCGTTGCCACTGCGGCGGACCTTGACGACGACCGGGTCGCCGATGGCGATGCGCGCGTTGCGCGCACGCAGGCTGTCGGAATGTTCAGCCTGGCCGATCCGCCGCGCATCAACCGCATTCGGCGCCGGTAAAACGTCATTCACCACGGCACCTCGAGATTGTCGGCGCGCACGAAATCCGGGCGGAAGAGCGTCAGGTCATAGTCGCGCTTCTCGAAACGATAGCCGTTGTCGGCCTTGTGCAACAGGTTCGCCGTGAGCCAGTTCTCGTTGTCGGTGTCCGGGAAATCGCGGCGCATGAACGGCCCGCGGCTTTCCTCGCGCTGCAGCGACGAGACCACAACAAGCTCGGCGGCATCGATCATGTTCAGGCTATCGATGGCGTCGAGCCAATCGTAATTAGCCGCCCGGACCGGCGTCTTCGCACGCAGACGCGGCACCAGCTCGCGGCGGATACGCGAAAATTCCTCGAGAGCCTCATTGAGGCTACGCGCGTCCTTCTCGACGCCGGCCATTTCCCACATCACGGAACGCACCGTTTCCTTCAACTTGCCCGGCGCACAAGATGCTTCGCCCGATCCGCCGCCAACCAGCAGACCCTCAAGTCGCTCCCGCTCCTGCTCGACCTGCTCAACCGGCAGCACAGGCTCGCGCAAATTGCCGAGTTTGTCGGCAATACCATCTGCGACCACCTTGCCGTCATATGTGACGAGCGCAATCAACCCGTTACAGTGGCCGCCGATGCCGCCGGCGACGTAAAGCCCAGGCACTGACGATGACATTGTCGCCGTATCGACATCGATGCCGCCCTGCCGGTAGTGCGCGGTCACCGCCGTCTCAATCAGCGACTTCGGAAAATCCATGCCAAGTTGCTGATAGACCTTGGCGTAAGAGGTGTAGGCTTCCACTTCTCCCGGCGCGCAGTGATCGAAGCCGGCGTAGTAACCGCCAGTATAGCGCGCCTTGCCCGCGTGCACCTGCTTCACCAGCGCCTTGAGCTGGACTGTGTACGGCCCAAACGCGAGCGGATCGTCTTTCTGCTGGTCGAAGAATTCCTCGCCATCGGAATTGACCATGCGTGCCGACTTTTCTGAACCAAGCATCGGATTCGGATAAATCTGCATGCGCTGCCAAGTCGGCGGATAGGCCACATCGTTGGTATGCCACCACTGCATTTCGAGATTGACCATGCTGGCGCCGGCGCGCCACCCCATGGCGATGCCGTCAGCTGACATCTCGCGCGTGCCGGTAGAACGCGAATGTAAACGATCGGAGTAACCGGTCGCGAGAATGGTCGCCTGTGCCAGAACGACGACATATTCACCGGTGAGAATCTGCAGGCCAAACACGCCGGCGATCGATCCGTCGGCGTTGTGCAAGAGCGCGGTGACGACCGTTTCCTCGATGGTCTCAATACCGGCCTTGATCACCTGTTTGCGCCGTAGATCCATGAACGGCACGCCGGAGTTACCTTGCACATTGGCGGCGATGCTGCGGATCTTTCCCGGGCTGACGACCATGTTGCCGTCGCCATCGCGCCGGAAATAAAGCCCGGCTTCCTCGAGCTCCGGATAATAGACGCTCGCGATCCACGCGCCGCAGCGCTTCGCCCATTCCTGGTCGATCAGGAACTGGTTGTGGTACTTAATAAGAAATTCGGCGGTGTTGCGCGCCTGCTCCTCGGTATTACCGAGCAACCGGCCCGACAGAACGAGATTGCCGGCAAACAGCGACGCACCGCTTTTGCCCACCAAGCCCTTGCATACGATAACGGACTTGATGCCCTTGCGATGCAGATTGAGCGCGGCATAACAGCCAGCCGCTCCGCCGCCCACAATGACAACCTGCGTCTTGAGAACTCGCATGCGAAAACAGCGCCAAACCGCCCACGAGACGATTTATGCGGCCCTCTCGATCGGTTTGGTGGGCCTGAAAGACACGTAAACACAGGGGTTCTGGCCTGGCCACCGAGTTTTTTGCACCACACTGTGCCTGTTTGCTGCAATACTATCGTACTGTTGCGGTCTAAGGACGCGACCTGTGTGCGTGATCATCGACGGGAGTGAGTTGTGAGCCGGCCGCCCGTGAAATGGGATGACCTACGGGTTTTCCTCGAAGTCGCCCGACAAGGAAGCGTGCACGCCGCCGCGAAGCGGCTGCATCTCGATCACTCGACCGTCTGCCGCCGCGTCGGCAAACTCGAGTCGCTCCTCGCGGTAAAATTGCTTAACCGCACGCGCAAGGGCGTGACCGTGCGTGCGGATGCCCAAGAGCTGCTCAAGCACATCGAGAACATGGATGTGCATGCCAACGCCTTGGAAGACGCCATCGTGCGCGGCAGCGTTGGTGCAAGCCATCTGGTGCGCGTCGCCACTATGGAAGGGCTTGCGAGCCAGTACGTCGCTCGTCGCTTGCAAGCGCTTGCGCAGTTCGACGCTGGCCTGCGGCTGGAACTCGTCAGCATTCCGCAAACGGTGGACTTGTCTCGCAAGGAGGCCGACGTATTCCTGAGTTTCTTCAACCCGCGCACGCCAGGGCTGACCAGCAAGCGTACGGCGTCGGTGGCCATGCATCTTTACTGCGCGCCCTCTTACTTGCGCCGGCGCGGTATACCGCACGCGCTTGCAGACCTCGCCGGCCACGATTTCATCGGCTACATCGAGGAATTGCTGGCAATCGACGCCGTGCGCTGGCTCGATGATGTGGTTCAACACCCTCACATGGTGTTTCACAGCAACAGCATTCTCGCGCAGTGCAACGCCGCGATCGGCGGTCTCGGCATCGTAATGCTTCCGACTTTCGTCGCGGCAGGCGTTGCCGGCTTGCAGCGGTTGTTCCCCGACACGTCCGTGCAGCGCGACGTGTGGTTGTCGGTACGAACTGAGCAGACGCATTTGCCGCGCATCAAGGCGGTAACCAAGTTCCTCATGCATATTTTCGAGCACGACCGCGCCTTCCTGCTCGGACAAGCCGCCGCGCTGAATCACGCAGCTGGGTAACATTCAGGCCTCAACGCCGAGATGGCGGTTCATCAGGTCCGCGTCTTGACGCAGCTTGTCCGGCGTACCGTCGAAGACGACGTGGCCGTTGTTGAGCACGTAGCAGCGGTGCGCGAGGCCGAGCGCCGCCTCGACATTCTGCTCGACGATGACAATGGTCTGCCCGGCTTCCGCGATTCGCCGGCAAACGCCGATCAGATCCTGCACTATAATCGGTGCCAGACCTTCGAATGGCTCGTCCAGCAGGATCATCTTCGGCTCGCGCACCAGCGCGCGCGCGATCGCCAGCATCTGCTGCTCGCCGCCAGACAATTCGCGCCCGCGGTTGCGCTTGCGCTCGGCAAGGCGCGGGAACATCTCGTAAGCACGATCGAGTGGCCACGGCTTTTCCGCGGTCAAAGTCGCCAACACGATGTTTTCTTCGACAGTCAGCCCCCCGATGATGCGCCGCTCCTCCGGCACAAGTTGGAGGCCGCGTTGCGCGATCTCGTAGGGCGGCAACGACTGCACGGCTTTGCCGGCAAAGCGGATTGCGCCGGATTTTGGGGCCAGCACGCCCATCACCGTATTGAGCGTGGTGCTCTTGCCCGCACCGTTGCGGCCGAGTAGTGCGACGACTTCGTGCTGCTCCACGTTCAACGACACGTCGAACAACGCGTGCGCCTCGCCGTAAAAGGTATTGATCTTGTCGACCTCAAGCAGGCTCATTTCTGCACCGGATTGCCAAGATAAGCGGCGCGCACTTCGGGGTTCGCCTTGATCGCGTCGGGTGTGCCGTCGGCGATTTTGCGACCGTTGAACAAGACCGTGATGCGGTCGGCAAGGCCGAACACCACGTCCATGTCGTGTTCGACTACCACGATGGTAACGCCGGCGGCAATGCTCTTGAGCAGGCGGATCGTGTCCTGCCGCTCGGACGGGCTCATACCTGCGGTCGGCTCGTCGAGCAATAGCGTGCTCGGCTTGGTCGCCAGTGCGAGGCCGATTTCGAGTCGTCGCTTTTCGCCGTAAGCGAGCTCACGCGCAGGCGTATGCGCACGATCGGAAAGATGAACCGCGGCGAGCGATTGCGCGATTAACCGGTTTAGGTCTTCGGAATTGCCGACATCGCGCAGCATCGACGGGTGAAATTTTCCGTAGGTGCGCGCGATCGCCGGGATACGCACGTTGTCCCAAACCGTGAGACCCGGAAAGAGCTGATTGATCTGGAAGCTTTTAACGAGGCCGCGCTGGCAGATAGCGGTGCTGGTAGCATTGGTGATGCGCTCGCCACGAAAGAACATTTCGCCGCTTGTCGGCGGAATCGTCCCGGCAAGCATGTTGAAGAACGTGGTCTTTCCGGCGCCATTCGGACCAATGAGTGCGCGGATTTCACCCTCGACGACCTCGAACGACACCTTGTCGACCGCGGTCAGGCCACCGTAACGCTTGGTCAGATCCCTGGCTTCGAGGATGACTTTGCCCGTCAGCAGCGCACGTGTACGCGGCGTCGTGTCGGTGACGACAGCCGCCGTGGCTGGTGCCGGCGAAAATTGCGCAGCTCCGCCGCCGGCACGCTGCCACAGCAGCGCGATGCCGCCGCAAATGCCGCGCCGGAACAGCGTGACGATCAGGACGAAGATAATGCCGAGCACCATCTTCCAGACCGGACCGACGATGGGTAATTGTTGCAGCGCCGTGCGCAGATAAATCCAGATCAGCGCGCCAACGGTCGGACCGACCAGCGTACCGGCGCCACCCATGATGGTCTGTACGACGAGTTGGCCCGAGGTTTCGAGATAAAACCCGTCCGGCGGCATGTAGCCCTGGAACAGGCCAAACAGGCTCCCGGCAACGCCAGCATAAGCCGCGGCGATGACGAACGCGGCGAGCTTGTATTTCTGGATGTCGTGGCCGAGCGTGCGCGCGCGTTCGCCATTTTCGCGGATCGACAGCAGCACCGCGCCAAACGACGAGTTGACGATGCGGCGCGCCAGCCAGAAGCCGAGGAGGAACAGGATGGCGATGACCCAATACATCCCCTCCGGCGTATGCAATTCCACAAACCAGTTGCCGATACCGATATGAGTAGCGGGCACACCTGAGAGGCCGTTTTCGCCGCCGGTGAATTGCTTGAGCGGAGAGATGTCGAGGAAATAAAACATCTCGCCGAAAGCCAGTGTCAGCATCGCGAAATAGATGCCGGAGCGGCGCAGCGACAGCGCGCCGATGATGACGCCGAGGATGGCGGCAAAAATCGTGCCGATGAGAAGTGCGACCATTGCGTTGTCGGTGATCCCCGCGATCAGCAGATAGGCGGTCATGAAGCCGCCGGAGCCGAAGAAAGCAGCCTGTCCGAACGACAGAAGCCCCGTGAAACCGAACAGGATGTCGAACCCGAGCCCGAAGATGCCCCAGATTAAAATGCGGTCCGCCATGTCGGCGGTGCCGCCGATCAGCGCGAAAGCCGACGGAAAAATCAGCAGCGCGACAATAGTGGCCGCTTCCGGCAGCCATCGGCCGAAGGGCCCGCGCGCCGACAGTTTCTCGACAATCATTGGCGACCCTGGACGCCAAAC
>Ga0209483_1001197_pt1 | contig 20127 bp, 1 predicted proteins | sample NGEPerA_FD_184508 | JGI IMG/M metagenome (GOLD analysis project Ga0209483, IMG submission 184508) | Arctic peat soil microbial communities from the Barrow Environmental Observatory site, Barrow, Alaska, USA - NGEE PermafrostL2-A... | ecosystem: Environmental > Terrestrial > Soil > Wetlands > Peat... | reverse complement strand
GGCCGCGGCGGCGATCTCGCCCTGGGAATGACCGACCACCGCGGCCGGGTGCACACCGCACGCACGCCACAACGCAGCCAGCGAGACCATCACGGCGAACAACACCGGCTGAACCACATCAACACGGTCCAACGCCGGCTCACCCGGAGTGCCCCGCAAGACACCCTCAGGCGACCAATCGACGTGCCCGGCAAGCGCCTCCTCACAGGCACACATCCGCTCGGCGAACACCGGTGAGGAGTCCATCAGCTCGACCGCCATGCCCGCCCATTGAGCACCCTGACCCGGAAAGACGAACACGACCCCAGCCCCACCGACATCCGCACGACCACTCACAACGCCTGCAGCTGACCGCCCGTCCGCCAACGCCCCAAGACCCTCCAGCAACTCCCCGCGCTCACCGCCGACCACGACTGCGCGATCCTCGAACACAGAACGCGAGCACAACGAAGCCCCCACATCCAAAACACCCACATCCGGATGACCCTTCACATATTCACACAACAGCTGGGCCTGGTCCCCAAGCGCACCGATGCCTCTACCAGACACCATCCACGGCGCCTCCCCAAACCCCAACACACCGCCAACACCCTCATCGGCCGTTCCTCCCCCGGCGTCACCCTCATCTACCCGACCATTCGCACGATCCCCGTCAATCCGGCCATTTTCACGACCGTCGTCCAGACCGTCGGTAGTGTCTCCCCCATCAACCAGGCCATCCGTCTGGCCAGCAACGACACTGTCCTCCACGTCGAGGGTACCTTCGGCGCCGCCCTCCAGCCGGGGGGCCTCCTCCAGGATCAGATGCGCGTTTGTGCCACTCACGCCGAACGAGGAGACACCAGCTCTGCGGGGCTCACCATCGCTCTCCCACGCAACCTCCTCGGTCAAAAGCGACACATCACCAGCAGACCAATCCACCTCCCCAGAAGGCCGATCGACATGCAACGTCCTCGGCAACACACCATGGCGCAACGCCATCACCATCTTGATCACACCAGCAACACCCGCAGCCGCCTGCGTATGACCAATATTCGACTTCACCGACCCAAGCCACAAAGGCCTACCCTCACGACGACCCTGCCCATACGTACCCAACAACGCCTGCGCCTCGATCGGATCACCCAACCTCGTACCAGTCCCATGACCCTCAACCACATCAACCTGACCCGCCGACAAACCAGCACCCGCAAGCGCCTGCCGAATCACCCGTTCCTGAGACGGACCATTCGGCGCCGTCAAACCATTACTCGCCCCATCCTGATTAACAGCACTACCACGCACCACAGCCAAAACCTCATGACCAAGACGCCGAGCATCAGACAAACGCTCCAACAACACAACACCCACACCCTCGCTCCAGCCCACACCGTCGGCGGCATCGGCGTATGACTTGCACCTGCCATCCGGGGCAAGGCCACGCTGGCTGGAGAACCACACAAACGGCGAAGGGGACCACATGACGGCAACGCCCGCCGCGAGGGCAAGCTCACATTCTTTTTTTCGTAGCGCCTGGCAGGCCTGGTGCAATGCCACAAGCGAGGACGAACAGGCCGTATCGACCGACACCGCCGGCCCCTCCAGACCAAGCGTGTAAGCCACCAACCCCGAGGCCAGGCTGCCGCGATTGCCTGAGCCCATCGCGGACTCGAGGCCCAGCCGGACCGGACCACGCAAACCGGTTGCATAGTCGTGGTACATAATCCCCGTGAACACGCCCGTATGGCTGCTTTGCAAGGCGTGCGGATCGAGACCTGCGTCTTCGACCGCCTCCCAGCTGACTTCGAGCAGCAGTCGATGCTGTGGGTCTATCCCAAGCGCATCCTTGGGGCTGATCTCGAAGAAGTCCGGGTCGAAGTCGCCGGCGTCGTGTAGAAACCCGCCAGTGCGTGTGTAACTCGTACCCGGGTGATCTGGATCGGGGTCATACAGCCCCTCCAGTGCCCAGCCACGGTTGGTTGGGAACCCGCCCATCGCATCGTTTGCGCCTCGCACCAGATCCCACAAATCCTCTGGAGAACACACTTCGCCCGGATACCTGCAGGCCATCCCCACGACGGCGAGTGGACCGTGATTTTCCTCTTCAACCTCCCGCAACCGCCGATTCGACCTGCGTAGATCGGCTGTCGCTCGCTTGAGATAGGCTCGAAGCCTCTCGTCGCTCATCGGCATCTCCCCCTCGTAGCCGGTCTCAAGAGGTGCGATACGCTCGGAAGTGGCACACTCGCTCGGCTCATAGCGCTCCGAGCTCCCTATCGAGGACCTCGAACACCTCGTCGTCGCTGGCCGACTCGAAGTCTTCCTCAGAGTCTCCCTCGTCAAGCGTCGCAAGGAACCTTCTCAAGCGCGCCGTCACGTGCTCGCGTCCGGCATCGTGCTGGACCGCCGAGAGCAGACGCTCGACCTCCTCGAACGCCCTGTCCGTAGACGCTTGCCCGGTCGCGACTGCGTCCTGCACGAGCTCGCCCAGCAGGTAGGCGGCCAGCTCGCCCGGCGTCGGATAGTCGAAGACCAGGGTCGCCGGCAGACGCAGGCCGGTGGCCGCGCCGAGGCGATTCCTCAACTCGACCGCGGCAAGCGAGTCGAACCCGGCGTCCTTGAACGCTCGTGCAGGTCCAATCGCCTTTGCGGAGGAGAGCCCCAGCACGCCGGCAGCATTGGCCCGCACGAGTTCCAGCACAGCCTCGCCACGCTCTTGCTCGGACATCGAGGACAGACGGCGCGCCATCGAGCCATCGTCGTGACTCGACCCAGAACGAGTCGGGAGGCGTACCAGACCACGCAGCAGCGACGGGATCTCGGCCGTCCTGGCCTCGGCCCTGAGGATCGACATATCCAGATGCGCGGCGAGAACCGTCGCGTCCTCCCCCCCGACAGCGGCGTCGAACAGCTCGAGGCCCTGTGTCGAGGAGAGCATTCCCATGCTGGCCGAGCCCACCACGCGCCTCACGGCGACTCGATCGAGGCTCGCGCCCGCGCCGGCTTCGCCCCACAGTCCCCATACCACCGACGTGCCGGCAAGACCTCGCACGCGACGGTGCTCGGCCAACCGGTCCAGGAAGAGGTTCGCCGCCGCGTAGCTACCCTGCCCCGGCCCCCCGAACAGACCGGCGATCGACGAGAACATCACGAACGCCGACAGATCCATGTGTGCAGTCAGCTCGTGCAGGTGCCAGGCCGCATCAAGCTTCGGCCGCAGCACCAGCTCAACTCGCTCGGGGGTAAGCGACCCGATCAGGCCGTTGTCGATACTCGCCGCCGCGTGCACCACGGCGCCGAGGGGATGGCGCTCTCCGATCGACCCCAACAGCTGCTCGAGCTGCTCGCGCACGCTCACGTCACACGCCGCGATCGTGACCCGCGCCCCCAGATCGGCCAGCTGCGATTCGAGTTCGACGACTGCGGGCGCCTCGGGGCCGCTTCTGCTTGCGAGGAGCAGATGACGCACCCCGTGCTCGCGAACGAGATGCTGCGCCAGCAGCGCGCCCAGCCCACCGGTTCCACCGGTGATCAGCACCGTCCTCGTTGGATCGAACTTGCGCGCCCGCCCTGCAGCCACGTCCTCGCCGGGGGCCTCCGCCGCCGCGCCGCGCCGCGCGCGCTCGAGCCGGCGCGCGAGCACCTTGCCCTCGCGCAGCGCGATCTGTGGCTCACTGCAAGCGAGCGCGCCGGCCAACGCTCGCCAAGAGGCGCAGCTGCCGTCGTGGTCGATCAGCACGAACCGTCCAGGGTTCTCCGATTGGGCCGACTGCACGAGGCCCCACACCGGAGCCTCAGCCAAACCCCTGAGACTCTCTCCAGGATGAGCCGACGAAGCTCCCTGGGTGAGCAGCACGAGCTTACAGTCCGACAGGCGCTCGTCTGCGAGCCACTCTTGCGCCACGCCCAACACCTGCAGCACACCTGCGTGCGCCGCCGCGAGCAGCCACTCGCCATCGGGCAGTGCAGCGCCGGCAACATCCTCGTCGTCGGCCGTCGTCGGGTCTCGGCGCTCGCCCGCCAGCGTCTCCCTCCCCCCCAGGCCACGGCCGGCGCAGTCGAAGAGCACGACATCCGGACAGGGGGCTCCACAATCGAGTGCCGCCGTCAAAGACTCAGGACTCCGATAGGACTCCGCGACGATACCCTCCTGCCTGATCGCGTCGTCGAGCCCGGCGTTCGGCTCGCCCATCAGCGCCCATCGCTGCTCGCCGCCGACCATCACCGACTCTGCCGGCACGGCGATCCAGTCCAACCGGAACAGCGCCTCGTGCAGAGTCCCACGCGCGCCGGCCAGTTGCTCGTGGGTGAACTCACGCACCGCGAGCGAATCGACCCACGCCACACCCGCCCCGGCTTCGTCGGCGGCGACCATCGACAGTACACCGGGCGCCTCCCAGGAGAGCTTCACTCGCAGCGAGCGTGCGCCCGAGACACGCAACCCGACGCCGCCGAAGGAGAACGGAAGGCGTACCCCGCCGGAGCTTGCCGCTCCGCCCTCGACCGGCTCGCCCATGATCGCGTGGAACGCCGTGTCAAGCAGTGCCGGGTGGATCGCAAACGCAGCGGCATCGGCCTGCTGGCCGTCTGGCAAAGATACCTCCGCGAACAGCTCGTCTCCCCTGCGCCATGCCGCCCGTAGCCCCTGGAATGCCGCGCCGTAATCCAAGCCGCGCTCGGCGATACGCTCGTACAGACCGGCGATCTCGAGCGCCTCGGCGCCCGCTGGAGGCCAGATCCCGGTCAACGGCTCGAACGACTCTCCGGCTCGATCGGGGCCTCCGGGGAGCGCGACGGTCGCGAGCGTACCGCTCGCGTGGCGCGTCCAAGCCTCCTCGCCGTCGGGCTCACCCGAGAGCCGCGCAGAGTGAGAATAGATCTCAAGCGCTCGACCACCGGACTCGTCGGGATCCCCAACGGACACCTGCAACAGCACCGCACCGGGCTCCTCAAGCACAAGCGGCGTCTCCAATGTCAGCTCGGAGACATACTCGGCGCCCAACTCAGCCCCCACGCGCAGCGCGAGCTCGACAAATGCCGTCCCGGGCAGCAACACCGCTCCCATGACGGTGTGATCGCAGAGCCAGGGATGTGCTCGCAACGACAGCCGCCCGGTGAACAGAGCTCCACGATCGCCCGCGAGCTCGACCGCCGCACCCAGATACGGATGGCCGATCGAGGACTGCCCGACCGAGCCCATGTCGGCCGAGCCGGTTCGCGGCGCAACCCAGTAGCGCCGGCGCTGGAATGCGTAGGTGGGTAGCTTGATCCTGCCCGCCCCTGACCCGGCGAACAGCGAAGCCCAATCGACATCGGCCCCGTGAACGAATATCTCGGCCAGCGACCTGGTGAGCGTCTCTGCTTCGGGACGTTCGGCCCGCAGCAGCGGCACAGCCGTGATCTCGGCGTCCCCTTGCTGGTCATTCGCGCTACGAGCGCTGGGCGCATCCGTATTGCCCACGAGCGCGTCGTGGGTCAAGGCGCTGAGCACACCATCGGGGCCCAGCTCCAAGAAGCAGCGCACACGCTGCCCGCCCAACCAGGCGACTCCGTCGCCGAAGCGCACGGTCTCACGAGCATGGCGAATCCAGTAGTCAACCGAGCATATCTCCGCGGCTGAGACGGGCTCGCCGGTCAGGTTGGAGACGATGGTCATCTGCGGTGGGGCAAAAGAAAGCCCCGAGACAAGCTCTCCGAACCGCTCGAGCATGGGGTCGATACATGGAGAGTGAAACGCGTGGCTCACGCGCAACCGCTTGACCTTGCGCGACCTACCCCTCCACACATCGGCGAGCTCCAGTACCGCGTCCACATCCCCGGAGAGCACCGCCGAGGAAGGGCCGTTCACGGCGGCCAGCGCCACACGGTCCTCGAGACCCTCAAGCGAAGCGAGGGCCTCCTCCTCGGATGCTTGAATTGCCACCATCGCGCCCGGTTGGGTCAGCTCGCCCATCAGGCGCCCACGCGCTGCCACGAGCCGGCAGGCATCCTCCAGGGAGAACACGCCTGAAACGTATGCGGCGGTCAGCTCGCCAATCGAATGACCGATCAGGAAGTCGGGACGCAGCCCGTAATGCACGACGAGCCTGAACAGCGCCGCCTCGAGCGCAAACAGGGCCGCCTGCGTGAAAGCGGTCTGATCGAGCAGCGCCAGGTGCGGACTCTCCGCCGCATCGTCCGTGGGGGAATACTGCTCAACGCCCGGCTCCTCCCCGAACATGACCGCCCGCAAGGAGCACCCCAACAAACCGTCCAAGTGCCCGCACACCTCATCCAAGGCATTCCTAAAGACGACAGACGCGCCATACAGCTCGCGACCCATTCCGACACGTTGCCCACCCTGGCCTGAGAACAGGAAGGCAAGGCCTCCCTTTTCCCAAGCTTGAGCATGCGGCCCGACGGCGCGCGTCACGTGCACCGTCTGCTCGCCGCCGGCCAAGGCCCGCAGGCCGGCGAGCCGCTCGCGCCTGTCGCCTCCGATGAGCACCGCGCGCTCCTCCAGCGCCGCGCGGTGAGTGAGCGAGAGTCCGACGTCTGCAAGCCCAAGATGTGACTCAACCTCAAGGTGCTCAAGCAGCCGTTGCGCTTGGGCACGCAAGCCGTCTTCGTTGCGCGCAGAGAGGATCCACGGAAGCGGAAGCGCGAGCCCTTCAGCGGCCGTCTCCTCGCCGGAGTCCGTGCGTGTGAAGGCAACCGTGCCGGATGGCGGCCCGGATTGTGTCTGCGCGTCCAATGACCCGCCGGAGGGGATGCCCGAGCCAGCCGCCATCGTGACATCCGCCTCGACATTCGCCTCGACATTCGCCTCGACATTCGCCTCGATGATCACGTGCGCGTTGGTGCCGCTGATCCCGAACGAGGACACTGCCGCGCGCCGCGGCCGCTCGAGATCCGGCCACGGGACTGCCTTCGTCAACAGCGACACCGCCCCCTCCGACCAGTCCACCTGGCTGGAGGGCTGATCTACGTGTAGCGTCCGCGGGAGCACCCCATGGCGCATCGCCAGCACCATCTTGATTACGCCAGCCACTCCCGAGGCGGCCTGGGTGTGGCCCATATTCGACTTGATCGAGCCCAGCCACAGAGGGCGCTCCGGCGGGCGCGACTGACCGTATGTGGCCAGCAGCGCCTGGGCCTCGATCGGATCGCCGAGTGTAGTACCGGTCCCATGCCCCTCCACCACATCGACCTGATCGGGCGAGACACCGGCATTCGCCAGCGCCTGGCGGATCACCCGCTGCTGGGAAGGACCGTTCGGAGCGGTCAGCCCGTTGCTTGCCCCATCTTGGTTGATTGCGCTGCCGCGGATCACCGCCAGCACCGGATCGCCCCTGCGCCTCGCCTCGGACAGCCGCTCGAGCACCAGCACCCCAACGCCCTCGCTCCAGCAGGTGCCATCGGCTGCCTCCGCATAGGACTTGCAACGACCGTCGGGTGCAAGACCCCGCTGGCGCGAGAAATCCACAAACACTCCAGGCGCCCACATAACGGTGACACCGCCGGCCAGCGCAAGCGAACATTCGCCCCCACGCAACGCCTGACAGGCCCAGTGCAACGCCACCAGCGAGGAGGAGCACGCCGTGTTGATCGACACTGCCGGGCCCTCCAGCCCGAGCGTATAGGCCACCCTCCCCGAAACGATGCTGCCGGCGCTGCCAGTCGCCAGATAGCCTTCCAAGCCGGCCGCCCGCCCGTCGACGCCGTTGGCATATTCCTGGTACATGACGCCCGCGAACACGCCCGTCTGGCTACCGCGCAGCGAAACGGGATCGACACCGGCGTCTTCGAGCGCCTCCCAGCTGGCTTCGAGAAGCAGCCGCTGCTGCGGGTCCATCGCAAGCGCCTCACGCGGGCCGATGCCGAAGAACTCGCAGTCGAAGTCCGCCGCACCCGGCACGAATCCGCTTTCCCTTACATAGCTGGTCCCCGGGTTGTCGGGATCGGGGTCGTACAGAGCATCCAAATCCCACCCGCGATCGTCAGGAAACGGAGAGATCGCATCGACGCCGCCAGCCACCATGCGCCACAGCTCGGTCGGCGAGCTGACCCCACCTGGATAACGGCAGCTCATACCGACGATTGCGATCGGCTCCTCGATCGCGATCCTCGCCGTCGCTCTGGCAGGGGTCGCGCGCGGCGCGGCAGCCAGTCGCTCCAGCAGATGGTCGGCAAGCGCGTCGGGATTGGGATAGTCGAAGATGAGCGTCGGACTCAGATGCAGGTCTGCGGCGGCGTCGAGCCGGTTGCGCAGCTCCACCGCGGCAAGCGAGTCAAAGCCAAGATCCTTGAACGTCCGCTGCGGTTCGATCGCACTCGCGGAGTCGTGTCCAAGTACGCGTGCCGCCTCGGTCCGCACCACCTCCAGCACGATCCTTCGGCGCTCCTGGCCCGACGCATCGCCCAGGAGGCGCGACAGCGAGCCCCTCGCACCGTTAGACGCCTTGCTTGCAGGCGCGCGCACGATGCCGCGCAGCAGCGCCGGCAGGCTTCCCGCTTGCGCCTGAGCCCGCAACGCGGCACCGTCGAAGCGCACGGGGACGATCACAGCGGGATCGGCCGACTGGGCCACATCGAACAGCTCGAGACCCTGCTCGACCGGCAGGGGCCGAACGCCTGCACGCGCCACACGCGCCCTATCGGCCTCATCCAGACGTCCGGTCATTCCTGCGTCCCGCGCCCAGGGGCCCCATGCCAGCGAGACAGCCGCCAGGCCCGCTTCCCTGCGGTGGACAGCGAGTGCATCCAGGAACGCGTTCGCCGCCGCGTAGTTGCCCTGACCGGGGCTCCCGAGCGTTCCCGCTATCGAAGAGAACAGGACAAACGCACCGAGATCGAGCTGAGCCGTCAGCTCGTGCAGATGCCAGGCGCCGTCTACCTTGGGCGCCAGCACGCGGTCCAGGCGCTCCGCCGTCAAGGAGCCGATCACGCCATCGTCCAGCACCCCGGCCGCGTGCACCACTCCGCACACCGGGTGCTCCGGCGGCACCGAAGCGAGCAGAACCTCGAGCTCTCTTCGATCTGACACATCGCACGTCGCGACACTCACGCTCGCGCCAAGTCGGGACAGCTCCGACTCCAGGTCGGCCACCCCCGGAGCATCGCCTCCACGCCGGCTCGCGAGCAGCAGATGACGCGCCCCGTGCTCGCGAACCAGATGCCTGGCCACCAGAGCACCCAATCCACCCGTGCCACCTGTGACCAGCACCGTGCCCTCGCCGGCAAGCGCCAAGAAAGCCTCTTGGGCCCCCACAGCCGTCTCGGCGCTCACACCGTGCAGGCCAGCCTCTCTCGTGCTGTCAAGCGACGTGCGCTCTGGGATCGAGGTGCTCACAGCGCCAGGCCCGACACGGGTCAGTCGTGACATCAACACTCGACCCTCGCGGATCGCCAGCTGCGGCTCGTCAAGGGCAAGCGCAAGCTCGACCGCTCCGCGCAACGCCTCCCACGACGCCGGCTCCCCATCGACGTCGATCAGCAAAAACCGCCCGGGGTTCTCCAGCTGGGCAGAGCGTGCGAGACCCCACACGGCCGCGCCGGCGAGATCGGGCACGCGGGCCTCCGGGCGCGCGGCGATGGCCTCCTGCGTCACGAGCACCAGCCGCGATTCGACCAGGCGCTGCTCCCGAAGCCAATTCTGCAGCAGCTCCAAGACTGCGCTCAGCTGCTCGCGAACGCCGCCGATGACCGAGTCATAAGCGGGCCCTTCACTCGGGCGGCCCTCGCGATCCCCGGGGACGTTCCACGGGCGGCCGACGAGCACCGTCTCAGCAGGCTCCTCCTCCTCGTCTAGGGCTGCGACCAGCGAGGCGATCTGCGGATGTGCGTCGATCGTCAACCCAGCTACCCTCAGGGCTTCGGCCAGGGCTCCCTGCTCGCCGTCGAGCACGGCCCACCGCGCGACGGGCGAGCCGCCGGACAAAGTCGCAGTCGCCGCCTCGCTCCATGTCAGCTCAAACAGCGATCGCGAGGCGCCCGGCGCGGTCGCGCCGAGCTGCTGGGCCAGCGCCGGCCGTGAGCGCAACTCCTGGATAGAGGCGACGGGCGCCCCGTCGACGTCTGCGATCGCCAGCGACACGGAGCCCTTCTGCGCGGGCACCAGGCGCACCCGCAGCTCCCGAGCGCTTCGATGGATGTCCACGCCATGCCAGGAGAACGGCAGCCACACCTCCTCGCCGCCGTCGGGCCCCGATTGCGCACGCTCGACGCACGCCACGTGCAGGGCCGCGTCGAGCAGCGCCGGGTGCAGGTTGAATGAGTCCGTCTCACCCGACTCATCCTCCGGGAGGGCCACCTCCGCGAACAGTTCCGCTCCACGACGCCAACCGGCCCGCACGCCCTGGAAGGCAGGGCCGTAACCGTAGCCCTGATCGGCCAAACGCTCATAGAGGTCCTCAATGTCCAACGGCTCAGCGCCCTCCGGAGGCCACGCGCCGGTAGGGAGGGGATCGAACTCGTTCGGCGCGGCGTGAGCTCTCAGCAGACCGCTTGCGTGGCGGATCCACCGATCCCCGGCCAGTGGATCGGCCTCATCGGCGGACGGCTCCTCCAGCTGGGAATAGATGCTCACCGGCCGGCAACCCTCCCCGTCGGGCTCGCCGACCGAGACCTGAAGTTGAACGCCCCCGTGCGCAGGGAGACGCAGCGGCGCCTCGAGCAGGAGCTCCTGCACCGAAACACATCCAACCTGACCTCCCGCGTGAAGTGCAAGCTCGAGCAGGGCGGAGCCGGGCATCAGCACCGTGCCCATCACGACGTGATCGGCCAGCCAGGCGTGCGACTGCAAGGACACGCGACCGGTGAGGAGCAGGCCCCCGTCTCCAGCCAGCCCAACCGCCGCGCTCAGCAGCGGATGGTCCGCCGATCTCTGCCCCATCCGCGCAGGACCGCCACCCGCGTCGGCGTCGCGCTCGAGCCAGTGGCGGCGGCGTTGGAAGGCGTAGGTCGGAAGATCCACCCGGCGAGCACCGCGTGTGCTCAGCATCGCCCGCCAGTCGACCTTCGCTCCGTATGTCCAGACTTGGGCCAGACCGGTGAGCAGCGTATCGGCTTCCGGGCGCTCCGCGCGCAGCAGCGGCGCCACCAGGCCCTCGCTCGCGGGCAGGCACTCTTGAGCCATGGCGCTGAGCACGCTGTCGGGCCCCAGCTCCAGCAAGCAACCGGCGCCCATCGCCAGCAGGCTGCGGACTCCGTCCGCGAACCGCACCGTGGCGCGTACGTGACGCACCCAGTAGTCGGGCTCGCAAAGTTCGCCTCCCGCGATCTCGCCCGTGACGTTCGAGACGATCGGGATGCGCGGCTCGGAGAACGACAGCTCACGGAGCACCTCGGCGAACTGGGCGAGCATCCCGTCCATGTGCGGCGAATGAAACGCGTGACTGACCGCCAGCCGTCTTGTCTTCCTACCGCGTTGCTCCCACGCACCGGCAATTCGGCTGACCGCGTCCTCGTCGCCGGAGAGCACCACCGAGGAAGGGCCGTTGACGGCCGCCAGCGTCACCGAACCCGAAGCTTCGGTGAGTGAGCCGAGCACCTCGTCCTCGGACGCCTGCACGGCCATCATCACCCCGCGCTCGGGCAGCGCCTCCATCAAGCAAGCGCGAGCCGCCACCAGCGTGCAGGCGTCGGTGAGCGAAAAGACTCCGGCCACATGCGCCGCCACAAGCTCCCCGATCGAATGACCCAGCAGGAAATCGGGTCTCACGCCCCAGCTCTCCAGCAGCCTGAACAACGACACCTCGAGCGCGAACAGCGCCGGCTGCGCGAATTCAGTGCGATCCAGCTGACTGGCCTTCGAGCTGCCTTCGGCGCCCTGCGCGGACCCAGCATCGAGTCCTCCAAGCATCAGCTCCCGCACCGAGTGTTCAAGCGAACGATCCAGTCGCTCACACACCTCGTCGAGCGCTTCCCGAAACACGGGGAACGCCTCATACAGGCCCCGGCCCATGCCCAGCCGTTGAGCGCCCTGACCGGTGAACAGGAACGCCGTCCCGCGGCTCTCGTCCGCCACGGCCCGCGTCAAACAGGCTGGAGCCTCCCCGTCCGAGAGTGCCCTCACGCCTCGCAGCAGCTCCTCCCTCCCGCTTGCGAGCACGACCGCACGGTGGTCGAACGCGTGCCTGTCGGCCAACGACAGGCCGACATCGGCGATCTGCTGCTCGGAGTGTTCGCCGAGGTGGTCGAGCAGCCGCTCGGCTTGACCACGCAGTCCCGATTCGCCTCTACCGGACAGCACCCATGGCATGGGAAGATGGGGCGACTCACCGAGGGTGACAAGTGGAGCGCTCCCGGTGAGCGCCGGGGCTCGATCGTCCTCGACGCCACCGTGCTCGCCGCTAAGGCCGTCGTGCGACTCGCCCGGATCGAGCGCCGCGGGCCCCGCGGCGCTTGCCAGCCGGGGCGCGGGGGCCTCTTCGAGGATCGTGTGAACGTTGGTGCCGCTGATCCCGAACGAGGAGACTGCAGCGCGGCGCGGCGCGCCGTTGACAGTCCACGGGGCCTGGCGCGTGAGCAACGACACGGCGCCCTGCGACCAGTCGACTCGTGAGGAGGGACGATCCACGTGCAGCGTCTGGGGCAGAACGCCGTGACGCATCGCCATGACCATCTTGATGACACCTGTGACACCGGCCGCCGCCTGTGTGTGACCGATGTTGGACTTGAGCGAGCCGAGCCACAGCGGTGCGCCTTCGGGGCGACCCTGTCCGTATGTCGCAAGCAGCGCCTGGACCTCGATCGAGTCACCGAGCGTCGTGCCGGTTCCATGTCCCTCCACGACGTCGATCTCGCCGCTCGACAGGCCGGCGTTCGCAAGCGCCTGTTCGATCACCCGCTGCTGGGAGGGACCGTTTGGCGCGGTCAGCCCGTTGCTGGCGCCGTCCTGGTTGACGGCGCTGCCTCGCACCAAGCCAAGCACCCGATGGCCGAGGCGCTCAGCGTCTGAGAGGCGCTCCAGCAGCAGCACGCCCACACCCTCCGACCAGGCGCTGCCATCGGCTGTGTCGGCGTAAGACTTCGCTCTTCCATCCGGCGCGAGGACGCCCTGGCGAGAGAACTCGACGAACGCTTGAGGGGTGCCGAACACCGTGGCGCCACCAGCGAGGGCGAGGGCGCATTCCCGCGTGCGCAGAGCTGCGCAGGCAAGGTGCAGAGACACGAGCGAGGAGGAGCAGGCGGTATCGACCGTCACCGCCGGGCCCTCCAGGCCAAATGTGTACGCGACGCGTCCCGACGCGATGTTACCTGCGCTGCCGAGCCCCATATAGCCCTCCAGATCGGCTGGCACAGTTCCATTCACATGGTGGCCGTAATCGCTGTAGATCACACCGAAGAACACACCGGTCTGACTGCCGCGCAGCGACTCGGGCGTTAGATTCGCGCGCTCAAACGCCTCCCAGCACACCTCGAGCAGCAGGCGCTGCTGCGCGTCCATCGCGAGGGCCTCGCGCGGGCTGATGCGAAAGAAGTCGGCGTCGAACTCGTCCGCGTCGTGGATGAAGCCGCCCTGCCGCACGCAGCTGGTTCCGGGATGATCGGGGTCGGGGTTATACAGCGCCTCGACGTTCCACCCACGGTTGTCGGGGAACCCTGTTATCGCATCCCCGCCCGACGCCACCAGCCGCCACAGCTCCTCCGGCGTACGCACACCTCCGGGGCAGCGGCACGCCATGCTCACGATCGCGATCGGCTCACGCCGGCTTCGCTCCAGCTCTTGCAGCTGCCGGCGAGCTCTGCGCAGATCGAGCGTCACCCGTCTCAGATAGTCGCGAAGCTTGTCCTCAGCCATCTCCGACTCGTCAGTCTCGTTGGGAATGGTGCTCGCATCCATCGCGCTAGGAGCCACCAAACTCACGGTCGATCAGCTCGAAGATCTGATCGTCGGTGACCGATGAGAGATCTTCATCGACGGCCTCCACGGCGGTCGTGTCATCCGGCGATGCCCATGCGGAGAGAATGCTCTGCAGGCGGGCCGCGATCCCGCTCCTCTGCGCATCCTCCGCCGACATGGAGGAGAGCGTGCGCTGCAGCCTGTCGAGATCAAGGCCCGCGCCGCCCGCGGATTTGGTGACCGACATCTGCTCGAGGAGGTAACGAGCCACCGCTCCGAGGGTCGGATGGTCGAAGACCAGGCTGGCGGGCAGCCGCAGAGCAGTGGCGGCCACAAGTCTGTTGCGCAATTCGACCGCGGCGAGCGAGTCGAAGCCGAGCTCGGTGAACGTCGCATCGGAGCCGAGCCTCTCGGAGGAGGAATGCCCGAGGATCGCCGCGACATCCTTGCGCACGAACTCGAGCACTGTCCGCGCGCGGTCGGCGCTCGGGACATCCGCAAGCCGTGCAGCGAGCGAGCCGGAGACATCCTTGGCGACCAACTCGGCATGCCCCGGTCTGCGTATCAAATCCTGGAACACAGCTGGCAGCGCACCGCCGCGGGCACGTGTGCGCAGCGCGGCTGCATCCAGGCGCGCCAGCACGACGAGCGCCCGCTCGGTCGCATATGCGGCGTCGAACAGCTCGAGCCCCTGCCCGCGGGAGAGGGTGAGCAGCCCCGAGCTCGCGATCCTCGCCAGCTGGGCATGACTGAGCTCGCTCGTCATACCGGTCGCCTGCTCCCAAGGCCCCCACGCCATCGCGACCGCCGCCAGCCCGTTCGCGCGCCGGTGCACAGCCAGGGCGTCCAGGAACGCGTTCGCCGCCGCGTAGTTGGCCTGGCCAGGCCCTCCGAGCGTCGCGGCCACCGAGGAGAACAACACAAACGCGTTGAGGTCCATGTCGCGCGTCAATTCGTGCAGATGCCATGCTCCATCCAGCTTCGGCGCCAGCACACGCTCAAGCCGCTCTGGCGTGAGCGATCCGATCACGCCGTCGTCGAGCACACCCGCCGCGTGCACGACGCCGCGCAGCGGATGCTCCCGCGCAACGGAGGCGATCAGCTCCTCGAGCTGGCTCCGCTCGGCCACGTCGCAACTTGCGACCCGCACGCTTGCGCCCAGCTCGGTGAGCTCCTCTAGCAGGCGCGCGGCGTCCGGGGCCGCCTCTCCCGCACGGCTTGCCAGCAGCAGGTTCCGCGCTCCGTGATCGACCACGAGATGCCTCGCGATCAGGGCCCCAAGGCCGCTCGTGCCACCGGTGATCAGGATTGTGCCGTCAGCACCGACCTCGCCAAGACGTCGCCCCTCGCCATCACGCGGGGCCGGCGAGGGCAACCGCTCGAGGCGCGGCGTGAACATGCCGCCGGCCCTGATCGCGAGCTCAGGCTCGCCGCTTGCCAGCGCCGCGGGCAGCGCCGCCGTGGATGCCTCCTCGTCGTCGCAGTCGAGAAGCATGAATCGTCCAGGGCTCTCCGACTGCGCGGAACGCACCAGTCCCCATACCGGAGAGTGCATCAGACCGGGCACGTCCTCAAGCGGATGCACGGACACCGCGCCCCTGGTCACCAGGACCAGCCGCGACTCCGCGAACCGCTCATCCGCGAGCCACTCCTGCACCAACCCAAGCACACGCCGTGCAAGCTGGTGGACCCGATCCACGATCCCAGCCACCGACGCCTCCCCGCCAAGCCGTCCGAGATCCGCGGCGTCGCAATCGAACAGCACCACGCGCGGCGCCATGCGACCGCCATCCACCGCCTCACGCAGCGAGTGGAGATCGTCATACACCTCCCCAGACCAGGAGCGTCCCGCGAACCGCATCGCGCCTTCACCCAGCACCGCGCACTCGCCCGCCCCCACCGCGGGGCTCGACGGCGACACCGGGAGCGCACTCCAGTCCAGACCGAACAGCGACTCCCGGTGCCCGCCACCGGCGCGCGCCAACTGCTCGGCAGAGATCGCCCTCACGACCACCGAGCGCATCGAGGCGACCAGCGTCCCATCCTCATCGGCCGCGACCATGGACACCGCGTCGCTGCCAGTCCGCGACAGGTGCACGCGCAGCGCACTGGCGCCCCTGGCGTGCAACTGAACACCGTTGAACGCAAACGGCAGATACGACCCACCGCTATCCCCGGTGGCGGCGTTCAGAGCGTCCCAGTCCCGCCTCGGAGCCATGGGATGCATCGCCGCGTCAAACAATGCGGGATGGATGCCATAGCGCGCGGCGTACGGCTGCTCGCCATCGGGCAAATGCGACTCGGCGAACAGATCCTCGCCACGTCGCCACACGGCCCGCACACCCAGGAACGCCGGCCCATACTCGAAGCCCATCGCGGCCATCTCGCCGTAGAGGTCCTCGACGTCCACGGGGACCGCGCCCTGCGGCGGCCACAGATCGCTTGCAAGCCACGCCGCGCGCTCTCCAAACGCCTCCTGCTCCGGCGACGACGCCTCGGCGCAAGCAAGCACGCCGCTGGCGTGACGAACCCACGCTCGCTCCCCGGCCGCGTCATCAGCGCGGGAATAGATCCTAACCGCCCGCCGGCCCATGTCGTCAGGCGCCTGCACCGACACCTGCATATGCACAGCGTCCTGCTGGGACAGCACAAGCGGAGATTCCATGATGAGCTCCTCGACGAGGTCGCACTCGAGCCTGCCCGCGACATGCAGCGCGATCTCCACGAACGCTGTGCCGGGGAGCACCACCGCGCCCATCACAACGTGGTCCGCAACCCACGCAGGCGCCTGCCAGGACAACCTGCCCGTGAACAACCACCCCTCACCGTCAGCCAGCTCCACCATCGCGCCCAGCAGCGGATGGTCCGCCGAAGCCTGTCCCGCTGAGGACATGCTCGCCTCGCCTCCAGCCGGCCCATCGAGCCAGTAGCGGTCCCGCTGGAAGGCGTAGGTGGGCAGGTCAACCCGCTCGGCGCCCGAACCCTCGAATACCGTCCAGTCAACATTCACTCCGCCCACCCACAGCCGGGCGAGCCCCCTCACCAGCGTGCGCGTCTCTTGACGCTCGCGGCGCAACAACGGCACCACCGCGGGAACGCCACCGGACCCTTCGTCGCTTCCGGCGATCCGCTCCTGATGCGCGGCGTCACCGGCGAGCGGGGGCCGTTGCGCTGCGGGGAGCTCCCCGTGGGCCAGGCATTCCTCGACCATCGCGCTGAGCACGCCATCGGGCCCGAGCTCGAGGAAATGAGTGACTCCGTGGGCCCCCAGCCAGTCGATCGCACCGGCAAAGCGGACCGTGCGCCGCGCGTGACGAGCCCAGTAAGCGGGGGCGCAGATCTCCTCGGCGGCCACGGGCTCGCCGGTCACGTTCGAGATGATCGGGATCTGTGGCGCCGAGAAGGTCAGGCCTTCCGCGACCCCGACGAGCTCGCCGAGCATGCTGTCCATCTGCGGGCTGTGGAACGCGTGGCTGACCTGCAAGCGCTTGACCTTGCGACCCCGCTGCTCCCACGTGGCGGCCAATTCGAGCACGACTCGCTCGTCTCCCGAGAACACAATCGAGCTGGGGCCATTCACAGCCGCCAGGGCAACGCGGTCCTCGAGTCCGGCGAGCGTCTCCAGTGCCTCCTGCTCGGAGGCTTGGACGGCCACCATCGCACCTCCTGGCGGCACGGCCTGCATCAGCTGGCCGCGCGACGCGACCAACGCGCACGCATCCTGCAGATTCAGCACGCCCGCCACATGCGCGGCGGTCAGCTCCCCAATCGAATGGCCGACAAGGAAGTCGGGGCGCACGCCGAAGCCCTGCAGGAGACGAAAGAGCGCCACCTCGAGCGCGAACAGGCCCATCTGCGTGAAGGCGGTCTGGTCGAGCAGTCCCGCGCCCGGTGAGTTCTGCTCGGCCCACAGCACCTCCTGCAGCGGGCGCTCCAAGAACTCCTCCAGGCCCGCGCACGCCTCGTCCAGCGCTCGCGCGAACACGGGGAACGCCTCGTACAGCTCACGGCCCATCCCCACGCGCTGAGCGCCTTGGCCGGTGAACAGGAACGCTATCTCTGCTCGCGTATCGCTGGCGAGGCCGTGCACCACGCCCTCGCCCTGCCCACCACCAGCACCGATCCGCCTCAGCCCATCCAGCAGTCCCTCACGGTCCTCCCCGAGCGTCACCGCGCGATGTTTGAACACCGGACGGGCCATCAACGAAATCCCAACATCTCCGTCGCGCAGGCGTGGAGTGCCCTCGAGATGTTCGAGCAGACGCTGCGCCTGCCCACGCAACGCCAGCTCACCCTTGGCCGATACAAGCCACGGTTGAAAGCCACCTGCCGGGACGATGTCGTCCTCAGGGCCACCGGACTCGTTCCCGTTGGATGCGCCGTTCTCAGATGTCGCCGCGACCGGCGTGCGACTGCTGCGCTCAGCGGCCGGCGCCTGCTCGAGGATGACATGGGCGTTGGTGCCGCTGACTCCGAACGATGACACTCCGGCTCGGCGGGGTTGCCCGTCGTCTGCCCAGGGCTGAGTCTCGGTCAGCAGCGCGACGGCGCCGGTGGACCAGTCGACCTTGCTGGAGGGCTCGTCGACGTGCAGCGTCTTTGGCAGCACACCGTGGCGCATGGCCATCACCATCTTGATGACGCCCGCCACGCCCGCGGCCGCGACTGTGTGACCGATGTTCGACTTCATCGAGCCGAGCCACAATGGTCGCCCGGCGCGACGCTCTCGCCCGTATGTGGCCAACAGCGCGCCGGCCTCGATCGGGTCTCCGAGCGTGGTGCCGGTACCGTGTCCATCAACCGCGTCGACCTGTGCCGCGGACAGTCCCGCCCTTGCGAGCGCCTGTTCGATCACGCGCTGCTGAGAGGGACCGTTGGGCGCCGTCAACCCGTTGCTCGCGCCGTCCTGGTTGATCGCGCTGCCACGCACCAACGCGAGCACCCGATGGCGGTTGCGCTGCGCATCGGAGAGCCGCTCCAGCAGCAGCACGCCCACGCCCTCGCCCCAGCCCACACCGTCCGCCGCGTCGGCAAAGGACTTGCAGCGCCCATCCCGCGCGAGACCTCGCTGCCCGCTGAACTGCACGAACAACCCGGGAGTGTCCATAACCGACACGCCCCCCGCGAGAGCCAGCGGGCACTCTCCGTTGCGCAATGCTTGACAAGCTAGATGCAGCGCGACCAGCGAGGAGGAACAGGCCGTGTCCACCGACATGGCCGGACCCTCCAACCCGAGCACATACGAGACCCGGCCGGAGACGATGCTGCCCGAGCTGCCCGTCAGCCAGTAGCCCGCGAGGTTCTCACGCCCCATGGGCGCAGCCCACAAATTCGCGCCGAAATCCATAGAGCCGACCCCCGCGAACACTCCGGTCTGGGTCCCTCGCAGCGAGGTTGGGTCAATGCCCGCGCTTTCGAGCGCCTCCCAGGAGACTTCCAGCAACTGACGCTGCTGCGGGTCCATCGCCAACGCCTCCTGCGGCCTGATCCCGAAGAAGGCCGCGTCGAAGTCTCCCCCGTCATACAAAAAGCCACCTTCACGCGCATAACAGGTGCCCGGAACGTCAGGATCGGGGTCGTACAGCGCCTCGAGATCCCACCCACGATTGTCTGGAAAAGGCGATATCGCATCGGTTCCAGCCATGACAAGCTTCCACAGCTCTCCGGGAGAACGCACGCCCCCCGGATAGCGGCAGCTCATCCCCACGATCGCGATCGACTCATCGCTCGCCACGGCCCGCACTGAAGGTGACCAGACACCGGACGCGGGACCAGCCGGCCGCGCGCCCGAGACCTCCCGCACCAGATAGTCGGCGAGCGCCGCCGCGGTGGGATAGTCGAACACGAGCGTAGTGGGCAAGCGCAGCCCAGTGATGCTGCCGAGACGATTGCGCAGTTCAATCGCCATCAGAGAATCGAAGCCCAGCTCGCTGAATGACCGCTCAGTCGCCACCGCGGTGGGTGACGGCGCTCCCAGCACCGTCGCCACCTCGGTGCGCACGACATCAAGCACGACATCCTCGCGCTCACCCTCGCCCACCGCCGCCAAGCGACGAGCGAGCGAGCCGCTTGACTTGCTCGCCCGCCGCGATGGAGCGCGGACCAGACCGCGCAGCACTGCGGGCAGCAGTCCATCCTCGATCTGAGTGCGCAACGCCGCGACGTCAAGACGCATCGGTAGCACCACGGCCTCGTCCACCCCGATGGCGGCGTCAAACAGCTCGAGACCCTCATCGACAGACAGTGGGGCCAGGCCCGAGCGTGCAATCCGCGTTAGGTCCGCCTCGCCGAGCCGGCCGGCCATCCCCCCGGCCCCGGCCCAC
>Ga0209483_1001196_pt1 | contig 20163 bp, 20 predicted proteins | sample NGEPerA_FD_184508 | JGI IMG/M metagenome (GOLD analysis project Ga0209483, IMG submission 184508) | Arctic peat soil microbial communities from the Barrow Environmental Observatory site, Barrow, Alaska, USA - NGEE PermafrostL2-A... | ecosystem: Environmental > Terrestrial > Soil > Wetlands >... | reverse complement strand
GCCAAGCTGTTGCGCACGACCCTGACCGACCTGCTGCAGCCGCACGGGTCGTGACATGGAGGAGCGATCGCCGGTCTCGCCGTGCCTCGGCATCTGCCTGATGGACCCGGCGAGCCGGCAATGCCGCGGCTGCCTGCGCACGGTCGAGGAGATCGCCCGCTGGTACGAGGCAACCCCGGCCGAGAAGCGCGAGATGCTCGCGGCACTCGCGTGCCGCCGGGTGGCGGCGGGGACGGGCGATGAATAAGCGGCTGTTTTTATCGTCTTTCCCGCGCAAGCGGGAACCCAGGGGCTACCGTCCTACCGTTCGCTCCTGGGCCCCCGCTTGCGCGGGGGTGACGGCAAGGGGAATGGCGCTTGCGGTTTTTGTCCTCGCCGGTTGCGCCGGGGCGGGCGGCGGCTGGGTCAAGCCCGGCGCGGACGAGGCGCAGACCGCGCGCGCCTATCGGGATTGCGCCGCGCTCACCGACACCGCGACCCGGACCGATTCCGACATCGACCAGGACATCGCCGCCAGCCGGGCGAGCGATCTGCAGCATTCGAGCATCCTGCGCGAGCAGGCCCGGTCGACGCACGACGACAACCACGCCCGCGCCGACGCGATCCTCACCTCCTGCATGCAGGCGAAAGGCTTCATAAAAAATGCGAAATAAGCCCGCGCCGGGAGGCCGGCGATGAGCGCGCTCCACGCGCTCGCCCTCGCCATCCTCCAGGGCGTCGCCGAGCTGTTCCCGATCAGCAGCCTGGGCCACGCGGTGATCGTCCCGCCGCTGCTCGGCTGGTCGACGATCGACCAGCATTCGTCCGAATTCCTGCCGTTTATCGTGGTGCTGCATGTCGGCACGGCGGTGGCGCTGCTGCTCTATTTCTGGCGCGATTGGGCGGCGATCGCTTCCGGGATCCTCGGCGGCCGCGGCAGCCCGAAATCGGCCGATGCGTGGAACGCGCTCGGGCTGATCGTCGTCGCGACCCTGCCGGCGGTGGCGATCGGTTTTCTGTTCGAGAAGCTGGTGCGCGGCCTCTTCGCCTCGCCGCTGATCGCCGCGCTGTTCCTGATCGTCAACGGGTTCCTGCTGCTGCTCGGCGAGTGGCTGCGCCAGCACGATTCGTCGCCGCGCCCCGGCGCCGAGCGGCCGATCGCCGCGTTCGGCTGGCGCGGCGCGCTGGCGGTGGGCATCTGGCAATGCGCCGCGTTTATTCCCGGCATCTCGCGCTCCGGCGCGGCGATGGTCGGCGGCCTCGTCAGCGGGCTGCACCATACCGAGGCGGCGCATTTCTCGTTCCTGATCGCGACCCCGATCATCGCCGGCGCCGCGGTGCTCGAAGTGCCGAAGCTGATCGCGCTGCCCGGCCACGGCCTCAGCGGTCTGGTGATCGCCGCCGGCGTTGTCGCCGGCATCACCGCCTATCTCAGCACCGCGTTCCTGATGCGCTACTTCCGGCGCCACGATTTCGACAACGCGCTGGTGCCTTTCGCGGTCTATTGCTGGGTCGCCGGCGCCGCCGCGGCCACCATCTTCATCCTCTAGAAGGGCTGGCTTCATCCTCTAGAAGGGCTGGCTTCATCTCTAAAAGGGCCGCCTTCATCCATTTGACTAGAAGGGCCGGCTCTGCACGTGCTCCGGCGCCATCGCGCGCTGCCGGAGGTATTGCGCAAAGCAATGCATCATCGATTGGTGGATGTCCTCGACGACGCCATAATTTTCGGCCGCGACATGCAGCACGACGTCGGCGAGGGTGGCGCTGCGCCCGCCCGAGAACCCGGTCATCGCGATCGATGTGACGCCGTTGCCGCGCGCCCACTCGACCGCCCGGACGATGTTCTCCGAATTGCCCGAGCTGCTGATCGTCATCAAGACATCGCCCGGCTCGGCGAGGGTGCGCAGCTGGTAGGCGAAGATTTCCGCATAGGAGATGTCGTTGGCGATCGCGGTGATGAGTTCGAGATGCGAGACGAGGCTGATGATTTTGGGCCGCAGCGCCGTGTCGGTCTGGATGCCCTTCAGGAAATCGCACAACAGATGACCGGAGATCGCCGCCGAGCCGCCATTGCCGCAGGCGTAGATCACATGGCCCGAGCGGATCGCCGCATCGAGCAGCACCGCGGCGCGGTCGATCGCGGCGAGGTCGACGCTGGCCCAGGCGCGCGCGATCTCGTCGCGGTAGGCGGCGATGTAGTCGCCGGCGCTCGGATAGGTCCTGTCGGGAAAGCTCATGGTTCGCGCCGACGCCTCGGTTGACACTTCCGGCTTGCCTCTATCATGGTTGCTCTCCTCTTTTCAGCCAATTTGCGGATCGACGCATGACCCAGTCGGACCTCGCCCGGACCATCGATGCCGCCTGGGACGCGCGCGACAGCATTTCGACGGCGACAAGAGGCGAATATCGCGACGCGGTCGAGGCCGCGCTCGACGGCATGGATTCGGGCGAATTGCGCGTCGCCGAGCGGAGCGGCGGACGCTGGCAGGTGCATCAATGGCTGAAGAAGGCGGTGCTGCTGTCGTTCCGCCTCAACGACATGGCGGAGATCGCCGGCGGCCCTGACGCGGCAAAATGGTGGGACAAGGTGCCCTCCAAATTCGCCGGCTGGTCGTCGAACCGCTTCCGCGACGCCGGGTTCCGCGCGGTGCCGGGGGCGATCGTCCGCCGCTCGGCCTATATCGCGCCCAATGTCGTCTTGATGCCGAGCTTTGTGAATGTCGGCGCCCATGTCGGGGCCAACACGATGGTCGACACCTGGGCGACGGTCGGCTCCTGCGCGCAGATCGGCAAGAACTGTCATCTGTCGGGCGGTGTCGGCATCGGCGGCGTGCTCGAACCCTTGCAGGCCGAGCCGGTGATCATCGAGGACGATTGCTTTATCGGCGCGCGCAGCGAGGTGGTCGAGGGGGTCATCGTCGAGCAGGGCGCCGTCTTGGCGATGGGCACCTTCATCAGCTCGACGACCAAGATCGTCAACCGCGATACCGGCGAAATCCACCTGGGCCGGGTGCCGTCCTATTCGGTGGTGGTGCCGGGGTCGCTGCCCGGCAAGAACCTGCCCAACGGCAACCCCGGCCCGAGCCTTTATTGCGCGGTCATCGTCAAGCAGGTCGACGCGCAGACCAGGGCTAAAACCTCGATCAACGAGCTGCTGCGCGACTAGGGGATGATCGTTCGAAGCAAAAAAAATCGTCTTCCCCGCGAAAGCGGGGACCCAGGGGCGAGCGTCATGGCGGCTGCCCTGGGTTCCCGCTTTCGCGGGAAAGACGAGCTTTAATCCATGGCGAGCGCCATCGATCCCGGCCTCCTCGCGGCGGAGCTGATCCGCCGGCCGAGCGTCACGCCCAAGGACGAGGGCGCGCTCGAAATCGTCGCCCGCACGCTGGAGGGCATGGGCTTTATCTGCCACCGCCTCACTTTCGAGGAAGACGGCACCGACCCGATCGCCAATCTCTACGCCCGCAAAGGCAGCGGTGCTCCGAACCTGTGTTTCGCCGGCCACACCGACGTGGTGCCGGTCGGCGCGGCCGACCAATGGTCGTTCGACCCGTTCGCCGCCATGCTGAAGGACGGCGTGCTCTGCGGGCGCGGCGCGGTCGACATGAAAAGCGCGATCGCCGCCTTCGTCGCCGCGGCCGAAGCCTTTCTCGACAGGCGCGGGCCGGGTTTCACCGGGTCGATCAGCCTCCTCCTCACCGGCGACGAAGAAGGCGTCGCGATCAACGGCACCAAGAAGGTGCTGCGCTGGCTCGCCGAGCGCGGCGAGACCATCGATTCGTGCGTCGTCGGCGAGCCGACCTCGGCGACCCGGCTCGGCGACATGATCAAGATCGGCCGCCGCGGCAGCATGACCGGGCGGCTCACGGTCGAGGGCGTGCAGGGCCATGTCGCCTACCCGCACCTCGCCGACAATGCCGCGCACCGCCTCGTCGCGCTGCTCGCCGGGCTCACCGCCCGCCCGCTCGACGAGGGCACCGAGCATTTCCAGCAATCGGGGCTGCAGGTCACGACAATCGACATCGGCAACCCGGCGACCAACGTGATCCCCGGCGCGGCGAAGGCGATCTTCAACATCCGCTTCAACGATCTGTGGTCGAGCGCCACGCTCAAAGACTGGGTCAAGGACGCGCTCGACCGCATCGACCCGGCCTACAAGCTCGCCTGGGAGGTCAGCGGCGAATCGTTTCTGGCGCCGCCCGGCAAGGTCAGCGATTGCTTGGCCGGTGCGATCGGCGAGGTGACCGGCCTCACGCCCGAACTCAGCACCACCGGCGGGACCTCGGACGCGCGTTTTATCCACGTGCATTGCCCGGTGGCCGAGTTCGGCCTGGTCGGGCAGACCATGCACAAGGTCGACGAGCGGGTCGAGCTCGCCGATATCGTGCGGCTCGCCGCGATCTACGGCGGCTTTCTCGACCGTTTCTTCGGCAACGCCTGAGGCGCGGGTGAATCCGGCATGGGCCGAGGCGCGACTGGCTCTCACCGGCGCGCTGAAACTGGCGCGCGGCGATCCAGGCGGTTTGGCCTGTTTCACACCGACGGAAGAGGGCTTCTGGCATTCGTTCCGCGCCGGCGCGCTGTGCTACCCGCTCTACCTGATCCTGCTGAGCTTCCCGATCCAGCTGGGTAATCCGGTCGAGGTCGATACCGGGCGCCTCCTCGCGGTCGAGACCATCCATTACGTCATCTCCTGGGTCGCCTTCCCGCTGTTGATGCTGCCGCTGGTCGATTGGCTCCGGCGCGGCGAACGCTATTTCCGGTTTATGACCGCGTATAATTGGTGCCAGGTGCCGCAGACACTGGTGTTCGCCACCGTGGCGCTGCTCGGCGGCATCGGAATCCTTTCGGCCGATGGGATGCTGATCGCCGACCTCATCGCCGGCTCCGCCGCGCTGGTCTACGAATGGTACGTGTCGCGCGTCGCGCTCGCGGTGAGCGGCGGCCGTGCGACGCTCGTCATCCTCGCCGACGTCATCCTCGCCACCGTGCTGAGCCACGTATCGGCCGCACTTTATTGAGCGTAGCGAATCTCGACCAAATACAACCCTGCGGCCGGGGCGGTCGGGCCGCCGGCGCGGCGGTCGCGGGCGGCGAGCGCGGTCGCGACATCGTCGGGCGTCCATTGCCCGAGACCCACCAGCTTCAAGGTGCCGGCGATGTTGCGCACCTGATGGTGCAGGAACGAGCGGGCCCGCGCCTCGATGCGGATTTCCTCGCCGGCACGGGTGATTTCGAGCGCGTCCAGCGTCTTGACCGGCGTTTTCGCCTGGCACAGCGAGTCGCGGAAGGTCGAGAAATCATGGCGGCCGATCAGATGCCGCGCGCCCGCCTGCATCGCCGCGAGGTCGAGCGGCGGCGCGACGTGCCACACCCGGTTGCGGTCGAGCATCGCCGGCGGGCGGCGGTTGAGGATGCGGTAGCGATAGACCCGCCCGATCGCCGACCTTCGCGCATCGAAATCAAACGCCGCCGCTGCGACCGCCAGCACGCTGACCGGCGCCGGCCGCAAATGATGGTTGAGCGCGCCGCGGATCGTATCGGGCGGATGCTCGCGCGTCAGGTCGACATGCGCGACCTGGGCCAGCGCATGCACGCCGGCGTCGGTGCGGCCGGCGCCGTGCACCGTGACCTGGTCGCCGCAGAATTTCGCGATCGCGGTTTCGAGCGCGCCCTGCACCGACACGCCGACCGGCTGCCGCTGCCAGCCGACAAGGCCGGTGCCGGCGTATTCGATGGTCAGTCTGTAGCGGGGCACGGCAGCACCGTTCCGGGCGGGACCCTAAAGCCGCGCAGCAGCGCGGGGACATCCAGCGCCCCGCGCCCGGCGCGCTGCACCCGGGTCGGGCGCAGCACCCCCTCGCCGCAGGCGATCCCAAGACGGTCGTCGAGCACCATGCCGGGCGGCGCGCCGGAGCCGCTCTCGACCTTGGCGGCAAGCACCCGGATACGCTCGGCGCCGGCGAGGAAAAAGGCCCCCGGCCACGGGTCGAACGCGCGTACCTGGCGTTCGAGCCGCGCCGCCGCCAGCCGCCAGTCGAGCCGGGCTTCGTCGCGGCTGATTTTCCCGGCGTAAGTGAAGCCGGTCGCCGGTTGGGGCTTCGGCCGAAGCTCGCCGCGCGCCAGCCGGTCCAGTGCGGCGATTGCCAGCCTGCCTCCCAGCGCCGCCAGCGTCTCGGTCAGGCCGCCGCCGGAAGTCTCAGGTCCGATCGGCACCGCCTCTTGCAGCAGCATGGGGCCGGTATCGAGCCCCGCATCCATCTGCATGATGGTGACGCCGGTCTCGGCGTCGCCGTCGAGGATCGCGCGCTGGATCGGCGCGGCGCCGCGCCAGCGCGGCAGCAGCGAGGCATGGACATTGAGGCATCCCAGGCGGGGCGCAGCGAGGATCGCCGGCGGCAGGATCAGTCCGTACGCCGCGACGATGGCCGCGTCGGCCTTGAGCGCGGCGAACGCGGCCTGTGTCGCCGGGGCGCGGAAATTTGTCGGGCAGCGCACGACGATCCCGCAGCGCTCGGCCAGCGCCTGCACCGGCGACGGCTGTAAACGATGCCCACGCCCCGCCGGCCGCGGCGGCTGCGAATAGACCGCAATCACGCGGTGCCCGGCGGCGATCAGCGCATCGAGGATCACCGCCGCGAAATCCGGCGTCCCCATGAACACGAGATGAAGCGGCTGGGTCAGACCCGTTCCGGCACGCGGCTGCGCTTCGCCTTCGCCAGCTTGCGCAGGATCATCCCGCGCTTCAGCGCCGAGATGTGGTCGACGAACAGCACGCCGTCGAGATGGTCGATCTCGTGCTGGATACAGGTCGCGAGCAGGCCCGTGGCGTCGATCTCGCGGATTTCGTTCTCGTGATCGAGATAGCGCAGCTTGATTTCGGCCGGGCGGCTGACCTCGGCGTAGTGCTCGGGCAGCGACAGGCACCCTTCGTTGGCGACGGTCTCTTCTTTCGAGCGCCACAGAATCTCGGGGTTGGCGAGGCGGAGCGGGTTCGGCTTCTCGCCTTCGCGCGCGACATCGAGGACGATGATTCGCCGCGCGACGCCGACCTGCGGCGCCGCGAGCCCGATGCCGATCGACTGGTACATCGTCTCGACCATGTCGTCCATCAGCCGGCGCACCGCGGCGTCGACCTTGGCGACCGGCTTCGCGGTCAGCTTGAGGCGCGGGTCGGGCGCGATGATGACGGGTAGAACGGTCATGAGGGGCTAGGTAAGGCGCGGCCGGGCGGGCGTCAATATCTACTCCTGCTTCGCCCCGGGGGGCGGAGAAGGCCGGGTTTCAGAGCTGGTCGCGCAGCCGGGCGAGATCGTCGAGCCCTTCGGAGCGGACCATGCAGAGCACGTCGTCGAACCCGACGGCGCGGATGCGCTTCAGCCGGTCGAGCGCCTCCGCCTCGCTGGTGATCTGCATCGTTGCTCGTCCGGCGAGGGGCATATCCGCGACGTTGCCGTGCAACTCGACGATCACGTTCGACAGCACCGCCCGCTTGCCGCCGGCGTCGCGGTAGAACTGGACGCCCTTTTCCAGCTCCTCGGGCTGGCTGTAGAGACCCGAGGCGATCCAGCCGGCGCAGCGCTCGGCCGAGTAGACGATCCAGCGCTTGTTGCGCCAGGCGCCAAGCATCAGGTGCGGGCCGCCTTCGGTGCCCGGCCACGGGGTCAGGGCGCCGCCCGCCAGCTGCTCGCCCGCCCAGGCCTGCCGCATGATTTCGAGCGAATTCATCAGCGTCTTGAAGCGCGAATCGTAATCCTCGCCGACCAGGTCGAAATCGGCCTTGGTCGAACCGCAGCCGAGGCCGAGCATCAGCCGGTCGCCGGTCAGCGCGTGCAGCGATTCGATGCGGTGCGCCAATTCGACCGGATGGCGCACCGGCACCTGCAGCACGCAGGTGCCGATCTCGATCTTCTTGGTGACGGCGGCGGCCACGCTCATCAGGACGATCGGGTCGAGCGTCGCGCGGCCGCGGCCGAACGAGTCGGTCATCCACAAGCCATGAAAGCCCTTTGCCTCGACATCGCGGGCGAAATCGGCGAAGCGGTCGAGCGTCTGCCCGGCGATGTCGGGCGTCCCGCGCATAACATTGACGACATGCACCCTCATCGCGCCGTTCTCCTTGCTATTCGGTCTTTTCGAGAAAGCGCTCGGCCAGGCGCACGAAAAAGCTGACGCCGTAGGGCAGCGCGGTGTCGTTGAAATCATAGCGCGCGTTGTGCAGAAAGCAGCCGCCTTCGCCCGAACCGTTGCCGAGCCACAGCATGGCGCCGGGCACCGCCTGCAGCATGTAGGAGAAATCCTCGCCGCCCAGCGACGGCGAGACGTTGCGATTGACCGCATCGTCGCCGCAGATTTCGGCCGCGACGTCGGCCGCGAATTCGGCCTCGGCGGCATGGTTGATGGTGGGCGGATAGCCGCGCCGGTAGTCGAAAACGGCGGTGGCGCCGGCGGCGGCGGCGGTGCCGCGGACGACCGCGTCCATGCGGCGCTCGATGAGCTCCTGGGTCTGCGGCCGGAAGCTCCGGACCGTGCCGCCGATGTGCATCTCGTCGGGGATCACGTTATATGCCGTGCCGCCCTTCATAAAGCCGATGGTGATCACCGCCGAATCGATCGGATCGATATTGCGCGAGACGATCGCCTGCAAGGCGGTGACGATCTGCGCGCCGGCGATGAACGGGTCGACGCCGCCGTGCGGATAGGCGGCGTGCGTGCCGTGGCCCTTGACGTGGATGTCGAAGCGGTCGGTCGCGGCGAGCAGCGGCCCGGCCTTGGTCGCCATGTTGCCGACCGGGATGCCGGGCTTGTTGTGCATCGCAAAGACCGCGTCGCAGGGAAATTTCTCGAAGAGGCCCTGCTCGACCATGACCCTTCCGCCACCATGGCCTTCCTCTCCGGGCTGGAAGATGAAATGCACCGTGCCGTCGAAATTCCTGGTTTTGGCGAGATATTTCGCGGCGCCGAGCAGCATCGTCGTGTGCCCGTCATGACCGCAGGCGTGCATCTTGCCGTCATGCGTCGAGCGGTGGCCGAACTCGTTCAACTCCTGCATCGGCAGGCAATCCATATCGGCCCTGAGCCCGATCGCGCGCAGCGAGTTGCCGCGGCGGATCGTGCCGACGACCCCGGTGGTCGCCAGGCCGCGATGCACCTCGCAGCCGAATTCCTTGAGCCTGGTGGCGACGATTTCGGCCGTTCGTTCTTCCTCGAAGCCGAGCTCGGGGTGGGCGTGGATGTCGCGGCGGATCTGGGTCAATTCGTCGAAATTGTCCATCACCTCTGAAATGATCGGCATGAGGACTCCCGCAGGTCGTCGTTGCGCCGCACCATAACGGCTTCCACCGCGCGCGGCCAAGGGCCGCCGCACATCGATCGCGCGCAAAAACGCGGGACTCCGCGCGGCGTTAATTGCCTATTCGCAAAATTGGACGAAGATTTCGTGAATGGTGGCAGTCGATATGGTTGCAGTGGCATCCGACGGCGGCGGCGAACTCGCCGCCCGCGCCCGCGGCGGGGATCGTCTTGCGGTCATCAACGGCCTGCGCGGCATGGCGATCACCCTGGTGATCTTTTTCCATTTGCTGCTCGGCACGCTGCCTCAACATGGGCTTTCGGTGGAGATTTTCGGCGCCGCGGTCTCGCTGTCGCCGCTGCTGACCAACGGTTGGACCGGGGTCAACCTGTTCTTCATCCTGTCGGGTTTCGTGCTGTTTCTGCCCTATGCCGCGGATGCGGGCAGGATGTCCGAACTCTCCGAGCGAATGCGGTTCTATCGCCGCCGCTTCCTGCGTCTGGCGCCGCTTTTTTTTATCGCGAGCGTGGTTGCGTGGTTGCTGACGGCGGCGCGGCACGGCAATGCCCGCGTCGAGGATCTGCTGAGCGTGCTCAGCCTCGAGTTCACCCTCGACCCGCACCGATTTTCGCCGCCGTTCAACCCCGCCTTGTGGTCGATCGGGGTCGAATGCGTGTTCAGCGCGCTGTTTCCCCTCCTGGTCATCGCGGCGCGGCGGGTCGGCATGGCGCGCCTGGTCGCCGGCATTCTGGTGCTGGCGCTGGCGGCACGCCTAATCGGCATCCACCGCTTTCCGGCGCTGCAAGGGGCGACCTTGAACAGCGACGCCTTCGTGTGCCGGCTCGACGAGTTCGTCCTGGGCATGATGCTGGCCCGGCTCTATGTGGAGGGCAGGCTGCCTGCGCGGGCCGGGCGCTGGGCGCTCGCCGGGGTCGCGTTGATCGCGCTCGCCTGGATCGGGTTCGACCTCGTCCTGCGCGGGCGCCTGCCGCCGCTGATGCGAGCCGGGCTCAACGATGTGCTCGATGCCGGGCTGTGCGCGCTGGTTTACGCCGCGCTCAAGCCGGGGACCCGCCTTGCCGCGGCGCTTTCATGGTCGCCGCTCCAGCGCCTCGGCATCATGTGCTACAGCCTTTATGTCTGGCATTGGCCGCTGCTTCAGCTGATCGCGCCGAATCGGGCAGCGATGACCCCCGCCGCGCTCGCCCTCGCGGTCCCGCTGTTCCTCGCGGCGACAATCGCCGTCGCCGCGCTCAGCTACCGCCTTATCGAGTTTCCCGCTGGCCGGTACGGGTTGTGGCGGTTCCCAGCCGTGCGGCGGCGGCCGGCCTGAACCGCTCGCGACAAAAGGGGCCCTCTTCCTCCCAAATCGCCGCCGATCTATCCGCCAGAGCCTCGCCGCATTGGCGAGGATGCACGCATAGTCTCGCGGCCGGGCACGAATGCATCAAAAACTGAGCCGGGTGCGGAACACCAGCTCCGAATAGAAATACAATTCGGCATCGAGCGCGCGCTTGATGTTCTCGGCGCGGCGGAAGCCGTGCTGCTCGCCGGCGAACGACAGGTAGCCGCAGGGAATGCCGCGCCGGCGCAGCGCCTCCACCATCATCTCGGTCTGGTTCGGCGGCACCACCCGGTCCTCGGCGCCCTGGAAGAAGATGACCGGGCAACTGAGCCTGTCGGCGTGGGTCAGCGGCGAGCGCTCGCGGTAAAGCTCGGCCTCTTGCGGATAAGGTCCGATCAGCCAGTCGAGATAGCGGCTCTCGAATTTGTGCGTGTCGCGGGCGAGCGCGGCGACATCGCTGACCCCGTAATGACTGGCGCCGCCCTTGAAGAAATCGCGGCCGGCGAGCGCCGCCAGCACCGTGTAGCCGCCGGCGCTGCCGCCGGTGATGACCGCGCGCTCGGAATCGGCGAGGCCCTCGGCGCAGACATGGCGCGCGGCGTTGACGCAATCGTCGACATCGACGACGCCCCAGGCGCCCTTCAGCCGCTCGCGATAGGCGCGGCCATAGCCGGTGCTGCCGCCGTAATCGACATCGAGCACCGCGATGCCGCGGCTCGTCCAATACTGGATGCCGAGGCTGAGGCTCGACGAGGCCGACGAGGTCGGCCCGCCATGGCATTTGACGACGAGCGGCGGCCTGTCGCCGGCCGGCGCGGTGAAGTCCGGGTTTGACGGCGCATAGTAATTGGCGAAGGCGGTGAGGCCGCTTCCGGTCGGGAATTCGAGGTGCCGGGCGGCGGTGAAGCAGCGCTGCAGTTCAGGGTCGGACGCCGCGGCGGAGGATTGACGCAGCACTTCGGTAGCGCCGGTGTCGGGGTCGATGGCGACGATCGCGCCCGGGCCGGTCGGCGAGCCGGCGCCGCAGACAATCCCGCCGCGCGACACTTTCACCGAGCCGAACTCGCTGAAGGGCAGGGTGAGCGGCGCGAGTTTTCCGGACGAAATTTCGAGGTGCGCCAGCCTGGTGCGGCCCGCCTCGCCATAGGTGCAGACGATATGGTCGGCCCCGAGGAACGCGTAGCTCGATTGCCCGAACACCCATTGCGCCGGCGCGAACTCGGCGTCGCGCGGGCAGAGCGGCCGGACCGCACCGTCCGCGCCGCAGCGATAGAGGTTCCACCAACCACTGCGGTCGGAGATGAAATGCAGCACCCCGTCGGGCGACCAGCCCGGCTGGGCGATCGACTCGTCCTCGCCGCCCGCGACGCGGCGCGGGTTGGCGAGCCCGCCATCCGCCGCGAATTCCGCCAGCCACAATTCGCTGCCGACCCACGGCATGTTCGGATGGTTCCAGCTGAGCCAGGCGAGTTGGCCGCCGCCGGGCGAGACGCGCGGCGCCGCGTAGAAATCGCTGCCCTCAACCAGCGCGCGGCCCGGCCCGGGCTGTGCCGGATCGACCGCCACGATGGCGTTATCGACCCTTCCGTCGGCATGCGCTTCGCGCACGCCGATCCAGCGCCGGCTGGCCGCGCCGATCGCGCCATCGGCATAGCGAAAGCTCATCCCCGCCGCCGGCTCTGGCGTCAGCGGCTCCGGCGCGCCGCCAGCGGTGAGGCGATAGAGCCGCTGGTCGGCGAAATTGCTGAAATACGCGGTACCCTGGTGCACGACCGCCGCGCCGCCGCCGTATTCATGGACGCGGGTGCGCACGTTGTAGGGCGCCGGCGTCACATCCTCGCGCCCGCCATCCTTGCCGTGCCGTACCAGCACATTGCGCCCGCCGTCGCCCGGCCGGCTCTCGGTCCAGTAGATGTCGCCGCCATCGACCAGCACGGCGCCGAGCCCGATCGTCTCGGCGACGATCAAATCGGAGGTAATCGGCGAACGCCACGCGCCGTAGGGCAGGGTTTCCGGCACGCTACACCTCCTGCGTCACGACGCCCGTTCTCACCGCGTCGGCGATCGCGACAAAAGCGTTGGTGACGGCGGCGATCTCGTCGGGTGAAACAGGGTAGGGCGCGACGCCGGCGACCGCGTCGGCGAAAGCCTCGAGGTTGATCCGCACCGAGTCGTTGGCCGGGAACTTGATCCGGATCGGCTCGGCGCCGCTCTTGCGGATGATGATGTCGCAGCGGCTCACCGCCTCGGCCGAGCCGTTGCGGCCGAACGCGTGGAGGCGCAGGAACATCGGCGTCGAGCGCACCGCCGCCAACGTCCCGCCGATGCCCGAAGCGAAATCGAGCAGGATGGCGATGCCGTCCCACGGGTCGGGTCCGGGCTTTTGCGACAAGAGACGCGCATGCAGCCGCTGCACCGGGCCGGCAATGCGGACCATCGCGTCGAGCACATGGATGCCGGTGCCGGTCATCCCGCCGGCCGGGGTCTCCTCGAACGCCTCGCGCCACCCGGCGAACCCGGCCGCGACCTCGTTCGAGAAATTGCCCTCGACATGCAGCAGCGGTCCCAGTTCGCCACTCTCGGCGAGGCGGATCACCTCCGCGATCGCCGGGAAATAGCGCTTGTCGGTGCCGATGCCGAGCACCACCCCGGCGTCGCGGCAGGCGCCGATCGCGCGCGCCGTATCCGCACGGGTGAGCGCGAGCGGCTTCTCGCAGAACACCGCCTTGCCCGCCGCCGCCGCGGCCACCACCTCGGCGGCATGCTGCGTATGCGGCGTCGCCAGAACCACCGCCCGGATCGATCTGTCGGCCAGCATTTCGGCGTAATCGCTGCCCGCGAGCAGGTGATGCTGCTCCAGGAAGACGCGGTGCTGCGCCGGATCGCGGCTCACCGAGCGGGTGAAGCGCAGCTTGTCGCTGGCGCCCTGCACCGCCTCCACCAGCGTCTTGCCCCAGCGCCCCAGCCCGACGATTGCCGCATCGATCATCAATTCGTCCCTCGCCGAAGCGACTTGACCGCCGTCAGGCTGGCACGGTGGCCGGTAACATGCCACCCTCTAACTCATCGACGGCGATGCGCATCGGGAGGCGCTACATGAGCTACCGCACGATCTCGGTGAACCCGATTTCCGGGGCGCTCGGCGCGGAAATTTCGGGTGTCGACGTGGCGCAAAAGCTCGACGACGCGGTGATCGGCGAAATCCGCCGGGCGCTCGTCGACAATTGCGTGATCTTCTTCCGCGACCAGCATCTGACCCCCGACCAGCACCTCGCCTTCGGCCGCCGTTTCGGCGAGCTGCAGATTCACGATTTTGTCGAGGGCATGGAGGCGAACGAGCAGATCCTCGAAGTCCGCAAGGAGGAATACGAGACGCGCAATTTCGGCGGCGGCTGGCACACCGATGTCAGCTACCTCGAACAGCCGGCGCTGGGTTCGGTGCTCTACGCCCGCGAAGTGCCGGCCTATGGCGGCGACACCATGTTCGCCAACCAGTACCTGGCCTACGAGACCCTGTCGGACGGCCTGAAGGCGATGCTGGGCGAAATGCGCGCAATGCACAGCGCGCGCAAATCCTATGGGCTTTATTCGCCGCGCGCGGTCGCCAACGCAAAGTCGTCGATGAAGATCCGCGCGACCGACGAGGCGCACGGCGAGGTCGATCATCCGGTGGTGCGCACCCATGTCGAAAGCGGCCGCAAGTCGCTCTATGTCCATGGCGGCTTCACCACCCGCTTCCAGGACATGACCGAGGAGGAAAGCGCGCCGCTGCTCAACTACCTCTACCAGCACGCGGTGCGCCCGGAATTCACCTGCCGCTTCCGCTGGGAGAAAGGCTCGATCGCGTTCTGGGACAATCGCTGCGTCCAGCACAACGCGATCAACGACTACAACGGCCAGCGCCGCGTGATGCACCGCGTCACCATCGAGGGCGAACGGCCGGTGTAAGGATCTGGCGCTATCAACCGTCTATTCGTCTTTCCCGCGAAAGCTCGTCTTTCCCGCGAAAGCGGGAACCCAGGGAGTGCGACGGAACGGTTGCCCCTGGGCCCCCGCTTTCGCGGGGGTGGCGACTACAGAAAATGACTCTCTCCTTTCGCGCGGCGGTGTTGCACGCGCCGCGGACGGCGCTCACGGTCGAGACGATCGCGGCCGGACCGCTCAAGCCCGGCGACGTGCTGGTGCGAATGCGGGCCGCCGGCCTCTGCCACACCGATCTCGAGGTCATCGAGGGTTCGCTGCGCTATCCGATGCCGATCGTGCTCGGCCACGAGGCGGCCGGCATCGTCGAGGAGGTCGGGCCAGAGGCGACGGGCGTTGCGCCAAATGGCCCCAAGACCGGCGATCACGTCATCCTGTCGTGGAACCCGCATTGCGGGCATTGCTTCTATTGCGACCGCGACCTGCCGATCCTCTGCGAGACCTATCTCGCCAACGGGCCGAAGGCGGTCGCCTTCGACGGCGAGAGCCGCATCCGGCTCGCCCAGGGGACTCATAACAACGGCGGCGATCTCAGGCAGCTGATGTTTCTCGGCGCCTTCGCCGAATACTGCGTCGTCCCGGCGAGCCAGGCGATCGTCGTGCCCCGGGAATTGCCGTTCGACCGTGCCTGCCTGATCGGCTGCGGGGTGATGACCGGGGTCGGCGGCGCGCTCAACGTCGCCTCGATCGCATACGGCGATACCGCGATGGTGATTGGCTGCGGCGCGGTCGGCCTGTCGGCGGTGCAGGGCGCGCGGCTCGCCGGCGCCGGCGAGATCATCGCCGTCGACCTCGACGATGCGAAGCTGGCGCTCGCCGCGAAACTGGGTGCGACGACCCTCGTCAATGCGCGACGCGAGGACACCGCCGCGATCGCCAAGGCCAAGACCGGCGGGCGCGGCGCCGATGTCGTGCTGGAGGCGGCCGGCAGCCCGGCCGGGTTCGGCCTCAGCGTCGAGGCGGTGCGGCCGGGCGGCGGGGTGGTCTGGCTCGGCAAGGCCGATGTCGCCGCCGAGGTCGCGTTCCGCTGGGGTGCGCTGATGGGCGAGAAGCGCATCCGCCGGTCGAGCTACGGCGGCGCCCGGCCGGCGCGCGATTTCCCGCTGCTGGCGCGCGCCTATCTCGACGGCAAATTGTTCCTCGACGAGCTGATCACCCGCCACATCAAGCTCGACGAGATCAACGCCGGCTTCGCCGCGCTCAAAGCCGGCGAGGCGATCCGCAGCGTGGTGATGTTCTGAGAATTTACGTCATTGCGAGAAGCGCAGCGACGAAGCAATCTCGCCCCGGCTGGCAAAAAACGGGCGAAATTGCGTCGCTTCGCTCGCAATGACGATGGGTTGAGGGAGGAAGCGATGGCGAAAGGGCTGTTGATCGCGGCGATGGAGTTCTCGGACGTCGCCGAGGACGAGTTCCACGATTGGTACGACACCGAGCACATTCCGGAGCGGCTCGCCGTGCCGGGGTTTATCAACGCCGACCGCTGGATCGGCATCGACAACCCGAAGGTCTCGGTCGCGACCTATGACCTCGACGCGGTCGGCGTGCTGCACAGCGCGCCGTACCGGGCGGTCGGCGGCGCCAACGGCAGTCCATGGACCAAGCGGGTCACCGGCCGGGTCAACCACATCATCCGCCTCGAAGGCGACCAGCTCCTGCCCGGCGACGGACTCGCGCCGCGCGCTGCGGCGGCGCTGCTCGTCATCTCGATGAACCCGGTGCCCGAGGCCGAAGCCGAGTTCAACGCCTGGTACAACGAGGAGCATCTGCCGGCGCTGGGCTCGGTGCCGGGGGTGCTGATGGCGCGGCGCTTTCGCGGCCAGGGCGCGACCCAGCGCTATTTGGCGATGTACCACTTCGCGGCCCCCGACATCCGCGACGGCGACGCCTGGAAGAAAGCCGCCAACACGCCGTGGACCGAGAAGATGCGGCCGCATTTCCGCGATTATCTGCGCCTCGAGTGCCGGCCCTATAAACCCGCCCGGTAGGGAAATGGCCGCCCCGGGTTTTTCGACCGGGTCGCCGCTGCCGGCGGCACTGCTGCACCGGCGCTGCACTCCCGAGGAACTGCCGTTCGGGCTGTCGAGCGAGCTCGCCGACGCCCCGGCGCAGGTCGGCCAGGAACGCGCGGCCGAGGCGGTCGAGTTCGCGCTCAAGATGCGGCACAAGGGCTACAACGTCTATGCGCTCGGCCCCACCGGCAGCGGCCGCCACCGGCTGGTCGAGGAGTTGCTGAAGCAGCGCGCGGTGGCGGAATCGACCCCATCCGACTGGTGCTACGTCAACAATTTCGCCGATCCGCAAAAACCGCGATGCCTCAATTTACCGGCTGGGCAGGGCAGCGGCCTCGCCGCGGCGGTAAAGACCCTGATCGACGAGTTGCGCGTTGCCCTGCCGGCGGCGTTCGAGCGCGACGAGTACCGCGCGCGCCGCGAGGTCATCGAGCAGCAATTCAAGAGCCACAACGAGGAAGGCTTCGGCGGACTGCAACAGCGTGCCGAGGCCAAGGCCATCGCCCTCATTCGCACCCCGATGGGGTTGGCGCTGGCGCCAAAGCACGACGGCAAGGTCATGCAGCGCGAGGATTTCGAAGCTTTGCCGGAGGAGGAGCGCAAGCGCATCGAAGCCGATCTCGCCGCCGCCCAAGCCGAACTCGAAACGGTCATGCGGCAGGTGCCGCAATGGGAGCGCGAGCATCGCGACGCGTTGCGCGAGCTGAACCGCGGCACCACCGGCTTCGCCGTCGCCAGCCTGATCGGCGAGTTGCGCGCCGGCTTCGCCGACCTGCCCGACGTGCTCGCGTATTTCGACGCCATCGAGCAGGACATCAAGGAGAACGCCGAGGATTTTCTGCCGCAACCGCAGCAGACCCCCGAGGCCGGCGGGCCGGCGGTCACCACGGCGGCGCAGGCGGCGATGGAGGACATGCGGTTCCGTCGCTACCAGGTCAACGTCCTCGTCGACAATGGCGGGCGACAGGGTGCGCCGGTCATCTACGAGGACAACCCGACCTATCAGAACCTGATCGGCCGCACCGAGCATCTCGCCCGCTTCGGCGCGCTGATCACCGATTTCAACCTGATCCAAGCCGGCGCGCTGCACCGCGCCAATGGCGGCTATCTGATCCTCGACGCCGAGCGGCTGATCGCCGGCGGCTATGGCTGGGCGGGGCTGAAGCGCGCGCTGCAATCGGGCGAGATCCGCATCGAATCGATCGAGCAGGCGCTGAGCCTCGCCTCGACGGTGTCGCTGCAACCCGAGCCGATCCCGCTCGACGTCAAGCTGGTGCTGGTCGGCTCGCCGATGCTCTATTACCTGCTGTCGAGCCGAGACGAAGATTTCCCCGAGCTGTTCAAGATCGCCGCCGATTTCGACGATCGGGTGACGCGCACCGGCGATGCGACCCTGCTCTATGCCCGCGTCATCGCGACCATTGTACGCCGCGAGCATCTGCGCGCCTTCGACCGCGACGCCGTCGCCCGGGTGATCGAGCAGGCGGCGCGGCTCGCCGGCGATTCCGAGCGGCTTTCGACCAGCCTGCGCTCGATCGTCGAATTGCTGCAAGAGGCCGACCAGATTGCCGCCGATGCCGGGAAGGAGATCGTCGGCGCGGCCGAGGTGCAAGGCGCCCTCGACGCGCAGATCCGCCGCGGCGACCGCATCTACCGCCGCATGCAGGAGGAAATCGGCCGCAGGACGATCCGCATCGAGACCGACGGCGAAGCGGTCGGCCAGATCAACGGGCTTTCGGTGATCAGCCTCGGCGCGCTCGCCTTCGGCAACCCGACCCGGATTACCGCGCAGGTGCGGATGGGGCGCGGCGAGGTCGTCGATATCGAGCGGGAGGTGCAGCTCGGCGGCCCGTTGCATTCGAAGGGCGTGCTGATCCTCTCCGGGTTTTTGGGCGGCCGGTTTGGCGCCCAGCGGCCGCTGTCGCTGCACGCAAGCCTCGTCTTCGAGCAATCCTACGGCGGGGTCGACGGCGACAGCGCCTCGGCGGCGGAGCTTTTCGCGCTGCTCTCGGCCTTGGCCGAGGCGCCGATCCGGCAATGCTTCGCGGTGACCGGCTCGGTCGACCAGCACGGCGTCATCCAAGCGATCGGCGGGGTCAACGAGAAGATCGAGGGGTTTTTCGACATCTGCCGCGCCGCCGGGCTGACCGGCAAGCAGGGCTGCATCATTCCGGCGAGCAATGTGAAGCACCTGATGCTGCGCGCCGATGTCGTCGAGGCGGCGGTGCAGGGACGGTTCCGCGTCGTCCCGATGGAGACGATCGATCAGGGGCTCGAGCTGTTGACCGGGGTTCCGCCCGACACCATCAACCGTAAGGTCGCCGACCGGCTCGATGATTTCGCGGCGAAGGCGGCGGCGCTGGCGCGCGGTTTCCAGGAGCCGGCGCCGTGAATGGGAAGGTCGAGCGCGTTGTCGTCGCGCTTGACGCGATCTCCGAGCACCGCACCGCGATCGACACCGCCGCGCGGTTGGCGCAACGCTGGAAGACCCGTCTCCACGGCGTGTTTGTCGAGGATGACGATCTGATCCGCCTGGCGCATCTGCCCTTTGCCCGGCAGGTGACGCTGGGCGTTGGGGTCGAGGCGCTTGATTTGCGGCAGGCCGAGCGGCAGATGCGGGTCTACGCCGCGCGGGCGCGACGCGAGCTGGCGGCATCGGCGGCCCGTCATGGCGTGGAATGGTCGTTCGAAACCGTGCGCGACGGCGAGACCGGCGGCGCTGTCGCGTCGATGGCCGGCGACTTCCTTGTCGCCGGCACGACAACGCGCCCCGTCGGCGGCCATTTTCGCGTCGAAGGCCGCTGGTGGGCGGTGCGCGAGCCGGGACCGGCGGTCTTGCTGCTGGCGCAACGCGAGCACGGGCCGCGCGGCGTGATCGCCGTGCTGCTGCACGACCGCGACCCCGCGTCGGAGCGTCTCCTGGCTGTCGCCGCCCGGCTCGCTGAAGCCCATGAAGGGCGGCTCGTGGTGCTCTGTGCCGCCGAGTTGGCCGCGACGGCCGGGTTCAAGGACTGGTTCGACAACTGTCTCGTCCAGTACCAGGTCACCGCCGAACTCGACCTCGCATCCCTCGAACCCGCGCCGCTGGTTCGCCGCATCGTCGAGATGGAATGCCGGCTCGTCGCGCTGGGCGCTCAGGCGCAGCCCGAGCGGCTGCGCGAACTGGTCGCGCAGCTCGCCTGCGATGTTCTGGTCGTGCGCTGAACTAGCCGCGCGGCGCTACCGGCCGCCAAGCCACCGCGCATTGCTGCACATAGGGGTAATACCCCGCCGGGCTCTGGCAATAGTACCACGAAGGGCCGGCCGCCGCGTATGGCGTGGCGGCCGGGTAGTAAGGCGCGCCGTAATAGGAGGGGTACGGATTGTCATAGGCGTCGTACCAGTCGTCATAATAGGGGTAGCCCGAAAAGCCGAAGCCAACACCGCCCCAGCCGCCCCGCCAACCGCGCCCGCCGGCGAAATGGCGATGAAAGCCGCCGCCGTGGAACCCGTCTCCGCGGAACCCGCTGCCGTGAAAGCCGCCGCCGAAATGGCCGCCGCCGGCATGACCACCG
>Ga0209483_1001195_pt1 | contig 20166 bp, 19 predicted proteins | sample NGEPerA_FD_184508 | JGI IMG/M metagenome (GOLD analysis project Ga0209483, IMG submission 184508) | Arctic peat soil microbial communities from the Barrow Environmental Observatory site, Barrow, Alaska, USA - NGEE PermafrostL2-A... | ecosystem: Environmental > Terrestrial > Soil > Wetlands >... | reverse complement strand
CACGTCACCTTCGCTCAAGCGCCATACGCCGAAAGCAAAACTCGCTGATCCGTATCAGATTGTTCGCGAACCGCACGAGGCAACTCATCGCAATAACGTGGCCCCGCGTCCCACACCGGACGCTTACGATGGAAAGAAAGTCGGCCGCATTGGAATCTTCGGCGTCGGCGTTGCGCATGTTCGGGCCTCAATAGTGAAGCCGGACTTTAACATGCGGTTCTGAATTCTTCGAACACGCTAAAATAGAACTATCGACTATTGCTCCGCTCAAGATAAGCAGCAACGCGTATTGCTCGATGACTGATTTACCCTTGTTGCTGGGCCCTTTTCTACTTCGCCCAAATAAATAACGGAATTTTTCGCAACATACTCGAAGGATTGGGGTCCACACGTTTAGCACGAATCAAAAATTTGGCGATCCGCTCAAATTATGATTAAAGAAGGTTCACAATCGAAATACGAAGCCCAATATGGCTTGTGTTAAGCGTGAGGGTGCGATGGGTGCCAAGAAGAATGCGGCCGTGCAACAATACGACGTCGTAACGTCGCCGGAGGGTTTTTGTCATACGCTCTGGACGTGCTGGATGTCTTTCGGCGCATGGCTCACAAATCCGGTTACGGGATTCTAGAGTCGACGCTGGACGACGCCATTCGCGAAGCCCGGCTGCAACACAAACATATCGTCCAGAACCGGGCGCTTCATTGACAGGTCCGTGAACGCGCGAACGGTTTGACTACAATGCGAGGCTGTCGAGCAGATCGAGGATTTGCTGGCGCACTTCGGGTTTTTTGATCGCCAGAAACTTGCGCAGCAAAGCGGTTCCCTGCCGCGTACTCGCGAATTTCGCGAGTTCTGCGTGGCCGATGTCGCTGGCTCCGGATTTCTTGTTCGCGAGGCCGGTGGGAAGCAGCCCGTCGTAAAAATACAGGACAGGTACGTGCAGCATCTGCGCAAGGCTTAGGAGCGCCACCGAACTGATCCGGTTGACGCCGTTCTCGTATTTTTGAATCTGCTGGAAACTCGAACCGATCGCTTTGGCAAGATCGGCCTGCCGGATGCCCGCGCTTAAGCGCGCCGTTTTCAGGCGCGTTCCAATAATCTTGTCGATTTCGTTGACCGAACGGACCATGGCGGATCTTGAAAGAGCAGCGGGGCATGTTGGCAGAAGGCCGTTGGCCGCGCCAGCGGACGGATTCGCGCAGTAGGACGAGGGAATTGGAGACGATCTCAAATGCTGGCTGAAGCGGCGTACAGTCGCAACGCTCGCCGGCACGCAACCTCGAGGCATCTTAAGGGCCGACTTATTCCCCGCCGAAGCTCGTGCGCGATCCAACGTGCCCTTTCTTCTAGACAGCGGTAACGAGCTTTTTGTGCGCATCAAAGACGGTGCGCCAACTTGCGCGCGGCAATTCGAATTCGTCGGCAAACCAGGGCATAGTCTTGCGATTGAACACAACGTCCTTCAGAAAATCCACGGTCGAACGCACCGGCCATTTCTTGGCGGTTCCCCGCTGAAAGCTCATGAAGATTGGCAAGGGGAAATGCCGGCCGAGATCGAGAGGAACCAGAGCGTCATCGGTCAGCGCCAAATAGGTCGGCAGGAGCGCAATGCCGGCGCCTTGCCGGACGCAGGCGACGAGCGGACCGCTTTGGTTGGTCAGAAGCGCGGTGGATTGTGTCGGTGCCTCGCTCAGCCACGTTGCCCACGCGCCTTTGTCGATCAGATAGGCGGTATGGCTGAAGAGGCGGTGTTCGGATAGCTCCTGAACGGTGTTGGGCTTGCCGAATTTCGCGATGTAGTCGCGCGAGGCGAAGGGAACGAAGTGCAATGTCCCGAGGCGCACGCTGATCGGGTCGGGTTCGACCGGCTCAAAATAGTGCAACTGGATATCGAAGATCTCATTCTTGCCCGCGAGCGCATCGTGGGACACGAACATTTTCAGTTCGATATTGGGATGGTGTTCGAAGAAGCGCTCCACAAAAAAAGGCATCCAGAAATTTGCCAGGCCGTCGCCCATGACGACTTTGCAGTCTCCGTCGATCTGCTTGTTGGCCGGCTGCGTGCGCGTGGCGCGCGTCATCGCCAGCCGCGCCGCTGAGATCTCGGTGTATACGCGCCAGCCTTCATGCGTCAGACGCGTGCCCGAGCGGTCGCGGTCGAACAGCCGCATGCCGAGCGCCTTTTCGAGCCGGTCGAGGCGGCGGCTGGTGGTTGGCTGGGAGAGGCCGACTGCGGCTGCCGCGCGGTTGACGCTTCCGATTTCGACGACGGCAAGAAAGACGCGGAAATCGTCCCAGTTGAGGCCCGGCAGCTGCAGGCCTTCCAAAAGCTCTGCATAAGGCAATGCCTGGCTGGGGATGGTCGAGGGCATGTTCATGGTGCGACGCTCAAGGTTAACGGGGCTGACCAATTCAAACATTACGCCGGATACAGAATTCCCGCGAGGGGGTCCGGCGAGCCTTATGGAGTGCCGCTATGACAACGATTGTTGCAGAAGCCATTGATTCAACATTCGAATCTGAAACGAGCACATTGACGGTCCAACATCCCGACGGCGGCACTATTGGCTTTCGGCGGGCTCGCCGCGAGGAAATTTCGCGGATCCATGCCCTTACCGCAGCGCAAATCGGTCCCGACGTCGCGAGCATTGAGGTGATGCAACGAATTTATCAGCACGACCCCGAGAGTTTCTGGACGATTCTGCGCGCCGAGCCGGATGGAGCAGGTTTCCGGATCGTGGGACTTTATCTTTATCTCTATCTCAATGCGGCGGGCGCGGACCTCCTTGCGGCCGGACTGCTTGACACCCGCGACCCGCCACATTCGGCTCTGGTGCAGCCAAACGAGCGGCCCGTTCAAATCTATATCTGGGCGATGGTTGCGCGGAAGCTGACAACGCTCATCGCACCATTGGTCGTCAAATCCTTTCCTAAGTCGCGCTACGGCGGCGTTCCCTTGGCGGCCAGAGCCGGCACGATCGGCGGGCTCAAGAGCGTGCGGGCATCCGCAATTGCGGACGTGGGGATCCCGTCAAAGGCTGTCGGCGACGTGTTCAGAATCGATCTTTCGCGCACGGCTGTTGGCGAATGCGTGCGGGATCTGGGTTAGATGCGATGAGCAGCTTCGAGGCCCGGGTCGCGTCGACGTCCGACGATTTCCAGCGCGTGATCGCGCTTCGCGCGGCGGTTTTCATGACCGAGCAGCATTGTCCCTATGACGAAGAGTTTGACGGCAACGATTATTGCGCAACGCATGTCCTCGGACTGGTGAACGGCGAACCGGTAGGCGTGATGCGGATACGCTACTTTGCAAGCTTCGCGAAAATTGAACGCCTCGCCATCCTTCCGCGCCACCGCCACACGCCGATCGCCAAGATGGTCATCGAAACCGGAATCGAGCTGTGCCGCCGCAAGGGGTACACGAGCCTCTATGCGCATGCCCAGAAAAGATTGATCGAGTTCTGGCGCCGGTTTGGATTCGAGCCGCTTTACAAGAACACCAATTTGATTTTCTCCGATCACGAATATGTCGAGATCGGCGCGGAAATCCTCCCACATGCCGATCCCATCACGCGCATGAGCGATCCGCTTCTGATCATCCGCCCGGAAGGCCGTTGGGACGAGCCGGGGATCCTCGACCGATCCGCCGCACGACTGGCAACCAACCCACATTAGGTGACACATGACCAACCGACATACCAAATCAACAGAACTTGTCCGGATCGGCGCCATTCTCGAGGGCGATCGGGTTCTCTTGAACGCAGCCGATCATCTGCGAGCCCTAAATTTCGCGGATTGCGCAGGCAAGATTGAAAACCTTCGACTGGAGCTGGCTAAGCGGATGTCGGCAGTCCAGGATGAAGCCTACGAGCAGGCTTTTCGCTTGAGTCCAGCGGTCTCAAGACGAAACGGCGCATCAAAAAATTGAATGCGAGAACGCGCCGAAATTGCCTGGCTCAAGATTATATGTAGCTGCGGATTAGGTGGCGGCGTCACAAATTACCTATCGGAACAATGCCTGTGCTTCTTCGCCGATGGGTGACCTTGTAAGCTTCTTCGAATGCTAATCGCCCTTCTGGTTATTTCTCCATTTATCGGCAGCTTTATCGGCGTGCTTGCGACGCGTCTGCCGGAAGCGCAAAATGTTCTGACCGGCCGATCCGTTTGCCAGACTTGCAATCACACACTCGCGGCCGTCGATCTCGTGCCGATACTGAGCTGGCTGGTTCTGAAGGGCCGTTGCCGCCATTGCGGCGCACCACTCGGGCTTTTTTACCCCGTCGTCGAAATAGCGGCCCTCTTGCTGACGATATGGGCCGCGACGCAAACGACGGGAATTGCCCTCGCGATCAGCTGTGCGTTTGGCTGGATTCTGCTCGCCCTTGCGCTCAGCGACTGGCTCTACTTTGTTCTGCCGAACGCGCTGACCCTGGTCCTTCTGATGGCAGGATTGGCCGCATCCTATGTCCTCGAACCGGGAGCGCTCCTTGGTCATGTCGTCGCTGCCGTCGTCGGCTTTCTCATCTTTGCGGCAATCGACGTTGTCTATCGCGCCTTGCGCGGTCGTGTGGGGTTGGGGCTCGGCGATGCCAAACTGATGGCGGGTATCGGCGCTTGGCTGGGCTGGCAGGGGTTGCCCACGGTGGTCGTCTTCGCCGGAGCGCTGGGGCTTCTTCTCGTGCTCAGCCGATCGCTCGCGGGAAGAGGCGTTACCGCGACCGACCGCCTGCCGTTTGGCACTTTCCTGACCGCAGGCGCATGGATTGTTTGGCTTTATGGGCCATTGCTGCCGTCTTGATTATTGCCAGTGCAGAATGAGGTAAGGCCGCTTGTTGTCGTCGGTCAGTTCGGCGACGACCTCTCGGCGAAAATGCTTTCCCGCGAGCGTCAACTCTGCATCGATTGCAAAAGAACGGCCGGCGAGCGACACGCCGGGACCTATAATGCCGGTCTGCATTGCGCCGCCTTCTGCGACAAGCGTTTGGCGCTGGCGCAGGATGTCGTCGACGCGATCGAAATTGTTATTGTTGAGCGCGAGGAGCACGGGGCGGGGCGCCACGCTCGCATCGACCGATGAGCTGTGATTGTAGACGGTCAGCGCCGGTTCCAATTTCGCGAACAGTTCCGGTGTCATGCCCATCACAAGCTTGAGCTCCTGCACGGTCTGGAACGGACCGTGCCGGGGATGATAGGCATAGCCGGCAGCCAAGTAATCGGCTTGGTTCGCGCCATGTAGCCGGTGCAGGTCGCTTTGACTGCGCCAATCCAGGATCTTGTCCGTCTGCGCGGCTGCATCGTCGGCACTCATGCCCGCGGCGATGAGCAATTGCCGCAACAAGGATTGATCGGCCATGTTGAGGTCGATGCGGCCCAACTCGTCCTGTACCCGGACCGTGATCGCCGCGCCATTAAAGGTGAAAGTCTGGGGCGTGCCGTTCACGGGCCAGCGCTGCTGGGCACTCGGGTCACGGATGGCGGCAATCGCCCGCACAATCGCGGCATCGAGGTCCATTTCGGCTTTTGCCGCGGTCAACGCGTGGTTTTCGGTGCGCCAGGAAGTGATGGCGAGGGCCTGTGTCGCTGCCGCCAGGAGCGCGAGTATAAAGACGACCCAGAGCACCGATACCAGTGCCCAGCCGCGCTCGGCGCGCCATCCGTCCCGGCCGTCAATGCTCGGCTTCAAACAGCGCCTCGACCGTCGGAAGTTTATGGCGAAGTTCGTTGGTGATCGCCTGCGCCTTCGCGCTGTCGTCCACGACATGGGGGGTGATGAGCACCATCAATTCGGTGCGGGTCTTGTCGTTCTGGGTGTCGGCAAACAGATTGCCGAGGAGCGGGACATCCTTGAGAAACGGAATACCGCCTTTTGTGATGCTTTCGTTGTTCATGATGAGGCCGCCCAATGCCACCGTCTGGCCATCCTGGATTGCGACAGAGCTCGTGATCTTGCGCTCCTGGATGGTCGGGGAATTGAGCGCCGAACTTGTCGTGCTGGAGACCTCACTGACCTCTTGCGAGATGTCCATCATCACGACGCCGCCGCGATTGACGCGAGGGGTCACCTTCAGAATGACGCCGGTATCCTCATATTCGATGCTGTTGACGATCGGCGCGTTCGAATCGATCGTACTCACGGCTTGCTGGGTTGCGATCGGAACCTTGTCGCCCACTTGCAGCATGGCGCTTTGATTGTTGAGCACCATCAGTTCCGGCGAGCTGATGACTTCGACATGGGTGACCGCTGAAAGCGCATCGAGGATCACCTGGATATTGGTGCCGTTCAAGAACATATAGGAGAAGCCGGGAAAAGAGGGCGTGATATTGGCCGTGCCCGAGCTGGACAGCACAAACTGGTTCTGAGCGTTGGGTTTGTAGAAATATTGAACGCCGTAATGCAGGTCGTTGGTCAAAGTGACTTCGGCGATGGCCGCTTCGAGAAAGACTTGCACCGGCGCCGTGTCGAGCTGATGCAGCGCGGACTCGATCGTCGCATATTCTTGCGGTGAGGCGACGATGACGAGGGCATTGTTGGTCTCATCGGAGGTGATGTTCACCGGACCGATCGAATGGCCGGTGCCCATTCCGGCCATGGAACCGGAAATTTGCATGGCTTCCGCCGGGACGTTCGCAGCCGGAGCGGGCGCGCTCGCTTGCCCAAGACTATCGCTGGTGGCGCCGTTCGCCATCTGCTGCGGTGGCGCATGTTGAGTTTGCGAACTCCCCGCATTCTGGCCGCCGAAGAGCGCCTTGGCCAAGGTCGCTGCCAGATCAGACGCGCGTCCATTTTGCACGTGATAGACAAAAATGCGCTTGTCGGTTCCTTGGCCCGGGCGATCCAGCCGCGTGATCCAGGCGCGCAACTGTTGCAGATAGCGCGCCTGCGGCGAGATCGCCAAAATCATGTTCAGCCGGTCGATGGGCACAAGGCGCACGACGCCGGCAACAGGACTATTGACGCCGCCCATGACTTCATTGATTTCGGCCGTCAACTCTTCGGCATCCGTGTGAGACGGCGTGAACAAGGCGAAGGACATGCCGGACAGCCAATCGGAATCGAACAGGGCGATGTCGTCGAGCATCGTGCGCCGTTCTTCGGCGGTTCCTTCCACGATCAGAAGATTGCGGGCCGCATCGACATGGATGATGCCTTGCGCCGGCACCAGCGGCTCCAGCAATTTGGCCATCTCCGCGGCGCTGGTGTAGCGGATGGGTGCCACGTCGCTGCCATAGCCCAAGGCGTCCCGGCTCCGTGAGGGCGCGGACCCGATGACGCCGCTGCTGCGGCGCGCCTCGGCGAGCGGCACCACTTTGTAGATGCTGGCGGAATGCACCAGGCCCATGCCGTTCAGGCGCAAGGCTTCTTCAAGGGCGGGCAGCACTTGCGCGCGGCTGAGCGGCTGGCTCGTTTGCAAAGTGATCGAGCCCTGCACGCCGGCTGCGATTTCGTAGTTGAGCTTGAGATAATCGCCAAGCACGGCTTTGGCGATATCGCGCACGTCGGTGTTCACGAAATTGAGCGTGATGTCGCCTTGACCGCCGACCGCAATCGCCGCCTTTTGCGATCTATGCGGCGTCGTGAAGGCACCAGTACCTTGGATGATCTGCGCGTTCGACGGATCGTTCGGGTCGGAGGCTGCGATATTCTTGAGAAGATCCTGTGGCAGCCCGGCCGGTTGCGCCGCGCTCGCGCACCTGGCGTCGCTTGGCAAACCGAGCAGCGCGACCGCGCAAAATGTGATCTGCCAGAATTTGGTCATGCCCCACCCAATGTTTTTCAATGTGCCGCTTCCGCGTCATTGTTTTGTTGTTGTGACGGCGCTGCTATCGGACTGACGACAGACGGTGGTTCGGCCGCACGCGCCGCATCGAGCGTCATGGGCTGATCTGCGAAGCCGGTCGTCCGCAATACGATCTTGTCGGCGTCAATTTCCGCGATGGTCCAGCCGCCCAGGGCGGCACCGACGCTCAATGTCCGCACGAAGGGCGCGCCCGGCGATTTCAAGAGCGCGAGATGGTTTGCGCCATCGAGAATAATGCCGACGAGCGCCATCGTTGGGAGAGGCGGCGGAGTTGCTGATTGGCTCGCGGTGGCGGTGTCCACCACGGCTGGAGGCTTTCGTGCGGGAAGGAAGATCGGCCGCGCATCGATTGCGGCGAAGCGATCTTCGGGCGGCATTGCAAATCGCGGGGTCGAAGTGGCGGTGACCGAGCCGCTATGCCAAGGCGCGTCCGGTACCGAAAACGCCTGCACCGGCACCACAAGCTCATAAAGCGTAGCCAGCAAGAGCGCCGCACAGATTGCAGCGAGCAGGACTTGCGGCGGCTTCAGCATCAGGTTCATTGGACGCCTGCCCAACGGTAGCCGCGAATGGTCCAGCGGATTTCCAGTACGGGACTGACGCCCGGCGCGCCGGTGGCTTGCGAGTTTTGCGGCGCCACCATGTCGACCGCATCGAGAAACAAATAAGGCGTGTGGGCCTCGATCGCATAGGTCAGCGCGCGCAGACGCGATACGGGAACCAGGAAGTCATAGGCGACGGCGATGGTTTCGAATCCGTTCGTCTTGACGATCGGCGCGATCTGGGTGCTGCGGATTTCACCCTTATTGGCCGCGACAATCGCCTTGACCTCGTTTTGCATCTGGGCCGCGGCCAGTGCTGCGCTGTCGCTTTTGATCAGGCTGGAAGCCGATTGCGCTTGGCCACGAATATTCTTCAGCTCTGCCTGCAGGCGAGGGCGGGCGGCGATCTCGGCGCGATAGACGCTCAAGCGCTGGAGCATCGCGTCGCGATCGGCGGTTTGTGCCGAAAAGGCTGCATAAACTGGCAGTCCTATAGCCACAACCAACAACGCCAGGACGCAAGACAAGGCCGCCAGCGCATGTTTGCGTCCGTGCAAGCGTTGAAGAAAATCGCTCATCGAACAGCCTTTCCGAGGTCAAAGCTGATATCGAAGCGATCGAGCCTGTCTTGCGGATTCTGCACCACCGGCGCCGTAAACTCCGCATTGGAAAATGAATGGCCCAATCGTCCGATCAGGTCGGATGCGGCATGGGAAATTCCCTGGATCCGGACTTTACGTTCATTGACGCTAAGTTCGCTGAGCCAGGTTCCGTCCGGCAACGCGTTGCTTGTTTCCGCTAAAATTGCGACCAGAAGAGGGTCACGTTTTTGCTGTTCGGGGAATTCAATCTGGGCGCGCGCGTCGCGGATCTGATGCTGGACCTGTTCGACCCGCGATGCCCCAAGACGGGCCGCATCGATTTGATCTGCCAGATCCGCATTGGCCGCGGCCCCATTGGCATAAAGACTGGCGAGAAACGCGAGAAAGAGAAATGCCGCGAGCCCGGACAATACGATGAGATTGCTGCGTTGCCAGAGACTGCGCAGGAACGCCGGACGGTCGATTGGAAACTGACGCCAATCCGCTTTGTGCGCGTCGTCTTCAAAGCCGATTGCGCTGACCTGAGCCCCGGCGGCATGGCAGAGCGCGACAGCTTCCCGGACGACGTCGCGCTTGATCACCCGAAGATCAAGCTCGGATTTGTTTGCCTTACGGTCGCGCGCGACAAGCCGAAAGTCGAAATAGAGTTGGTCCGGTGGCAGCGGACTGAGACGGTCGAGCTCGAAGCGTAGCGCGCCCGGCAGTGCGCGCCGCGGCATGAATGGAAGACGGACGAGGCGGCGCAAAAGCTGGGCGGACGGCAGAACGATCTCGACATCGCACATTTTCCCGGCGGCATTATCGGTAAGCAAGATGCGCGCCAATGTGCGTGCGCGCTGATCGTCATGGGCGGTGACAAACGCGTGTTCGGCGACGCCGGCTTGCTCCACGGTGACGCTGCCATCGTCCAGAAAGCGCAGCAGGAGCGGGCTTTGCGCACGCTTGCGAAACGCCGCGCGACCTTCTTGCACCAAGACCAGAAGCTCGTCGCGCCAGTTACACAGGAGCGCGCGAAGGGCAACGCCGAGAGCGTCATACCTCTCTGAGGCGTGCAGCGACATCAGCGCCCCCGACAATATTTGGTGAGCGGGTCATAGATGCAGCCCTGGTCCGCCGCGATGCGCGGGGCCACGATCATCTCGGGCCAGAAGGCATCCCGTTCCGGGCGTGATTCCAAACGCAGCCGGACAAGAAGCGGCGGACGCATCTGGTCCTGCCATTGCGCCGTCCATCGCGGCCCCGATGCGTCTTGCGTGCCGTAATAAGCGAACGCCAATCGCCCCCGCTTCGCTATCTGAAACTGTTTGACGCGCGCCTTCGCATTGGCGTTGGCGAGCTCGGGCAGGGTGGCGACGGCAAGGACGCTGCCTTGCGCCCCCTGCTGCAGGTCCATGGTCACATGCACCATGCTGCCCGAACCGTTTTCGTCGGGCGCGAGCACCGCCAGGCTGTGCGCATCCCCCTGAAAGTCGGCATGCGCATGGGTCGGGTCGGATGGAACAAGCGCGGGGTAGGCCTGGATGATATAGGCGCGCAATAAATCCTGTATCTTGCGAACCCTATTGGCGTCGACGGTGCTGGTTTGCGCCTGCTGCCAAACCTGGCGTCCAAAATGCAGACCATCGAACAGGACTAGCGAGAGCAAGCCCAATAGGGTCGTCGCGATCAAAAGTTCGAGCAGGGTGAAGCCTGCTTCGCCGGTGTGCCCGATCATGGCTGCGCCTGCATTGCCGGTCGCAGGGTCGACAGCGTCAATGTTCTTGGGCGCCCATCCGCCTGCCACGACACAACAACCCAAACACGCGCGATGCTTCCCGAAACCGGTGAGGACGCGGGATCGACATGAAGGCGCCAGCCAAATCCTTCGGGATTTTTTCCGATGACATCGCGCGAAGCGGGCGGGATCGCCTGTTCCGCGGCGAGCATCGACAGTGCCAAGCTGCGCGCGGACATCTCGCGCTGCATCGTTGCCGCACGATCCAGGCTCGTGCCCAGGATTCCGTCCAGCACCGCAAGCGACAGGCCAAGGATCGTCAGCGCCACCAGAATCTCGATCAAGGTGAAGCCGGCTTCGCCGTCGCTGGGTTCACCAATTGGCGATTGCAGGTTTCGCCCCGCCATGTTCCCCCGCATTGTTGGGACCGTTGCTGTAGAGGTCGTAGTCGCCGTGTTCGCCGGGCGAGTGGAAATTGTAAGAATGCCCCCAGGGGTCGGTGACACCGGTGCTCTTCTTTATGTAGGGCCCGTTCCAGTTTTCCGCACCGGCCGACACGGTAATCAGGGCTTGCAGGCCCTCTTGGGTGGTGGGATAGCGCCCCACATCATATTTGAAGAGATCCAATCCGGCTTCCAGATTGGCCATCTCGGTTTTGGCGGTGCTCAACTTTGCACTGTCGAGATAGCGCAGCACCATGGGCGTCGCGATGGCTGTCAGAAGACCCAGGATCGCCAGCACGACCAGCAATTCCATCAGCGTATAGCCGCTTTCGCCCTTGTTCGGAGATGTCACGATCTTTTTCATAAATATCCTCATTGCAGCGCCAGATCGTTGATACTGAGGATGGCGACCAGCATCGACGCGATCACGCCGGCAACGATCATTCCCAGAACGACGGTGAGCGCCGGCACGAGAATGGCCAGAAGACGATCGACCTTGTGGCGAATGTCGCGCTCGTCCAGATCGGCTTGACGCAGCAGCATCTCGTCGAGCTTTCCGGTCTCCTCGCCGATCTGCACCAAATCCAGCATGACCGGTGGAAACATTCCGGTCTGTCCAAGCCGGCCGGCAAGGGCTTCGCCCTCGCGCAACCGGTCGGCGGTCTGGCCAATAGCAGCGGCGATTGCGCGATTGCTCAGCGTGTCTTTCACCAAGCCCAGCGCCGTGGGCAGCGGCACGCCATTGGCGATCAACGTCCCGAGCGCGCGGTTCAGCCGTTCGATCTGAATGGTCTGAAGCAAGGAGCCGAGAACGGGAAGCCGCAAGGACAGCGCATCCCAGCGCAAACGCAGCTCCGGCGTTCGCAAGATGTGACGCATGCCCAGGCCGAATCCGGCGACGGCAAGCACCATGAGCCACCAATAAAGGCGAACACCATCGCCCACCGTCATGATGATGCGCGTCGCCAGCGGCAATTGCTTTCCGGCTTGCGCAAACAGCGGCTCGAATTCCGGCAGGACGAACACGAGGATGACGACGATGGAAAGCCCGGCTGTGATGAGGAGCAAGCTTGGATAGATGAGGGCGGACAGGATGCTGTCGCGGACCGCAAGCGCGCGCAGCAAATAGTCGGAAAGCTTTCGCAATGTGCTTTCGAGCGCGCCGCCGAACTCACCGGCGCGGACCATGCTGACATAATATTTGGGAAAGGCCGGATCGCCGGCGAGGGCCTCGGAGAGGTTGGCGCCATCGCGCACGCGGGCGCGCACGCCCTCCAGCGGTTGGCGCAACGCGCCGATGTTTGCGAGCTTGATGAGAATGCCGAGCGCCCGGTCGAGTTCAAGGCCGGCACCCAGCAGCGCCGCCAACTCCTGCGTGATGGTGGCGAGCCCGCGCAAGGACGGCTTCGCCTCCAGACGAAGCTCTGCGATGGCCGACATCCATCCGCCCGCGCCGGAAGCAGACAAAGAGACGGGATAGAAACCTTGGACGCGCAAATGCTGAATGACGGCCGCGGATGATGCGGCGTCCACGGTCCCCTTGACCGCAAGGCCCGCACTGGAAATCGCCCGGTAGCGGAAACTCACCATGTCAGGCCGCCCTTGTGACGCGCAAGACTTCTTCGACGGACGTGCTGCCGGCCAAAGCCTTCTTCATCCCATGGACAAACATGGTCTGCATGCCCTCATCGGCCGCGATGCGCTGTATGGCACCGGCATCGCGGCTCTTCAGAATTGTCTGACGCACGGCATCACTGATGGGCAGCACTTCGACGATGGAACTGCGGCCGCGATAACCGGTCTGGCTGCAGTTTGCGCAACCGCGCGCGCGGTAGAGCGTGACAGACGCAGACGCTGTGAGCGCCTGCAAACCCAACCGCGCGATAAGTTCCGCGACGGGCAGGTAGGCCTCGCGGCAATCGGGGCACAGCGAACGCACAAGCCTTTGGCCGGCAACAGCGTTCAATGTGGAGGCCAGCAAATAATCTTCGATGCCCATGTCGAGAAGCCGCGTGATGGCGCTCGCCGCGTCATTGGTGTGAAGCGTGGACAGGATGAGGTGGCCCGTGAGCGCGGCTTGAACGGCAATTTGCGCGGTTTCGGAATCGCGGATTTCGCCGATCATCATGATGTCGGGATCGTGACGCAGGAAGGAGCGCAGGGCGCTCGCGAAGGTGAGGCCGATCTGCGGCTTGACCTGCGTCTGGTCGATCCCCGGCAGCTGATATTCGACGGGGTCCTCAATGGTGAGAATCTTGCGGTCGGGTTTGTTCAGCTCCAGCAGCGCGGCATAGAGCGTCGTGGTTTTCCCGCTTCCGGTTGGGCCGGTCACCAGGAGAATCCCATGCGGCTGGTTGAGCGCCGCGCGGAATGCGCCCGTCAATTCGTCGTCGAAGCCGAGCGCCGGCAAGTCGAGTTGCAAATGGCTGCGATCCAAGATGCGCAAGGTTACGCTTTCGCCGTGGATGGTGGGCCGTGTCGCCACGCGAAAATCGATGTCGCGGCCGCGCACGGCCATCGCGATACGACCGTCTTGCGGCAGTCGGCGCTCGGCGATGTTCAGCTTCGCCATGATCTTGATGCGCGATATGACCGCCGAAGAAAGCCTTGGTGGCGGCGATTCTGCTACTTGCAACACGCCATCGATGCGGTAGCGCACCCGCAGTTCATTCGCCATGGGCTCGATATGAATGTCGGACGCGCGGGTCTCCACGCCGCGCGTGATGATGAGATTGACCAGACGAATAACGGGGGCTTCGCTGGCGCTATCCTTGAGCTTGTCGACATCATCGCTTGTGCTATCGTCGCGCTGCTGGCTGGCATCAGCGAAGATCTGATGGATCAGCGATTTGCCGTCGCCATACAGACGCTCGAACGCGCTGTCGAAGTCGGATGGATAAGCGACCCGCAGAAGAACAGGTCTGCCGATCGCGAAGCGGACCGCGTCGATCGTGTCCTGGTCGAGCGGATGGACCATGGCCACCGCAAGCCCGGCGGCGCTCTCGGCAAGCGGGACGAGGCGCGCGTCCTGCAGAAATTTTCGGTTGAGTTTGTCCTCCACGAGCGGGACTTGCGGAAAATCGGCCGCCGAAACCAGAGGGATATCCAGAAACTGCGCGAGGGCATCTCCAAGATCGCGCTCGCTCAGAAGGCCAAGCCGTGTGAGGACCACCTCCAGCCGCTCGTGACTTTCGGCAGCGAGCAGTCCGGCGCGTGCGAGCGCCGCTTCGGTCAGTTTATTCTGTTCGACAAGGAACGCGCCGAAATCGGCAACAGAGCGCCGCGAGTCCAAAACCGCATTTTCCAGTGTGCGTTCAAGCGCGTTCATTGCCGTGCGATCTCGCTCGCCATCGTCAGCGGCGTCGAAAAGCGTTTGTGCTGGATCGCGCCGGCGCGGGGATTGCGTGCTTGGGTAGCTGCCATCTCAAGCCCCAAGCGGGACGAGCACGGTCGTCCAATATTGAATGGTCCGGCCGGCGATAGAGGCAGGCAGGTAATGCCAATTGGCTTTGACGAATTCCATGATCAAATTGTCCAGCGTAGATTTCCCGCTGGAACGCGACACGCGCGCGTCGCCGACGCTGCCATCCGCGCGCACGAGAATGTGCAAGGTGACACCCGGACCGGCTTTTGGGTCCTGAACATCCGGCGGTAGAATCGGACGCGCATTCAGATGGGCAGGATCAGGGCGCGGCGCCAAGATATCGGGCGAGCTATCCGACATTGCGGCGATCGAGGTCCCTTGCGGCGCAATCTCGATCTGCGGCGCGGGGACGATAGCAGAGGCCAATGACTGCAACACCGGGTGAACCGGCGGCAAACGCTGGGGTGACGTCTGATTTGAGATCAGGGACAAGTGGAACGACGTTTCAGCTTGCTGCACTCTTGTGACGGCTAGGCAGCTCAACAGAGCCCAGAGGCCAAGGCCATGCAGCAGCAAAACGCCGGCTGCGATAACGAAGTGACGACGTCCAAGAGTAGCTTTTGTACGGCCGGCCCCCCAAGTGAGCTCACCGCTTGCCGTCGCAATCTCACGGCTGAATGTCCATGCGCCTTGCAATTTCTCGCAAATCAAATCCTTCCAATTGCCGCCCACCGTGCACGCCCCAATTCTTTGTCCAGATTGATGTGCGCAACGGCGGCATTGCCACAATGCACGCGCCTCGGCCTTCAATAGAGACATTGGCTCTTGTCCTGCCAACATCTTTCATTGGCGAATGAGGAATTACGCACAGATAACCGATCGGAATTCAACCTTAGGAAGAACAATAATTAGCTAAAGACATTCGCCAGCGCGTTCGGAGCCGACAGTTTTTCACCTCATATTGTTCGAGTGCGGCTGACCATGACACTCGTTCCGAGCAATGGATCATCAATCTCTTAAATTCTGAATCTCGGTAATTTTGCTTCCTCAACCGGCAATTTTCGAGATCGTGCGTCTCTTCAGAGTCGAAAATAACGCGGTCAAATAAGGGCTACATGCACTCACGCATCATTCAGTTCCGAAACTTATCATTTGAGGCTATTTGTCGAACATGGCGCATGTTTTCCAAAGTTGGAATACTTCTTCGCCAGCTCTCGTTCGGTGTTTTTGAATTTCTGTTTGCGATTTTCAAAAAAAGTTTTTGTTGAAAGCGCCCACAGGTAAGAAAATATTTTATCGCTCTACTCGTTGTCTTCCTCACGGAAACAACTATAGCGTGTCTGTCTTGTGTTGGGGGAGGCGTTCATGCAGCGGGCACACAGCGATTTTTTGGGCTTCAAGAACAATCGATCGCCTTATCCGCCGCTGTCTCGTCCGAGTTTTGATTATCACTTTGCAATTCGGACATTTCTGTTTGGAATAGCCACGTTCTTGCTGACGGCTTTCACCTTGGTGGATGTGTCGCACGCCGCGGCAATGAGTATTTCCGGCCAGCCAAATGTCGGCGCCAGCGGCGCATTCACCTATTCGATTCCGGTCGCGACGCCGCCCGGTACCGCAGGCATGGCGCCTATGCTGTCGCTCGATTATTCGAGCCAGGCCGGCGATGGGTTCGAGGGACTGGGCTGGGCCTTGGACGGTCTTGCGTCCATCACGCGCTGTCCGCGCACGCTAACACTCGACACCGTCCATGGCGGGGTCAATTACGATCTCAACGACCGTTTCTGTCTCAACGGCCAGCGCCTGATGTTGGCAAGCGGCACGTACGGAGCGGACGCAAGTACCTACAACACCTATATCGACGGATTCAGCGAAGTCGTTGCGCATGGGACGGCCGGCAATGGGCCGTCCTGGTTCGAGGTCCACACCAAAACGGGCACCGTTCTGCAGTTGGGCGATACCACCGATTCCAAGATTCAGGCCGTCGGCAAGACCACCATCCGCATGTGGATGGTGAACAAGATCACCGATACCAAGGGCAATTATCTCACCGTCACTTACACCAACGATCAGACCAATGGCCAAGCCTATCCCACGCGTATCGACTACACCGGCAACGCAGGCGCGAGCCTGTCGACATACAATTCGGTGCAGTTCACCTATGCCACGCGTTCGGACATCACGCCGGGCTACCAGGCCGGATCGCTGCAACAGCTGACGCAGTTGTTGACGGACATCAAAACCTATAACGGCGCGACGCTCGTCAGCGATTACCAGCTCGCATATCGCACCGGATCTTCCACACTGCATTCGCGCCTGACGTCCGTAACCTTGTGCGACGGCAGCAGCAATTGTCTGGCTCCCACGACGTTCGGCTGGCAAGGCGGTACAGGCCTTCCGACGATGAGTTCGGCCTCCAACAGCACGTCGCAAGGCTACACGCTGTTATCCGGCGATTTTAACGCGGATGGTCTTACGGACGCCGTTTCGCTCCAAACGACATCAACGACGTCTTGTCCGACCGGGGGCGTGATTTTCTCCGGCTCCAGCGCGGGCACGTTCTCCGCCGCGAATATGACCGCTACCTATGACTTTTACCTGACCGGCAGCACGGTGCATCACTACAGCGGAAGCGATGCGTGCTTTCTTGGCTTGGCCGCTTCGACCACGCCCGTGGTTGGCGACTTTAACGGCGATGGTTTCGCCGACGTCATGACAACGCAAAAATACAACGATCCGATCACGGGCGCGCCGGAGCCTTATACAAACCTTGTGATGAACAATAAGTCCGGCGCACTTATTCAAGTGACGACGGATGCCGATTTGACGCCGAAATGGGTCGTCGGCGATTTCAATGGCGATGGCCGTGCAGACGGCTTTTACCAATGGACCGGGAGCGGCCCGACGGGCTACGCGATGTTCAGCAACGGCGATGGCACATTCACACCGGATGGCGGCCACACCTCGCTCGCGACCGGAACACTGATGCCGGGCGATTTCGACGGCGACGGCTGCACCGACATGCTGACGCAAGGCACCACGAATGCCATCGTCTATATGTGTAATCCGGCGGTTTCCTCGGCGACGATCTCGAGCTTTTCGGGATCGACCATCATTCCGGGCGATTTCAACGGCGATGGAAAGACCGACCTTCTCGTCGTCAGCAGCACCGCGGCCAACCTCTATCTTTCGACCGGAACGGGGCTCTCCAGCGCTTATAGCATTTCCTCATCGTCGACATGGCACAGCTACACGATTGTCACCGGCGATTGGAACGGCGACGGCAAAACCGATATCGCGCTGATTTCGCAGGTGAGCGGTACCCCGCATCTGATCTTCCTGTCGACCGGCGCCGGTTTTACGCAGGTCACGACCATCTCCAACAGCGACACGGCGCCAGGCGCCGTTGTGGCCGACTGGAACAATGACGGCGCCGATGATCTGTGGCTCAAGAGATCCTCGGGCGACGGCTTGTACACCTTCGCATTCGTTCCGGAGTTGATGACCAGCGTCAGCAATGGACTCGGCGCTTCGCTGACGGTCACTTATGACCGGCTCAACAAGAACGGGACGTTCTACGTCAAAGGCAGCGGCGCCACCTATCCGAATTCCGACCTGGAAGGGGCTTACTATACCGTTTCCGCGCTCGGTTCTTCCAACGGCATAGGCGGCACATATACGACCAACTACGCTTACGCCGGCGCCAAGATCGACGACACGGCGCCCCCATCGGGTCTGCCGCGGTCCGACATTCTTTCCAGGGGACTGCTGTCGTTTTCCTCGATCACGGCGACAGATGCGCAGACCGGGCTGGTCAGCACCACCAATTTCCGCACCGATTTGCCATACGCCGGACTGGTCTCATCGCAGACAGTCAAATCCGGCTCGACAACGCTGAATTCGGTAACCAACACCTACAGCTCATCCGGCATGGGCGGCGGCTCCAATGCGGTTACGTTGCAGCAAGCCGTGGTCGCGCGCACCGATTTGGACGGCACGGCCTTTCCGACCGTCACGACCAGCTATACCTACGATTCCTATAACAACCCGCTGACGATCACCAAGTCCATCACGGGCGGCTCGTCGCAGACCGTGACCAACACATTCACAAACGACACGACCAACTGGATCCTGGGGCAGCTCACCGCGACTACGGTGGAGAACATCGTGGGCTCTTCCGATCTCACGCGGCATTTCAGCTTTGCACATGATTCGAGCTCGGGGCTTTTCACCCAGCAGATCGCGGAGCCCAGCACGTCTTCTCTCAAGCTTCAGACCGACATTGCCTATGACGCCTACGGCAACAAGACCAGCGTGTCGCTAAGCGGGACCGGCATTACCACGCGGGCGACAACGGCGACTTACGACAGCAAGGGCGAGTTCGCCGCCAGCGTCAGCGATACGCTGTCGCACAGCACGACACTCGCCTTTAATGCCGGTTTCGGCGAAGCGACAAGCCAGATCGATCCGAACAGCCTGACCGCAAGTGCAAGCTACGATACGTTGGGTCGCGCTATCCTTATGACGAACCCGGACGGCAACAAAACGGCGATCGCCTATGCTTATTGTTCTGGCGTCAATGGTGGTTCGGCATCCTGCCCGACTTATGCCGCTTACGTCATCACCGCCACGCCGGAGAATTCATCCGGCACGCAGAATGGCGCCGCTTCGACCACTTACAGTGACGCGTTGGGCCGGGCTGTTGCGAACGACGTGCAGGGCTTTAGCGGCGCCACAATTCGCACGGCAACGCAGTACGATGCCAATTTGCGCGTTTCGCAGACAAGCCGGCCCTATTTTGTCTCCGGTGGTACGGCCAAATGGACCGCCTATACCTATGATGTTCTGGGCCGCGTCACTCAGACGACATTCCCCGACACCAGCGCCAGCACTTTCGCCTATCATGGCCTTTCGACGTCGACGACCAATGCCAAGAGCCAGACGACAACGACGGTGAAGAATGCCCAAGGTCTGGTCGCGAGCGTCACCGATGCGAACAGCCACACCACGTCTTATATCTATGATGCCTTTGGCGATCTGACCTCCGTGACCGATCCGCTCGGCAACGTCATCACCAATACGTTTGACCTGCGGGGCCGCAAGACGGCGTCGAGCGATCCCGATATGGGAAGCTGGTCTTACGTCTATGACGTGCTGAGTGAACTTACCTCGCAGATTGATGCCAAGAGCCAAACTACTTCGCTAGCATACGATCTGTTGGATCGTCCGACCCAGCGGGTAGAAGCCGATCTGACGTCGAACTGGGTCTATGACACGGCGACCACGGGCATTGGGCAGATGACGTCCGCCTGCACAGGCACCAGCTGCACGACGCCGTCGAGCTCGACGTATTTCCGCGCGCTGACCTATGACAGCCTCGGTCGCCCCTCGACGACCACGCTGACCATCGGCGGCACCAACTACACCTACACCACCACTTACAATAGCGACGGGCGGATCGACACCGTCACTTATCCCTCCGGCTTCGTCGCCAAATATGTTTACACCAGCCTCGGTTATCTTTCACAGATCAAAGACAATGGCAGCGGCACGGTCTATTGGACAGTGAACAGCCGCGATGCCGAATTGCATCTGACACAGGGCACCGCGGGAAGTGGCATTGCGACAACGCAGAGCTTCGATGCCAACACCGGTGCTCTGTTGCAGATCCTGGCCGGTCCCTCAAATTCTGTCGCGAACT
>Ga0209483_1001194_pt1 | contig 20170 bp, 14 predicted proteins | sample NGEPerA_FD_184508 | JGI IMG/M metagenome (GOLD analysis project Ga0209483, IMG submission 184508) | Arctic peat soil microbial communities from the Barrow Environmental Observatory site, Barrow, Alaska, USA - NGEE PermafrostL2-A... | ecosystem: Environmental > Terrestrial > Soil > Wetlands >... | reverse complement strand
TACTCCAGAATCTTGGTGACGACGCCGGCGCCGACGGTCTTGCCGCCCTCGCGGATGGCGAAGCGCAGCCCCTCTTCGCAGGCGATCGGCGTGATGAGCTCGATCTCCAGGTTCACGTTGTCCCCGGGCATCACCATCTCGGCGCCCTCCGGCAACGTCACCAGGCCCGTCACGTCCGTCGTCCGGAAGTAGAACTGCGGCCGGTACCCCTTGAAGAACGGCGTGTGGCGTCCACCCTCCTCTTTCTTCAAGATGTAGATCTCGCCCATGAATTTCTTGTGCGGCTTGATGCTCCCGGGCTTCGACAAAACCTGCCCCCGCTCGATCTCTTCGCGCTTCGTCCCGCGCAACAGCGCCCCGATGTTGTCCCCAGCGCGCCCCTCGTCGAGCAGCTTCCGGAACATCTCGACCCCCGTCACGAACGTCTTGAACGTGTCCTTGAACCCCACGATCTCGACCTCTTCCCCCACCTTCACGATGCCGCGCTCCACCCGACCGGTCACCACCGTCCCGCGCCCAGAGATCGTGAACACGTCCTCCACCGGCATCAGGAACGGCTTGTCGATCTCCCGCTTCGGCTCCGGGATGAACGCGTCGCAAGCCTCCAGCAGCTTCAGCACCGACGGCTCGCCGATCTCGCTCGCGTCGCCTTCCAGCGCCTTGAGCGCGCTCCCCCGCACGATCGGCGTCGTGTCCCCAGGGTACTGGTACTTCGTCAGCAGCTCGCGCAGCTCCAGCTCCACCAGGTCCAGCAGCTCTTCATCCTCTTTCGCGATCATGTCCACCTTGTTCAGGTAGACCACCATCGCCGGCACGCCCACCTGGCGCCCCAGCAGAATGTGCTCGCGCGTCTGCGGCATCGGGCCGTCCGGCGCGCTCACCACCAGGATCGCCCCGTCCATCTGCGCCGCGCCCGTGATCATGTTCTTGATGTAGTCCGCGTGCCCCGGGCAATCCACGTGCGCGTAGTGCCGGTTCTCCGTCTCGTATTCCACGTGCGCGATCGCGATCGTGATGCCGCGCTCCCGCTCTTCGGGCGCCTTATCGATCTGGTCGTACGCCAGGAACTTCGCGAACCCCTTCTTCGTCAGCACCTTCGTGATCGCCGCCGTCAGCGTCGTCTTCCCATGGTCGACGTGCCCGATCGTTCCGATGTTCAGGTGCGGCTTGTTCCGAACGAATTTTTCCTTGGCCATCTCCGTATTCCTCCAAATTGCTTCGCAAAAACCCCTGACAGATTCCCCGTTGGTCCTTCGCCGGCCCTACCGCATCCGCTCGACGATCGATTCGGTCACGTGCGTCGGGACCGGGGCGTAGCGCGCGAACTGCATCGTGTAAGTAGCACGTCCCTGGGTCATGGAACGAACATCCGTCGAATATCCGAACATGCTGGCCAGTGGCACCTCGGCGCTGATCGCCTGCGCCGAGCCGCGGGGCTCCATCCCCGAGACGCGTCCGCGCCGCGCCGAGAGGTTGCCAGTGACCTCGCCCATGAACTCGTCGGGGGTCAGCACCTCGACCTCCATCAGCGGCTCGAGCAGCACCGGGCCCGCCTCGCGAGCCGCCGCCGTCGCCCCCATCGAGCCGGCGATCTGGAACGCCATCTCGCTCGAATCGAGCTCGTGGTAGCTGCCGCCGGTCAGCCTGACCGCGACGTCGATGACCGGGTAGCCCGCCATCACGCCACGCGCCAGCGACTCGCGCACACCGCGCTCGACGGCCGGGACGAACTCACGCGGGACCAGGTCGCCCACCGTGGCGTCCTCGAAGCTGATTCCCTTGCCGGCCGCCGGCTCGACGTGCAGCTGCACGTGTCCATACTGGCCGCGCCCGCCGGTCTGCCGCACGAACTTTCCCTCCGCGTCGGCCTGCCGCGCGATGGTCTCGCGGTAGGCGACCTGCGGACGGCCGACGTAGGCCTCGATCTTGAACTCTCGTACCAGGCGGTCGACGATGATCTCCAAGTGCAGCTCGCCCATCCCCGAGATGATGGTCTGCCCGGTTTCGGCGTCGGTCTTGACGCTGAACGAGGGATCCTCGACGGCCAGCTTCTGCAGCGCCTGCCCCAGCTTGTCCTGGTTGGCCTGGGTCTTGGGCTCGATGGCGATCGAGATGACCGGCGCCGGAAACTCCATCAACTCGAGGGCGACCGGGTGCTTTTCGTCGCAGAGCGTATCGCCGGTCACCGTCACGCGAAGACCGGCGGCCGCCGCGATGTTGCCGCAGGTGACCTCCTTGACGTCTTCGCGCTTGTTGGCGTGCATGTGCAGCAGGCGCCCGATCCGCTCGCGCTTCCCTTTGCTGCTGTTGTAGACGCTGGCGCCGGTGGCGACCTTGCCCGAGTAAACCCGGAAGTAGGTCAGCGAGCCGACGAACGGATCGTTCATAATCTTGAAGGCCAGCGCCGAGAACGGGGCCGCGTCGTCGGCTTGCCGTTCCGTCGGCTCGCCCGCGAGATCCTTCCCGACCACCGCCGGCACGTCGACCGGCGAGGGCAGATAGTCGACGATGGCGTCGAGCAACGGCTGGACGCCCTTGTTCTTGAAGGCTGCCCCGACCAGAACCGGGACCGCCAGGCCTGCGATGGTCGCTCGGCGCAGCGCCGAGCGCAGGAGTGCCGCCGACAGCGGCGCCTCTTCCAGATAGGCGCGCATCACCTGATCGTCGGTCTCGGCGATCGCCTCGATCATCGCTGCGCGCGCCAACATCGCGGCCGCGTGCAACTCGACTGGGATCTCCTTGACGACCGCCTCCGCGCCCACGACGTCGTCTTCCCACTCGACCAGCTTCATTTCGAGCAGATCGACGAAACCCGAAAACGCACCCTCGAGGCCGTTCGGGATCTGGATGACCACCGGGGTCCCCTTGAGGCGGTCGCGGATCTCGCGCACGCAGCGCTCGGGATCGGCGCCCACGCGATCGCATTTGTTGATGAAGGCGATGCGCGGCACCCGGTACTTGTCGGCCTGCCGCCAGACGGTCTCGGACTGCGGCTCGACGCCGCCTACCGCGCAGAACACCGCCACCGCCCCGTCGAGCACCCGCAGGCTGCGCTCGACCTCGACCGTGAAATCGACGTGGCCGGGGGTGTCGATGATGTTGATACGGAACTCGCGCCAGAAACAGGTGGTGGAAGCCGCGGTGATCGTGATGCCGCGCTCCTGCTCCTGCTCCATCCAATCCATCTGGGTGGTCCCCTCGTGCACTTCGCCCATCTTGCGAGAGGCGCCGGTGTAAAAGAGGATCCGCTCGGTCGTCGTGGTTTTCCCAGCGTCGATGTGCGCCATGATTCCGATGTTACGGATCTGCGCTATGGGAAATGTCCGAGCCACGACTACCGAGGTGCCTTTCCGACGCTCAGCCGATCTACGTGCGCCGGCTCATCCGGCGACGAAGACCGTCAGGTCCGTCGTTTGTCTGGGGTGAAAACCGCCGCGAAATTTATGCGAAACTAAAAAAATTACCAGCGGTAATGCGCGAAGGCCTTGTTGGCATCCGCCATCTTGTGGGTGTCCTCTCGCTTCTTGACGGCGTTCCCCTTGTTGGCGGAGGCGTCGAGCAGCTCGCCGGCCAGCTTCTCCTGCATGGTGCGGCCGTCGGAGCGATCGCGGGCCGCCGAGATGATCCAGCGCATCCCCAGGGCCAGCGCCCGATCCGGTCGTACATCAACCGGCACCTGGTAGGTGGCGCCACCGACGCGACGGGATTTCACCTCGACCTTGGGCTGCACGTTGGCCAGGGCGCGATCCCACACTTTCACTGGATCGTCCTTGGCCTTCTCCGCCATGATGTCGAACGCGCGGTAAACGATGCGCTCCGCAACGGCCTTCTTACCGGAGTTCATGACGGTGTTGACGAACTTCGTCACCTTGCGCCGCATATCGACCGGCTGGTCGGTAAACTTCGGATCCGGCAGCGGCTTGCGCTTCGGAACTTCACCCTTACGTGGCATTTTCTGGTGTTCCTCGAATGGTCTTTTGAATTGGCGTCGGGTCTTGTCTTACTTGGGCCGCTTGGCGCCGTACTTGGAGCGCCCCTGACGACGATTGGTCACGCCCGAGGTGTCGAGCGTCCCGCGGATGATGTGGTAGCGCACGCCGGGGAGATCCTTGACGCGGCCGCCGCGAATCATCACCACCGAGTGCTCCTGCAGGTTGTGCCCCTCGCCCGGGATATAGGTGGTGACCTCCATCCCGTTCGTGAGACGCACGCGGGCGACCTTCCGCAAGGCCGAGTTCGGCTTCTTGGGCGTGGTGGTGTACACGCGCACGCAAACGCCTCGCCGCTGCGGGCAGGCCATCAGGGCGGGGGACGCGGTCTTGCGTCGCTGCGCCTTGCGGCCGAATTTGACCAGCTGGTTGATGGTGGGCATTTAGGACGAAAACCTCGTAATTTGCGGCCGAAACAAAAGGCACCCGCGGTGGCCGAAAAAAGCCCACACAGACTCCGGGCGCCAGGAAGGCAGGGATTATAGGGATCGCGGGTTGGTTGTCAACGCCGACGATTGAGTAAAGGACCCTGGGAGGGTCCTTTAGATCCCCCGCGACTAGATCCCCCGCGACGAGCGCCGCCGGGCAAAGCCCGTCGGCGCTCACGCGCTACGGTGGCCCCGGCGACGGGCGGCTGTCGCTACGGTCGGCTCGACTGGGTCGCCCGTTCGGCCGGCGGCTTGGTTTGCGGCTGGGTTGCCAGCTTGGCCACCGCCCCCAGGGGCACCAGGAAGCGACGGACCAGAGCCCGGGCGGTGTCGCTGCGGCGCAGGACCTCGGCTGCGGCCGGGCCGGAGCGATAGTAGATGTCGGTCGCGGCGGCGAACAGGACGCTGGTGGGGCGCAAGTGATCGCGAAGCCGCCGCATCGCGCTCACCTCCGGCCCCAGCGCCGAACCCCACGCCGCCGTCGCCACGAAGCAGCCCGAGAGCTGGGTGAACTGCACGGCCGGCGTCTTGAAGGTGGTCTGGGCGATCGGCGAATGCTGCCCGCAACCATCGAACGCCCGCACGCCCACCACGTATTCCGTGTTCGGCATCAGGGGGGAGATCGAGAACGAGGCGGGCGTGCCCGGGCTGCCCGGCGGCACCTGCTGTTGGATGATCGCCTGCGAAAAATCCGCGTCCGTCATCGAGGTCCCGGGCCGATACCGAATCTCATAGCTCGACACCGGGCCATCGTTCGCCTGCGCGTTCGAGAAGCTCAAGATCGCCTGGCTGGCGGTGAGACCGCCATCGGTGAGGACCAGAGCGGTGACGGCGGTCGGCAAGGGGGGCAGCGGGTTACAGCCGAGGCATGGCCCCAGGCCGACGTGGACGCGCCCCGACACACCCGATTCGTCGGTCTGCATCAGCAGCCGCTCCTCACCGGAGCCGAGGTCGGTCGTCGAGATGGTGCCATCCTGCGGGGTGATGGTGCCGGTCGCGCCGCTCCAGTCGCCGTAGCCGGCGATCTCTGAGACCGCGGCCTGCGCCGGCGTGCCGTTGGTAAGGTCGATGTGGATCGGCACGCTGTACACCACCGACGGCTGGCCGAAGTTGCCGTCGATCCCGTACCCCGGCAGATTGGGATCGTCGTAGTCGGGGTGCATGTTGGCCGCGTTCGAGTCGAACTCCTTGTTGACCTCCACCATCACGACGTAGTCACCGGCCGCCAGCTCGACCGGCACGTTCCAGCTGCCGGTGTAAGGGGCGCCGTAGGCCGGGGTGGCCGCGGCCACCGCGTCCAGATCGTTGACGGCGGCGTAGGTCGGCGGGTCCGTGCCGTCGGAGGTGGTGAAGGTGGTCAGATCGCCGCGCGGCGGGTAGTACGACTTGCTGGTCGGATCGAGCTTGCCCTTCTCGCTGTGGAAGGCCGAGGCGCAGCTGATGGCGTCGACGTTGATCTCGCCCGGCTTGAGTGGGCGGCAGTAGTAGGACTCCGGCGACGAGTAGGGCTCGTGCCACCCGAGGCAACTTTCGGCGGGGAAGTTGGGACCGCCGACGGCGCAGATCGGCTCGGTCATGACGACGGTGTCGTAGAGGACGCCGCGCGCGTGAGCCCAGATCGGCAGCGCCATCTGCCGCTTGCCGTACGGGAAGAGCGGCGCCGACAGGAAGTCCCACCGCCCCGGCCGGTTGCCAATGCCGCGCACCGCGGTCAGGTTGGTCACCATCAGCGTGTCGACGAACTGGCTGCCGTCCGCGCTCTGCACCCAGACCGCGATCTGCGGACCGAGGTCCAGACGATCGATCGTCTGCACGCAGGCCGAGCCGGCGTCGGGCCGGTAGCAATCCGGCTGGAAGCTGTAGCTCAGCGTCATGCAGACCTGAGCGCGCGCCACCGACGGCACGGCGATCGCGAGCGCCATGGGCGCAAACCGGCACAACCAAGAACCCAAGCGAAATAAGCGCAAGAGGCCCTTATTTTGGCCTCGTCGCGGCGACATGTGCAAGCGTGCTGCACCTTCATTTGCATGCCCGGGGTGGCGGTGCGATCTTGACGCCGTGCGAATCGGCATCGATGTCGGCGGGACCAAAATCGAAGGGCTCCTGCTCGCGGACGACGGGCGCGAGCTGGGGCGCCAGCGGGTCGCTACCCCCTCGGCCTACGACGAGGTGCTGCGGGCCGTCGCGGCCCTGGTGGCGAAGTTGGAGGAAGCCGCGCCAAGCGGCACCCGGGCCACCGTCGGGGTGGGAACCCCCGGCTTCCTGCAGCCGGGCCCGGGCGTGATCTGGAACGCGAATCTGCTCAGCCTCAACAACCGTCCGCTCGATCGGGATCTGGTCGCCGCTCTCGGCCGGCCGGTCCGGCTGGCCAACGACGCCAAGTGCTTCGTCCTCTCGGAGGCGGTCGACGGCGCGGCGGCGCCCCCACCGGATCTCGACCGTTCGCGGCCGGACGTCGTATTTGGGGCCACCCTGGGCACCGGGGTCGGGGGCGGCATCGTGGTCGATGGGCGCGTCCTGACCGGGCAAAACGGCGCCGCCACCGAGTGGAGCCATACCACCCTCCCCTTTGGTGATGCGACCGAGCGCTCGCCGTACGAATGCGTCTGCCAGCACCCCGGCTGCATCGAATCGTTCATCTCGGGCCGTGGGCTGGAGGGGACCTACCGCGCGCTCGGGGGCGAGACGCAGTCGGGGACCGAAATCGCGCGCCGCGAACGGGCCGGCGAGGCGACCGCCCGCGGCGCATTCGAGCTCTACGAGGATCGACTGGCCCGGGCCCTGGCGTCGGTGGTCAACTTGATCGATCCGCGCGTGATCGTGCTGGGTGGCGGCGTCTCGAACAACGCACGGATCTTCGCCGGCATCGTGCCACGTCTCGAGCGTTACACGATCGCGCGAGACCTGCGAACGACCGTCGTCCGCGCCGCCCACGGCGACGCCAGCGGCGTCCGAGGCGCGGCGTTTTTGTGGAGTCCGGGGCCCGGTTAGGGCCCGGACCCTATCGCCCTACTCGTCGAGGAGGGCGGCGGTGGCGGCGGCGGATTGAGCGGCCGATTGAGCAGCGGCCATGGCGGACGGAGCGGGAGAGATCTCGTCGGAGCCGGCGTCCTCGACCTGGATCGAGAGGCGCTTGTAGGCGCCGAGGCCCGTGCCGGCCGGAATGAGCCGACCCATGATCACGTTCTCCTTGAGTCCGCGCAGGTAGTCGACCTTGCCGCAGACCGCGGCTTCGGTGAGCACCTTGGTGGTTTCTTGGAAAGACGAGGCCGAGATGAAGCTCTCCGTCGAGAGCGACGCCTTGGTGATGCCGAGCAGCAACGGCTCGCCGTTGCCGGGCTTGCCGCCCTTGGAGATCACGCGCTCGTTCTCTTCTTCGAACACGTACTTCTCCACGTGCTCGTCGATGAGGAAGCCGGTATCGCCCACGTCGTTGACCCGGATGCGGCGGAGCATCTGCCGCACGATGGTCTCGATGTGCTTGTCGTTGATCTTGACGCCCTGGAGTCGGTAGACCTCCTGGACCTCGTCGACCAGGTACTTGGCCAGCGCCTTCTCGCCGAGCACCTTGAGGATGTCGTGCGGGTTGGCGGCGCCGTCCATGAGCGGCTCGCCGGCCCGGATCTTGTCGCCCTCGCGGACGGCCAGGTGCTTGCCTTTGGAGATGAGGTACTCCTTGGCGTCGCCGCGCTCCGGCGTGATGAGCACCTTGCGCTTGCCCTTGGTGTCCTTGCCGAAGCTGACCACGCCATCGATCTCGGCGATGACCGCGTGCTCCTTGGGCTTGCGCGACTCGAACAGCTCCGCCACGCGCGGCAGGCCGCCCGTGATGTCCTTGGTCTTGGTCGTCTCGCGCGGGATACGCGCGATGACGTCGCCGGCCTGGATGGAGTCGCCTTCGTTCACCGCGATGGTGGAACCGACCGGCAAGAAATACCGGGCGTCGTTCTCGCCGCTCGGGATCTTGAGGGTCTTGTTGTGCTCGTCCTTGAGCGAGATCCGCGGTCGGAGCTCGGCGTCCTTCGACTCCGTGATGCTCTTGCGCGACAGGCCCGTGACCTCGTCGAGCTGCTCGGTCATGGTCACGCCTTCGATGACGTCGCCGAACTTCACGACGCCGGTGACCTCGGTGAGGATCGGGACCGAGAAGGGGTCCCACTCCGAGAGAAGCGCGCCGGCCTTGACGTGATCGCCCTGGCCGAAGTGCAGGCGCGCGCCGTAGGTGAGGCCGTAACGCTCGCGCTCGCGGCCGGTCTCGTCCTGCACGACGATCTCGCCGTGGCGGTTCATCACGATCCAGATCTTGTCTCGCTTGACCACATCGGTGTTCTCCAGCTTGACGATGCCGTCATAGCGCGCCTCGAGCTGTGATTGCTCCGTGCGGACCTGACCGACGCCGCCGATGTGGAAGGTCCGCATCGTGAGTTGGGTGCCCGGCTCGCCGATCGACTGGGCGGCGATGACGCCGACCGCCTCGCCGATGTTGACCATGTGCCCGCGGGCCAGGTCGCGGCCGTAGCAGAGCACGCAGATGCCGCGCCGGGTCTCACAGGTGAGCACCGAGCGGATCTTGACGTGATCGATCCCGGCGTCCTCGATGACCTTGACCTTTTCCTCGGTGATCTCGTCGCCGGAGGCCACCAGCACCTCGCCGGTGTACGGATCGAAGATGTCGTCGGTGGCCACGCGGCCGAGGATGCGATCGCCGAGCTTCTCGATGATCTCTCCCCCTTCGACCAGCGCGCCCAGCTCGATGCCGTCGACCGTACCGCAGTCGTACTCGGCGATGATGCAGTCCTGGGCCACGTCGACCAGCCGGCGCGTGAGGTACCCCGAGTTGGCCGTCTTGAGGGCGGTGTCCGCCAGACCCTTGCGGGCGCCGTGCGTCGAGATGAAGTACTGGAGCACCGACAGCCCCTCGCGGAAGTTGGTGGTGATCGGCGTCTCGATGATCTCGCCAGAGGGCTTGGCCATGAGGCCGCGCATGCCGGCCAGCTGCCGGATCTGCTGCGCCGAACCGCGCGCGCCAGAGTCGGCCATGATGTAGATCGGGTTGAACGATGGGCTGCGTCGCTTCTCGCCGGTCTCCTCGTTGAGCAGCACCTCGGTACTGATCTCGCCCATCATTTCTTCGGCGATCAGCTCCGAGACCTGCGCCCAGATGTCGACCACCTTGTTGTAGCGCTCGCCGTCGGTGATGAGGCCCTCGGTGTACTGCTCCTCGATCTCCTGGACGTCCTTCTGAGCCGTCTCGAGTAGCTCGATCTTGCGGGCCGGGATCTGGAGATCGTCGACGCAGATCGAGATGCCGGCCTTGGTCGCGTAGGTGTATCCGAGCGACCGCAGCTTGTCGGCCAAGAGGACCGTCTCCTTCTGGCCACAGGCGCGGTAGCAGCTGTCGATGAGGTCACCGAGCTGCTTCTTGCCCATCACGCGGTTGACCGTCTTGAACGGCAACGCCTTGGGCACGATCTCGTAGAGCAACACGCGCCCGGCGGTCGAAGGAACCAGCTCGCCGTCGATGCGCACGCGCACCGAGGCCTGCAGGTCGAGCTCGCCGTGATCGTAGGCCAGGCGAACCTCCTCGGCCGACGAGTACACGCCGTGCATCTTGTTGGCCGGGATCTTCTCGGCCTTGGCGCCCTCGCCCTTCTTGTCGTCGGGCTTGCCGTGCGGATACTCGCCCTTTGCGAACGTCCGCTCGCGCGTCATGTAATAGAGGCCGAGCACGATGTCCTGCGAGGGCAGGATGATCGGGCGACCGTTGGCGGGCGAGAGGATGTTGTTGGTGCTCATCATGAGCACGCGCGCCTCCATCTGCGCCTCGAGCGACAGCGGCACGTGGACCGCCATCTGATCGCCATCGAAGTCGGCGTTGAAGGCCGCGCAGACCAGCGGGTGGAGCTGGATGGCCTTGCCCTCGATGAGCAGCGGCTCGAAGGCCTGGATGCCCAGGCGGTGCAAGGTGGGGGCGCGATTCAAGAGAATCGGGTGCTCCTTGATGACCTCCTCGAGGATGTCCCACACCTCGGGGCGCTCTTTTTCGACCAGCTTCTTGGCGCTCTTGATGGTCGTGACGAGGCCGCGCTCTTCGAGCTTGTTGTAAATGAAGGGCTTGAACAGCTCGAGCGCCATCTTCTTGGGGAGGCCGCACTGGTGCAGCTTGAGCTCGGGACCGACCACGATGACCGAACGGCCCGAGTAGTCGACGCGCTTGCCGAGCAGGTTCTGCCGGAACCGTCCCTGCTTGCCCTTGAGCATGTCGGAGAGCGACTTGAGCGGACGCTTGTTGGGACCGGTGATGGTCTTGCCGCGGCGGCCGTTGTCGAACAGGGCGTCGACCGCCTCCTGCAGCATCCGCTTCTCGTTGCGGATGATGATCTCGGGGGCGTTGAGCTCCTGCAGGCGCTTGAGCCGGTTGTTCCGGTTGATCACGCGGCGGTACAGATCGTTGAGATCCGAGGTCGCGAAGCGACCACCGTCGAGGGGAACCAGCGGGCGCAGGTCGGGCGGGATCACCGGGATCACGTCCAGCATCATCCACTCGGGCTTATTGCCCGACTCGCGGAAAGCGTCGACGACCTTGAGGCGCTTCGAGAGCTTCTTCTTCTTGGCCTCGCTGGTGGCTTCCTTCATCTCGGCGCGCAGCTGCTCCGAGAGCGAATGGATGTCGATGTACTTGAGCAGGTCGCGAATTGATTCGGCCCCCATGCCGGCCGAGAAGGCATCCTCGCCGAACTCCTCGACGGCCTTCATGTAGCGCTCTTCGGTCAGCAGCTCGCCGCGCTGCAGGCCGGTCTCCTTCGGCTCGACGACGACGTACGACTCGCAGTAGAGGATCTTCTCGAGGTCCTTGAGCGAGATGTCGAGCAGGTTGCCGATGCGCGAAGGCAACGACTTGAGGAACCAGATGTGCGCGACCGGGGTCGCCAGGTTGATGTGCCCCAAGCGCTCACGGCGCACCTTGGACTGGATCACCTCTACGCCGCACTTCTCGCAGACGATCCCGCGGTGCTTCATGCGCTTGTACTTGCCGCAGTTGCACTCGTAGTCTTTGACTGGGCCAAAGATCTTGGCGCAGAAGAGGCCGTCGCGCTCGGGCTTGAAGGTCCGGTAGTTGATGGTCTCCGGCTTCTTCACCTCGCCGTGAGACCACTCCCGAATCTTCTCGGGCGACGCGAGAGAAATGCGGATCGCCGAGAACGACAGCGGATCCTTGGGCTTCTCGAAGAAGTTGAAAATGTCTTTCATCTTGTCCCTGTGTTGTTCCAGATCGTTTGGGAGATAGACCTTCTAATCTTCACTATTCGCCGCCGAGCTCGCTGGCGGTGGCGGCCGGCGCGCTGGCCGCCGCGGCCGCCGCTGCGCTGGCCTTGGCCGCGACCTCGCGCGCCATCAGCTCGAGCGTCGACTCTTGCTTGCGCGGGGCGTTGGGATCCTCGATGAGCTCGACGTTGAGGCAGAGCGACTGCAGCTCCTTGAGGAGCACGTTGAACGACTCCGGCAACCCGGACTCGAGCACGTGCTCGCCCTTGACGATGGCCTCGTACATCCGCGTGCGGCCGATGACATCGTCGGACTTGACCGTCAGGAACTCCTGAAGGCCGTAGGCCGCGCCGTAGGCTTCCATGGCCCACACCTCCATCTCGCCGAGCCGCTGCCCGCCGAACTGGGCCTTGCCGCCCAGCGGCTGCTGGGTGACCAGCGAGTAGGGTCCGATCGACCGGGCGTGGATCTTGTCATCCACGAGGTGGTGGAGCTTGAGCATGTACATCACGCCGACCGTGACGTCGTGATCGAAGGCATCACCGCTCTTGCCGTCGAACAGGGTGGCCTGCCCGTTGGTCGCCATGTTGGCCAGCGTGAGCAGACTCTTGATGTCGACCTCCTTGGCGCCGTCGAAGACCGGGGTGGCCAGGTGGACGCCCTCGCGCACGGTCTGCGCGAAACGGAGCAGCCCTTTGTCGTCCAGGCTGTCGAGCATCTCGACGTGGTGCGGGTCGGTGAAGATCTTCTTGAGTCGCGCCCGGAGCGCGTCCCCGGTCCACTCCCGCTGGACCATCTCGTCGATCTGCTTGCCCAGGTAGAGCGCGGCCCCACCCAGGTGGGTCTCCAGGATCTGCCCCACGTTCATGCGGGACGGAACGCCCAGCGGGTTGAGCACCAAGTCGACCGGCGTCCCGTCGGCGAGGAACGGCATGTCCTCCTCCGGCAGCACGCGCGAGACGACGCCCTTGTTGCCGTGGCGACCGGCCATCTTGTCGCCCACCGACAGCTTGCGCTTGATGGCCACGTAGACCTTGACCATCTTGATGACGCCCGGCGGGAGCTCGTCCCCCTTGGTGAGCTTGGAGATCTTGTCGCGGTAGAGCGCCTCGATGGCGGCCACGTCCTCGGCCAGGCGCGCCGTGAGCTGCTCGAGCTTCTCCTCGGTCTTGCCACCCTCCTCGACCTGCAGCTCCGACCAGTAGCGCGGCGGGATCTCGTCGAGGTTGACGTTCTCGATCTTCTGCCCCTTGGCGCAGAGGACCTTCCCTTTGTCGTCCACCAGCCGGACGGCCGTGATCCGGCCGACCAGCAGCTTGCGCATCTTGGCGTAGTACGACTCGGAGACGATCTTCACCTCGTCGCGCTGGTCGGCGAGGAGCTTCTCCTTCTCCTGATCCTCGATGTCCTTGGCGCGCTCGTCCTTCTCGGTCCCCTTGCGCGAAAACACCTTGGCGCTGATGACGATGCCCTGGACACCCGGCGGCACCCGCAGCGAGCTGTCGCGCACGTCGCCGGCCTTCTCGCCGAAGATCGCCCGCAGCAGCTTCTCTTCGGGCGAGAGCTGGGTCTCGCCCTTGGGGGTGATCTTGCCAACCAGGATGTCCTGCGGCTTGACCTCGGCGCCGATGCGCACGATGCCCGACTCGTCGAGGTCCTTGAGGGCCTCCTCGCCGACGTTGGGGATGTCGCAGGTGATTTCTTCCTTGCCGAGCTTGGTGTCGCGCGCGACGCACTCGAATTCCTCGATGTGGATCGAGGTGAAGTGATCGTTGCGGACCAGGCGCTCGGAGACGAGGATCGAGTCCTCGAAGTTGTAACCACCCCAGGGCATGAAGGCGACCAGGATGTTCTCGCCCAGCGCCAGCTCACCGCGCTCGGTGGCCGGACCGTCGGCAATGACGTCGCCCATCTTGACGTGATCGCCGCGCTCGATGATCGGGCGCTGGTTGATGCAGGTGTTCTGGTTCGACCGCTGGAACTTGGTCAGGTTGTAGATGTCGGGCTTGGCCGACAGCGGATCGGTCTCGCTCTCCTGGGTCGGGCGCACCACGATGCGGGTGGCGTCCACCGAATCGACCACGCCGTCGCGGCGGGCCACCATGGTGACGCCCGAGTCGCGGGCGACGATCCCCTCGATCCCGGTGCCGATGAGCGGCGAGCGGGTGCGGATGAGCGGCACGGCCTGGCGCTGCATGTTCGACCCCATGAGCGCCCGGTTGGCGTCGTCGTTCTCGAGGAATGGGATCAGCGAGGCGGCCACCGAGACCAGCTGGTTCGGCGACACGTCCATGAGCGTGACCTCCTCCGCCTTGGCCATCACGAACTCGGTGTTGTGGCGGCAGGAGATGAGCTCGTCGGTGAACTTGCCCTTCTTGTCGACGCCGGTGTTGGACTGGGCGATGTAGTGCCCCTCCTCCTGCAGCGCCGAGTAGAACTCGACGCGATCGGTGCCGTGGCCGTTCTCGACCTTGCGGTAGGGCGTCTCGATGAAGCCGAACTCGTTGACCCGCGCGTAGGTCGAGAGCGACGCGATGAGGCCGATGTTCGGACCTTCCGGCGTCTCGATCGGGCAGATACGGCCGTAGTGCGTGCCGTGGACGTCGCGCACCTCGAAGCCGGCGCGCTCGCGGGTGAGGCCGCCCGGCCCGAGGGCCGAGAGGCGCCGCTTGTGCGTCACTTCGGAGAGCGGGTTGGTCTGGTCCATGAACTGCGAGAGCTGCGAGGACCCGAAGTACTCCTTCACCACCGCCGAGACCGGCTTGGCGTTGATGAGGTCGTGCGGCATCAGCGTCTCGATCTCCTGAGACATGCTCATGCGCTCTTTGATGGCGCGCTCCATGCGAACCAGACCGATGCGGTACTGGTTCTCCATCAGCTCGCCGACCGCGCGCACGCGGCGGTTGCCGAGGTGATCGATGTCGTCGATCGAGCCTTTGCCGTTCTTGAGATCGATGAGGTAGCGGATCGTCTCGAGGATGTCGCGCTTGGTGAGGACCGTGTTGTCGAGGGTCTCGTCCAGCTTGAACTTGTAGTTCAACTTGAGGCGGCCGACCTTGGACAGGTCATAGCGCTCGGGATTGAAAAACAGGTTATTGAACAGGTTCATCGCCGTCTCGAGCGTGGGTGGATCACCCGGGCGCAGGCGGCGGTAGATCTCCATGATCGCCTCGTCGGAGGTCTGGAGCTTGTCGGCGATCAGCGTGTCGCGCAGGTACGACCCGACGTTCAGGTTGTCGATGAAGAGGACCTTGAACTCGTTGATGCCGTGCTCGCGCAGCTCGTCGAGCTTCGACTCGGTCACCTCTTCGCTGCACTGCAGGATGACCTCGCCGGTCGCCTCGTCGATGATATCGCTGGCGGCGACCTTGCCGGCCAGATCGGTGACCTCGACCGAGAGGCGCTCGACGTTCGAGTCCTTCAGCTTCTTGATGGCCAGCTTGGTGAACTTGCGGTTCTTCTTGACCAGGATCTCGCGGCTGTCCGGGTGGCGGATGTCGCGGCTGGCGCGCTGGCCGGGGAGCAGGTCGTACTCGACCGACTTGGCGTACTTCTTGTTCGGCTCGAGGTAGATCGTCTCGGTGTCGTAGTAGTAGTTGAGCAGCTCCTCGGTCGAGTATCCGAGCGCCCGCAGCAGCACAGTCGCATGCAGCTTGCGGCGGCGATCGATGCGGACATAGAGGAGATCCTTGGCATCGAACTCGAAGTCGAGCCACGAGCCGCGGTAGGGGATGATGCGGGCGCTGTAGAGCAGCTTGCCCGACGAGTGCGTCTTGCCCTTGTCGTGATCGTAGAACACGCCCGGGCTGCGGTGGAGCTGGCTGACGACGACCCGCTCGGTGCCGTTGATGATGAAGGTCCCGTTGTCGGTCATGAGCGGGATCTCGCCGAAGAAGACCTCCTGCTCTTTGACGTCGCGGATCGACTGCGAGCCGGTCTCTTCGTTGGTGTCCCAGACCACCAGGCGCACGATCACCTTGATCGGCGCCGCGAAGGTCATGCCGCGCTGGCGGCACTCGTCGACATCATACTTGGGCTTATCCAGGGTGTATGACACGAACTCCAGCGACGAGGTTTCCGAGAAGTCCTTGATCGGGAAGACGCTCTTGAACACCCCTTGCAGACCGACGTCCTCGCGCTTGTCGAGGGCGATGTCCTTCTGCAGAAACTTCTCGTAGCTCTGCTTCTGGATGTCGATCAGGTTCGGGATGTCGATGATCTTCGCGATCTTCGCGAAGGTCTTGCGCGCCCTGAAGTTGTTCTGGATCACCGGAGACGCCATCTAAACTCCTTCTATCGATCTACTTGGGAACCCTGGGAGGGTTCCCAAACCCTCCCGCGATGGGCTCGGCCGAGCAAAGCCCGTCCTCCCCCGACGCGTGGCACGACATAGAGACATGGCCACACGTTCCCCATGCCGTCTGCGACGGGGAACGTCCGACCCAAAAATTTCGTCTGCTGTCCGTTTTACTATCCGTTACTCAGCTACTTCGCTTCGCTCACGACCGGACCTGCTGCTGCCGACTGCGCTTCCTACTGCCTGATCGCACCCTGCGCCATAACAAACCGAAAAAACCTGAGCCGAAACCAGAAACCCCGAACCAACGCTCCCACCACCAGACCCAGCGCCACCGAAACCCACGACCAGGAGCCCATGCCCAGGATTGATCGCGTCGAGGGCGGGCGAGCTCTGCTCGACCGACCTCATCGCGGGAGGTTCGGAACCCTCCCAGGGTTCCGAATTACTTGACGTCGACCTTGGCGCCGGCTTCGACCAGCTTCTTCTTGATCGACTCGGCGTCGGCCTTGGACACACCCTCTTTGATGGTCTTGGGCGCGCCGTCGACCAGATCCTTGGCCTCTTTGAGGCCGAGGTTGGTGACCTCACGGACCGCCTTGATGACGCCGATCTTGTTGGCGCCGGCTTCCAGCAGGGTGACCGTGAACTCGGTCTGCTCGGCCGCCGCAGCCGCCGCGCCGCCGCCCGCCGCGGGGGCCGCTGCCACCGCAACCGGAGCCGCCTTGACGCCCCATTTATCTTCCAGCTCTTTGGTCAGTGCCGCGAGATCCAGCACGGACATCTGGGAAAGGAAGCTGACAACCTGCTCTTTCGTCACATCGGCCATTTCAATCGCTCCTTGGGTTCGTTAATTCGTCGTTTTCAAAACTGCAATAGACACAGCGAGGCGCCCGCTACGCCTTCGGTTCGCCTTCCGAAAGGGCGCGCTCGCGCGCGGCGAGCAAGAGGGCGAAGTTTTGCTGAGCGGCCGTCGTGAGCCGCAGGAAGTTCTGAGGCACGGCAAGCAAAGTTGCAAGGAAGGTCGCGCGAAGCTCATCCTTACCCGGCAGATTCGACAGCGCCTGCACCCCCTGGAGGTCCAAGGCCTTGCCGTCGACGAAGCCGCCCTTGATGACGAACTTCTGCTCGGATTTGGCGACCTTGGCGGCCGCCTTGGCCGGGGCGGCCGGGTCCTCGAACGAGTATGCGATGGCGGTTGGGCCCACGAAGAGCTTCTCGAGGCCCTCCATCGGCGTGCCTTTGACCGCAAACCCGAGAAGCGTGTTCTTGACCACTTGATAGTGGCAGCCCACGCTGCGGAACTCACGCCGCAGGCTGGTGTCGGCCTTCACGGTGATGCCGCGAAAATCGGCCAGCACCAAACTGGTCGCCTTGGCCAAATTGGCCTTGAGCGCCTTGATGTTCTCTTCTTTAACGGCCCGTTCCATTACATCCTCACTTCGTCTCGAACTCGGAGACCAGCGGCACGTGGTCGACCTTGATGCCGGGGCCCATGGTGGTGGAGAGCGTCACGGACCGCATGTACGTACCCTTGGCCGACGGCGGCTTCAGGCGCAGCAGGGTCTCGATCATGGTCCGCGCGTTCTCGTGCAGCTTGTCGCCGCCGAAAGATACCTTTCCAATGCGGGCCTGCACGACGCCGGCTTTCTCGACCCGGAACTCGACGCGGCCCGCCTTGAGCTCGCGGACCGCCTTGGCGACATCATTAGTAACCGTGCCGACCTTGGGGTTCGGCATCAGTCCCTTGGGGCCGAGCACGCGACCGAGCCGACCGACCAAGCCCATCATGTCGGGGGTGGCGACCATCGAGTCGAAGTCGGTCCAGCCCTCTTTCTGAATCTTCTCGACCAGCTCCTCGGCACCCACGGTGTCGGCGCCGGCGGCCCGCGCCTCGTTGGCCTTGTCACCCTTGGCAACCACCACGACGCGCTGGCTCTTGCCGGTGCCGTGTGGCAACACCACTGCGCCACGGACCATCTGGTCGGCGTGCTTCGGGTCGACGCCCAGGCGAACCGCGATGTCGACGCTCTCGTCGAACTTGGCGACCTTGGTCTCCGGGACCAGCTTGCAGGCCTCTTGAATCGAGTAGCGTTTGCCACTCTCGACCTTGGCCGCCGCGTTCCTGAACTGTTTTCCGTGCTTGGGCATGTTCGTTCTTCCTGTCTTCCCTCGGCTTCGCTTCCCTGTCGGCTTCGCTTCCCTGTCGGCTTCGCTTCCCTGTCGGCTTCGCTAGGCCTCGATTTCGATGCCCATCGAGCGGGCGGTGCCGGCGATGGTCTTCATCGCCGACTCGACGTCGGTGGTATTGAGATCGGGCATCTTCAGGGTCGCGATGTCGCGGAGCTGCTTCTGCGAGATCTTGCCGACCTTCACTTTGTTCGGCTCCTTCGAGCCCGAGCCTGGTTTCTTCTGGGTCGCGAGGCCCGCGGCCTTCTTGATCAAGATCGGCGCCGGCGGCGTCTTGGTGATGAAGGTGAACGACCGATCGGAATAGACCGTGATCTCCACGGGGATCGTGACGTCGTCCTTCGCCTGGGCCTGCGTCCGGGCGTTGAACTGCTTGCAGAACTCCATGATGTTCACGCCGTGCTGACCGAGCGCCGGCCCGATGGGCGGCGACGGGTTGGCTTTCCCGGCGGGAACTTGGAGCTTGATGAATCCAGATACCTTCTTCATTGGTCGGCTTCCCTTGGAACCAGTGGCTTACGACTTTTCGACTTGGGCGAAATCCAATTCGACCGGCGTGGCGCGGCCGAAGATGGAGACGTTGACTCGGATCTTCTGCTTCTCGGCCTTGACCTCGACGACCACCCCGGTGAAGTTCGCGAACGGACCGTCGATGACCCGCACGGTCTCGTTCATCTCGAACGAGATGCGCGCTTTCGGGCGAGCCGCCCCTTCGGTCATGGCGACGTTGATGTTCTGAATCTCCGTCTCCTTGACCGGCTGTGGGTTGGTCCCGCCGAGAAAACCGGTGATCTTGGGGGTGTTCTTCACTAGGTGGAAGGTCCCCTGATCGAGGTCCATCTGGACGAACATGTAGCCGGGGAAGAACTTGCGCGTCGTCGAACGCTTCTGGCCCTTGACCAACTCCACCACCGTATCGGTCGGAATCAGGATGTCGCCGAACTTATCGGTCAAGCCCGCCTGGCGGACCCGATCGAAGAGCGAGAGCTTGGCCTTGTTCTCGTGACCCGAATAGGTGTGCACCACGTACCACTTCATGGACATGAGGCGAATCCCGTCCCGTTCAGCGAAGGAACCAGTTTGTGAAAAATGACCAGAGGGCATCGAAGCTGCTCAGTATGGCGGCGGCGATCAGCACCGTCACGATGACGACAACGGTCGCGGCCGACGTTTCTTTTCGGGTGGGCCAAGTGACTTTCTCGAGCTCGCGCGTCACGTCGACGACCGAGGCGTAGATTTTCTCGTTGCGGTAAGTGAGGACGGCCGCCGTCCCAGTTACCAGGATTGCGAAGGCGTTGACGGCCAGATCATTGGGCTTGGCGAAATAGCTCCACACCCAGTCGCCGGCGCGCGCCAGCACAAACGCCGCCAACAGCGCGGCGAGCGCGAACGTCAAATGCACGAATTTGTTCGGACCCATGGTTCTATTCTTCTCGGGGGACGTCGCTCGCTGGCGCTCGCTTTGGCCCCCCGCTCCTCGGCTGGCTCCGCGTGGCGAAGCCACGCTGCGCTCGCCGCACGGCAGGGCAGGAGGGACTCGAACCCACAACCCGCGGATTTGGAGTCCGCTGCTCTACCATTAGAGCTACTGCCCTATAGAACACGCCCCCCCCACCCCCTCTTTCAGAGGGGGTGCCGCAGGCCGGGTAGGCCTGCGCGCTCACTTCGCCCGGCAAAGCCGAGCTGCGTTCGCGAAGAGGGCTCATCTGACTACTTAGTCTCTTTGTGGTCGGTGTGTTTGCGACAGCGCCAGCAGAATTTCGACAATTCGAGCTTCTCGGCGTTGGCGCGTTTGTTCTTGGTCGTGGAGTAGTTACGCTCCCGACAATCTTTGCATTCTAGGGTGATGATGACTCGTTGAGCGGCCATGGGTTACTCCAGAATCTTGGTGACGACGCCGGCGCCGACGGTCTTGCCGCCCTCGCGGATGGCGAAGCGCAGCCCCTCTTCGCAGGCGATCGGCGTGATGAGCTCGATCTCCAGGTTCACGTTGTCCCCGG
>Ga0209483_1001193_pt1 | contig 20191 bp, 22 predicted proteins | sample NGEPerA_FD_184508 | JGI IMG/M metagenome (GOLD analysis project Ga0209483, IMG submission 184508) | Arctic peat soil microbial communities from the Barrow Environmental Observatory site, Barrow, Alaska, USA - NGEE PermafrostL2-A... | ecosystem: Environmental > Terrestrial > Soil > Wetlands >... | reverse complement strand
TTATCTAATTTTCTAAATAAAAATGATAGAAAACTTAAAATCTCTAAACAGTCTTTTTTATCAACTGGCCATTCAATTTCCGGTTCGTGAGCTGTCGGATTGCGAATGGAGCTCATTAAACCCGCTGACAAAAACTTCATTCCTTCCTGAACATTCTTGTCGGTTTCCGATGCGCATGGTGTAATTTTTAAAACACCTTTTTCCCAGCCCCATACCGACATCATTAAATCAACGCCTTCCTTTGTTGATTGTGCTTTTTCTTTCGTCCTTTTATTGAATGCTTTATTTGCTTCAAAGATTGCATGAAAATAATTACCTTGTAAAAAAAGCTTTCTACTATGCTTTACAACTTCTTCATGGAAATTATGATTTTCAAAAGCTTTTATGTTTTCCCGCCACGGAAGATTAATATTTACATCGGCTTGTTTTAATATTTCTTCTACTCTCTGAGAATCACTGGCACTCGCTATATCGTGACAAAAACGAGCCAGGAGCTCATCTCGTTCATCAGATGTCATTGATTGTTTTGCTAAGCTCATAATCCAGTTATATACCGATTGTGCTCGAACCGAACTAATTCCTTCGACTGGAAACATTTCTTTAGAAAACCTGAACAAACCAATCGCCGCCCGTTCAATTTCGTTTACAGTAGAACCATACTTAATTAGGTCACCAATTTTTAAAGCAATTTGTCTGTAATTAGGGGTTCCCATTTTTCACCAATTTAAAAAAGTTGAAATCTGCCTAATTGTACCCTTCACCCTAAAACCCATTCTCTTTATTTGCTTACCAATTGCTTTTATTTAGCAGTTGGCACAACCCAGCCTCGCCATCCCCATTCGGGGCCAAGTCGCCTTGTTGGCTCGCAGCAGGTGCCAACCCCAATAATTAACATCCGCAATCAAAAACCGCTGTTTTTCTGTCCGCTTTTCGACCCCCTGAACCCCCAAAACGGGGAAATCTTATTGCCACAAAAGTTATTCGTTGATCTTCGATTTGGCCCGGTTTTAACCCTTCGCTTCCCCTGAACCGAGGCCTCAAGCCGAGGTTCGAGCCTTGGGTGTGCCAGTTCCGATTGGAACTGATCCCCATGGTCAGGCCAACTTTGTTTAATAACCGTTCCACTTTGAGCGAAATGTTATACCGAGACGCCCAGGTGCTCTTTTTGGACGAGCCCACCGCCAGCCTGGACGCCAAGGCCGAACATGAGGTTTTTCAAAGGTTTTTGGATCTGCTCGGAGGAAAGATTGCCCCTGCGACGAGCCCATAAGGCGAGGCGCAAGATTTGGGTGTACACAATCCCCAGGTTAATAAGGGAGTGTGTGCCGTGCTCATCTCGCACCGCTTTTCCACCGTACGCATGGCCGACCGTATTTTGTTTTTAGAACAGGGCAAGCTTATTGAGGAAGGCACCCATCAGGAGTTATTGGAACTGAGAGACAAATATTCGGAGCTCTTGAGTTACAGGCGAAGGGTTATCGGTAGTTAAGCGATGAAGTGTTGAATGTTGACCCTTAGTTTCATTGGTAGTCCCGCATCAATCCGCCTCCTCTTTTGGTTGGAACAATGGTCTTATTTCGGCAATGTCCCGAATAGAACCAATATCAAGAATGAAATCCTTTGGAGCTTTGTCATTGAACCTCAACGCCAAACGGTATTCCTTTTGATAGTGGAACGGGTCTTTCAACTTGGCAAAACCAATTCTCTTTATCATCCCTTCGTACCTATCCCCATCCACATATTCAACTAATCCGTTATCCGGCTTTACGCCCATCTCCTTGGCCCTTGCAAGGAACCTATCAATGAATTGCTTCATATCACGAATTACTAGGGCCACATTGCCAAATTCAAACATTCGAGGGTCCATTTTGTATCTAGAGAATTCTTCCAATTCGGGAATATCAGTCCTCGTGACCGTTGAGAAACAAAGAACCGAAATGTTAGACAAAGCACCGGCAACTTTTACCTGAGTTACAACCTTTATCTCAAATCCCGCTCCCGCCGCTGGGCCACTATCGAAAACGAATGGTATCCAACCTTTTCTCCCCGCATCTTGGCTTACTCGCTTCAAGCCCTCCATTGAATCGTTCCGATGGGATTCTTTTTCTTCCGCCACCTTGTATTTCTCTATGGGCGTGAATCTTAATTTCCCATCCAATATCAGTTCAAGGTATTCCTGTTTATCCAACCGGAATATCCCAAGTATTTCGTTCGGGTCCATTAGCACTCCCTCGTAACAAAGAGGTCTGGCCCCTTTGTTTTATACAAAGTAACGAATGTTTGTCTGACCGTTTCGTATCGTTTTTAAATCAATTCGACTGATTCATCAGGTAAAAGAACCACCATTTGTCGTTTTTCATTTTCTAGAGTCACCTTTTTAGTTGCAGGATCATAATCAATTAATTTGCCCGTTATCTCTCCCGAATACCAATCCAATCCAGCGCTATTTTTATGAGCCTTCACCTTTACCATGTCACCAAAATGTTCATTGATATTTTCGGGCGTAATTATTCCCATATCGTTCTCCAATTTTTTGAAAAAATAAAAACAAACACAATATTCGCCAAATTAGGACTTAGGGGTTTCTGACAAAAATCCAATTCTACGAGGTTTATCTTTTAATTTTTTTAAGGCAACCAAAAGAACACTAAGTTGAGAAACATGTTGAATAAGTTGAACAGACTCTCCGTTTTCGCTTATTCCATAAAAAGAAATAATATTTGGACCGTCATATCCCATAGATTCAATGTGAAATGTTACGGCTTGCCCAAAAGATACTAAACGAGCACCAATTTCGTGATCATTATCTAGCCCATCTTCAAACGTTTTGAAATGTTTCATTAACTTTTTATAAGACCACTCAGCAGGATTAATTTTGCTTAACGGTGGTTCAAGTGATTTCAAAAGATCTGCATTAATTTTCCCAAAATCTCTTACTTTAAAGTCAGGAATATTAAACTCAAAGTTTTCCGGTACCATTTTTCATCTCGCACTTATTTAAAATTATTAAATTCGGACTTCTTTGTCCAAATGGTTGGTCTACTTAGTTAACCACTTCGCATATGCTTGAACATCTAACATCGGTACGGTTCCACTAAGCTGCAGGTCAGATATTAGCCGAAATAAAAACCCGGTAATTGTCTTGCTGCCAGTTTCAACCCTGTACTTTTTTTGAAGTTTATCAAAATAAAAATATCCATGAGCTGCAACGCAACCAAAATCTAACTGCTTATTTGCTATTCCATTTTGAAGTGATTTCAGCAATGGTTTTCCCAACGCAGGTTTCCATTCACTTTCAAACGACAATACACCCCCGAAAATTGAAATCATTTTTTTGGGGGGGTACGTTCCAGCTACATAAGGTATTGGTAGACTTGTCTTGCTTAATTTCCGAACACTTTCAATCTTTTTCTGCGCATATTTTATTAAATCAGCATTCACGGTTTGCTTTGCTTCAAAAACCGCATATACACTTTCAGCAGGTACAATTAACTCTCCCTGAAAATTAAAAATAAAAGGGGAATATTGACGATCAAAAATAACAACATCCATTTGCTCACTAAATTCACCATTACTATCGACCACAAATGCTTTCGCAGTTTGATAGCGATTTGGTAAATACGTTTTAAACAGTTCGAGCCAGACATTACAGCTCGCATCACCTTTAGAAGTCGGATGATTGAAAGTCTTTCTCGCCGTTTCTAATTTTTGATGAATTTCCTTATGAAGACTTTCCAAAAGAACAGTCAGAGACCATTTCGGTTTAGTCATTAAGATTGCCCCTCCCCAAATGGAGGTGTAGCCTTCATGTTTTTGATTAATCCTAATGTCTTTTCAAAATTAATTGCATTATCGGGATATTCATTTAGAACCATTGAAGGAATTAGTCTTTGGACTATATCCGAATATGTAAATCCGTAGGAACAGTCTTGACGAGGCCCAATTTCTTTAGACAATGTTGAGATTTGGTCATCAGTAAACCCAACGCCATCTAAACAATGCGTTAAAACCTGTTTTCGTCGATTTTCGTCTGGTCTTATAAATTCAAAAATTTCACCAATTCTTCGTTTAATTGCCGGATCAAGAGCATCGGAACGATTTGTACATAAAATTACAGCTACAGGTAAACTGCCTTTAGCCAATTTATCGATTCCTGTAATAAGAGCATTAACACCTGCGCGATCTTCATGATGCATTTGCTTCATTTCACGCGATTGTGCTATCGCGTCAGCTTCATCAATCAATAATATAAAACCAGCTCTCGCCACGCCGTCTGTACCCTTTGCTTTGGTTGCCACTTGAGCCACCTCAGCAAAAGCATCAGAAATTAATTTAGTCATTTCACCAACTACCCCATTGCCTCTAACTGAAAGACTTAGTTTGTATAGATGTACCTCAATATTTTCAAGTTGAGCGACTTTGTCTCCAAAACTTTCAGCTAAAGTTGTTTTACCGGTGCCTACATCACCAACAAGAGCAAATACTTGTGGCCGTTTCAAAACATAATCCAATATACGTACGGCTTTAGGGTGATGTTTCCCAGCCCATTTTTTTAAACCAGTTGGGTTTAAAACGACACGAACTGAAGCTATAAGCCTATCGCGAATTTCGTCAATGCCATGTAGACCGTCCAATGAACGTCTAGCATCAGCATTAGGATAAGTTTTTATTTGGCTAAAAATATTTTGTTGTTCTGGACTCATTGTTGAGTAAAGACTCCTCTTTTTACGCCACCGCCATCAGCTGAATAACCTTTATCATTTTTCCAATAACCATTTACATAAGAAGAATCAGGACCATCGTCACGTTTAACAGGGATACTATCCGTAATGCTTTTTTGTTCGACCGAAGTCAATTTAGACCAAGTATCAGATTTTTCTAAAAGTAAAAAAAATACGTATTTTCAACATTTGCACCACTTGGAATTCTACCCGGGCCGTCATCGGTAATAGTTCCATCAAAAGCCACCGTATATTTGACTGAAAAAACAACTTTATCGTCCGAACTTCTTTTAAAACCGTATTCCAAATTCTTTAAACATTTCTCTTTCATTAAAATCGCAGCTTCAAGTGAATATTTAGAAATACTTTCCTCGGTTGGATTTCCATAAAAAAGCCTTACTTGATCAAGATCACTTGCGATTTTTGAAGCGATATATTTCGCGGAAGTCATCGTAAAAGTTTGTGTTGTGGTAATCGTTTGGGTATAACTCAATTTAAACTCCTATACCTGTACCAAATATTTTTTTTAATTGTTCGACAGCTACACCTTTGGTAGTGGCTCGATTTGCGTAAGTAATCGCGTCTAATGCATCGTTTGCCGCCTCAACAATTTGCTTCCGCATAGCCTCCGAATAACCGCTTGCAACATTATTATTAGGATTAACTGGGTCATAAGCCCGAATTGGTCCCGGATCATTTTTGGGCAATTTACCAAGTGAATAATAATCAGAAAATGAAATGGTCTGCGAAAGCCCACTTTTGACGATGTAAGCAAAAATAGCTTCTAACGCTTTAATGTAATCAGAAAGATCTTGCCCCCCGTCGGCAAGTTTTGCCACAATTAGCTCAATCAAAAATGATTTAAATTTGAAATATTGATTTTCCTCTTTTTGTTTTTTCACCCACCACTTCACAAGACGTATTACTTGAGCAAAATGTTTTGGTTGCTTTTCTTTCCGAGAACGTATGAATTCTAAATGCTTCGGAATCGAAGTAAGTATTTTTTTTCCTGTAAATTTTTCGACTAGCCAGCCAGAATCATCGGCAGCGACTTCATAAAACACTGGAACAACATCAACTTTTAATCCAGAAGATTTAAAAGCAACTTGAACCGAATGATCTTGTTCAATAAATTGACCAAATTCCATTTGCGGATAAACTTCTCTTAATAACTTGGCTAACCAGGGTATGAGTTGACTTTCGTCTTTGGGGGTTGATCCTGTTTTGACATAAACAGCTACATCCATATCATTAATCGTGCTTAGAGCCGTCCCCTTGGCAACGCTGCCCGAATGATACATTTTTACTAAATCAAAATTAGGGTTATCTGAAATGTAAAGCGTTAACCGTTCCCGTAAAAACTCCACTTGTCTGCGATAGTCTTTCGCATCCTCTGGTGAAAGATTTACCCTTTCAATTGCAAATGATGCGATATCCGCACTTGTAATAATTCCCATTTATTTCCCCAAAATTTGATAAAACCCAATTTCAACTCAAGCTACGTTCTTACTTAATTTATTTATTTTGACGCAGGTTCTGGTTTCAATTCATTTGCTTGCTTTATAAGTGCCGGAACATTAATCGGCGGAAGAATAAAAGGACCCACAAGTGATTTGGCCGTTATAGAGGTAACAGTTTCCCTCAAATATGGAAAAAGCAACGCCGGGGCCTGGATATTCGCAAATTCTTGAATCTTTAAGGGAGATCCTGGCATCTCTTCAAAAAGCCCAACAACACTAACCTCTAATTTAAAAGTTGTTTCCGTCTCTTTTAATTTATGGTTAATTTTTAAGGTCAAAACAGTTTGAAGTTGTAACGGTTCGGGACCAAAGTTGTTGGCTACATTAAAATCCAAATCTATATTTAACTTTTCTATTCTTATAGGAAACACTTCGAAATTTATTTTCGTCACAAAAACACCAGCAAATTTAATACCAGATTCTATTTTCTCTTCTGCCATTATAAAGCTCCTCTGAAATTCATTTCTCCAAGGCGAATTGATCTTCTTTCGTAAACAGCCTTGCTCTAGGGGACATGTGAAAAGAAACATTATTGAATTGATCAACAACGCCTTTAGACATTGCCCAAAACGCGCCGCCATATAAACCCGGAGTGGGTTGTTCGTTTACCTCGTGTGCCGAATGATAATGCGGCATAGAACCGAACTGAAACATAGTACTCATTTGATCTGTGATGAAAGTTGGGCCAGAATTCACAGTCTTCATTAAAACATCGGCCGCTTTAAACCCTTCGTGGACCAACACATAATTCGCAACCTGAGGCTCAAAGTTTTTTTCAGCAACTTCCAGTAGCCACGGGTAAGTCACAACAGTCTTTACTAAAGTCGTGGCCGCAGCCGAGGCTCCGTCCTTTTTCCACCGAGCAGTTGTTCGTTGTGGTAAATTCAAACAACGTTCAAGATGCGCTAAAGTAATGCCCTTTTTATTTAAAGCATCCAACATCTTACCCAAAGCTTTCGGCGACAATGCTTTAACGGCTTCATCATAAAGCTTATCGTTTTCTTCCGACGAATCCACTTCTTCACCGCACTCAGCACATTTATAACTCATCTCATCGATTAACTCAGTTCCCATTAAATGGTCGCCGATTTCACGTTTCTTTATTTTTTTTATCAAATTTTTCGAGCCACACTCAGGGCAAGACAAGTTTGATTCAGTTGGCGCAGTCATAAAATTCTCCATTATTGTTCCTCCTTAGGTTTAATAGCTCTTCCCAAAGCAATTCCTAAAGCAATTCCAACAGTCGAAGTTTGTTGTTTCCCATTCGATTCATGTAACGACTTAATACTCCACACCCCTTCTTTATTTTGACCGAACGCTAGATAAACGTTTTTCACTGAAGTGGTATCAAATAACCAAGCATGTATTTCGGTGATCCCCGGCATATGAACATCTCTGGGCGAAGACGTATTTTCATAACGAAAATTTGAAACATCATCACTTACAAGGAAATCGAGTATGTCGCACCGTTTTTGCATTTTTAATACTGCTTTTGCTGTTTCAACAGCATCAGGTCTAAACGTGACCATTTTTTTATTGTTTTTACAGGCTTCCAAGAATTCATCTCGAACTTCTGTCGGCAATTTCATTTACCATTTCCACCATTCCTAAGATCCCCCCTTCAACAACCATGGTTTAAATAGTATCATAAGTAACGCAAAAATGTTACGTTTCGTATAAAATGTCCCGTATGGTACTAATCAAAGTAATACTTGTAAAGCATTTTTTTCAAGAGCTCTAACCTCTTCTGCACCATTTATTTACCCCCATTTTATTTATCGCATCAAGCCTAATAATTGTTATCCGCCCCCAAAAATACCCATTTTCTTTACCGTTTTTGACCCTCAGAGCCCCCCAAAACGGGGAATCTTCTTGTTAAAAAAGTTAGTTGTAGAATTCCTCTTTTTCCCAGTTTTAACCCTTCGCTTCCCCTGAACCGAGGCCTCAAGCTTTTGCATCGAAGCCACAAGTTGAGATGCATGCCTTAAATGTGCCGGATTTAAAATAAAAATCCGGTGCCGACACCTGCCATGAAACCACAGGTTGAATGGCAAAATTTGGTTGTACCAACGGCTATAAGCAGTTGGTAGGTTCGAGCTTTCACCTGTTGTGAGGCTTCGAGCCGACTCGACCCCGAATGGGGGCAACAGGATTTGGTTGTACCAACGCGGTATATTTGCGTTGGTAGGGTGTCCCAGTTCCGATTGGAACTGGCCCCCATGGTCAGGCCAACTTTGTTTAATAACCGTTCCACTTCGAGCGAAGGGAGTTTATCTTGCCCGTCCTGCGCCGAGCCCACAAGGCGAGGTGCAAGATTTGGTCGCTACCGTTCCAATGGAATGGTAGACGAAGCGTTAAATCCAGACGCACCCATCCATCTCATAAAAATGGATGTTTACGTTTATTAAAAAGGTTTGGACGATTGCCGAAAAAGAAAGGGGTGTGTCGAGGATCATCGAAGGCATCTCGCCCTTGTCTCCAGGACGAGGGCGGCGGTTTGATTGTGCCGACAGATTAGGCTGTCGGCGAGCCGAGGCCAGGGGGAAGGCTTTCCCCCCTAAGGAAGAATCCGACTAACCATTTCATTTTTTCAAGATTTTTTCCACATAAGGTTTCAACTCGTCGATAACTTTTTTATAGGTCGGTAAATCCGAAACTAATGGCCCGAGCCATTGGTCCCAAGTCCGCTCTACTTCCTGCATGACCAGATCAGGAAAGAAATCATCGGCGTTTTTGAAGGACACTCCCCGGACTTCGCATTTTTGTTCCAAGAAGTGCTTAAAGTTAGCGAGTTTTAAGGAGCGGGAATAGGTCTTTAAGATTCGCCAAAGATCATAAAAATCCCTAGCTCTGGACCGAGTCCATCCCCGCTTTTCTAAGGTTTTTTTAACTTGAAGGATAGCCCGGAGTTTTTCCCCTACGATTTCTTCAAGGGAATAAACGGTAATTTTGGCCTTCAATTTTTCTCCATATCGGTGAATGAGCGATTTTTTGACGACGGGTTTGAATATTATTTCCTTGTAGGTGATCTCCACCAATACCCTAGCCATTGGTTCTTTGTGCCAAGGAAACTGTGCCCGTATTTCAAAGGCTTCCTGTCCGTAGGGATGCGGTTTCTTTTCAGCGTAACATTTGCAAATGACTTGGACAGGAGCATATTCGTTCATTAAAGCGCTCGCTTTATCGCACGCTTCACTCATAAGTTTCGCAAGCACTTTTCCTTTGGGGGCAGAGGGAAGAGCGGAATAATCTAAATCCTCTGAGAAACGGTAGTCGCCGAAATAGCATTTTTTAAGCGCCGTTCCGCCTTTGAAAACCAAAGTGTCGTTTATTCCTTTTACTTCAGCTATCCCGGCCAAGATGAAAGACAACAGATAATCCCGTTCCAATATTTCCCAAGGGGCTCCCGTAGCTTTTCGGGTGTCTTCTAATCGTTGTCGAAGGGGTTTCAATGGGTGTCCTTTCCGGGAAGGTTTTCCTGAATCATCCAGCGCTTATGATATGGCCCGTTTGCTGGTCGAGAAGGGTCCAGCTTTTGGAAATGAAGGCAGGGAACCTTCGCCAAGCGTTCCAGCTTGGATAGGTTAATACCACGCTTTTCTAAAAGCCATCCCAGTCGCTTGGCGATGGCTATATCCATACGCAGGGCATAACCGATGATCTTTTGAAGATTTAGCTTTTCCCTATGGAGGTCTAAAGCATTTAAAATTTCACCGAAGCCGCCGAAATACTGCGGCATAGCCAGCCCATCCAAAAGGGTTCTCTCGGGGTCGGTCATTTGAATCCTGGCTTCACCTATCCAAACCTTTTCAAAGCCAAAAAATCTTTCGGGGATGACACGGATAAATTGGTAACGGGTCTTTCCCACGGGATAGCCACCCTTGGAACCACCGCCTCTGACATAGGGAATCCATGTATCCTTGGTCGTGGTGGCGAAAACCTTACGGGGAATTTGTTCGGTAAGGTTGTGATAGTGCAGGGCCGACCAATGGCTGATGGCGCAATGAGGCACTAAGGCGGAAGCAATTTCAAACTCATGGATGGGTGATCCACCCGTGAAAGGGCCTGACAGGCTGTAAAGCCCCCGCTTTATCCCTGAAATCCAGCCGCCTTGGGACAAAAGTTGCAGGACTTCGGGCAAATAGGCTTGTTGGATGCCCACCTTGGGGGCGAGCTTCCGGGCTTCTTCTAGAGTGAAGATTCGACGGCCTTCCTCAGCCATGAGTCGGACCAATTCCACTCCAACGATAGTTCTCTTGGGTTGTGTGGCGACAGCCATATTCCTACCTCGTAATAGCATTTGCAATACGATGATACCACGATACTATGGTATTGCAATAACATGATAACATCATGTTATTGCAATACTTAAATAAATGGTTTGGTTCATTTATATGCGAAAAATAAGTAGTTTTTAAAACGGGATTTTGAATCCGTGGGGAATCATTTAAATGTCCGCCACATGAAGGAGTTCTTCTCGGTTTACGTTCAGACGTAAACCCCATCTTTTTAGATACTTTCCTTCTGCGGGAAGAACAGGATCGAGAATTGAGTAGGTTACAGGCAAATTTGACCTAAGTATTTCAATATCATTCTCTGATCCGATACCCAATGTCTCCAGAATGTAGCCAACCCTGCGGGTGGCGTCCTTGTACTTGCGCCCCTTCATGAATTCCTCCCACCGGCTGCAAACCGGCGAGCCATCGGAGCCATCTTTTGGAGAAGGGGACTATCTGATACTTCCCGCAGACTCAGAATACCCCTGCGGATTCCTTCCTCTACGCCCTGGCGAAGAATGGCATCGGTCACGCTTTTTTCTATAGTCAGGTCTTCCAGGGTGCGCCGAAGATTCGTTACGGCGTACCCTTTCCTTTTTTCAATGTCTTTAGGGTTTGGTATGCCCCGATGGAGGACCAAAACTTTCGGGGTAGGTGCGCTTCTTCGAAAAAGCATCGGAACTGTTAGGTGCAGTTTGGAAGGGTTCAGGTCCGTTAGGTCATGGATACGAAGAGCAGTCTGGTGGGAATAGATACCCTGGGTCTGACCCTTCCGATCACGGGACCATAGGGACCAAAGAATGAGGTCAGCGTCATCCGGTTCGGGGAATTGGGCAATCCGGTAGATGCCCCTTTCCTCCCTGATCCATGTTCCGCTGTTGACGTGATAAGCGTGGTTCTTTTCGGAGTAACCCGCGGCTACCGCTTGGCGGGTGGTGAAAAAACCCTGTTGTTCCTTAGCGATATTGAATAGTTTTTGATAAGAATCGGTGTTTTGAGCCATGTATAAACCCCTTAAAAGTTAAGGGTATTATGCAACGGCTTAAAGGGGAGTTCCAGACATTAAAAGCCTTCGGAAAAAACCTTTATAAATGCAAAAGCCGCCCGAAGGCGGCTTCGCGCCCTGCCACCGAAGCAACAGGGGGGATATGCAGTCATCTTATGAATCGCTGTCACTTTGTCAACAACCTAACTAAATATCTTCAAAAATCCTTGAATAAGGGAGGGTTTGTAATGGGTCTCTATAAATAAAGTTTGCCCGCCGAGCGTTCGGATGCCGCCAGGGATACCAAAAACTGTTGGCCCGCCACGCCCGTGGCCAATGACTGCTACTTTTTTCTTTTTCATCGCGATGTACCCCGTAAATATCGGCTTCGGCTGGCTGAAAGAAGTGAAAGAAAAGCATATTTGAAGGGAGTTTCAATCCTGACAGGGGCCTCGGGAAATGGTTGTCCCGATAGTCCATTTGAATAGCTTCATCAATTTTTTGAATATCTGAAAGTATTGCTTCCCTATAGCCTGGATGCCAACGTTATCGTTTCCGCCTTTGCATACATACTAAGTCTCCTTCACTGGGGCATATCCCCCTTCTTGCATACCAAAGGTCCAAGCAACAGCCTCGCGAACGGTTTTCATTTCTGGTGGGACCCGCAAGATATATTCTTTTATCGTGCCATCTGGTTCAGGCGTGGAATTTTTCAAAACAACAAAAACCCTCTCCCTATTTAACTTTGTGCGATAAAGCCTACCCCCTTGAATGCCCAAAAACGGTTTAATCTCTTGATTTTGGTTGTTCAAAGAATTCGAGGGGGCAACTCGGTCAATTAACACGGCACCGATATGAAACAAATATCGGTCCAACCCATAATGTTCGATCAATTCTCTTCTGACTTCAGCGTTTCGGATAGCATCAATATCGTCAGTTGTTATCTGTTCAGGATGCATAATGACCTTGGAAGGCACCAATACCCCATTCAAGGCATAATGAATGCAACCATTGCTAAATTGAAGCGCCGGACCATCGATGCAATGTAATCGATTCAGTAAATCAATTTTGATTAAGTTTGGCCGTTCAATGGCCAAACAAACATTTTGAAAATTCCACCAGAAACCTAACCTTCTTAGCAAGCCTTCTAAAATCGACCAAAAGTCCGACTCATAATGAACCCCATAAGCCTCTCGTACAAAATCCATCCAAGTAGCACTTCTCAACTCGGATATGCCCCATCTAAACATCAATGGACCCCACCAGACTCTTGTTATTTCCCCGTGCCAAAAATCATTTTCCAAATTTTGGCCCTTGTAACCAACAAACTGTTCTTCTAGTTTTTTATAAACTAATTGTTGGGTCTTAATAATTGGTTTTTCGATTATGCTTTTGCTCACATCTTCACCCAAGGTAATTGCACCTTCTTTTTCCAATACCACTTTGGCTTCAACCCAATCGGGGGAACTCACCAATAATGGTGAATGAATTTCATATCGAGCAATCTTGGCTTTTCTTAAAGCCGGAGAGTCGGTTACCATGTCGGCAGCAAAACTCTGGTAATACTGCCCCGCTTTCGGAGAAGAAAACCAAATAATCTTGGGTTTTTTGAGACCATGAAAATGGTACAAGTCGTCGATATATTGGGTAGCCCACTCCCGATCCACAGGTTCAGTGCATCTCAAAATATCGCGCCACTTGTTTAAAACACTATCCCGTATCGGATTGGGAGATAGTATTGGTTTATCAATCTCCAACAATGTCCCAACTCCCTGTACTACCAAACTCTCTTTGTCGAACAACTTGATAAAAACCCGGTTCTAAGGTTATGCAAGCGTGTTCTTCATGTTGCAATTCCGTCGATTCACTCAATTCTAAATACGACGATCTATCACCTGGGACCTGGGATAGCCAGAATTGCGCGCCCGAATGACTGATGGCATGCGCATGACCAGTAACTTCGCCATGGGCCAAAATAATCCTTCCACCTTCACGTTCAATTTTATTTTTTTTGACCGGCAAACTATCCACTTTCACTAACAACACATCCCCTTGTCGATATTGCATAATTACCTCCTTAATTCTGATAACCATAGTTTAACAGAAGGGACATACTCCATTTTGATATCTAAAAGAGAAATCCCTGGCTACCCTTTATGTCTAGCACAGAGAAGGTTTCTGCCATTAAAGCCACCGACCACCGCACCCCAAGTAGAAGGGTTCGACTCAATCGGAATTTTCATATGTAACGACAACAGATTGTCCAAAAAAAGGTTTTAAAATCTCGTCTTCCGACGATTTAACTTTAAGGGGAACCCAGGCTTCTGCGACATTACCGTTAAAATCCTCATCAAATACAAAGCGTTTTTGAATCTCAGAGTTCTTATCCAAGAACCGTTTAACAACTTCTTTGTTATGAGCCTTTAAATCCCCTTCGCCCTTCGCATGCCCCCAATCGTTCTCGATAGAATTCACCTCAAACCACTCCCTAGGTAACGGAATAAAAATTCCTTCCACAACAGGATGGCTACAAGCGGTTCCCCCAACCTGATTAGACCATTGGAAGCCCGTTGCTTTCCGAACAATCATTCCAAATAAATTTTCAAGTTCCCACAAGTTAACTGTTTCCACTTTACACTCCTAAATTGTACAATCCCGCCCGTTTCATTCACGATTTCAAACTTACATTTCCTTAAGCCTTTATCCCTTTAATCACCCGTATTTTGTGTTCTTCATACAGGCGATGATAAACAACCCAATAAGGGTGATTCATGGGCAGGTCTTTTGAAAATTCCGACAAAAACAAATCTATGGGTTTGAACCCGCGTTGAAGAAGGGTTTCATTGAAATCAATTTCGGCATGAACCGGACGGGCGGAATTATGCAAGTCGAATTCCCCGGTGTCGGGATTTTGGTAAACCTTAAACACCTCGCTTCCTTTTATGATTGTCTTCGATTTCTGGGAGGATATGTTTTTAAGGCTTTTATCTAACGGATCAATACGACGCCGTAAGGACGCTCTGGTTTTACGGTGATATTCTTTCAATATTCCTGATTTCGGACATACATAAAGGTCACCGCTCCAAAGTTCGTATTCTCCTAAAAAGCTTCGGACTGGAATTATTTTCCCTTCGACTATCACATGCGGGTAGACATAATCGAAAACATGTCCTCGGACATGCTTTTGGACGGCATTATCCATGCGGATGTTTTCGCAAATTTCACTGAAAACTTTGTCCCAAGGACGGCCAACGTTTTTGTGAAGATATCTCTTGAGAGGCTTGAGGTTCTCGTTAAGTTCTTTAAGATCGGAATGCCCCCGCTTCATGGACTGTTTGGCAGGAATATTCTCAAATTCTCTTGCTGGACGCCCTTTCCGGTCATAGCTTCCGCCGCGCCTGGGACGCTCCACAATAATTTTGCTCATGTCGCTACGCATGGTTTCTCACTCCTACTCAAATTGGCTTACCTATCGTTCGGATTGTGGCAAGCAGAGTAAGACGATTGAGGACCGTTCGAAGTTGCAAGAAAAACATAGAATCACGGCTACAAAACAATAGCCCCAAATGAAAGGGGTGTGTCGAGGATCGCCAAATGTAGCCGAGGTCAGGGGGAAGGCTTTCCCAAAAAAATCATAAACCGTTACAGCTTCCTATACCGTGTCGTTCTTCCTGCTCCTATTCTTTCGATCTTTTTCAGACTTACAAGCTTGGTTAAAACCTGGTTCACAGTTGCTCTGACAACCTTAGTCTTTTTGGCAATATCACCTGGAGAGGCTTCCTCCACCGTCTGTAAAAACTCCCAAACGACCAGTTGCTTAGGTGACAGGATTTTGGCCATATCCTCCTCGGTCAAGAGGTTCACCGCCGCCTTGGCTTGGTTGTGGAGAACAGTCAGTAAAAAGTTCATCCAAGCAGAAATATCCTCGTCCTTAGACTTGAAGGTCTTTTGGCTGGTTCGAAGGGCCATGTAATAATCCGGCTTGTTATCCTCCACCAGCTTTTCATGGGAAACATAGGGAACAAATAAATACCCTTCTTGGAGAAGCAAGAGATTCGTGAGGATACGAGAAATGCGCCCATTACCATCCTCGAAAGGATGTATCTTTAGGAACTCAACAATGAAATTGCCGATGATAAGAAGGGGATGAGCTGTTTTATTCTTGAGGGCTTCCGTAGTCCATTCGACTAACTCCTGCATCTCTTTGCCCGTCAAGAAGGCCGGGGTGGTGTCGAACAAAGTCCCTACTGACTTCCCCGCCGCGTCCACCATGTGGACTTTGTTTTCCTTCTTCTTGTATTGCCCCCGGTGAAGTTTATCCTTCTCCACGAACTTGAGCATTTCCTGGTGAAGATGTTTGATGGTGCTTTCATTGAGCCGGATGGATTTCCAGGTGTCAAAAACGGTTCGCAGGAGTTCAAAATAACCTTTTACTTCCTGCTTGTCCCTGTCGGTGAATTTCTGGATAGAAATACCACGCATGAGCTTTTCAATGTCTTCATCCGAAAGCCTGGCACCCTCGATGCGGGTCGAGGCTCCGGTCGAGGTAACGAGAACGGACTGTTTGAGACGACCAAGAATTTGGGGACTCAACCGGGCACCCGCCGTCCATTGGCCCTTGAGTTCGTCGATCTGGGCAACCTTGGCCCAGGCACCGCCATGGAGTCCTTCAATGCGTTTGTCGAATTTACTGCCCGCCATCCCCATCTCCTATTCCGTCTATATAAGATTATATTAGATTATATGAGATTAAAGGTCAGAAATGGAAGGCACTCATCCGAAAAAGGATTCAGGGGTTTGGGGCAAAACCCCATGTGAAGGGGGTATGCCGAGGATCACCGAAGGTAGCCGAGGCCAGGGGGAAGGCTTTACCCCCAAGAAAAGAAACGAATTAACTATTTTTCAAATGCTTTATAAGATTTTGAGAAGATATTGTTTTGACCTTACCGCTCTTCATATCAGAAACACCCCGACGAATCTCCGCCGCTTCTTTGGCAGAAGGGCTGCTAAACTTCCAGCCTTTGAGATTGGTTTTAACTTTATGATCGATTTTTGTCTTGGCTTTATTTTGTTCGTAATAAAACTGGACTGGAGGATTCTTCAGCAACCTTTGAATAGTCGCTTCCCCAGATACATAAGGTTTTTTCTTTTTCATGATTTCAACACATTCTCCTAAAAGTGACTTTTGCAAATATGACCACTAGGAGGTATATTTTGCAAACGTCGTTTTAAGGGTTTATAGTTCTAAAACTTTTCGTAAAAGCGTCGATTGGTCTCTATTCAAATAATTGGGTTGGGTTGGACTGGAAAAATTCCTCTAAATCCATTCCCCCGGTTCCGATCATTAAGACTTTTGCCTTCTGATTTTTCTTAAGGAACGCTTCCAACCCGCCAACAGAAGCGCTTCTGCCGGATTTTACTTCTAACGCCCAAGTTTTCGCTTCGGTCTTAACCACAAAATCAACTTCCTTGTCATGGTCACGCCAATAAAGTACTTCCCCAAAAGAACGGTTCAAGTGGTTTAAAAGATGAGCTCCCACTGCGTTTTCTACCAATCGACCCCATACCGATCCGTCTCGTTTGGCTTGGTCAAAAGACAAAACCCGATAGGCCGAAATCAGGGCGTTATTCCAGAGAATAAGCTTAGGACTGCTTCCTCTTTTGGCAAGACGTCCGCTTCGATATGATTCCAGTCCACTGACGATAAACGCGCTCTCCAACAGCTTCAAATAATGAGCCAGAGTGGTGGTGTTTCCTGCTTCCTGTAGTTGTCCGAGCATCTTGTTGTAGGAAAGTATTTGGGCGGGATAGCCCACGGCCAATCCGAATAGGTGTCGCAACAAAGCAGGCTTTGCCACCGTTTGAAGTTGAAGCACGTCCCTGGACAAAACCGTTTCTACCAATGAATCTGTTACAAAGCGTTTCCAATCCTGCTCTTTTTTTCGGAATTGCGCGGAACCTGGATATCCTCCAAAAAAAATCCATTCCTCCAGACTCCAACCGAAAGCCGCCTTCATTTCCGCATAACCCCAATGACCACAACGGTACTGGAAGAATCGCCCGGCGAGACTTTCCGTCAGCCCTTTCTGAACCAGTAATGCCGATGACCCAAGCAACAAAACTTGAAGACCCTTTTTTTCATGCAATTCCCTATCCCAAAGGAGTTTGACGGTTTCACTCCAACCACGGACTTTTTGGATTTCGTCTAAGATAAGTAGGACTTTTTTGCGTGGAGCGCATTTAGTCAGAGCTAAGTCCCATTGGGCATGTATCCACTCCGGCCCTGGAGGGAGAGGGGCGTCCGCTGCCGCAAAAACCGTTTCACCCTTCCATTGGTCTGCGATTTGCCTTGAAGCGGTAGTCTTTCCCGTCTGTCGGGGACCAACCAGGACATGTAGCACCTTGGTATATTTATCCAACCCCGCCAGGATTTCCTTAACGACAGGATGTTGGTAACGAGCTTCTTTTGCCATGAATTCCTCGATGGTTTTTAAGTTTCTTTGAATACCCCAAATACTCAGTCATTGAGTATTTTTACTCAACCATTAGGTAATTTGCAAGCCTCTTATTTGAAGGAAGGGTGTTACATTTCGTTCGAAGTGTTACAGAAATAGTTTTAAAAGGTCTATTTCATGGTCGGGTAGACTTGGACAGTTGCCCGCCCAAGCCCCCCACAGATCCGGACATGCGTAATTGACGCATCCGGCTCCTCAAGCTACGGATTCGTAGTGATGAATCCATCTAAATCCTTTTTTTCTTTTCTCATACTATTTCTCCCGCCTTTAATAATATCGGATAAGGGCCTTCGCGAGGGGAGGGAAACTTCGGGATTTTATCGTCTAGAGCAACTGACTTTCTGCTGTCTTATACGTGTCTTTGATAGAGCATCTGACTGCTAAAAACTGGTCGGATTTGACATCAACCCCTCGTCAAACCCGATCCCCTGAGATGAACTCAGATGCCCTACCATTTTTGGGAGCTTGTCGAGAGTTTTTTCGTGTCTTATACGTGTCTATCAAACTCATTTTTTTCCGACTTTTCCCCCCGGCAACCCGCAAAATCCATCACAAACAAAAAAGGCCTCCGCTTGCTTTGGTCGAGAAAACCATTGCAAACAAAGGCCCTTATTAGTGTGCTGGGGACAATTAAATTTTTAAATTTTACGCCCGAAAAAACTCAAAACCGCTAAATACAGTTCCGTAGTCAGATACTCTATCCAGTTGAGCTACAGGCGCATCTATCATTCCTTTACCGGAAGCCCCAGCAAAGGACGAGTATATTACCCAAAATCGCAATTTTATCGCAAGGAAAATGCCCCCGTCGCCCTTCTTTTAACACATGCCTTTTTAACCTTTTCCCTTATAATTCATTCCCCATCCCGCCAATGGCAATTCAAACGCCGCTGGTTTAGGATGCGGGTGTAATCGCACTCAGGTGTGGGGGTCGGGTCCTATACGGCGAACTGGCCCCAACTCCGCCAGGTCCGGAAGGAAGCAACGGTCAGGTCTTTGTTCGGGTGTTGTAGGTCGCCTGACTCCCACAGCAGAGTGCGCTATCTTTTATTGTCATTATTGGAGTCCTGATGTCCCCTCAAGTTACAGCCCTTAAATGGCGTCCCCAGGTATTTGCCGACATGGTCGGCCAGGAACACATTACCCGCTCGCTTCAAAACGCCATGAAAGCCGAGCGCGTGGCCCACGCTTATATCTTCGCGGGGCCCCGGGGCGTGGGTAAAACCACCACCGCCCGCATTTTCGCCAAAGCCCTTAACTGTCGGAACCTCAAGGACGGCGAACCCTGCAATGCCTGCGATATGTGCCAGGAAGTGAACCAGGGATCCGCCATGGACGTGATAGAAATCGACGCCGCCGCGTTCAACGGAGTGAACGATATCCGCAGCCTGCAGGAACAGGTGGGAACCTATCCCGCGAAGGGAAAATACAAAGTTTATATTTTTGACGAAGCGCACCGTATTACCAAACCGGCCTTTGACGCTTTTTTGAAAACCCTGGAAGAACCTCCCGCTCACGTGATCTTCATTTTGGCTTCCACGGAAATTCACGAGTTCCCCGCCACGGTTCAATCCCGCTGTCAGCGCTTTGAATTCAGGTCGATGAGCATGGATACCCTCATCAAGCAATTGCGCCGCATCACCGACGCCGAGGAAATTGAGATCGAGGACAAGGGTCTCTATCAAATCGCCAGAGCCGCTAAGGGTTCTATGCGCGACAGTCAAAGAACCCTCGACCAGGTGGTGGCGTTTGCCGGTAAAAAAGTGTCGCTCGAAGATATCCGCGTGGCCCTGGGGACTATCGAAGAAGATGTTTATCTCAAACTCGTCGAAGCGGCGATTAGCCAGGACGCGCCGGCCGCTTTAACCGTTATCAAGACCATCATTGAGGGCGGCAAAGACCTGGAACATTTTTACGCTGGCCTTTTAGAAACTTTCCGGCATTTGGCGGTGGCCAAAGCTTACCCGGCTGCGGCGGCCCAGTTTATTTCCCTTTCCGCGGAGGACACTGAAAAAATTGTCAAATTCTCAACCCAGATGGATGAAGTCCAGATTCTCTCGTCGCTCAGGTTACTGATTGAACAGGAATGGGCCTTGCGGCATTCAGCCAACCCGCAAATTGTTTTAGAAACTCTTGTCATTGAGCTTTCTCATTTGAAACAACTCACTTCTGTGGG
>Ga0209483_1001192_pt1 | contig 20193 bp, 16 predicted proteins | sample NGEPerA_FD_184508 | JGI IMG/M metagenome (GOLD analysis project Ga0209483, IMG submission 184508) | Arctic peat soil microbial communities from the Barrow Environmental Observatory site, Barrow, Alaska, USA - NGEE PermafrostL2-A... | ecosystem: Environmental > Terrestrial > Soil > Wetlands >... | reverse complement strand
GCGCGGCATGCGCCGCAAGATCGAGATCGCCGGCGGCGACGCGCTGCTGATCGACGAGAGCTACAACGCCAGCCCGGCTTCGATGCGCGCCGCGATTGCCGTGCTGGGATCGCAAGAGCCGGCGCGCGGCGGCCGGCGCATCGCCGTGCTGGGCGACATGCTCGAGCTCGGCCCCGACTCCGCCACGTTGCACGCCGAACTCGCCGAGCCGCTCCGCGAAGCGGGCATCGACCTCGTCTTCACCGTCGGGCCGAACATGCGCGCGCTGCACGACGCGCTGCCGGCCAAGCGGCGCGGCGGTCACGCCGCCACCGCCGCCGAGATGACCGTCATCATCGCCGCCCGGTTGCGGGCGGGCGACGTCGTCACCGTCAAGGGTTCCTATGGCAGCCGCATGCGCGAGGTCGTGGCGCGGCTCGCCGCGGCCGCCACGGCGACGGCCAAGGGTTAGCGCCATGCTTTATCAGCTCCTGGCGCCGCTGGCCGATCATTTCGCGCCCTTCAACCTGTTCCGCTACATCACCTTCCGCTCGGGTGGCGCGGTGGTGACGGCGCTCATCATCAGCTTCATCTGCGGTCCATCGATAATCAACTGGCTCAAATCGAAGCAGAAGCATGGTCAACCGATCCGGCTCGACGGGCCGGAGGGCCATCTGCTTACCAAGATGGGCACCCCCACCATGGGCGGGGTCCTGATTCTTCTGGCGGTGACCGGGTCGACGCTGCTCTGGGCGGACCTCAGCAACGGATACATCTGGGTCACGCTCTTCGTCACGGTAGGTTTCGGCCTCGTCGGCTTCTTCGACGATTACCGCAAGCTGACGCGGCGCTCGTCCAAGGGGATGTCGAGCCGCGCCAAATTCCTGATCGAGTTCGCCATCGGCGCGGCTGCCGCCGTCGCCGTGGTTTTGCTCACCCACCGGCCGCTCGGCACCTCCCTGGCGGTGCCGTTCTTCAAGAGCGTGCTGCCCGATCTCGGCTGGTTCTTCGTCGCCTTCGCCGCCTTCGTGATCACCGGCGCATCGAACGCGGTGAACCTGACCGACGGACTTGACGGTCTTGCCATCGTCCCGTCGATGATCGCGGCCGGCTGCTTCATGCTGATTTCCTACGTCGTCGGCAATCTGGTGTTCGCGAATTACCTGCAATTGCAGCATGTCAGCGGCGCGGGCGAGCTGGCGGTGTTCTGCGCGGCGATGGTGGGCGCGGCGCTCGGCTTCCTCTGGTTCAACGCGCCGCCTGCCATGGTTTTCATGGGCGATACCGGCTCGCTCGCTATCGGCGGCGCCTTGGGCGCGGTCAGCGTCATCACCAAGCACGAGCTGGTGCTCGCCATCATCGGCGGGCTGTTCGTGCTGGAGACGGTTTCGGTCATCGTCCAGGTCGCGAGCTTCAAGCTCACCGGCCGGCGCGTCTTCCGCATGGCGCCGCTGCACCATCATTTCGAGAAGAAGGGCTGGCAGGAGGCAACAATCGTCATCCGCTTCTGGATCATCGCTTCGATCCTGGCGATCGCCGGGCTCGCCACGCTGAAGCTGCGGTGAGCCGATGATCGAAGTCACCCAATTCCGCAATCAGAAGGTCGCCGTGCTCGGCCTGGCGCGCTCCGGCCTGGCATCCGCCGCCTCGCTGCAACGGGGGGGCGCCACGGTCATGGCCTGGGACGATGCAGCGGCGAAGCGCGACGCCGCCGCTCGGGCCGGCCTGCCGATCGTCGATCTCGGCGCCGCCGATTTCGCATCGGCGCGGGCGCTGGTGCTGTCGCCGGGCATTCCGCACAGCTATCCGAAGCCGCATCCGGTGGCGGCGAAGGCGCGCGCCGCCGGCGTGCCGATCATCGGCGACATCGAATTGCTGGCACTGGCCCAGCGCCAGGCGCATTTCACCGGCATTACCGGCACCAACGGAAAATCGACGACCACCGCGCTGGTCGGTCATATCCTGGCGCAAGCCGGGCGCAAGGCGCAGGCCGGCGGCAATCTCGGCGTGCCGGTCCTGCTGCTCGAGGCGCTGGGCGCCGACGGCGTCTATGTGCTGGAGCTCAGCTCCTACCAGCTCGAACTGACCGAGAGCCTCGTGCTCGACGTCGCCATTCTCCTCAACATCACGCCGGACCATCTCGACCGCCATGGCGGCATGGCCGGCTATGTCGCCGCCAAGCGGCGCATCTTCCGCGGCCAGGGCGCCAAGCAGACCGCGATCATCGGCATCGACGACGACATCTGCCGCGGCATATTTGCGGAACTGCAGCGCGCCGGCCGGCAACGGATCGTGCCGATCTCGGTGCGCGGCGTGGCGCCGGGCGGCGTCTATCTCGCCGGCGGCCATCTCATCGACGATCTCGACGGCGCGGCCAAGCCGGTGCTCGACATGAAGGAGGCACCGCTGCTGCCCGGCCCGCATAACGGCCAGAACGCCGCCGCCGCCTATGCCGCGGCGCGCGCGCTCGGTTGCGGTGGCGCCGCTTGCGTCGACGGCATCAAGAGCTTCCCCGGCCTGGCGCACCGCCAGGAGCCGGTCGCGACCATCGATGGGATCCGCTACATCAACGATTCCAAGGCGACCAATGCCGACGCCGCCGAGAAGGCAATCGCCTGCTACGACGACGTCTATTGGATCGCCGGCGGCCGCGCCAAGGAAGACGGCATCGGCGCGCTGGCGCCGCTGTTTCCGCGCATCCGCCGCGCCTTCCTGATCGGCGAGGCAGCGCCCGCCTTCGCCGCGACGCTCGAAGGCCGGGTGCCGTTCGAGATCGACCTTACGCTCGACCGGGCGCTCGCCGCCGCCCGCCAGGCGGCGCTCACCGAGCGCCATAAGGGGGCCGTCGTGCTGCTGTCGCCGGCATGCGCCTCGTTCGACCAATTCCAGGATTTCGAGGAGCGCGGCGCCCGGTTCCGCGCCCTGGTCGAGCACCTGCCCGGGAGGCGCCAATGAGCTTCGCGCGCACCGACCGCAGCGCCGTGGCGCAATGGTGGTGGACGGTCGACCGCTGGACGCTGGTGGCGCTCACCGCGTTGATCGGTTTCGGCTCGGTGCTGGTGATGGCGGCGAGCCCGTCGGTCGCCGAGCATCTCCGCTTCGCCGATCATCTCCATATCGACCGACTGCATTTCGTCTGGCGCTATTTTACCGTGCTGCCGGCGGCGATGGCGGTGATGTTCGCGACCTCGCTGCAAAGCCCGCGCACGATACGCCGCATCGCCCTCGCCGGCTTCGTCGTCTCGCTCGCGCTGCTGGCCGCGACGCTCTTCATCGGCGTCGAGATCAAGGGCGCGCGCCGCTGGATCGAGCTGCCGGGCTTTTCCCTGCAGCCGTCGGAATTCATCAAGCCGTGCTTCGCCGTCGTCTGCGCCTGGCTCTTCGCGAAGTCGCGCGAGAGCGAGGACTTCCCGGGCCAGCCGATCGCCATCGCGCTGTTCCTGGTCGTGCTGGTGCTGCTCGTGCGGCAACCCGATCTCGGCATGGCCGGCGTAATCTCGGCGGTTTGGTTCACGCAGTTCTTCCTGGCGGGCTTGCGCCTCGTCTGGGCGGCGGCCTGCCTCGGCACCGGCGCCGTCGGACTGACGGCGGCCTATTTCACCCTGCCGCATGTCACCAGCCGCATCGATCGATTCATCGATCCGGCGAGCGGCGATTCTTACCAAGTCGACCGCGCCATGGACGCCTTCATGAACGGCGGGCTGTGGGGTCGCGGCCCCGGCGAAGGGACGGTCAAGCAGACGCTGCCCGACGCGCATGCCGATTTCGTCTTCGCCGTGGCCGGCGAGGAGCTGGGCCTGATCGCCTGCCTCGTCATCGTGGCGCTCTTCGCCTTCATCGTGCTGCGCGGTTTCTCGCGTCTTCTGCAGGAAAACAATCTCTACATCGTCCTCGCCGCCACCGGCCTCTTCGTCCAGTTCGGGCTGCAGGCCGTCATCAACATGGCCTCGACCCTCCATCTCATGCCGACCAAGGGCATGACGCTGCCCTTCATCTCCTATGGCGGCTCCTCGCTGCTGGCCCTGGGCCTCGGCATGGGCATGGCCCTGGCGCTGACGCGGCGCCGCTTCGGCGGAGAGCCGTCATGAGCGGAATTGTCGTGCTCGCCGCCGGCGGTACCGGCGGCCATATCTTCCCGGCCGAGGCGCTGGCTGGCGAGCTCATCGGCCGCGGCCTGAAAGTGGCACTCGTTACCGACAGACGCGGCCAGGCCTTCGGCGGCAAGCTGCCCGGCGTCGCCCTGCATCGCATCCGCGCCGGCCGGCCCGGCGCCGGTCTGATCAGCAAATTCGCCGCGGCTTGCGAGATGGCGCTCGGCATGCTGGCGGCGCGGCGCATCCTCCGCGCCCTGGCGCCGATTGCCGCCATCGGCTTCGGCGGCTATCCGTCGGTGCCGACCATGCTGGCAGCGTCGCAGCTGGGCCTGCCGACGGTCATTCACGAACAGAATGCCCGCATCGGCCGCGCCAACCGATGGCTGGCGCCGCGCATGAGGCGCATCGCCACTTCTTTCGCGCAGCTCGACGGCCTCGACATCATCGGCCACGCGCGCATCGTCGAAACCGGCAATCCGGTCCGCGCGGCCGTGCTGGCCGAGCGCGGCGTCGCCTATGTCCCGCCGCGCGACGGCGTCATCGATCTGCTGGTCATCGGCGGCAGCCAAGGCGCTCATGTGCTGAGCGCCGTGGTGCCGCAGGCCCTGGCGCTGTTGCCACCGGCGCTGCGCGCGCGCCTCAAGGTGGCGCAACAGGCACGGCCCGAGGATCTCGACGCGGTGCGCCGCGCCTATGACGAAAGCGGCATCCGGGCCGAAACCGCGACCTTCTTCGCCGACGTGCCGACGCGTCTTGCCGCGGCGCATTTGGTGATCTCGCGCGCCGGCGCTTCGAGCGTCGCGGAGCTTTGCGCGATCGGCCGTCCCGCCATCCTGGTGCCCTATCGCCACGCCGCCGACGATCACCAGACCGCCAACGCCGAGGCGCTTGCCGCGATCGGCGCCGCCTGGGTGATGAGCGAGCAGAATTTCACGGCGACGGCGTTGGCGCAGCGCCTCGAGAAGCTTTTCGGCGCACCCGAGCTGCTCGACGCGGCGGCACGATCCGCGCATCGCCACGGCCGGCCCGACGCCGCCAGGCGGCTCGCCGATCTGCTGCTCGAAACGGCGGCCAAGCTCCAGGAAGGCCCGGCATGAGGGCGCTCCCGCTTGACATCGGCACCATCCATTTCACCGGCATCGGCGGCATCGGCATGAGCGGCATCGCCGAGATCCTGAAGAATCTCGGCTACGAGGTGCAGGGCAGCGACGTCGTCGACAACGCCAACGTCAAGCGGCTGCGTGGTCTCGGCATTCCCGTCGCCATCGGCCACCGCGCCGAGAATCTGGGCAAGACGACGGTCGTCGTCGTCTCCTCGGCGGTGAAGGCCGACAACCCCGAGATCGTCGAGGCGCGGGCGCGGCTCATCCCCGTGGTGCGGCGGGCCGAGATGCTGGGCGAGCTGATGCGGCTCAAATGGGCCATCGCGGTCGCCGGCACGCACGGCAAGACCACCACCACCTCGCTCATCGGCGCGCTGCTCGAAAGCGCCGGTCTCGACCCGACGGTCATCAACGGCGGCATCATCAACGCCTACGGCACCAATGCGCGGCTCGGCGCCGGCGAATGGATGGTGGTCGAGGCCGATGAGAGCGACGGGACCTTCGTGAAGCTTCCCGCGACGGTGGCGGTCGTCACCAACATCGACCCCGAGCATCTCGATCATTACGGCAGCTTCGAAGCGCTGCTGCAGGGCTTCGAGAGCTTCGTCGGCAACATCCCGTTCTACGGCCTCGCCGTGCTGTGCATCGACCACCCGGTGGTGCAGGGCATGATCCCGAAACTGTCGGAGCGCCGCATCGTCACCTACGGCATGAGCCCGCAGGCCGACATCCGCGCCATCGACATCGAGCTCGGCCCCGACGGCGCGCGCTATGACGTGGTCATCGCCGACCGGCGCGAGAACACGACCAAGACGCTCAAGCGCCTCCATCTGCCGATGTTCGGCAATCACAACGTGCAGAACTCGCTCGCCGCGATCGCCGTGGCCGAGGAGATGGGCCTTTCCGAGGCGGTGGTGCGCCAGGGCCTCGCCGGCTTCAAGGGCGTGAAGCGCCGCTTCACCAAGACCGGCGAATGGAACGGAATCGTCGTGATCGACGATTACGGCCACCACCCGGTCGAGATCGCCGCCGTGCTGCGCGCCGCGCGCGGCGCCACCGCGGGCAGCGTCATCGCCGTGGTGCAGCCGCACCGCTTCAGCCGGGTCAAGCACCTCTTCGAGGAATTCTGCACCTGCTTCAACGACGCCGATTCGGTGCTGGTCGCCGACATCTATCCCGCGGGCGAGGCGCCGATCGAGGGCATCGACCGCGACGCGCTCGTCGCCGGCCTTCAGGCGCGCGGCCACCGCCATGCGATGCCGGTCGATGCGCCCGAAAAGCTCGCCGCCGCGATCAGCGCCCTCGCCAAGCCGGGCGACCTCGTCGTCTGCCTCGGCGCCGGCTCGATCACCAACTGGGCGCAGGCCCTGCCGGGCGAGCTGCAGGCCCTCGCCCCACGGGAGGCGCGCCGATGACCGCGGCCGGCGTTACCGAGCGGTCCCTGATCGGACGCCTGCCGCGCGTGCGCGGACGGCTCACCGCCAACGCGCCGCTGGCGCAATTCACCTGGTTCCGCGTCGGCGGGCCCGCCGAAGTCATGTTCCGTCCCGCCGATCTCGACGATCTCGCGCAATTCCTCGCGCAGAAGCCGAAGGGCGTGCCGGTGACGGTGCTCGGCGTCGCCTCCAATCTGCTGATCCGCGACGGCGGCGTGCCCGGCGTGGTGATCCGCCTCGGCCGCGGCCTGGTCGAGATCAAGGTGGCAGGCACCGACATCGAAGCGGGCGCCGGCGCGCTCGACCTCAACGTCTCGCTCACCGCCTGCGAAGCCGGCATCGCCGGGCTCGAATTCCTCTCCGGCATCCCCGGCACGGTCGGCGGCGGCTTGCGCATGAATGCCGGCGCCTATGGCAGTGAGTTCAAGGACGCGCTGCGCAGCGCGGTGGCGCTCGACAGCGAAGGCCGCCGCCACGATCTCGAGCCGGGCGAAATGGACCTCTCCTATCGCCGCTGCGGCCTGCCCGAGGATTGGATATTCGTCGCCGCCCGCTTCAAGGGAAGGCGCGACGCGCCCGAGGCGATCGGCAGGCGCATGGGCGAGATCCAAGCCGAGCGCGAGGCGTCGCAGCCGATCCGCGCGCGCACCGGCGGCTCGACCTTCGCCAATCCCCAGGGGTTCAAGGCCTGGGAGCTGATCGACCAGGCGGGCTGCCGCGGCCTCGCGCGCGGCGGCGCCATGGTCTCTTCGATGCACGCCAATTTCCTCATCAATACCGGCAATGCCTCGGCCGCGGAGCTCGAAGGGCTCGGCGAGGAAGTCCGCCGGCGCGTCAAGGAGAAGAGCGGCGTCACCCTTCATTGGGAAATCCGCCGCATCGGCATGGCGGAAGCGGGAGGCGCCGCATGACGAGTGCCCGCCGCAGCGTCGCCGTGCTCATGGGCGGCTGGACCGCCGAGCGCGAGGTGTCGCTGGTCAGCGGCCGCGAATGCGCCCAGGCGCTGGCGGCGCTCGGCTACGACGTGCGCCGCATCGACGTGACGCACGATCTTGGCGCCTTGGTCCGGGCGCTGACGCCGGCGCCGAACGTCGTCTTCAACGCGCTGCATGGCCGCGGCGGCGAGGACGGCACGGTGCAGGGCGTGCTCGAATTCCTCCGTGTCCCCTATACCCATTCCGGCGTGCTCGCCTCGGCGGTCGCCATGGATAAGCCGGCGGCGCGCAGCGTCTTCGCCGCCGCCGGCCTGCCGCTGGCCGAGGGCAAGGTGGTGTCGCGCGCGGAACTCGCCGGCGGCGACGTGCTGCCGCGCCCCTATGTGGTGAAGCCGATCAACGAGGGCTCGAGCGTCGGCGTGCGCATCGTGCGGCCGGACGACAAGCTCTGGGCGCAGGAAGCGAAAACCTGGAAATACGGCGAGCACGCGCTGGTCGAGCGTTATGTGCCGGGCCGCGAGATCACCGTCGCAATCATGGGCGATAAGGCGCTCGGCGCGCTGGAAATCCGGCCGCGCGACGGCTTCTACGATTACGACGCGAAATATGCGCCGGGCGGCTCCGAGCATGTCGTGCCGGCGCCGATCCATCCGCGCGCCTACAACGAGGCGCTCGCCATCAGCACGGCCGCGCACAAGGCGCTCGGCTGCCGCGGCGTCAGCCGCGCCGATCTGCGCTACGACGACACCAAAGGCGAGCCCGGCCGCATGGTGCTGCTCGAAGTCAATACCCAGCCGGGCATGACGCCGACCTCGCTGGTGCCCGACATCGCGCGCCACGCCGGCATCGCCTTTCCGCAACTCGTGCAGTGGATGGTGGAGAACGCCGCATGCGACTTCTGATGACTCGCGCGACCGGCGATCTGCCGCCGCTGCGGCTACACCTGCCACGCGTGCCGAGCCGCGCCCTGGCGCTCGCCGCGTCCGCGCTGATCGCGGTCGGCATTGCCGGTACCGGCACTTGGCTGTGGCGCGACGGCGCGGTCGCCCGCGCCGAAGCCGAGATCGCGCACCGCTTCTTCGGAATGGGCGCGGAGCAGGGACTCGCCCTCGCCAAGGTCGAGGTCGAGGGCCGCTACTACCAGAACAAGGACGCCATCCTGGGGGCGCTCGGCGTCAAGCGCGGCATGGCGGTGCTCGACATCGACTTGGCCGCCGCCAAAACGCGGCTGGAGCAGCTCCCCTGGGTGCGGGCTGCGGCGATCGAGCGGCGCCTGCCCGACACGCTCTATATCCGCCTGACCGAACGCCAGCCCTTCGCCTTCTGGCAGAGCAACGGCCAGTTGGCGCTGATCGACCGCGACGGCACGGTCATCACCCGCGACGCGCTGTTCCGCTATGGGCCGCTCCTGGTGCTGGTCGGCGACGACGCGCCGGCGAAAGCGGCCGATCTCCGCGCCTTGCTGCAGACCGAGCCGGCGCTGGCGCAGCGCGTCGAATCCGCCACCCGCTACGGCGACCGACGCTGGAATCTGCGCCTCGCCAACGGCATCGAAATTGCGTTGCCCGAGACCGACGCCGAAGACGCCTGGCACCGCTTGGCGGCGCTCGAGCGCAGCGAGCAGGTGCTGGAGCGCCAGATCGCCGCCATCGATCTGCGCCTGCCCGACCGAATCGTCCTACGCCCCGCGCCCGACGCCAAGAAGCCGCCCGCGCCGAAGCAGAGCGCCTCGGCCAAGGACAAGAACGCATGAAGAAGATGAACGGCCGCGCCCGCGCCGGAATCATCGGCGCACTCGACATCGGCACCACCAAGATGTGCTGCTTCATCGCGCGCGTCGAGGACGGCAAGCCGCATGTCGTCGGCATCGGTCACCAGATTGCGCGCGGCATCAAGAGCGGCATCATCACCGACATCGAGGCGGCGAGCCAGGCGATCCGCACCACTGTCCATGCCGCCGAGCAGATGGCGGGCGAGACGCTGAGCGAGGCGGTCGTCAATCTGTCGGGCGGCTTCGCTGCGTCGCGCATGCACAAGACCGAGATCGGCCTGAACGGCCGCGAGGTCAGCGACGCCAACATGCGCCGCGTGCTCGAACAGGGCTTCCGCATCAAGGAATCGGGCGAACGCGCCGTGCTGCATTCCGTGCCGGTCGGCTTCAGCATCGATTCCGGCCGCAGCGTGCGCGACCCGCGCGGCATGTACGGTCACAAGCTCGCGGTCAACATGCACGTCGTGACCGCGGAATCGGCCGCGGTGCGCAACCTCGCCAATTGCCTCGGCCGCTGCCGCCTCGAGATCGGCGCCTTGGTCGCCAGCCCCTATGCCTCGGGCCTCGCGGCGCTCGTCGAGGACGAAAGCGAACTTGGCGTCACAGTCATCGACATGGGCGGCGGCACCACCAGCATCGGCGTCTTCTTCGACGGCAATCTGGTCTTCGCCGACAGCATTCCGGTCGGCGGCAGTCATGTCACCAACGACATCGCGCGCGGCCTGACCACGCCGATCATGCATGCCGAGCGCATGAAGGCGCTCTACGGCAGCGCCATCCCTTCGGCCTCGGACGAGCGCGAGATGATCACGGTTCCGCTCGTCGGCGAGGAAGAGGACGGCCACGCCAATCACGTGCCGAAGTCGCTGCTCGTCGGCATCATTTCGCCGCGCCTCGAAGAGACTTTCGAGCTGGTGCGCGACCGGCTCGAAGCCTCGGGCTTCGACAAGATCGCCGGCCGCCGCGTCGTCCTGACCGGCGGCGCCTCGCAGCTCCCCGGCACGCGCGAGCTCGCGGGCCTTATCCTCGACAAGCAAATCCGCATCGGCCGCCCCTTGCGCATCGAGGGCGTCGCCGAGGCCACCGGCGGCCCGGCCTTCGCGACGACCGCCGGCCTCATCCATTTCGCCCTTGCCGAGCATGCCGAACCGCCGCGCCGGCGGCCGGCATTCGGCGAGGAATCAAACGGCCTCGTTGGCCGCATCGGGAGTTGGCTGCGTGAAAATATCTAGCAGAAACACCGGCAACCCGCCTTTCGCCAGGCGTGGGGGCAGGGCGAGTTCCGGCAGGACCGGAAGAGCATTCGTGGCGAGTTCTAGGAGGGAAAGATGACACTCAACCTGAAAGTACCAACTGAGGAGCTGGAGCTTCGGCCCCGGCTCACCGTGATCGGCGTCGGCGGTGCCGGCGGCAACGCGGTCAGCAATATGATCCGCTCCAACCTGATCGGTTGCGAGTTCATCGTCTGCAACACCGACGCGCAGGCGATGAAGCAATCGCTCGCCGAGCGGCGCATTCAACTCGGCATCACCGTGACGCGCGGCCTCGGTGCCGGCTCGCGGCCCGATGTCGGGCAGATCGCCGCGGAGGAAGCGCTCGACGAGATCATGATGGCGCTCGACGGCTCCAACATGGTCTTCATCACCGCCGGCATGGGCGGCGGCACGGGCACCGGTGCGGCACCGGTGATCGCTCGCGCCGCGCGCGAGGCCGGCATCCTGACGGTCGGCGTCATCACCAAGCCCTTCCACTTCGAGGGCTCGCGTCGCATGAAGCTGGCCGAACAGGGCATCGAGGAGCTGCAGAAATACGTCGATACGCTCCTCATCATCCCGAACCAGAACCTGTTCCGGGTGGCGAACGAGAAGACGACCTTCGCCGATGCCTTCAAGATGGCGGACGACGTACTGCATGCCGGCGTCCGCGGCGTTACCGATCTGATGGTGATGCCGGGCCTCATCAACCTCGACTTCGCGGATATCCGCGCGGTGATGAGCGAGATGGGCAAGGCGATGATGGGCACGGGCGAAGCCGAGGGCGACCGCCGCGCGATCGACGCGGCCGAAGCCGCGATTTCGAATCCGCTGCTCGAAGACGTGGCCATCAAGGGTGCCAGGGGTGTTCTCATCAACATCACCGGCGGCCCCGATATGACCCTCTACGAGGTCGACGAGGCGGCCAATCGCATCCGCGAGGAAGTCGACCCCGACGCCAACATCATCTTCGGCTCGACCTTCGACGACAAGCTGGCCGGCCGGATGCGTATCTCGGTGGTGGCGACCGGGATCGATGCCGACCAAATGGTGCACCCGAAGCCGCTCGAACTCGTGCAGCAAGAGCGGGCAGCGCGCGACGCGGCCATGACCATCCGACCCGCCGCGGCGGCACCGGGAGCGATCATGGCACCGGCGGCGCTGGCACCGGAGCCGGAGCCCGAGGCGGCGATCGCCATCGAGTACGCGGCACCGGCGCAGCCGGCGGCGCCACGCCTCGAGACCATCGAGGCCCAGGCGCGGAGCCGCGGCGTCTTCATGGCGCCGCGTCCAGCCGAGCCGATGATCGTGCGGCCGGCCCCGGTGATGCGTCCAGCGGTGGCGCCCAACGCCTTCGCCGAGGCGGCGATGACCAATGGCGGCCATTCGCCGTTGGCAGCCGCGCCGGCGAAGCTCAAGCCGCGCACGCCGAGCCTGTTCGAGCGTGTGACCAACGCCGGCCGCATGTTGCAGGCGGCCGAAGAGCCGGCGGCGCCCGCGCCGCAGGTAGCGCCGGTCGCACGTCCGGCGGCGGCTCCAGCGATGGCACCGGCACCCGCGCCGATGCCCGCGCCGGCGCAACCGACGCTCGCCTCGGTACAACAACCCGCCGAGCGGTCGCGTCCGAAGGATGAGGATCTGCTGGAGATCCCGGCCTTCCTGCGCCGTCAGGCGAACTGAAGCGCCGATTCCTTGCGGGCCGGCGGAATGACCTTCCGCCGGCCCCGTAAGGGGCTCAGATGCTACTTAAGTTGTTGATTTAGCGATAAAATATCCGTCACAAACTGAAACAAAGAGTGATTTGCTGCATCGCAGCGCCGGCGGCAAATTTCCGCCTGTAAAAAGAATCTCCGGGGGGCTTGGTGCAGGATTTCGTGAGCAGCGCGCAAAAGACGCTGAAGGCGCCGATCCATTGTCGCGGCATCGGTCTCCATTCCGGCGCTCATATCGAAATGACGCTGCATCCCGCCGCACCCGACACCGGCATCCGTTTCCGTCGCCGCGATCTCGGCACCACCGAAATCCGCGCCCATTGGCGCAACGTCGTCGACTCCTCCCTCTGCACCACGCTGGGCAACGGCAAGGGCGTTTCGATCGCCACCGTCGAGCATCTGATGGCCGCCTTCGGCGGCCTCGAAGTCGACAACGCGGTGGTCGAGCTGAACGGACCGGAAGTGCCGGTGATGGACGGCAGCGCCGCGCCTTTCGTGTTTCTCATCGAATGCGCCGGCCTGGTCGAACAGGACGCGCCGCGCCGCGCGGTGCGCGTGTTGAAACCGGTGAGCGTCGGCACGCCGGGCAAGTCGGCCGCCTTGGTGCCCGACGACGGGTTCTCGGTCAGCTTCGCCATCGATTTCGCCTGCGACGCCATAAGGCGCCAGGAGCTGACGCTGTCGCCGTCGCCCGAGAACTTCAAGGAAGGCCTCAGCCCGGCCCGGACCTTCGGATTCCTGCATGAAGTCGATCAGATGCGCGCCGCCGGCCTGGCGCGTGGCGGTTCGCTGGCCAATGCCGTCGTCATCAGCGGCGACCGGATCCTCAACGAAGAGGGGCTGCGCTACGACGACGAATTCGTGCGCCACAAGATGCTCGACGCGCTCGGCGACCTCTACCTTGCCGGCGGCCCCCTGCTCGGCCATTTCCACGGTGTCCGCTCGGGCCATGCGCTGAACCGTCAATTGCTCGGCGCGCTCTTCGCCGACCGCACGGCCTGGTGCTATGCCGGGGCCGAGCCGGTCATGCCGGCCGCCGCCGTCGCCTGAGCCGACTCGGCTCGAAGCACGGGATTTTCACGCGACCCTGTTCGCCTCCAGCCGCCTTCGTGGTATAAGGCCGGCCGTGATCCGCACCTTCCGCTTCGCTTTCATGCTCCGGTCCGCCCCCCTCCTGGCGGCGGCCGTCCTTCTGCTTGTCGCTTGCAGCAGCAACAAGAAGGACGTCTATGTCGAGCGCCCGGTCGAGGAGCTCTACAACGAGGCGATGGATCAAGTCGGCAACAAGGATTACACGAAGGCGGCGAAATCCTTCGACGAGGTCGAGCGGCAGCACCCCTATTCGGTATGGGCGACCAAGGCCCAGCTGATGTCGGCCTATGCGCTTTACCAGGCCAATCATTACGATGAATCGATCGTCGCCGCCGACCGCTTCATTCAGCTCCATCCCGGCCATCGCGACGTCGCCTACGCCTATTACCTGAAGGCGCTCGACTACTACATCCAGATCGCCGATGTGGGCCGCGACCAGAAGACGACCCAGCTGGCGCTCACCGCACTGAGCGAGGTCGTGCGGCGTTTTCCCGACACCTCCTACGCCCGCGACGCGCGGCTCAAGATCGATCTCGCGCGCGACCATCTGGCGGGCAAGGAGATGGAGATCGGGCGCTGGTACGAGCAACGGGGCTACTACCTCGCCGCCATCAACCGCTTCAAGGCGGTGGTCGACGAGTACCAGACCACCACCCATGTGCCGGAGGCGCTCGAGCGCTTGACGGAGTGCTATCTGTCGCTCGGCCTCAAGGACGAAGCGCGCAAGACCGCGGCGGTGCTCGGCTACAACTATCCGGGCAGTTCGTGGTACGCCGCAACCTATGTGCTGGTCGCCGGCAAGCAGCAGACCGAGAATCTGCAGCAGCTCCCCGCCGACAAGCCCGGCTGGTTCAGCCGGATGTTCTCGATCTTCTAGGGTTGCATCGAGTCGCGTCGAACCCGGCGCCGCTGGCCTCGCCGGAGCGCCACCGCTAGACTTTCGCCATGCTGCTGAGCCTCGCCATCCGCGACGTCGTGCTGATCGACCGGCTCGATCTGTCGTTCAGACCCGGCCTCTGCGTGCTGACCGGCGAAACCGGCGCCGGCAAGTCGATACTTCTGGATGCGCTCGGCCTCGCGCTGGGCGTCCGCGCCGAAAGCGGCTTGGTGCGGCAGGGCGCCGAGCAGGCCTCCGTCACCGCCGAATTCGCCCTGCCCAAGAACCATCCCGCCCATGCCTTGCTGAGGGAAGCGGGCCTTGCCGCCAACGGTGACGGATTGGTGTTGCGCCGAATCGTCGCCGTCGACGGGCGCAGCCGCGCCTTTGTCGACGACCAGCCCGCCAGCGTCTCCCTGCTACGCCAGCTCGGCGAAGCGCTGGTCGAGATCGAGGGGCAGTTCGCGCAGCGCGGGTTGCTGGATCCGGCGACGCATCGCGAGGCTCTCGACGCCTATGGCGTGGCGCCGGCGCGGCAGCAGGCCCTGGCATCCGGCTGGACCGAATGGCGCGAGCGGAATGCGGCGCGCGATGCCGCCGCGGCGCGGCTCCAATCGGCCCGCGCCGAGGAAGAATTCCTGCGCCATGCGTTGCGCGAGATCGACGCGCTCGAGCCCAAGCCGGGCGAGGAGACGGCGCTGGCCGAAGAACGCGCGTTGCTGATGAACAAGGAGCGCCTGAGCGAGGCGCTGGACGCGGCACTGGGCGAACTCGGCGGCGAGCGCGGCGCCGAGCGGGCGCTGAGCGCCGCGCTACGGCATGTCGAGCGGCTCAAGGACAAGGCCGCCGGCCGGCTGGACGCGGCGGCGGCGGCGCTGGAGCGCGCGGCGCTCGAGGCGCGCGAAGCGATATCCGAGATCGAGACGCAGGGACGCACGCTCGGCGGCGATGCGAGCAGCCTGGAGAAGAGCGAGGAGCGCCTCTTTGCGCTCCGGGCGCTCGCGCGCAAGCACAATGTGGCGGTCGACGGCCTGGCGGCCCTGCGCCGCGACATCGCGGCGAAGCTGGCGGCGCTCGACGATGGCGGCGGCGCGCTCGAAGGCCTGACGCGGGCGGCGGAAGCCGCGCGCCAGGCCTATATGAAGGCCGCCGAGGCGGTATCGGCGGAGCGGCGCCAAGCCGCAGGCAAGCTCGACCAGGCCGTCATGAAGGAATTGAAGCCGCTGAAGCTCGAGAAGGCGCGCTTCACGACGATGCTGACGGCGCTCGGCGAGGATGATTGGGGCCCGCATGGCCGCGAGCGCGTGCATTTCGAGGTCGCCACGAACCCCGGCGCGCCGGCCGGGCCGCTGGCCAAGGTGGCTTCCGGGGGGGAACTTTCGCGCTTCATGCTGGCGCTGAAAGTGGTGCTGGCGCGGACCTCGCCGGTGCCGACGCTGGTCTTCGACGAGGTCGATAGCGGCATCGGCGGCGCCGTCGCCGCTGCGGTCGGCGACCGGCTCCATCGGCTGGGCCAGGAGTTGCAGGTGCTCGTGGTGACGCATTCGCCGCAGGTCGCGGCGCGGGGATCGCATCATTGGCGGGTCGAGAAGAGCCAAGCGGCGCAGCAGACGCTGACCCGGGTCGAGGAGCTCTCGATCGAGGCCCGCACCGAGGAGATCGCCCGCATGCTCTCGGGCGCCGCGATCACGGCCGAAGCGCGCGCCGCGGCGGCCTCGCTGATGGCCGGAGCGCGGGCGTGAGCCGCGCCGCCGGCGCGGGGGGCATCGCCGTCGAGAATCTCACCGAGGCCCAGGCCAAGGCGGAGCTCGGGCGGCTGGCCGATGCCATCGCGCATCACGACCGGCTCTATCACCAGAAGGACCAGCCGGAGATTTCCGACGCCGAATACGACGGCTTGCGGCGGCGCAACGCCGCCATCGAGAAGCGTTTTCCCGCGCTCCTGCGCGGGGACAGCCCGTCGCAGCGCGTGGGATCGGCGCCCGCCGGCGGCTTCGCCAAGGTGCGCCACCCGCACGCCATGCTGTCGCTCGACAACGCCTTCGACGACCAGGATGTGCGCGATTTCTTCCAGGGTGTGCGCAATTTCTTCCGCGCGCCCGAGGATTTGAAGCGTGTCGAGCCTGACTCGATCGCGGTGATGGCCGAGCCCAAGATCGACGGGCTTTCGGTCTCGCTCCGCTACGAGAAGGGCAAGCTCGTTCTCGGCGCGACCCGCGGCGACGGGGTTACCGGCGAGGATGTGACCGCCAATGTTCGTACCCTCGCCACCGTGCCGAAAGAGCTCAAGGGCAAGGGGTGGCCCGGCATTATCGAAGTCAGAGGCGAAGTGTATTTCCAACGTAGTCTCTTCGAATCCTTGAATCGCGAAAGGGTACAGGCCGGCGAACCGCTCTTCGCCAATCCGCGCAACGCCGCCGCCGGCTCGCTGCGGCAACTTGACGCCGCCATCACCGCTCGGCGGCCCCTGAAATTCTTCGCCTATGCCTGGGGCGAGGCGAGCCAGCCCTTCGCCAAGGCCCATTCGGAAGCATTGGAAAAATTCGCCGCATGGGGCTTTGCCGTGAACCCCCTATCCCGCCTATGCGTCGGCGTCGAGGCAGCCCTGGCCTTCCATCGCGCGGTTGCCGCTCAGCGGGCGAGCCTCGATTACGAAATCGACGGCGTCGTTTATAAGGTCAACGACCTCGACCTCGAGGAACGGCTCGGCTTCGTCAGCCGCGCGCCGCGCTGGGCCATCGCGCATAAATTCCCCGCCGAGCAGGCGGAGACGGTGCTCAAGAAAATCAACATCCAGGTCGGGCGGCGCGGCACACTGACGCCGGTGGCCGAGCTGGAGCCGGTCACGGTGGGCGGCGTGGTGGTGCGCAACGCCACGCTACACAACGAGGACGAGATCGGGCGCTTGGGTGTCCGCGAGGGCGATACGGTTGTCATTCAGCGCGCCGGCGACGTCATCCCGCAGGTAGTGCGCGTGGTTACCGAGAAGCGGCCCAAGGATGCGAGGCCCTTTCATTTCAAGCCGGAATGCCCGATCTGTCATAGCCTCGCCGTGCGCGAGGAAGGCGAAGCGGCCTGGCGCTGCACCGGCGGGCTGATCTGCCCGGCGCAAGCGGTCGAACGCCTGAAGCATTTTGTTTCACGGAATGCATTCGATATCGAGGGAATGGGCGAAAAGCACATCGGCGAATTCTGGCAGGACAAGCTGATCAAGGCGCCGGCCGATATCTTTCGCCTGAAGGCCGAGCAGATCGAGGCCCGCGAGGGCTGGGGCGAATTGAGTGCCAAGAAGCTCATCGCCGCGATCGACGCGCGCCGGCGCATTTCGCTCGACCGCTTCATCTATGCGCTGGGCATTCCGCAGACCGGCGAGGTCACCGCCAAGCTGCTGGCGCGGCATTACCGCTCGCTTAAGCGCTGGCGCCAGGCCATGACCGAGACCAAGGACCAGGCCGGCGAGGCTTGGCAGGAGTTGCTCAACCTTAACGGCATCGGCGAGGATACGGCGACCGACATCGTGGGCTTCTTCGCGGAAAAGCATAATCGCGCCGTGCTCGACGCGCTCGAAAAGGAAGTCACCGTCGAGGATTACGCCGCGCCCAGCGTGTCCGCCGCCTCGCCGCTCGCCGGCAAGACCATCGTCTTCACCGGCACGCTCGAATCGGTGTCGCGCACCGAAGCCAAGGCGCGCGCCGAGGCGCTCGGCGCCACCGTCACCTCGAGCGTTTCGGCGAAGACGGATTATGTCGTGGTCGGCGCCGATCCGGGCTCGAAGGCCAAGAAAGCGGCGGCGCTCGGCGTGAAGATTCTGTCGGAAGACGAGTGGCTGAAGCTGGCGCGGGGCTGACGCGTCAGACCACGACCTTCATCGGCGGCTTCTTCTTTTCCTGGAAGCCTTCGACCTTGGGCACCGAGCCCCACATGTCGAGCGCATAGCGCTCGAACGGGAATTGGCGCGGCCGGTAGGTCGCCTCCTGCTCGGGCAGGATATGCTTCACGCCCACCGAATACTCGAACACCATGCCGTCCGGTCCCGTGAAATAGACCATCATCGCGCCCGAAAGCGGATGGCGGCCGGGGCCGAAGACGATCTCGACGCCCTTGTCCTGCAGGAAATACCAGGAGCGCATCACGTCGTCGATGTCCTCGACCTGGTGGTTGATGTGCTGCACGCCGGGCCGGGTCGTCGGGAACAGCACCACCGAGTGATGCGCGGTGTTGATGCGCAAGAGCGGCGTGTCGCCGAGCCAGTCGGAGACGCGCGCGTTGAACACCGTGGTCCAGAATTTCTCGTCGCGCTGCGGGTTGGTGGTGTTGAGCCCGATATGGCTGAATTCGGTGATGCCGGCGTCGCGCCCGGGGAAGTAGCGCGTGCCGGCGTAATAGGGCCGCGCCACGATCTCGATCTTGTTGCCGGTCGGATCCTGCGTCGCGATGAACGCCGCGACCCGGCGCTGCTCGCATTCCTCGCGCGTGCCGAGGCGGGCCGGATAATTGGCGTTGTCGAGCTGCGCGCCGACCTGATCGAGATCGCCCGGATTCTTCAGCTCGAAGCCGACGGTGTGGTCGTTGGGATCGCCCTCGAAATAGGCCAGGGTGTGGTCGCGCGTATCGCCGCGGGTCGCGACCTTGTCGCTGCGGAAATAGGCCCACTTGCCGTCCTTGCCGGCGAGCTGCAGGCCGATGATGCCGGTGGCGAATTTGTTCGTCGCCTCAAGGTCGCGCGTGCCCATGCGGACATAGCGGATGTCGTGCAATTGGATCATTGGCGTCGTCTCCGTCCCTGGCCCGATTATAGCTCAGCCGGTCAGCGAATGCAGCTTGGTATAGCGGCCGCGATGGAAGACCAGGGGCGGCCGGTCCCAGTGGTGATAGCGCTCGACCCGGCCGAAGAACACGATGTGGTCGCCGCCCTCGGCCTGATGCTCGCTGCGGCATTCGAAGCGCGCCGAGACGCCCTCGAGCAGCGGAATCCCGCCCAGCCCCTGCGTCACCTCGACGCCGCAGCCGATGAATTTGTCGTCGCCGCGGCGGGCGAAATGCTGCGCCACGGCTTCCTGGCCTTCGGCCAGGATGTTGACCGCGAAATACGGCACGGTGCGAAACGCCGCGAGGCTGGCGGAGCTGCTGGCGAGGCTCCACAGCACCAGCGGCGGATCGAGCGACACGGAATTGAATGAATTGACCGTCAGCGCCAGGCGCTTGCCGTCGGCCGTCAGCGTGGTGACGATGGTGATGCCGGTGGCGAAGGCGCCCAGCGCGTTGCGGAAATCGGTCGCGTCGAACCGGCCGGGATCGGGGGGCGCTTTGCTCATGCGGGTGCCTTCGCCCGCTGTCTTTTCGGGACGGGTTCGCCGAGCGGCCGCGTCGCTTCGGCCAGCCATTGCCGCGTCGCGGAATCGACCAGCGGCGTCAGCACCGCGCGCACCTGCGCGTGATAGGAATCGAGCCAGGCGGTCTCTTCCTCGTCGAGCAGCGCCGGCTCGACCAGCGCCAGATCGAGCGGCGCCAGGGTCAGCGTCTCGAATCCCAGCAGCGGGCGATCGCCGTCGGTCGCGGCCGCCTCGGTCACGACCACCAGATTCTCGATGCGGATGCCGTAGCCGCCGGTTTTGTAATAGCCGGGCTCGTTGGAGACGATCATGCCGGGCAGCAGGGGCTGCGGGTTCGCCGCCTTGGATATGCGTTGCGGGCCCTCATGCACGCCGAGATAGGAGCCGACGCCGTGGCCGGTGCCGTGGTCGTAATCGAGGCCGGCATCCCACAGCGCGCGACGCGCCAGGGCATCGAGCTGCGAGCCGGTCGTGCCGCGGGGGAACCGGCACCGCGCCAGCGCGATATGCCCCTTGAGCACCCGGGTGAAGCGGTCGCGCATCTCCGCATTCGGCCGGCCGATCGCCACGGTGCGCGTCACGTCCGTGGTGCCGTCGAGATATTGGGC
>Ga0209483_1001191_pt1 | contig 20212 bp, 16 predicted proteins | sample NGEPerA_FD_184508 | JGI IMG/M metagenome (GOLD analysis project Ga0209483, IMG submission 184508) | Arctic peat soil microbial communities from the Barrow Environmental Observatory site, Barrow, Alaska, USA - NGEE PermafrostL2-A... | ecosystem: Environmental > Terrestrial > Soil > Wetlands >... | reverse complement strand
CGCTTGTGCGCGCGCGACAGCCGGCGCCGGTGCTCGCGCACACCGACCTGGCGTCGTTGCTGGCGCCGCTGCCGCTCGCGCATTTCGACATCGACGCACAGGCGCTGACGACACTCGCCGCCGCGGGCGTGACGACGTTCGGCGAAATGCGCGCGCTGCCGCGCGATGCCCTCGCGCGGCGCTGCGGGCCGGAGTTGCCGGCACTGTGTGATCGCGCGCTGGGCAACGTCGCCGACACGCGCGCGCCCTACGTGCCGGCGCCGCATTTCGCGAGCCGGCTTGCGCTGCCGGTGCCCGTGCACGACGCCGAGGCGCTGGCCTTCGCCGTCAACCGGCTGGTGCACGCCCTCGCGGGCTGGCTGCTCGCGCGCGGGTTGGGTGTTGCCCGCCTCGGGTTGACGCTCGGCCACGAGCGCCATCATCACGCGCGGATCGGCGCCGCCGCCACCGACGTGACATTCGCGCTCGGCGCGCCCACGCGCACGCTTGCGCACCTCAACGCGGTGTTGCGCGAAAGGCTCGCGCGCATCGCACTGCCCGCGCCGGTCGAGGCGATCACGCTGTCGAGCATGGAGGTGGCAACCCTCGCCGGACATAACCTCGACCTGTTGCCCGGCAGTCATCGCAACGACATCGTCGTGCCACTGGCCGACCGCCTGCGCGCGCGCCTGGGCGAAGGCAGCGTCGTGTGCATCGCGCCGCACGCCGAGCATCGCCCGGAAGCGACGCTTGTCGAATGCGCGGTGCAGGAACGCCCCTCATCCCGGCCCTCGCCTCGCGCGGCTAAAAAAGGCAGCGCCGCGGTGGCGGATCCCGCTGCGCCCCGCCTGCGCCATGGCACGCAGATGCTGCCCGCCAAGGACGCACTCGCCGCGCAAATGCTGTGCACGGCGCCGGCGTCGGCGCGGCCGCTGTGGCTGCTGTCCGAACCTGCACCGCTGTCGCCCGCATTCGAGCGCGCGCCGTGGGTGCTGCGCGATGGCCCGGAGCGGATCGAATCGGGATGGTGGGACGGCAACGACGTGCGCCGCGATTACTTCGTCGCGCAGACGCCCGAGGGCGGCGTCACGTGGATCTATCGCGATCACCGGCGCGGCACCAGCGACGGCGAATGGTTCCTGCACGGATTGTTCGCTTGAACGCGCGTGCGTCGCGTCAGGCCATCACAACGACACCGGATTCGCGCTTCCGCGCGAATGACCGCTCAGTTCGGCACGAGGCTCCCTGCCGAATGTGCCTCGCCGCCGGCGATCTTCCATGCGCCGCCCTCGCGGCGCAGTTCCATCCGCATGTCGCCCGAGTAGGCGAATTCACGGCCGTCGGACGTCTCGACGCGCGTGACGAAGCGCGTCGAGATCTGCGCGGTGCTGCCATTCAACCCGGTGATGTTGGTGTCCGACGGCTGGTAACTCGCGCGCCGCACGTGCTCGCGCAGCCACGCATACGCATCCGCCACGTCGCGTTTCGACGCGTAGATGACCTTGCCGTTCTCGATCCACTGGAATCCCGGCTGGTCGCTGTACAGTGCGACCACCCGATCCCACTGTTGCGCATTGAACGCATCGACGTAGGCGGCAAACATCTCGCGCGCACCCCCCATCGCCGCCCGGTCGGGCGGCATCGACGAGCATCCGGCAAGCGCGATTGCCGCGAGTAACGCGAGACGCCGCAGCATGGATCCGATCGGCTGGAAAAAAAGAGAGCCTAGCGCGGTTTGCACCACACGCTCAAGTGCCTATCGACAAGGTGCGAGGTCGGCCTCGCCGAAACATCGTCAGATGCCGGCGTACCACTGGTAGCCCTGGTCTTCCCAATACCCGCCATGGCCACCGGCGATGTGCACGAAGCTGTCGACCATTTCAATGCGCATCACGTACTTGGCGTGCTTGTAGCCCAACTGTCGCTCCACACGCAACCGCAGCGGTGCGCCGTTCTTGATCGGCAACGGCGCGCCGTTGAGCTCGTAGGCGAGGATCGTCTGCTCGTGATACGCGTCGTCGAGGTCGATGCTTTCGTAATAGAGATCGTTGCCGTCGGCGGACATCGGGTCGGCACAGTGGAACACCGCGTAGCGCGCCGCGGGCTTGGGGCGCACCGCCGCCAGCAACGACGATAGTCGCGCACCCTTCCATTGGCCGATGGCGCTCCAGCCCTCCACGCAGTCATGTCGCGTGATCTGCGAGCGCGAAGGCATCGCACGCAATTCGTCGAGCGTCCATATGCGCGGCGTCTCCACCAGGCCGTCGATGGCCAGACGGTAGCCCGCGAAACCGTCGCTCACCAGCATTTCGTAGTCTTCGGTGCCCGGATCGGACGTGCCGTTGCTGCGAAAGGTCGGCGAGCGCTCGGACGCCGGGAATTCCTGCGCCATCGCCTTGCGCCCGACGAGGGCGGCTGCGCCCTCGCTCAGCACATCGGCCTTGCCGAGCAGCGACGGGAACCACGTCGTTTGCGAAAGCCGGTCGCAGCCGGCGAGCGTAGCCGCGCCGGCTGCGCCCAGCATCCGCGCCAGCAGACGCCGGCGACTCCGGTTACTTCGCTTCATCAGTTTCATGCGTTTCCCCGCTGACACGGTAGCGCCCGGTGATCATCGAGCGCAGGTTGTTATAGACGCCGGTGATGATCACCTCGAATACGTGCACGAGCACGAACGCGACGATCAGCCATGCGCAAAGGAAATGGATCGTGCGCGCCGACTGGCGGCCGCCGAAAAAGCCGACCCATCCGGGCCACACGCCGTCGAGCCATGGCGACATGCCGAGGCCCATCAGGATCGTCAATGGCAGCAACACGAAGATCACGAACAGATAGGCGAATTTCTGCAGCACGTTATAGCGCTTCGATTCCTCGCCGGCGGGATGGCGAAAATGCAGGTGATCGACGATCGACTGGCGAATGCCGGCGACGTCGCCGCGCGTGGGTGCCAGGTCGCGCGCGAGATGACGAGTGCGGATCGAATAGACGACGTACGCGAGACCGTTCGCCACCAGCAACCATGCGAAGAAGAAATGCCAGCTGCGCGACATCGACAGCCATTGCAGGTCGGGAATGGTCATCCACCAGGGAAATCCGCGGATCGCGCGCTGGCCGTTGGGCTGCGCCGAGACGCCGAACAGGCCATCGGTCGAAAACTCGTGGCCGAATATCCGCGTGACGCCGCGCTTGTCGCCGTTGGGCGCATCGGCGGCCGTCATCGTGAGGATGGGTGGCTTGCCGTTGTACGACGACTGGCCCCAGTAGAGCGCCGGATGCGCGTTGAAGATGCCGAGCCCGCTCATCAGCAGGATCGTCAGCGCGACGACATTGATCCAGTGCATGATGCGCACCGGCAGCGCATGCCGGCGATAGACGTAGCCGTCGGCCACCGGCATCACCGAATCGTCTGCCTGATCCATTGTCGTCCTCTCGCAGTAGTCGAATACTCTAGCACCGGTCGGCTGCAGGTGCGCAAACCTTACAATGCAGCATGACGGACACGCCCGACCTTGCCTATTCCGGACTGACGCCCGACGTCGTGCTCGACGCGATGGACGCCGCCGGATTTCGCGGCGATGGCCGGCTGCTGGCGCTCGGCAGCTACGAAAACCGCGTCTACCAGGTGATGCGCGACGACGCGCCGCCGTTGGTGGTCAAGTTCTACCGGCCGGCGCGCTGGAGCGACGCTGAAATCGCCGAGGAGCATGCGTTCGTCGCCGAGCTCTGCGCGCGCGAAGTGCCCGCGGTGGCGCCGATCGAGGCCGCCGGCAGGACGCTGCACGCCTACGCCGGATTTCGCTATGCGGTCTACGCCAAGCATGGCGGCCGCCCGCCCGAGCTCGACCGCGACGACGTGCTGGTGTGGCTCGGCCGCTATCTCGCGCGCATCCACGCCGTCGGTGCCGCGCGGCCCTTCGCGCAGCGGCCCGCGCTGACGGCGGAAACCTTCGGCGATGCGCCACGCGCGTTCCTGCTCGACGGCGGCTGGCTGCCCGATGATCTTCGCGAGGCCTACGCGAGCGTCAGCGCACAGGCGCTGGCCGGTGTGCGCCGCGCGTATGCGCGTGCAGGCGACGTGCGCACGCTGCGCGTGCACGGTGATGTCCACGCGGGCAACGTGCTGTGGTCGATCGCCAACAACAACGCGGGACCGCACTTCGTCGACTTCGACGATGCGCGCACCGCGCCCGCGGTGCAGGACCTGTGGATGCTGCTGTCGGGAGACCGCGCGAGCATCGAGCACCAGCTCGCCCGGGTGCTCGAGGGCTACGAGCAATTCCGCGCATTCGACCGCCGCGAGTTGCACCTCGTCGAGGCGCTGCGCACTTTGCGTCTCCTGCACTACGCGGCATGGATCGCGCAGCGCTGGGACGATCCCGCCTTTCCGGCGGCGTTCCCGTGGTTCAACACGCAACGCTACTGGCAGGACCGCATTCTCGAATTGCGCGAGCAGGTCGCGCTGATGGACGAGGAGCCCATCGTCGCGTGAACCGCCCCACATTGACGACATCCGATCCCCACGTCAAACCGGTCAATTGAGCGGCCAATATAACGGCCAATATTCGCCACGGTGGTTAACGTCGTAGCGTCCGAATCACTCTTTCGGCGCTTCCGCGAGGCCCTGTCCGCGCATGTCCATCATGGCAACCGCGACCGCGGCGAGCGCGATCAGCATCGCGCCGGCATAAAACGTCGCCGCCGGACTTATACGCTCCCAGAGGACGCCGGCGAGCGCGCTGGCCGCCAGCAGCGCAATGCCGCTCGCAAGGCTGAACACACCGAATGCCGAGCCACGCAATCCGGCGGGCACGATATTCGCGACCCACGCCGCGAATAGCCCCTGCGTGAACGCCAAGTGCGCGCCCCACAGCGCGGCACCGACGAGGACCAGCGGCAGCGAAGCGGCGCCCGCCAGCACCAGGTGTGCCGCGAAAAGCGCGGCACAGCCCACATACAGCGACGCCTTCGCACCGCCGTGGTCGACCCAGCGGCCGGCGGGGAATGCCAGCACCGCGTAGACGGCGCTCATCGCGATCATCACCAGCGGCGCCTGCAGTGCGGTAGCGCCGATGCTTTGCGCGCGCAGGATCAGGAACGCCTCCGAAAAGCGTGCGAGCGTCATCAACACGGCGATCGCGCACACCGCGGCGAAGCGCCGGTCGAGCTGGCGCAGGTCAGCGGCGACGATGACCTTGCGCACGGGCGGCGCACGCGCGGCGCGATCGTCGACGCCAAACAGGATCAATGCAACGCAGAGCACGGCCGGAATGACCGCGATCCACAGCGCCATCCGCACGTTGCCGGCGAATGCGGCGACCGCGGCGATCGCCAGCGCGGGACCCAGCACCGCGCCGACCGAATCGAGCGCCTGCCGCAAACCGAAGCTCGCGCCACGCACCGCGGCGGGCGTGATGTCCGCGATCAGTGCGTCACGCGGCGCGCCGCGAATGCCCTTGCCGAGGCGGTCGACGAAGCGCGCCGTGGCGACCAGTCCCACCGACGTCGCCAGCGGAAATATCCATTTCGACAACGCCGCGAGGCCGTAGCCCGCCAGCACCCAGCCCTTGCGCCGCTGCTGGCGATCCGACAGGTAGCCGGACACCACCTTGGCGAACATCGCCGTCGACTCGGCGATGCCTTCGATCACGCCGACCATTTCCACCGACGCGCCGAGCGTGGTGGTGAGGAACAGCGGCAGCAGCGAATGCACGAGCTCGCTCGAGGTGTCCATCAGCAAGCTGACGAAGCCGAGCACCCACACGCCGCGCGGAATGCGGGTCATCGCCTCCGCTGCCGTTGCCGTTGCATCGCCATCGCGCTCAGAACGAAAGCGCGTTGGTCAGATCGCCCATCATCGGCCGCACGCCGGGCAGCGGCTCGAGGTCGAATCGGTGCGTGATCAACTTGAGGATCGACGTCGTGTCGTAGAGCGTGTGATCGACATAGCCGCGCTTGGCGAACGGCGACACGATGATGGCCGGGATGCGCGTGCCGGGGCCCCAGCGGTCGGCATGCGGCGGCGCCACGTGATCCCAGAAGCCGCCATTCTCGTCGTAGGTGACGATGATCACGCTGTTGTTCCACAGCGGGCTCGCCTGGATGCGCTTCAGCAGCGCGTCGAGGTGCAGGTCGCCGGACCAGACGTCGGCATAACCGGGGTGCTCGTTCAACGTTCCCTGCGGCTTGTAGAACACCACCTGTGGCAGGTTGCCGCTGTCGATGCCGGCGATGAAGTCCTTGTAGTCTTTCAAATGCTCGGCGCGGTCCGGCGTTCCCGGCGCGAAGCGCTTGAAATAGTTGAAAGGCTGGTGATGCGTGACGAAATACGGGCCGCCATTGGCCGACGTTGCGATCACGCGACGCGGTGCATCCGGCGGCTGCCTGCCGTCGGCGTTGGCCGCGTCCCACGCACCCGAATACCACGCCCAGCTGACGCCCTTCGCTGACAACGTGTCGCCGATCGTCGTCAATGTCTGCGGCGGCAACGTGTGCTGGCGCGGATTGGTGCCGCGCGGATCACCGTTCGCTGCCGGCGGCACGCGCGACGGCTGCCATGGCGGCTGCGTCGTGTTCACCGAGTAGCCGTCGGGTGTCACGTCGCCGTCGAGGAAGTCGGGCGGCCCGGTCAGCACCGACGCCGGCGACGTGGCCTTCGTCTTCAGCCAGCCGCGGTCGTCGATCTGCGCGCGCAGGTTGTCCGGCGCGTCGCGGTCGATCGGCGTGCACGCACAGATGAGCCACATGTGGTTGAGATACGAGCCGCCGAACGCGCCCATGAAGAAGTTGTCGGCGAGCGTGTATTGCTGCGCCCATTTCCACAACGGCAGCGACGAGCCGTCGTAGTAGCCCATCGTCAGCGCACCCGAGTCGCCGGCCGCGACAAAGCGGTTGTTGCGCCCGCCGTTGATCTGTTCCTGGTTCTCGTAGAACTTGTGGACCAGGTCGCGCGTCGGCGTCGACAGCGGCAGGTTGACCGGCGGCGCGTCGATGCGAAACGGGCCGTTGGGCAGATCCTGCGGAAACGCCGGATCGGCCTGCGCGCCCTTCCACGTCGCCGGCAGCCGTGGCAACACGCTGCCGTCGCGGTCGAGTTGCGTCATCGACTCGGGTGACGCGTTGGCGATGCCGTTGGCGCCCGGGAAGAAGCCATACAGGTTGTCGAAGCTGCGGTTCTCGGCGTAGAGCACGATGATGTGATCGACGCGCGCGAGGCCTTCGCGCGGACCGGGCTCGGTCGCGCAGCTTGCGACGAGCGTCGACAGTGCGACGGCCAGCAGCAGGCGGTGGATGTGCTTCATGGCGAGCTCCTTCGAAATGAACGATGGCGCCGCAGCCGCACGGCCCGTGAATTATTGCAGTGTCACCTTCGCGCGCACAGTCCCGGCCTTTTCGTGCCGTGCAACAAGTTCGACGATAGCACCGGGCGCCGCCTTGACCACCCACTCGATCTTCATGCGGTCGTCGGTGACGTTATGATCGGGAAAGAACGACACGCCGCTGTGCTTGTACGCGCGGCCCTCGAGCTGGCCGTAGTCGTCGCGTGCCTTGCCGGACGCCAGTGTCGCGCCATCGGGCAGCACGACGTCGACGAACACGCCGCGCACCGTCTTGCGCGCCAGCGCGCGCTTGCTGACGTAGCTCGGCAGCCAGCCTTCGTTCTGCACCACCAGCGTGATTTTCCACGTGTCGGCGCCGATCTTCGCGGCGCCGGCATGCGACAGCGTCATCTTCGGCGACGTCAGCGATTGCCACAGAAGCCACCGCGGAAAGCGCGCGAGCTCCTTTTCGAGAAGCTTCGGCGGCGGGTTGGAAAATGCGTGAAAGCGGTTCCAGCCGCCGATCTCGACCTTGCCCAGCTGCGGGTGGTCGAACGGCCTCCATGCGATGTGACCCATGCCGTCCAGCTTGTCGTCGCTCCAGCGGATCAGCTTCAGATCGTCGTCGACAGGATGATCGCGGAACCAGTCGATGAACTTGTAATCGCCGATGCCCGCCTCGCGCATCGGCGACCAGATCTCCACCACCCATGAGAAGAGCCCCAGGTGCTCGTAGATCCAGTCGAACGTGCCGCCGATGACTTCCTTCGGGTGGTAGCGGAACTCGTGATAGACGGAGATCGCGGGATAGCCGGTCAGCTCGGTGCCCTTCTCGCCCTGCGCCTGGTACACCCACAGGTCTTCGGCGTGCATTTCCTCGTCGGGCAGGTGCTCGAACGGACGCAGCAAGACGCCGCTCCATGTGTGGAACGTCGTGCCGCCGGTAATGTTCGGATGCTTGACAATGAAATCGACGACGGCGCGGATCTCCGGCTCGGACGTCGGGTAGGGACCTGCGCCCATCTGCTCGAATTCCTGCCGCCAGCTGCCGGGAAAATTGCGGTTCAAGTCGAGCCGCTGGCGCGCCTTTTTCACTTTCAACGTATGCCCGTCGTAGTTCTCGTAGCGGCCTTCGGGAAGGATCCGGTAATACCGGCCACCGGTCTCCACAGGATCGCGCCGGATCATCAGCCGCGGCTCGTCCGGATGCGCTTTCCATACGCCGTTCGAGTCGGGGATGCGCATCTGCAGGATGCGCCCGTCGCCGTCGATGTCCTCGACGACGAGGCCCTCGGGCTCCTCCTCGTCGAACGGATACGGGCGCGTGCTCGAGCGCACCCACTTCGGCTTGTCGGCGAGCGCCCATTCCGCGCCGTCGGGGTTGATCCGCGGACACACGTAGAACGCGCGGGTATCGAGCGCGCGCGTCACGTCGGGGTCCTTGCCGTATTGCGTCAACAGCGTGTGGATGAAATACAGGCTGGCGGCCGACGCGGCCACTTCCGTTGCATGGATGTTGCCGTCGACCCACAGCGCCGGCTTTTCGTCGGCGGGACCGGTGGCGCCGTTGGTGATCGTCATCACCGGAATGTCGCGCCCTTCGTGGCTTTTGCCCATCGACTCGACTTGGGCGAGCGTCGGGTACTCGCGCGCAAAGGCGGCCAGCAATTCGGTCAGTTCGGCGTAGCGGTAGAAGCGGTCAAAGGCGATGGCGGTCATGGGCGTTGGGAGGAAAGCCGCGAGGACCGGCGAGTTTAGCGGATTGCGCGCGTTCCGGGCCCCGATACCGTATATTCATACGGTATGCCAACCGACGTCCTTCCCGCCTACGCCGAGCTTCACTGCCTGTCGGCCTTTTCATTCCTGCGCGGCGCGTCGCAGCCGGAAGAACTCGTCGAGCGCGCGCAGTCGCTGGGCTACGCGGCGCTGGCCGTCACCGACGAATGCTCGCTCGCGGGCGTGGTGCGCGCGCATGTCGCGGCCAGGGAAGCCGGCTTCACGCTGATCATCGGCAGCGAGTTCACGCTGGCCGACGGCATGAAGCTGGTGCTGCACGCGGTGGACCGCGAAAGCTACGGCGATCTCGCGCAGCTCATCACGCGTGCGCGGCGGCGCGCGAGCAAGGGCCACTACGTCGTCACGCGTGACGACATCGCCGAGCTCGGGCGCCGCTGTCTCGCCGTGTGGCTGCCGGGTGCGGCGGCGTCCGCAGACGAAGCGCGCTTCTGCGCAGACGCGTTTGGCGCCAATGCCTGGATCGGCGTCGAATTGCATGCACGCGGCGGCGAGCGTGCACGGCTCGACGCGCTGCGTGCACTGAGTCACGCCAGCGACCTGCCGATGCTCGCCGCCGGCGACGTGCACATGCACGTGCGTGCGCGGCGGATGCTGCAGGACACGGTGACTGCGATCCGCCTTTCGACGCCGCTCGCGCAGTGCGGCTATGCGCTGTTCGCCAACGGTGAGCGCCACCTGCGCTCTCGCGCACGGCTTGCCTCCATCTATCCGCCCGAATTGCTGCAGGCGAGCGTCGACTACGCTGCGCGCTGCCATTTTTCGCTCGACTGCCTGCGCTACGAATATCCGGAGGAGATCGTGCCGCGCGGCGAAACGCCGGCGTCGCACCTGCGCAAGCTCGTCGAGACGGGACTTGCGCGACGCTATCCGCGCACGCCGGGCGATCGCGGCGAGCCGGTGCCGCGCAAAGTGCGCAAGCTGATCGAGCACGAGTTGGCTCTCATTGCCGAGATCGAATACGAGCCCTACTTCCTCACCGTATACGACATCGTCGCGTTCGCGCGCTCGCGCGCGATCCTGTGTCAGGGGCGCGGCTCGGCGGCCAATTCGGCAGTGTGCTATGCGCTCGGCATCACCGAGGTAGACCCGTCGCGGATGTCGATGCTGTTCGAGCGCTTCATCAGCCGCGAGCGCAACGAGCCGCCCGACATCGACGTCGACTTCGAGCACCAGCGCCGCGAAGAGGTGATGCAGTACATCTATAACAAGTACGGCCGCGACCGCGCGGCGCTCGCCGCGACGCTGATTACCTACCGGCCGAAAAGTGCAGTGCGCGACGTCGGTCGCGCACTGGGGCTCGACCTGGCGCAGATCGACCGGCTGTGTGGCGTATTCGCGTGGTGGGACGGCCGCACGATCGACGAGGATCGCATCCGCGAAGCGGGATTCGATCCCGGCAATCCGCTGATTGCGCGGCTGGTGATGCTGACCGGCGCGCTGCAGGGTTTTCCGCGGCATCTTTCGCAGCACGTCGGCGGCTTCGTCATCGCGCGCGGGTCGATCGAGCGGATGGTGCCGGTGGAAAACGCCGCGATGGTCGACCGCACGGTGATCCAGTGGGACAAGGACGACCTCGATGCGATTGGCCTCCTCAAGGTCGACTGCCTGGCACTCGGCATGCTGTCGGCGATCCGTCGCGCGCTGGCGATGGTGTCGGCATGGACGGGAAAGATGCTCGCGATGCAGGACATACCCGCCGAGGACCCCAAGGTCTACGCAATGATCCAGCGCGCCGACACGATCGGCGTGTTCCAGATCGAATCGCGCGCACAGCAGTCGATGCTGCCGCGCCTCAAACCCGCCAATTTCTACGACCTCGTCATCGAGGTCGCGATCGTGCGGCCGGGACCGATCCAGGGCGGCATGGTGCATCCGTACCTGCGGCGGCGGCAGGGCAAGGAAGCGGTTGTCTATCCCAGTCCGGAGGTGGAGAAGGTGCTGCGGCGCACGCTCGGCGTACCGATCTTCCAGGAGCAGGTGATGGAGCTCGCGGTCGTCGCCGCCGGCTTCACCCACGGCGAAGCCGACCAGTTGCGCCGCTCGATGGCGGCGTGGCGGCGCAAGGGCGGCCTCGAGAAGTTCGAGCAACGCCTCGTCGACGGCATGTCGCTGCGCGGCTACAGCGAAGCGTTCGCGCGGCAGATCTACCAGCAGATCCTGGGCTTCGGCGAATACGGCTTTCCCGAATCGCATTCGGCGTCGTTTTCGCTGCTGGTCTACGTGTCGTCGTGGTTGAAGCTCTACCATCCGGCGGCGTTCACCGGCGCATTGCTCAACTCGCAGCCGATGGGCTTCTACGCGCCCGCGCAATTGGTGCAGGACGCGCAGCGGCATGGTGTTGCAGTGCGCGCACCCGACGTGACGATCAGCGAATGGGATTGCGTGCTGGAGAAACCGGAACTGGCAGCGGAGCCGGCGCTACGCCTCGGCCTGCGAATGATTGCAGGACTCGGCGAAGACGGTGCTGCGCGCATCGTCGCGGCGCGCAGCAGAACGCCGTTCGCCGGCGTCGCCGATCTCGCGCATCGCGCGGCACTCGACAAGCGTGATCTCGCAGCCCTCGCCGACGGCGGCGCGCTGGCGGCGCTGGCCGGGCACCGGCACGACGCGGTATGGGATGTCGCCGGCGTCGAAAAGCTGCCGGCGATCCTTGCAGGCAGCACGTTCGACGAAACGCGCGCAATCCTCGCCGTTCCCACCGAAGGGCAGGAGATCGTCGCCGATTACCGGCGGCTGGGGCTTACGCTCGGTCGCCACCCGCTGGCGCTGCTGCGTCGCCAGCTCGCGGCGCGTCGCCTCGCCACCGCGCGCGAAGTGGCCGATACGCCGCATGGACGCATCGTGCGCACCGCCGGCATCGTCATTGGCCGCCAGCGGCCGGATACGGCGAGCGGCGTCGTGTTCGTCACGCTGGAGGACGAGACCGGCAACACCAACGTGATCGTCTGGCGCGATCTCGGCGACCGCCAGCGCCGCGAGCTGCTCGGGTCACGGCTGATGGCCGTGTACGGCAAGGTCGAGCGCGAAGGGATCGTCGTGCACCTGCTGGCCGCGCGGCTGGTCGACCTGACGCCGATGCTCGGCGCGCTCGCCACGCGGTCACGCGATTTTCACTGACGCCGGGCATCCTTGCCGGTCGCGCCTCGCAACGAGGTATCGTCTGAAAGCAGTCGACCCGCCAGCCCGACCCATCGATTTTCAGCAGGGGCCGAGCCTTGCGCTCATTCCTCCAGCGCAATCCGGCACGCTTCGTCTTCGTCGAAAGCGGCGCCCGCAGCGGTCAGCCGCGCGATCTCATCACCGTCGAGGTGCTCACGCAGCACGTCCATCAAACGCGCGCGCGCGCGCGGGCTTCGTTCGGCTGGCGCAACGACTGCTTCGCCGCATGAGTCGCGTCTGCGTAGCCTGCGATGCGCGCGGCGTTCTCGAGCTTGCCGGCGAGCCCGGCGCGCAACGCGAAGCTGTCCATCGCCACCCAGGCGTGCCCCGAGTCGCGGCGCAGCGACAATCCTTCGCGGGCTGCCGCGAGCGCCTCCGCAAGCTCGCCACGCTCGGTCAGCACGCCCGAAAGGTTGGTCAGGCAGGTCCCGAGCATTGCCTTCTCGAAGTATGGCGCGCTGCGCATCAGGCGCACCGCTTCGCGACATTGAGCGATGCCGGTTCCGCCTGCCGCCGAGTACCAGATCGTTGCGGTCACCGACCCGTATGGCTGCAACACCCATCCGCTCACAGGGCTGACCCATTTCGGCAGCAATGGTCCGACGACGGGCATCGTGTCGGTTTATCGCCGACCGTTGCCCTCGACGAATCTGGGATTTCTCACCACCGTCATGTGGGACGGGCGCGAGCCGACGCTGACGCAGCAATCGATCGATGCGACACTCACCCATGCGCAGGGCAATGCTGTCCCGACGGCTGCGCAACAGCAGCAAATCGTCGGTTTCGAATCCGGGATCTTCACCGCTCAGATATTCGACAACAGCGCGCGAGACCTGACCGCCGCCGGAGCGAACGGCGGTCCCGATGCGCTCGCGAGTTTGCTGTCCGGATTCTTCATCGGCATCAACGATCCTCTTGGGGGGCAATCCCGAAAGCCTGCCATTCACGTCGCAAATCCTCGACCTGTACCAGGCATGGAACGGAGTTCACGGACGCGGCAGGGTAAACGCGGCCCGCGAGGCGATAGCACGCGGCGAGGCCCTTTTCAACAACGCGCCCATCACCATTACCGGCGTGGCGGGGATCAACGACTTGCCGGTCCGGCGAGCGTTTCGGGGTCCTGTGGAACCTGTCATGACACGCCCGATGTGGGCAACCATTCGGTCAAGTTGCCGATCAATATCGGCGTCGCCAATGGCGGCCACGACAACGACAATCTCGGCCTCGACATCAGCGATCTGCCGGTGTTCACGCTGGCCTGCGTATCAGGGCCGAATGCAGGCAAGACGTACACGGTGACCGATCCTGGCCGCGCGCTGATTTCCGGCAAATGCGCCGATGTCGGCAAGCTAAAAGGACCGATCCTGCGTGGAGTGGCCGCACGCGCGCCGTATTTCCACAACGGTTCGGCCGCGACGCTGCAGGACGCCGTGAATTTCTACAATCTGCGGTTCAACATTGGCTTCACCGTCGCGCAAATGCAAGACTTGACGGCGTTCCTGCAATCGCTGTAGCAATGCGCGTCGCGACGCGCGGCACCACGGGAAACCGCGCGCCTTCAACTGCTCAGGTCGCATCCATCGGGCACGCACCCGAAGGCGCAATCATCTCCTTGGCCTTCGCGACCTGCACGGTGGCGTCGGGCGCGATGCCGTTCTTCACCGCGGTGACCTCGGCGAGGATAGAGATCGCGATTTCGGGCGGCGTGCGACTGCCGATGTAGAGTCCGATCGGACCATGCAGTCGCTGGATTTCCTCGGGCGTCACGTCGAACAGTTGCAGCCGCTCGCGACGCTTCGCGTTGTTCGCGCGCGAGCCGAGCGCACCGATGTAGAACGCCTTCGACTTCAGCGCCTCCATCAGCGCGAGGTCGTCGAGCTTGGGATCGTGGGTCAGCGCGACAACGGCGCACCGTTCGTCGAGGTTCATCGCCTTCACCGTGTCGTCGGGCATCGTGCGCACCAGCGTCACGCCGGGAATATCCCATGTCTCCGTGTATTCCTCGCGCGGGTCGCAGATCGTCACGCGATAGTCGAGGCCGACGGCGATCTGCGCCAAGTACTTCGACAGCTGCGACGCGCCGATCACCAGCATCCGGTAGCGCGGACCGTGGATCGTCGTCAGTGTGCTGCCGTCGAACGTGAGCCCGTCGGTGGCATTGGATGGATGCAGCGTCGCGAATCCGCTGGCGAGGTCGAGCTTGCGCGCGACGAGGTGGCCCTCCTCGATCTCGCGCAGCAGCGCGCGCATGCCGGATTCACGCGTCAGCGGCTCGAGCACCAGCTGGATCGTGCCGCCGCACGGCAAGCCGAAGCGGCGCGCTTCGTCGGCGGACACGCCGTAGGTGACGACTTCGGCACGCGTCGCATGCATGCCGTGCTTGCGCGTGCGATCGACGATGTCGTCCTCGATGCAGCCGCCCGACACCGAGCCGACGACGTGGCCGTCGTCGCGCACGGCGAGCATCGCGCCTTCGGGTCGCGGCGAGCTTCCCCAGGTCTTGACGACGGTGACCAGCAATACGCGGCGCCCCTGGTCGAGCCAGTCGGCACTGCGCTTCAATACCTCGAAATCGACGCTGTCCATCGTGAAGCTTCCTTGCGGGTCAGCGGAAGTGGCCACCCCTGAAGTACAGGATCGCCAGGATGACGATGATCGCCGCGATTGAAATGTAGCGCGTCCACGCGCTTCGCCCACTCGCAGCACGCACGGGCGCCGGCGCCGACGTGGTGGGCATCTCGACACCTACGCGCGACGCCATTGCGGCAATCGGTACGCGCGCAGCGTCCGCCTCCACCGTCACCTCCGGCGGATCCGTCGCAACGGGTGCCGCGAATTGCGCGGCGAAGTTCGCGAAGAAATCGTCGGCGAGCTTCCTCGCTGCACCGTCGATCAGCCGTGAGCCGATTTGCGCGAGCTTGCCGCCTACCTGCGCGTTGACCGCGTAGGCCATCGATGTCGCGCCCGCGTCGGCGGACGACAGTGTCACGCGCGCTTCGCCGTTGGCGAAACCCGCGGCGCCGCCCTGTCCTTCGAAGCGCAGCGTGTAGGCATGCGGCGCTTCGATATCGGTCATCATCAGGCGGCCGTTGAAGCTCGCCGAGATCGGCCCTATGCGCGCGGTGACGACGGCGCGGTACGCGTTATCGCCGGTTGGCTCGAGCGAGTCGCAGCCGGGAATCGACGCGCGCAGCACGTCCACGTCGTTGAGCGCGTGCCATACATCGGCAGGCGCTGCGGGAATGAGACGGGTGTCGGCGAGTTCCATCGGTACCGCGACGCGCGCGAAAGATCGCGCCGCGAGGCATTCATGCTACCCCACGCGACGCACCGGCATTGCGCGCGATGGCAATTTTGGGCGTCGCGGCGCAGTGCCGCCGGCACCGGCCAGCGCCGCGCCGAGCGCGGCGAGACTCGCCAGGTTGTGCACCGGACGGAAATCGTCGACCCATGGCAGCATCGCCCGAATGCCCGCGGGGCGCGCCTCGAAATCGGCGTAGCGCAGCAGCGGGTTGAGCCAGATGACGCGCCGTGCCGACTTCGAAAGACGCTCCATCTCGAACGCCAGACCCGCGCCCGCGTCGGCGTCGAGGCCGTCGCTGATCAGCAGCACGATTGCGCCCTGACCGAGGAGCCGCCGCGACCAGCGCCGGTTGAACTCGGAGAGGCTTTCGCCGATCCGCGTGCCGCCCGACCAGTCGCTGACCGCGGCCGTCACGCGGGCAAGTGCCACGTCGACGTCGCGGTGGCGCAGGTGGCGGGTGATGTTGGTGAGCCGCGTGCCGAACACCAGCGTATGCACGCGGTGCCGGTCGTTGGTGATCGCGTGCACGAAGTGCAGCAGCATCCGTGCGTAGCGCTCCATCGATCCCGAAATATCGCACAGCACGACGAGCGGTGGCGTGCGATGCGTGCGCTCGCGCATTGCCAGCGGCGCGCCCGCCCCCGCGGCGCCCGTCATCCGCCGCAGCGTTGCGCGAAGGTCGACGCGGCGCCCGTGCGGCGATGGATGCGTGCGCCGCGCCGGCATCGCGGGTAGCGGCAGCCGCATGCGCGCGATCAGCTTGCGCACTTCGGCCATTTCGGCCTGCGTCATCGTCGCGAAGTCCTGCTTCTGCAACACCTCACGACGCGAAAACGTGAACGCGGCGTCGAGTTGCAGCTCGTCGTCATCGTCGGTATGGGGTGTGGTCGCCAGCGGTGGCAGCATCGCTTCGGCGAGCCGCGCTGGCATCGCGGGCGCGCCGTCCTGCATCCGCCCGTGCACGCGCGGCAAAAGCGCCGCCATCATCCTTTCGAGCAGCTTCGGATTGCGCCAGAAAAGCACGAACGCCTGCTCGAACAGTGCGAGGTGCTCGTGGCGCGATACCAGCACCGCGGCCAGCGCCTCACGGAAGTCGACGCGGTTGTCGACGCCTACCGCCTCGACCGCGGCCAGCGCGTCGATCACCTTGGCGGGCCCCACCGGCATTCCCGTCGCGCGCAGGATGCGCACGAAATGCAGCACGTTCTCGGCGAGCTTGCCCCGCGGCAATGCCGCGAGCGCCGGATGCAGGCTCATCGTGCGCGGACCCGCAAGGCTAGCGCGAACGATTCACGCGCGTGCGCTTTGCGCCGCGACATCGTCGACGATGCGCGTGATGACGTCCATCGACAGGACGCCCACGTCGTCCTGGTACTTGAGCAGCACGCCGATCGTGTCCGCCACCGCGGCGGGGTCGAGTGCGATGCGATCGAGCGCCATCAGCGCCTCGGCCCAGTCGAGCGTCTCGGCGATGCCCGGCGACTTGTACAGGTCCATCGCGCGCACGCGCTGCGTGAACGCGACGATTTCACGCGCGAGCTTCTGCGGCACCTGCGGGCACTTGCGCCGGACGATGGCGAGCTCACGCGCGACATCCGGATAGTCGACCCAGTGATAGAAGCAGCGGCGCTTGATCGCATCGTGGATTTCGCGCGTGCGATTGGACGTGATGATGACGATCGGCGGCACTGCCGCGCGCACCGGTCCGATTTCGGGAATGGTCACCTGGTATTCGGACAGCACTTCGAGCAGGTACGCTTCGAACGGCTCGTCGCTGCGGTCGAGCTCGTCGATCAGCAGCACCGGCGCGACACCGTCGTGCGGCGACAGCGCCTCCAGCAGCGGACGCTTCAGCAGGAAGCGGGTCGTGAAGATGTCGTGCGCGAGGTCGTCGCGCACCGCGTTGCCGGCGGCCTCGGCGAGGCGGATCTCGATCATCTGCCGCGGATAATTCCATTCGTACACGGCCGCGGCGGTGTCGAGGCCCTCGTAGCACTGCAGCCGCACCAGGTGCTTGCCCAGGCCCGCCGCCAGCACCTTGGCGATCTCGGTCTTGCCGACCCCCGCTTCGCCTTCGAGAAACAGCGGCCGCGCGAGCTTCAACGCGAGGAATACCGCGGTGGCGAGCCGGCGGTCGGACACATAGTCCTGCGCCTCGAGCAGCGCGAGCGTGGCGTCGACGCTCGCGGGAATCGGTGGTGGGGTCATTGCAGTGTGCACGCTTCGAAAGGGTCCGGCGAAGCCTCGCTTCAGGTCGCGGCCACGGCGCGTGCCGCCATCACCGCGATCAGGTGCGCCCGGTATTCGGCCGAACCGTGCAGGTCGTTGTTGAGGCCCTGTGCCGGCAGCTTGACCGCGCGCGCCGCCTCGGCGGTGAACGCGCGGCCGAGGGCTTCCTCCAGCGGCTTGCTGCGGAACACGCTGGTGGCGGCGCCGGTCACCGCGACGCGTACGCCGTTCGCGCTCTTCGCGACGAACACGCCGGTGAGCGCGAAGCGCGACGCCGGATTGCGGAATTTCGCGTACGCCGCTTTCTGCGGCACGGGGAATCGCACGGCGGTGATCAATTCGTCCGCCGCCAGCGCCGTCTCGTACATGCCCTTGAAAAACGCGTCGGCGCCGATGCTGCGCTTGCTGGTGACGATCGTCGCATCGAGCGCCACGACCGCCGCCGACCAGTCGGCCGCGGGATCGTTGTTGGCGAGCGAGCCGCCGATCGTTCCCATGTTGCGCACCTGGCGGTCGCCGATGCCTTCGGCGAGCGCGGCCAGCGCGGGTATCACCGACTTGACCGCCGCCGACGACGCGACGTCCGCGTGACGCGTCATCGCGCCGATGGTCAGCGTCGAGCCCTCGCTGCGGATACCCGCGAGATCGGCGATGCCGGCCAAGTCGACGATGTGGCCGGGTCGCGCGAGGCGCAGCTTCATCGCCGCGACGAGGCTCTGGCCGCCCGCCAATGCCTTGCCGCCGGTGCTCGCCAGCAGCGCCGTCGCGTCCGCCACGCTTTTCGCCTGGTGCAGTTCGAATCCGTACATGCCGCCTCCGTCAGGATTGTTGTGCTTCCTGCAACGCCGACCACACGCGATGGGGTGACGCCGGCATGTCGAAATGCGTGATGCCCTTCGCCGCCAGTGCGTCGAGCACAGCGTTCATCAGTGCCGGCGGCGCGCCGATCGCACCCGCCTCGCCGCAGCCCTTGGCACCGAGCGGATTGTGCGTGCACGGCGTGACTTTGGTCGCCACCTGGAAAGACGGCAGGTCGTCGGCACGCGGTAGCGCGTAGTCCATCATGCTGCCGGTCAGCAACTGGCCGCTGTCACGGTCGTAGACGCAAGCCTCCAGCAGCGCCTGGCCGATGCCCTGCGCGACGCCGCCGTGTACCTGACCCTCGACGATCATCGGATTGATGATATTGCCGAAGTCGTCGCAGGCCGAGAATCGCTCGACCTTGACGACGCCCGTATCGGGATCGATTTCCACTTCGCAGATGTGTGTGCCGGCCGGGAACGTGAAGTTGGTCGGGTCGTAAAACGCCGTCTCGTCGAGTCCGGGCTCGAGTGTTGCCAGCGGGTAGTTGTGCGGCACGTACGCCGCCAGCGCGATTTCCGCGAACGCCTTGCTGCGGTCCGTGCCTGCAACGGTGAACTTGCCGTCGGCGAATTCGATGTCCGTCTCGGCGGCTTCGAGCAGGTGCGCGGCGATCTTCCTGCCCTTGGCGATCACCTTGTCGAGCGCCTTGACGATGGCCGTGCCGCCCACCGACAGCGAGCGCGAGCCATACGTGCCCATGCCGAACGGCACGCGACCGGTATCGCCGTGCACGATGTCGACGTTTTCCACCGGGATGCCAAGGCGTCCCGCGACCACCTGCGCGAACGTCGTCTCGTGACCCTGGCCGTGACTGTGCGAACCGGTGAACACCGACACGCTGCCGGTCGGATGCACGCGCACCTCGCCCGCCTCGAACAATCCTGCACGCGCACCGAGCGCGCCGGCGATGTTGGACGGCGCGAGCCCGCAGGCCTCGATGTACGACGCGTAACCGAGGCCGCGCAGCTTGCCGCGTCCGGCGGACTGCGCCTTGCGCGCGGCAAAGCCCTTGACGTCGGCCATGCGCATCGCCTCGTCGAGGCAGGCGTCGTAGCCACCGATGTCGTACTGCAATGCCACCGGCGTCTGGTACGGGAACGTGCGGATGAAATTGCGCCGGCGCAGGTCGTCCTGCGCGATGTTCATTTCGACCGCTGCCTGGTGGACGATGCGCTCGACGACGTACGTCGCTTCCGGGCGCCCCGCGCCCCGGTACGCGTCGACCGGCGCCGTGTTGGTGAATACCGCGGTCACTTCGCAAAAGATCGCGGGGGTCGTGTACTGGCCGGCGAGCAGCGTCGCGTAGAGGATCGTCGGGATGCAGGATGCGAATGTCGACAGGTAGGCGCCCATGTTGGCGATCGTGTCGACGCGCAGCGCAAGAAACTTTCCGTCCTTGTCGAGTGCCAGCTCCGCATGCGTGACGTGGTCGCGCCCATGTGCATCGGACAGAAACGATTCGCTGCGCTCGGCCACCCACTTGATCGGACGGCGCACGCGCTTGCTCGCCCACACCATCGCCGTTTCTTCGGGATAGAGATAGATCTTGGAGCCGAAGCCGCCGCCG
>Ga0209483_1001189_pt1 | contig 20284 bp, 21 predicted proteins | sample NGEPerA_FD_184508 | JGI IMG/M metagenome (GOLD analysis project Ga0209483, IMG submission 184508) | Arctic peat soil microbial communities from the Barrow Environmental Observatory site, Barrow, Alaska, USA - NGEE PermafrostL2-A... | ecosystem: Environmental > Terrestrial > Soil > Wetlands >... | reverse complement strand
ACTTCGAGGCCACCCTTACCAGCGCCGTTGCCTGGGTCCTTGTCGCTCATATCAGGCTGTTGACACGACGCATCGCTCAAACCTGAAATCGTGGACACCTTTTCGAGTCAGACTCTTAGGCAATCGTGGTGGTTTTCCCGAGCGGGAAGACTGCGGCACGCTTTTCATCTCACGAACAGTTGCCGGGGTCTCGCCCAGCAGTTGCAAGAAGGGGATAGGATGAGGGCTGGAAGGACGTTGCGTCGGTATCGACATCTCCAAGGACCGGCGGACGTGTATGTGCGGCCCCTCGGCACGGCGTTTCATCTCGCCCCTCGCATGACGAACCCAATTGCTCCTTCCGCCTTGGCCCTCTGGAGGGAGATTGCCGCGTTGCCTTCGGCCCCTCGCGCAATGACGAGCTAAACTCTCCGCGCCAAAAACACCTGGCTCGGCCGCGCCAGTTCCTCGCGCGCGGCGACGAGCGCCAGCTCGTAGCGTCCCATCCCGACCGTCGTCTCGATCACCGCGAACATCGAGGCGGCGGTGCGCGCCAGCGCATCGGGCAAAGCCTCGCCGTTCAGCAGGTGACCGAGGAACAGCGCCGCGGTCACGTCGCCGCAGCCGTTGAGCATCGCCGCCAGACGCGGCGTCTCGACCGCCCAGGCGCCGTCGGGCCCCGCGGCCAGCATCGTCAGGCGATCGGGCGCGGTGTCGAGGCTGGTGACCAGCACGATGCCCGGCCCCCGGCTGCGCAATTGAGCGACGGCCTCGGCTGCTTCGCCAAGGCTGCCGATCGCGCTGCCTGTCAGGTATTCGAGCTCGAAACGGTTCGGCGTCGCGATGTCGGCGAGCGCGAGCGCCCGGTAGCGGAAGAATTCGGCGACCCCGTCGCGGACGTAGGAGCCGGTATCGACATCGCCGATCACCGGGTCGCAACAGAATGTTGCGCGCGGGTTCGCCGTCTTGACCCGCGCGACGATGTCGAGCAGCACCGCGCCGGTCTCGGCCGTGCCGATATAGCCCGACAACACCGCGTCGATGCCGGGCAGCACGCCCAAATCGGCGATCCCCTCGAAGAGGCTGGCGACCGCCTCGGCGGCGACGACATCGCCGCGCCAGCGCCCGTGGCCGGTGTGGTTGGAAAAGGCGACCGTGTCGAGCGCCCAGGCCTCGATGCCGAGGCATTGCAGCGGAAATACCGCGGCGGCGTTGCCGACATGGCCGTACGCCACCCGCGACTGGACCGAGAGCACACTCGGCATCTAGCGGTGCAAGTCGAGCCGGTCGAATACCCGCTTCATGCTGAGAAAGATGACGAGGCCGCTGACGACGAAGAGGCCGATCCCGGCGTCGTGCAGGCTGCCCGGCTCGCCCGCGGCGAGAAACAGCCCGGCGAGCGCGATCAGGGCGAAGAGCGGGATTACCACGACAAGATGCGCCGGCTTGTCGACGAAGAGAAAACTGGTCCAGTCGGCGCTGGTGCCGTCGAACCACGATTTGAGCCGCAGGAAGGCGAGCAGTATCGCGCCGATCGCCAGCAGAAGACCCGTCGCGTAGTCGCCCGGCGCCGCGCCGCGCCCGGATACGTAAAGCCCCAGGATCGTCAGCGCGCCGAGCACGACGAACTGGGCCCAGAACCCGAACCAGGCCCGGTATCCCGGCTCCGGGTTGCGCGATGATAGAGGGGCGTCGTTCATTTGCGGTCTCGCAGTTCGCCGTCGCCGGATTATACCGAAACGACGCGTCTGTCCGAGAATTCCGCGGCGGGTCCTTCGAATCGCCGGCCGCGCCGGCTCCTCGGGATGACGATCCCACCGCCCCTCGGCAATCTCCATCAGCCCCAATGATCCCCGCAGTCCCGATCCCTACTCGCCGCCCCAAACACGGAAATCCTTCATACGCTCGAAAGCGGGGTGACGAGTTTTACGGTCGGCCATCAAGTATTCAGCATGTTGCGGGTGCCTGCCGGCAGCCGCACGGTCAGCCCGTCCAATTCCTCGGTTATGATAATCTGGCAGCCGAGCCGCGACGTCGTGGTGAGCCCGAAGGCGAGGTCGAGCATGTCCTCCTCGTCCTCGCTTGCCTCCTTCAGCAGGTCGTACCAGTCGGGATCGACGATCACATGACAGGTCGAGCAGGCGAGCGAGCCTTCGCAGGCGCCCTCGATGTCGATCTTGTTGCGGTGGGCGATCTCCAGCACCGACAGGCCCAGCGGCGCATCGACCTCGCGCGCCGCGCCGCCGCGCTCGATGAACGTCATTTTCGGCATCAGAGGCTCTCGGTGCGCGGGGCCATGTCTTCGGCGAGGATCGCGGCGGCCTCGGCCGGCGCTTCCGCTGCGTCGAGATCGCCGATCGCGACGAGCCGCAGCAGTTCCAGCCCCGCCGCCGCGCTCGCCTCAAACAGCTTGGCGCCGGTCGCCGCGTCGAGCGCCGCCGCGACGACCAGCACCGCATGGGTCACCGGCCGCCCGAGGGCACGCTCGGCGCGCAGCCGCGCTCCTTCGAACAGCGCCTGCCATGCGGCCGCCGGAGCGTCGGGCGCGGGTACCGGCAAGGAGCGCTCGAAGCCTTCACGGTCGGCGAGGGTCACCGCGTTGCCGCCGACCGCGAGCGCAATTTCGGCCCGGTCGCCGCTGGCGTCGATACCGATCGCCGCGCCCGGCGCGTCGGGGTCGGCGGGCGCGCCGTCGGGTTCTTCGATCTGAAAGAGTTTCACCGGCCTACCGCCGCGTCATCGCGAGGAGCGCGGAGCGGCAGACGCGATCCGGGTGGGCACTTGGCACGAGATTGCTTCGCTGCGCTTGCAATGACGATCAAACTAGACGTGGAACGACTCGCCACAGCCGCAGCGGCCCTTCTCGTTCGGATTGCGGAAGACAAAGCCGGTTTCGAGCTTTTCCTCGACATAGTCCATCTCGGTGCCGAGGATGAACATGACAGCCTTGGGGTCGACCAGCACGGTGACGCCCTTATCCTCGACGATTTCGTCGAACTTGCCCTTCTCGTCGGCGTATTCGAGGGTGTAGCTGAGGCCGGAGCAGCCGCGCGAGCGCACCCCGACGCGCACGCCGACCGACGGCTTGCCGCGCTTGTCGAGCAGCGCCTGGATGCGCATCGCCGCCGCGTCGGTCACCAATAGGGCCGGGGGTCGCGCCAAAGCCATTGTCCGCCTCGCTCCTTGCGGCTTCATATTGCCGCCGCCAGCGTCACCGTCAATCGTGACGTATCCGTTTATGTAGTCGTCCCGCCGCTCGATTTCACCTGATCCCTGTGCCGCAAGCGCGCCGCCGCCGCGACGATGGCATCGACCGCGTAGTCGATATCCGCCGGCGTGGTGAAGCGGCCGAGGCCGAGGCGGATCGAGGCGTTGGCGCGCGCGTCGGAAAGGCCCAGGGCGCGCAGCACATAGGACGGCTCGACCGAAGCCGAGGTGCAGGCCGACCCCGTGGAGATCGCGATCGACGAACAGGCCTCGATCATCTCCGGCGCGGTGGTGCCCGGCACCGAGACGTTAAGGCTCCCCGGCAGCCGGTGGTCGAGATCGCCGTTGACGAGGAGGCCCGGCACCCGGCCGGCGAGACCCGCTTGCAGGCGCTCGCGCAAACCCTTGAGCCGCACCGCCTCGCCCGCCATCTCGTCGCGGGCAATCGCGCAGGCCTTGCCAAAGCCGACGCAGAGCGGCGTCGGCAACGTGCCCGAGCGGAGGCCGCGCTCCTGGCCGCCGCCGTCGATCAGCGGCACGAGGCGCACCCGCGGGCGGCGCCGCACATAAAGCGCGCCGACGCCCTTTGGCCCGTAGAGCTTGTGGCCCGACAGCGACATCAGGTCGATCTTCATAGCCTCGACGTCGAGCGGGATCTTGCCGAGCGCCTGCGCCGCGTCGGTGTGGAAGAGGACGCCGCGGGCGCGGCACAGCGCGCCGATCTCGGCCAAAGGCTGGATGATCCCGATCTCGTTATGCGCCGCCATGATCGAGACGAGCAGCGTTCTTTCGCTCAGCGCCGCCTGCAGCGCGGCGAGATCGACCCGCCCGCTTTCCGCGACCGGCAGGTAGGTCACGGAAAAGCCCTCGCGTTCGAGCGCGGCGCAGCTTTCCAGCACGCATTTGTGCTCGGTCGTCAGCGTGACGATGTGATCCCTTGGGCGGTCCTGCGGCCCGCCGCCGGTCGGGTGCTCGCGGGCGAAATGCGCCGCGCCTTTGATGGCGAGATTGTTGGCCTCGGTGGCGCCCGAGGTGAAGACGATCTCGCGCGGATCGGCGTGGATCAGCGAGGCAATCTCGCCGCGCGCCTGATCGACGGCCGCCATCGCGCGATGGCCATAGGCATGGCTCTCGCTGTGCGGGTTGCCGTAATCGATCGTGAAATACGGCAGCATCGCTTCGAGCACGCGCGGGTCGACCGGTGTCGAGGCCTGATTGTCGAGATAGACCGGCGGCGCGTTGGCTCGGTCGCTCGCGGGATTGGAGAGGGGATTGGGGAGGTATACGTCGTTCATGCGGCTACCGGTGTTGCCGCCAGGGGCGTGCGCCGCCCGAGGGTATGTCGGCGAAGCGCCGTCCAGGCATCGATAAAATGCGCGATCTCGGCCTCGCTCGTCGACCAGCCGAGACTGACGCGGATGGTTGCGCCGGCGATCCCGGGCGCGACCGCCATCGCCGCCAGCACGTGGCTGGGGCCGACCTTGCCCGAGGAACAGGCGGCGCCGGCGCTCACCATCACGCCGTCGAGATCGAGCGCGATGATCTGGGTCTCGGCCGAAACGCCGGGCATCGCGACGGCCGATGTGTTCGGCAGCCGCGGCACGCCGGCGCCGACGATGACGGCATCCGGCGCCAGCGCCGCTTCGAGCCTGTCGCGCAGGGCGCGGACGCGGTCGTATTCGCCGGCGTCGCAAGCCTTCGCCGCGGCGAAGCCGGCGATGCCGGTTAAGTTTTCGGTGCCGGCGCGGCGGTTGCGTTCCTGCCCGCCGCCATGGAGCAGCGGCGCCGCTGCCGCGCCGCCGCCGAGGACCAGCGCACCGATGCCGGTCGGCCCGCCGATCTTGTGCGCCGACAGGGTCAGGAAATCGGCCCCGATTTCGGCGAGCGAGAGCGGCATCTTACCGGCAGCTTGCACCGCGTCGCAGTGGAACAGCCCGCCGCTCGCATGAACGATGTCGGCTACCTCGCGCACTGGCTGGATCACCCCGGTTTCGTTGTTGGCCAGCATCACCGATACAATCGCCGGCCGCTTGCCGTCGCCGAGCAGCGCGGCGAGCGCCGCCAGATCGACGATGCCGTCGCCATCCACCGGGATGCGCTCGGCCGCGGGCGCTGCCTGCAATACCGAGGAATGTTCGACCGCCGAGACCAGCACCCGCCCGCGGCCGCTGCCGAGGAGCGCCAGATGGTTGGCCTCGGTGCCGCCGCTGGTGAAGACGACTGCGTCCGCCGGCGCACCGGCCAGCGCGGCAACCGCCGCGCGCGCATCCTCGACGCGCCGCCGCGCCTCCCGGCCCCAGCGGTGCACCGACGACGGGTTGCCGCAAAGCGCCAATGACTCCGCCATCGCCGCCGCCGCCTCGGGCCGCAGCGGAGTGGTCGCGTTCCAGTCGAGATAGGTGTCGCGCCCGCTCATCGAAGACTCATTGCGCCGCCGCATTGGTTCGGTAGGCGAGGCCGCTGGTGCCGAGCACGCGCTTCTCGCACACATCGCCCAGGCTTACCGAACTCAGGTAAAGATGGATCTGGTTGCTCAATTCTTCCCACAGATCGTGGGTCAGACATCGGCTGCGGTCGCCGCGGCAGCCGATGGTCGCGCCGGGGCGGCAGCGGATCGCGTGGATCGGCTCGTCGACCGCGAGGATGATGTCGGCGATGCGGGTCGCGTCGCGCGCATGCGCCAGCAGATACCCGCCGCCCGGCCCGCGCACGCTTGTCACGAGACCGCCGCGACGCAGCTTGGCGAAAAGCTGTTCGAGATAGGAGAGCGAGATTTCCTGGCGCTCGGCGATGTCGGCGAGGCAAACGGGCCCCGCGCCGCTATGCTGGGCGAGATCGACCATCGCCATCACCGCGTAGCGGCCCTTGGTGCTGAGCCTCATGCTCCCGATCTCATGCGCTCGCTCTCGGCTTCGTCGGCGACGATGCGCGACGCCATCTCGTCGGCAGGCGCGGCCTTCTCGCTTTCGAGCTCGTTAACCCGCGCCCGCAGGCTCGCGACCTCGTCGAGCAGGCCGCTGAGCGCGCGCGCGATCGGGTCGGGGATGTCCTCGCCGCTGACGCCATAGGGCTCGAACGCCGGGTGCTTCTCGCCGGTTGGGCGCCGCGTCACCGGCCGCGCCGGATTGCCGACCATCGTCACGCCGTCCGGCACGGCGCGCAGCACTACCGCGGCGGCGCCGATGCGTGCCCCGTCGCCGACCCTGAACGGCCCCAGCACCTGCGCGTTCGAGCTGATGATGACATTGTTGCCGATGGTCGGATGGCGCTTGCGCCCCGCCTGGTCCGCGCTCGGCCGGGTGCCGCCGAGGGTCACGCCCTGATAGATCGTGCAATCGTCGCCGATCTCGGCGGTCTCGCCGATCACCACGCCGATGCCGTGGTCGATAAAGAGGCGCTTGCCGATCGTCGCGCCGGGATGGATGTCGATCGCGGTCAGCACCCGGCCGGCATGCGCGACAAAGCGTCCGAGGAAATACCAGCGATGCGTCCACAGCCAATGCGCCATGCGGTGGAACAGCAAGACCTGGAAGCCGGGATAGCAAAACACCACTTCTAGTGCAGACCGGGCGGCGGGATCGCGAGCCCGCGTGGCATCGATCTCGTCACGCAGGTTATTGAATAGCATCGCCTTCACTGTGCTATCGTGGCCGCCGCGAGGAGAGCCGCATTATCCCCCGGCCGACGCGGTTCAAGAAGCGAGATATAATTGCCCGACTCACGCGATCAAGTATGCAGCGGAAACTTGCCGAATTGGGGTTTCCGGCGAAAGCTTCGTAATCCCGACTCCAACAGTCGGAAATATCATGCCTGACGTCATCCTCAACGGCCCCGAAGGACGCATCGAAGGACGCTATCATCATGTCCGGTCCGGCCCGGCGCCGATGGCGCTGGTGCTGCACCCGCACCCGCTGCACGGCGGGAACATGAACAACAAGGTCGTCTACACGCTCTACCAGAGCTTTGTGCGGCGCGGATTTTCGACCTTGCGGATCAATTTCCGCGGCGTCGGGCGCAGCCAGGGCAGCTTCGATCGCGGCGAAGGCGAACTGGCCGACGCGGCCGCGGCGCTCGATTGGCTGCAGACCTACAACCCCAACGCCGGGTCGTGCTGGGTCGCGGGCTATTCGTTCGGCGCCTGGATCGGCATGCAGCTGCTGATGCGCCGGCCCGAGATTGAAGCGTTCATCTCGGTGTCGCCGCCGGCGAGCCAATACGATTTCACCTTTCTCGCGCCGTGCCCCTCTTCAGGGCTGGTGCTGCAGGGCGACCAGGACAATCTGGTGCCGATCGAGTCGGTGCAGAAGCTGGTGCACAAGCTCGCCCACCAGCGCGACATCAAGATCGATTTCCGCAAGATCCCCGGCGCCGACCATTTCTTCGCCGACCAGCTCGAGCTGATCAGCACGCATGTCGAGGCCTATGTCGCCGACCACATGCGCGCTCCCCAGCCCGCGCCGGCGGCCCACGCAAGGGGACGCTCCTAGCCTTTCGAGCGGGCGGCGCGCACCGCCGCCCAGACGATCCCGGCAATCCCGAGCAGGGTAAGGCCGCCGAACACCAGCGCAAAGGTGTTGCCCGCGCCGATCAGCCGCCCGCCGAGATCGCCGACCGCGTCGCCCACCAGGAGCAGCATCGGCGCCCAGACCGCGGCCGAGACGACATTGGCGAACCAGAACCAACCGTGCGGCATCTTCATCATCCCGGCGGCGAGCGGGATCACCGCCCGCATCGGGCCGAAGAAGCGGCCGATAAAGACGCTCTTGCCGCCGTGCCGGGCGAAAAAGCGGATGCCGCTCGGCAGCATTTCGGGGTGGCGCGAGAACGGCCACAGCCGACCGATGCCGCCGCCGAAGCGGCGGCCGATCCCGTACGACACCGCATCGCCGAGCGTCGCACCGAGCACGGCGCCGATCAGCACCGGCGTATACGGCAGCGTCCCGTCCGACATCAGCGTGCCGGCCGCGATCAGCAGCGTGGTGCCGGGAAACAACAGGCTCAAGAACGCGAAAGACTCGCCGAACGCGGTGACGAACATGATCGCCGCCGCCCACTGTGCGTGAGCGGCGACGATTGCGAGCATCGGCCGAACGAGGTCGTCCATGCGCGGGCTATACTTCGCTTGTCGTCCCGGCGAAAGCCGGGACCCACTTCACCGTCTCCCGTGCCGTAGAACCGTGGTCACGGCTTTCGCCTTTATGACAAGGTAGTGACGCTTCCGCTTCCCAATCCGTTCCGGTTGACGAAATTATAGCGACGAGAAGGAGACACCGATGCCGACCCTCGACCCCCGGCAGAAGGCCGAGCGCATCGTCGCGGTGTTCCGCGCCCGCCGGCCGATCGACATTCTGCCGGACGAGCTGATCCCGACCGATCTCGACGAGGCGTACCGGGTGCGCGAAGCGTTCGAGGCGATCGAGGCGCCGCGGCGCGGCGAAATCGTCGGCTACAAGATCGGGTTGACGACGCCGGTCATGCAGCTGCTCTGCGGCGTCGACGAGCCGTGCTACGGCGCGATGTTCGCGAGCGAGGTCCGCCATTCGCCGGCGGAAGTTCGGATGGGCGATTATTGCCGGGTCGGGATCGAGACCGAGATCGCGGTGCGGCTCGGCGCCGACCTGCCCCGCGGCGGCCGGGCGCGGGTCGCGGCGGCGGTCGAAAGCTGCATGGCGGCGATCGAGGTGCTCGAGGACCTTCGCCACGATTACAAGCGCCTGAGCGCGCGCGCGATGGTCGCCGGCAATGTGTGGAACGCCGGCTGCGTGCTCGGCGCGCCGATCGCCGACTGGCGCCAGCTCGACCTCGCGACGGTGACTTCGCGCCTGACGGTCAACGGCCGGGAGATCGGCGGCGGCAGCGGCGGCGACGTGATGGGCAATCCGCTCAACGCGCTGTCGTGGCTCGCCGACAAGCTCGCCGCCGACGGCCGGCCGCTGCGCCGCGGCATGGTGGTGATGACCGGCAGCATGGTGCCGATCCAGTTCCCCAATCCCGGCGACCGCGCCGTCGTCGAGGTGTCCGGCCTCGGCCGCGCCGAGCTCCGCGCCATCTGAACTCGTGCCCGATCTCTACCCGCTGATCCGGCCTTTGCTGCGGACGCTGCCCGCCGAAGCCGCGCATCGTCTGACGATCGGCGCGCTCGCCAGCGGAATGGGCGGGCTTGTAGCGGGACGCTGCGAACCCGACCCGCCGAGCCTTGGCCAGACCCTCTGGGGCCGGCATTTCCCCAACCCGGTCGGCGTCGCCGCCGGGTTCGACAAGGACGCGGAGGCGCCCGATGCCCTGCTGCGGCTCGGCTGCGGTTTCGCCGAGACCGGCACGGTGACGCCGCGCCCGCAACCCGGCAATCCCAAGCCGCGCATCTTCCGGCTTTACGAGGACGCGGCGGTGATCAACCGCCTGGGGTTTAACAGCCGCGGCTTGGAGCCGACCGTGGCGCGGCTGCAAGTCCGGCGGCGGGTGGGGGTCGTCGGCGTCAATCTCGGCAAGAACCGCGACAGCGAGGATGCCGCCGCCGATTACCTCGACGGGGTCCGGCGGGTCGGCCGCCTCGCGGATTATTTTGTCATCAACGTGTCGTCGCCGAACACGCCCGGGCTGCGCGACCTGCAGCGCCGCGACGTCCTCGACGATCTGCTGCGCCGGCTGGTTGCCGCGCGCGACGATGCCGCACCGGGCACGCCGCTCCTGGTCAAGATCGCGCCGGACCTCACCGAAGCGGAGCGCGCCGACATCGCCGCGCTCATCGTGAGCCTAATGGGGCCCCCGACCGGCATCGACGGCATCGTTATCGCCAACACCACCGTCGCCCGCCCGCCGGGCTTGCACGGCGCCCGCGCGCACGAGCAGGGCGGGCTCAGCGGCCGGCCGCTATTCGCGCCGTCGACCGCGCTGCTGGCGGAAATCTACCGGCTGACGGACGGGAAAATCCCGCTCGTCGGCGTCGGCGGCGTCGCCGGCGCGGACAACGCCTACGCCAAGATCCGCGCCGGGGCCTCGCTGGTGCAGCTCTACACGGCGCTGGTGTTCGAAGGCCCGGCCCTGATCGGCCGCATCAAGCATGGCCTCGCCGAGTTGTTGCATCGCGACGGATTTGCGTCGGTTGCCGACGCGGTCGGCGCCGATCATCGGGCGCGCGACAGGCCGGCCCGGATCGTTCCGGAGCCGGCCTCTTCTCAAAGTGAAATCGGCAGCACCGCGTGAGTCGACGAGGTTCAGTGCGTCGCCGACCCCGCCGTTGAACCGCCGGCCCCGGTGCCGCTGGTGCCGCCATTCGCGGCGGTGCCGTTCGTCCCGCCGCTCGCGGTGCCTGCGCCCGGAACCTGCCCGGTGGCGTTGACGCCCACACCGGCGCCGGCCGAAACCCCGCCGGTCGAGGCGCCGGTCGGCGGCCTCGCGGGTGCCGTGGTCTGCGCCAGGGCAAGCCCGGAAAAGCTCAGCGTCGCGGCCAAAGCCGCGCTCATGGCATAGGTGGATTTCATCTTCGGTCCTTTGCGTGGAAGCAGAGCAAGCTCGCTTGCGCCAACGCAGCCGCCCGCGGGCTGTTCCCATCGCCCGAGCGCGAGGCGTGGGAGCCGCGTCGGCAACTGTGTTAGCGTCACGCGTCGCTTCACCCATTCAACGGCAAGACATGACGCTTCGCGAGGTTCACGGCGTGCGCGAGATCGCCGCCGATTACGACGGGTTCGTGCTCGATCTGTGGGGCGTCGTGCATGACGGCGTCAAACCCTATCCGGGCGCGCTCGATTGCATGGCGGCGCTGCTCGCCGCGGGCAAGCGCGTCGCGCTGTTGTCGAACGCGCCGCGCCGCGCCGAGGACGTTGTCCGCCGCATCACCGCGATCGGCGTGCCGCGGGGGCTTTACCACGCGGTGATGTCGTCGGGCGAAGAGGCGTGGCAGCACCTGAAGCACCGCGACGACCCGTTCTACGCCGATCTCGGCCGCAACTGCCTGCACATCTGCTCGGACCGCGACCTCGAAATCCGCGCCGGGCTCGACCTCGCCTATGTCGAGAGCGCCGCGGCGGCGGATTTCATCCTCAACACCGGCCCCGCGGGCTGGGACGACACCATCGAGGATTACGCCCCGCTGCTGGCCGCTGCGCGCGCGCGCGGGCTCCAGATGGTTTGCGCCAACCCCGATCTGATGGTCAATCACGGCGCGAAACTCGCGCTCTGCGCCGGCGCGCTCGCGGTCCATTACGAGGCTTTGGGAGGCCGGGTGCGCTGGCACGGCAAGCCCTACCCCTCGGTCTACCAATCCTGCCTCGATCTGCTCGGGATCGAGGACCGCGCCCGCATCCTGGCGATCGGCGACAGCCTGCGCACCGACATCGCCGGCGCCAACGGCGCGGGGATCGACAGCCTGCTCGTCGCCGGCGGCATCCACGCCGCCGAGTTCGCGCCCGGGGGACAGCTCGATCTCGCGCCCATCGCCGAAGCCGTCGAGACCGCCGGCGCGCGCCCCTCCGCGGTGGCCAAGGCGTTCAGCTGGTAGCGATGGGAGATCTCGGTAGGCGGCTTAGATCGGCTCAATGGCTGGAGCGGTGGAGGATCGCGTCCGTGAGCCCGGTGTCGTAATCGCGGCCGGCGGCGAGCAGGGTCGCCGATTGCGGGAATTGCGTCGTGACCAGCCCCTTGCGCTCCAGCACCGCCCAGACCGCCGGGTTGCGCAAGCCGGTCGCGTCGCGCACCGCGACGACCGCCTCGCCGAGATGGAAATGGTCGCCATGCGGATCGGGGAGGCTGGTCAGCAAGACGCTGCCCTCGGCTTCGCCGGGACCGGCGTCCGGCAGCAGGGCCAGCGCCTGCAGCAGCGTCAGCGTCTTCAATTGCAGCGGGTTGAGGTTGAGCGGGTTGCGTTTCGGCGGCATGCGGCTTGATTAACCTAACTTTTGCGTGTGCGGAAGCACTTCGCGGCAAAACGCGGTATTCGCCGCGGGCGGGACATCGTACTGTGCCGGCTCGCCGCAAATGCCGAGGGACGATTCATGCAAGTCGTCGAGCGCGCGTGGGAGTGGCATTTCGCCGCTTCGCCCGACGATCTGTGGCCGCTTCTCGCCGACACCGCCCGTTTCAACGAAGCGATGGGGCTGCCGCGCTATGCGGTGACCGACATCCCGCAGCCCGACGGCTCGGTCCGCCGCGTCGGCGCCGGCCGGAGAATGGGTCTCAACCTGACCTGGGAGGAAGGCGTTCCGCAGTGGGTCGCGGGCCGGCGCTTCTTTCATGAACGGCTGCTGCACAGCCGCCTCATCCGCCGCGTGGCCACGACGATCGAGCTCGATCCGGCCGAGGAGGGCGGCACCGCGGTGCGTTATACGCTGACGATCGAGGCCAACCTGCCGACGGCAATGCTGATGCGCCTCTTCGGGCTGAAGAGCTTCGGGCAATCGCTCGACAAGCTATTCCGCGAGGCCGCCCAATTCGCCGAGGCGAGCGAGCGCGACCGTGCCTTTGCGGCTCCGCCGACCGCGGTGCCCGAGCCGGTCCGCCAGCGCGTCAACGGGGTGGCGCAGGCAATGGCGGCGCGCGGGCTGTACGCCGCCGATCATCTCGCCGCCGAATTGCTCGACGCACCGGAAAGCGACCTTGAACGGATGCGCCCGCGCACTCTGGCCCGGCGCTGGCAGGTGACGCCGCGCGCGGCGATCGAGACCTGCCTGGCCGCGGTGCGCGAGGGGCTGTTGACGCTGCGCTGGGATCTCGTCTGCCCGCAGTGTCGCGGCGCCAAGGTGACCGCGACCAGCCTCGACCAACTGCCGCAGGGCGCGCATTGCTCGTCGTGCAATATCGATTACGGGCGCGACTTCACGCGCAATGTCGAAGTCACCTTCGAGCCTGCGGCGGCGGTGCGCGAACTCGGCATCGGCACCTATTGCCTGGCGAGCCCGCTGGCCAGCGAGCACGTCAAAATCCAGCACCGCCTGCTGCCGGGCGAAAGCGCGGTGCTGCCCGCCCATCTGGCGGACGGGCAATACCGGGTGCGCACCGTCGAGCCCGGCGCCGCCGCCGATTTTCTGATCGAGGACGGCAACATCCCGCAGCTTACCCTGACCGACGCGGCGCCCGAGCTGGGGCCGCCCGAGGATCGCGTCTTCGTGCGCAATGCCGGCTCGTCGCAGCGCACCCTCGTCGTGGAAGACCGCCGCTGGGCGCAGGACGCGCTGACCGCGCACGAGGCGACGACGATGCAGGCATTCCGCGACCTGTTCGCCGACCAGGTGCTGCGCCCCGGCGACCAGGTCGCGATCGGCCGGATCGCGCTGCTCTTCACCGACATCAAGGGGTCGACGGCGCTCTATAACCGGGTCGGCGACGCGCGCGCCTACGGGCTGGTGCGCGAGCATTTCGCGGAGCTGACCCGCGCGGTGCGCGAGCATGACGGCGCCGTGGTCAAGACCATCGGCGACGCGGTGATGGCGGCGTTCACCAACCCGGCCGATGCGCTCGACGCGGCCCTGGCGATGCGCGACGCCATCGCCCTGTTCAACCAGCGCCTCGCCGCCGAGACCGGCAACGAGCGGGTCGGCATCGTGGTCAAGGTGGGGCTGCACACCGGCGCCTGCATCGCGGTGACCCTCAATGACCGCCTCGACTATTTCGGCAGCACCGTCAACCTCGCGGCGCGGCTCGAAGGCGAAAGCCTGGGCGGCGATATCGTGCTGTCGGAGGCGATGGCCGCGGGACCGGCACTCGCCGACCGCCTCGCGCGATTGGGCGCAGTCTGCGAAACCGCCCCCCTCAAAGGTTTTGCCGAGCCGGTCGCGTTGCGCCGCATCCCGGCCGTGGAGTAAGTCTCCCGCCAGAAGGGGACAAGCTCATGTTGCAAGGCAAAATTGCGATCGTCACCGGTTCGACCAGCGGCATCGGCCTCGGCATCGCCAGCGCGCTCGCCGCCGAGGGGTGCGACGTGATGCTGAACGGGTTCGGCGACGCGGCGGCGATCGCCGATCTCCGGACGAAGCTCGCCAACGAGCATGGCGTGCGCGTCGGCTATTCGCCGGCCGACATGGCGAAGCCGGCGGACATCCGCGAGCTGGTGGCGGCGGCGGCCGATCAGTTCGGCGGGGTCGACATCCTCGTCAACAACGCCGGCATCCAGCATGTCGCGAAAATTGTCGATTTTCCCGAAGAGCGCTGGGACGCGGTGATGGCGATCAATCTGTCGGCGGCGTTCCACGCGTCGAAGGCGGCCCTGCCGCACATGACCGCGAAAGGCTGGGGCCGCATCATCAACATCGCCTCGGCGCACGGCCTCGTGGCGAGCGGCGAGAAGGCCGCCTACGTCACCGCGAAGCACGGGCTCGTCGGACTGACCAAAGTGATCGCCATCGAGGCGGCGAATGAAGGCGTCACCTGCAACGCGATCTGCCCCGGCTGGGTGCTGACCGCGCTGGTGCGGAAGCAGATCGAGACGCGCGCCGCGGCGCAGGGTATCCCCGTCAGCCAGGCGCACGACGATCTGCTGCGCGAGAAGCAGCCGATGCTGCAATACACCACGCCGGATAAAATCTCCGCCCTGGCCGTGTTTCTCTGCGGCGAGGCGGCCTCGACGATGACCGGCGCGGCCCTCTCGATCGACGGCGGCTGGACGGCGCAGTAAGGTCAGAGCGCGATCCGTTCAGTTGAAGCGCCCTATTTTCGTGAATCTAAACGGTATCGACCAGCACCAACTCGGTGTCTTCCTTCGCCGTGACCCGCAGCACGGCCTCGTCCTCGATCGCCAGCCCGTCGCCGGTCGCGGCGGCGACGCCGTTGACCTCGACCTTGCCCGCGGCCGGCACGAGATAGGCATGGCGGCCGGGGCCGAGCCGGTATTCCGCCTGCTGCCCGGCTTTGAGGCTCGCGCCGAGCACCCGCGCGGAAGTGCGGATCGGCAGCGCGTCGGCGTCGCCCATGCCGCTCGCCAGGGTGACGAAATGGCCGGCGCGGTCGGCTTTGGGAAACGGCTTGGCGCCCCACGACGGCGCGCCGCCGGTCTCGTCCGGGATGATCCAGATCTGGAACAGCCGGGTGAGACCGGGTTCGCGGTTGTATTCGGCGTGGCGGATGCCGGTGCCGGCGCTCATCACCTGGACGTCGCCCGCTTCGGTGCGCCCGGTATTGCCGAGCGAATCCTGGTGGGTGATCGCGCCTTCGCGGACATAGGTGATGATCTCCATGTCCTGGTGCGGATGCGGGTCGAAACCGGTGCCGGCCGCGATCGCGTCGTCGTTCCACACCCGCAGCCGGCCCCAATGGACGCGCTCGGGATCGCGGTAATCGGCGAACGAAAAATGGTGGCGGGTGTCGAGCCAGCCATGGTTCGCGCCGCCGAGGCTGTGAAAAGGTCGAAGCTCGATCATCTGGCGATGCTCGCGAATAGGGGATTTGGCCCCTTAGATGGGGTCGCCGCGCGCCGCCGCCATCGCCGCGAATGGCATGGCTGCCAAATCGCCGGTTGATAGCGGCCGCCAAAGCATGTTCTGGATCAATGTGACGAGGTTTTAGGCGATCCGCATTCGGCCCGGCGGCCGCGATAATCGCTTTCGGGAGGAAATGTCATGCGAGGCAGCCGCGCATGATGGCGGCGCTGTCGTCGTCGGCCCTGCTCGCGCCGTTCCGGGTACGCAGCTTTCGCTTCCAGTTTCCGGCGGATCTGCTGACCTCGTGGGGCATCGAGATGGAGAACCTGGTGCTCGGCTGGTACATCCTGGCCGAGACCGGGTCGGTTCTGCTGCTGAGCCTGTTCTGGGCGCTGCAATACCTCGGGACGCTGCTCGCGCCGTTGTTCGGAATGGCCGGCGACCGGGTCGGCCATCGCGCGATCCTCTGTGCGATGCGCATCGTCTACGCCGTGCTGGCGCTGACCATGATGACTTTTGCCCTCACCGGCGTCTTGCGGCCGATCCATGTGTTCCTGATCGCCACCGCCTCGGGTCTGCTGCGCCCGTCCGACCAGACGATGCGCAACGCGCTGATCGCCGAAACGATCCCGGCCAATCGGTTGATGCCGGCGATGGGGATGTCGCGCACGACCCAGGATTCGGCGCGGATCGCCGGCTCGCTCGCCGGCGCCGGTATTTTTGCCGTGTTCGGCATGGGCGCGGTCTATCTCGTCATCAGCGTGTTCTACGCCGGCGGGTTCCTGACGACGCTCGGCGTCGGCGGCCGGCGTTACGCACGCGTCGCCACCGGGGCCGCGGGCGGGGTCCCGCTGTGGCGCGACCTCGTCGATGGGCTTTCCTATGTCTGGGACACGCCGGCGTCGCTCGCCTCGATCTGGCTGGCGCTGCTGGTCAATTTGACCGCGTTCCCGTTCACCAGCGGCTTGCTGCCCTACGTCGCGCGCAATGTCTACCATATCGGCCAGACCGGGCTCGGCACGCTGGTGGCGAGCTTCGCGATCGGCTCGCTGACCGGGTCGATCGCGGTCAGCCTCGCCGGCCGCATCCTGCGCCCGGCGCGGATGATGATCGTCTTCGCGCTCGTCTGGTACGCGTTCTTGCTCGTCTTCGCGCATATGCCGGAGCCGGCCACCGGCCGCCTCGCGCTGGTGTTGGCCGGCTTCGCCCAGGCGCTGAGCCTGGTGCCGATGTCGGTGCTGCTGCTGCACAGCGCCGGCGAGCGCTATCGCGGCCGGGTGATGGGGGTGCGCACGCTGGCGATCTATGGCGTGCCGCCGGGGTTGCTCACGGCCGGCTTGCTGATCGACCGGATCGGCTTTCCCGCGACGGTGTCGTTGTTTTGCCTGGTCGGCATCGGCTTGACCGCGCTGATCGCGCTGCGCTGGCGCGACGCGCTGTGGCCGATCAGCGCGCCGGCGAACGCGCGGTAGAGCGTGAGCGGCGATCGAGCTGTGGCCGCAAGCGCTCGCGCGTCACGGAATCTTCGCCGGCGAGACGCTGCCGCTCGTTGCGCCCCTGCGCCGCCGCCCGATCGAGCACTTGGTCGGTCGATTGGATGAGGCCGGCCGCTTCCAACTCACGCAAAAAGTCGCCGGTGCCGATCAGTCTGACAACGGCGTCCGATGGCCGCTGGCGTGTCTGATCGGCTTTGGGGATTTCTGATATCGTGGCGCTGTTGGAAGCTGCCGAGCCGCCGGGTAAGCGCGGCCCATACAAGAAGCGTGCGGAGGGTGTATGAACAAACGATCCGTCGCGCTGGCTGCGTTATTGATCGCAGCCTCCCCCCCCCTCAATAGCCGAGCCTACTACGCTCTGGGCGATAAATTGGTCGAGCGCGTGGTCTGCTTGTGGCGACGGTGTTTTACTGCTTGCTACCACCCCGCAAACATTGGCAGATGGCACACAGGTATCTATCGCGCAGCGCGCATACGATGATTCAAGTCCGTGGGGCCAGCAAAAGAACATAACCATCATCGGCTACGCTCTCATCCACGAGGTTACAGAACAGGGCGGCGATACGTGGCTAGAAGCCGGTTCCGGGCATGGCGGAGACGGCGCAGATGTTTTTGGGCAAACGGGAGGAATTGGAAATACACAAGCCGAGCAGTTCTTTCCGCCCGGCGTAGGCATTGCGCAGGGGCCAGTTGATAGTCCTAACCGCGCCCACATCGATCTCTACGGCACATGCTCCAGTGGGCGGCAGCGCGCCATCGCGTCAATCTTTTACGCGAGTCGATGATGGAGTTTGTGACGACAAATTTAAGACTGACCCACTAACGAATTTCCGCACTCTATTGGTGTATGGCGCGCCGGTTTTCGTAGACCTGGAGGTGGGCGTAGGCGGTGCGCAGCAGCGGCGTCGCCACGCCGAGCTCGACCGCGCGGCGGCGCATGTCGCCGACGACCCACTCCGCCTCGGTGCGCGCGCCGTGCGCCAGATCGTGGTGCATCGAGGCGTTGTTGACGCTGCCCTTCTCGGTCAGCATTTTCGCGATGTTGTCGCAATACGCCTCGCGCGGCGCATAGCCGGAAGCGGCGGCGACCGCGCGGTTCTCGGCGAACAGCCGCAGCGCCAAATCCGCGCCGTCGGCGGTCGCGGCGATCTCGCCGATCGTGCCGCGCATCAGGCAGTTCATCCCGGCCATCGTCGTGATCATCACGAACTTTTCCCACATATCGAGCATCACGTTCTCGCTCGGCGGGGCGGAGACCTTGCTGTTCTCGAACTCGGCGGAAATCGCCCGCGCCCGCTCGCTGACGCCGCCTTGCCGCTCGCCGAAGGCGATGCCGGAGAGCTGGTTGTGGTGGCGGATGCTGCCGTCGGGTTGCAGGCTGGCGCCGACATAGGCGACGCCGCCCAGCACGGCTTCCGGCCCGAACGCGGCGGCGAGCCGGTCGAGATGCACGAGCCCGTTCAGCATCGGCAAGACCGCGCTGCCGGCGCCGACCGCCGGGCGGATCACGGCGATCGCCTGGTCCAGGTCGTAATGCTTCGCGGTCAGCAGGATGAGGTCGTAAGGACCGTCGAGCCGCTCGGCGGTGGCAAGTTGCGGCTTGACGGTGAAGTCGCCGAGCGGGCTCGCCACCCGCAGCCCCCGCCCGGCGAGCAGCGCCGCGCGCGCCGGACGGACGAGAAAGGTGACGTCGCGGCCGGTCTCGGCGAGCCGCCCGCCGAAATAACCGCCGACCGCGCCGGCGCCCAGAACGAGGATGCGCACCGGTCGCGCCCTAGCGGTTATTGCGCGCGGTGGCCAGCGCCAGGCCGTGCAGCATGTCGAGCGCCTGGGTCAGCTGCTCGTCCTCCGAGCCGCCGAGCTCGCCGGTGGCGACCGACGACGTCGTCTCCTTTGGCGTCGCCGCGGGCGTCGCGCCGGGCGGCGGGGCCGCGGCGTTCGGTTCGCTCGCCGGCGTTCCCGGCTTTGGCGCGGGGCTGGCCGGGTTCGAGCCCGGCACCACCGGGTCGGTGTTCTTCAGCGCGCCGCGCAGATCGGCCTCGTGCCGGCTCATGCCCGAAGCGAGCCGCTCGAGCTTGACCGGCGCGACGACCAGGTCGGGGTCGAGCCCCTTGCCCTGGATCGCCCGGCCGCTCGGCGTCTGGAACCGCGCCGTGGTCAATTTGATCGCGCCGTTGCCGTTCAACGGGATCACCGTCGTGATCGCGCTCTCGCCAAAGGTCTTGGTGCCGACGAGAACGGCGCGGTGGTTGTCCTGCAGCGCCCCGGCGACGAGCTCGGCCTCGCTGGCGGTGCCGCCGTTGACCAGCGCGACGATCGGCAACCCATTGGCGATGTCGCCCGGCGTCGCGGCGAGGTGCTTGACGCTGCCGCTCTTGCGCCCCTTGACCAGGGCGATGTCGCCCTTGTCGATGAAATCGTCGGCCGCGTTCACCGCGACGTCGAAATCGCCGCCCGGATTGTTGCGCAGGTCGACGACGTAGCCGATCAGCTTGCTGTTACCTTGCTGGAGGTTCCGCACGGCGGCGCTGAGCGCCGCCTGCGTCCCGCCATCGAACCCGGCGAGCCGGATGTAGCCGACATCGCCGCCCTCGACATGCGAGGTGACGGTGGGCCATTTGCCGGTGGCGCGCTTGACCTTGATCTCGGCCGGCTTGCCGTCGGCGCCGCGGGTGGTGAGCGTCACCTCGCTGTCGGCCGGGCCGCGCAGCTTGGCCTCGATCTCGGCCAGGGTCAGGTCGAAGACCGGCTCCTTGTCGATCGCGAAGATCGCTTCGCCCGGCTTGATCCCGGTCGCGGCGGACGGCGAACCGTCGCGCGGCGAGACCACCTTGAGCTGCCCGGACTGGATCGTGACGACGAGGCCGATCGACCCGGTTTGCGGGTCGGACGGGGTTTGCTGCGCCTTGTACTCGTCCTCGCTCAGATAGGCCGAGCCGGGGTCGAGGCTGGCGAGCATGCCGGTAATCGCGGTCTCGATCAGCCGGCGGTCTCCCACCGGCTCGACCGCGTCCTGGCGGATCCGCTCGAACGCCTCGCCGAACAGGTTGAGCTGCTCGTAGACGCTGCTCTTGCTGTTGGCGACAGCAGCGGGGCCCGGAGCGACAGCGGGGCCCGGCGCGGGAACGGGCGCCGGCGCCGCGGGGGCCGGGTTCGGCGCGGGGCTGGGGGCGGATTTGTTTTGCGAAAACGCGACCGCCGGCGCGAGCAGCGCGAGCAGCACAAGCGTCGGCACCCATTTGCGCATGCGCATCT
>Ga0209483_1001188_pt1 | contig 20294 bp, 16 predicted proteins | sample NGEPerA_FD_184508 | JGI IMG/M metagenome (GOLD analysis project Ga0209483, IMG submission 184508) | Arctic peat soil microbial communities from the Barrow Environmental Observatory site, Barrow, Alaska, USA - NGEE PermafrostL2-A... | ecosystem: Environmental > Terrestrial > Soil > Wetlands >... | reverse complement strand
GTGGGCGAAGTCGCGTACCGATACGCGCCATGTATCACGGGCGTCCCGCCCGTGCGAGTTGCTTATGGTCGGCGAAACTCGCAGTTTGCAAGCTTAAGCCGTCAGCACGGGCGAGACGCCCGTGATACGTCGCGCCGTTTTTTCCCGTACCCAACCCACGCCGTCGCGCACTCCAATTTCCGTCACGGCCTGCCCGCGACGCCCGGCTTGAGGTAATTCTTCTGGTATTCATGGCTGTCCATTACGCACACGCCGATGAACAAGGCGACGAAGAACAGGGAGATCAGGAGAATGATCCCGTTGAACGGGTTCTCCCAGCGCAGGTGCATGAAGTACAGGCCGACCAGTGTCGCCTTCGCGAAGGCGATTCCGATTGCGACCCAGACGTTGAAATCGGCGCCAAAATCGATTTTCGTGACCGTCACGGTGAGGATGGTAAGCGCGACCAGCACGCCATAGACGGCAAGCAATATCATCGGCGACGTAACGTGCACATGCGCGCTGCCCGTGCCGGTGCTGTAGCTGAGGTCTTCGGGCTTGTCATCGGGGGCCGCGTAGTGGCGGGCGCCGGGGTCGGGAGTGATGGCATGAGAGGCCATGGCGTTTCCTTTTGGCTGCAAAAATAATCAGTGAATCAGATAAAGCATGGGGAACAGGAAGATCCAGATCAGATCGACCAGATGCCAGTAAAGCCCGGACAGATCGACGGGCGTGAAATACGTCGGTCCAAACTCGCCCTCCTCGCTGGCCAGCCGGCGGCGCGAGACGCGCCACATCGCCCACAGCACTGAGATGGCGACGATCGCGCAGCCGATCGCAACCAGCACGAGCCATGCGATGCCGGTGGGTTGCCCGCGCGGCAGATGCGGGTTGTAGATGATGATGCCCAGCACCGCCAGGAACAATCCAAGGCTGGCCAGGTACATCGGCAGCAGCCACGCGCCGGCGCGGCGTCCCGAAGCGCGGAACAATACCCAGGCGATCAGCGACATGCCGATCACCACATGTACGCCGTGCAGGCCGGTCATGAAAAAGTAGATGGCGAAGAACGTGTAGACGTGCTTGTCCTCGCCGGTTTTTTGCAGGTCGCTGAGCTCCACTTCGCCCTTGGTCGGCAGAATAACGGGGGCCGTCGGCCCCGCGAAGCTCGGGCGAATTTTGGCGGCGTCGGGCGTGTCGGCGTTGGGATCAGGGGGAATCAGCGAAACATTGTCCAGCGAGTTGGCCATCGGCTTGGCCGGCGGAATCGGCGGCAGCGCGGTCGCCGCCGCGTGTTCCTTCTCCTCCAGCTCGATCACGTTGACGCCCTTATAGTCGGCGATGAACTGATCGTGCGGGCCGATGAACAGCACATGCTCCCACTTCTGGCGATACTCGACGGATTTGATGCCCAGGAAGACGTACCCGCCGATGATCGTGACGGCCATCAGCCAGCGCAATGATTTTTGATGCCCCAGCTGCGCGGATCGCACGGCCCAGGCCATCGTCAGGCTGCTGGTGATCAGCACCAGCGTGTTGATGGCGCCCAGCAGGCGGTCGAGATACTGCTCGGAAAACTCGAAGACTTCCGGATGGTTATGGCGGTAGACGGAATAGGCGCAGAACAATCCGCCGAACATCAGGATTTCGGTGCCCAGAAAAACCCACATCCCCAGCTTCGCCGAGGAATACTGCTGCTCGGGCGTGTCGAAATGGTGCGCCAGATGCGGGTCATGCCCGTTGCCGGCGTGGGGGTTGTGAAGGTCCGGCGCCAAGGCCGTCGCTCCGGAAGGATTGATCGCTGCGTTGCTCATTGGGCTCTTACCGTTTCTTACAGGGCAAGGTCACTGGATACGAAAGAAGATTCACCACGGAGGCACTGAAGCACGGAGGCGCTTTCGATGATCCAAGGGTTGACTGCAATCCATCCAACAGAACTAAAATTTCACTTTTAGGAACTGACTGTCCATCAAAACAACAACTTAAAAACTGATTTTGGGAAACGGGCTCGGAGTCGAATGCGCCTCGGCGTCTCCGTGCCTCCGTGGTTCAATTCTTCCCCGATTACCCCGGCCCGCCGTCGTGGCCTGACGCGGATCGGGAGGCGGCGGCAACCGCCGGGTTGCGGGACCAGTTGCCGGTCTTGGGATCGTACTCGATGCCGTGCAGGTCGTACGGATCGCCGACCTCCGGCGTGTAATTGAAGTTGTCATGCGGAGGGGGCGAACTGGTTGCCCATTCCAATGTGCTGGCGCCCCAGGGATTGTCGGTGGCGCGCTTGCCGCGCTTGAGGGCGTAGCCCAGATTCAGGCCCGCCAGCACGAGGCCCGACGCCATCGTATACGCGCCGGCGGTCGAGAGGCGGTGGAAGATCTGGAACTGCATCGGGTAGCTGGCGTATCGGCGCGGCATGCCCCGCGCCCCCATGACGAACTGCGGAAAGAACGTCAGGTTGAACCCGATGAAGATCAGCAGGAACCCGATCCGGCCGACGTTATCGTTGGCGATGCGCCCGAACATCTTGGGCCACCAGTAATACATCCCCGCCAAAAACGCGAACAGCGTGCTGCCCATCATCACGTAGTGAAAGTGGGCCACGATGAAGTACGTATGCGTGAGCGGGATATCGGTGGCCAGGGAGGCCAGGAACAGGCCGGTCAGCCCGCCGATGGTGAACAGGTACAGGAATCCCATGACGTAAAGCATGGGCGTTTCCACCCGGATGTCGCCTTTGTAGAGCGTGCCGAGCCAATTAAACACTTTCACCGCCGACGGGATGGCGACGGCAAATGTCAGCAGGCTGAATACAGACGCCGACAGCGGCGACTGGCCGCTGACGAACATGTGATGGCCCCACACCAGGAAGCTGACCAGCGCGATGGCCAGAGAGCTCATGGCGACGAAGTTATAGCCGAAGATATGCTTTCGGCTATAAACGACGATCACCTCGGAGATGACGCCCATCGCCGGCAAGATCATGATATAGACCGCCGGATGGCTGTAGAACCAGAAGAAGTGCTGGAAGAGCACCGGATCGCCGCCGTTGCGCGGATCGAAAATGCCGACTCCCACCACGCGCTCGGCGGCCAGCAGCAGCACGGTAATGGCCAACACCGGCGTCGCCAGGATCTGCATGATGCTGGTCGCATATAGCGCCCAGCAAAACAACGGCATGCGGAACCAGGTCATGCCCTTGGGCCGAAGCATGTGCATGGTGGCGATGAAATTAACGCCGGTGAGGATGGAGCTGAAGCCGAGGATGAAAACGCCAAGGACCGCGGCAGTCACCGCCCCCTGCGCGCGGGCGCTGCTGTAGGGCGTGTAGAAGGTCCAGCCGGTATCCAGGCCCCAGCCGCCGGGCATGTCTACATGGAAATGACGCGCCCACCCGGTCTCGGGAATTGCATGGAGCACGCCGCTGAGCAGCAGGTAAACGAAGAACAACCCGCCCAGGAAATAGAGCCAAAGGCTCAGCAGATTTAATCGCGGAAACGCCACGTCCTTGGCGCCCAGTTGCATGGGCATGACGAAGTTGCCGAAGATCGCGGGCACCGCCGGGATGATGAACAGGAACACCATCACCGCGCCGTGCAGCGTGAAAAAGTGGTTGTAGAGATCGTAGGAGGCATTGGCGGCGGCCTGGCTGGCGGGGTTGCCGGGGATGGCCACCCGCGGGTTCCAGAGCATCGTGCGCAATCCCACCGCGAACATCCCGCCCAGCGCGAAGTTGGAGAGCACCAGCACCATATACATGATGGCGATGCGCTTGTGATCGAGCGTGAAAATCCAGGAGCGAATGCCCTTGCCGTGGGTGAGGTAATTATCGACGGGCGCTTCGCCGGCCACATATGCCGGAGCGGTGCTGGCCTGGTCGTGGGGGAATGGTCCTGTTATCGCGGACATCTTCGCACTCCGATGTTTGTACGTCTCTTCACATTCGCCCGCGCCCCGATGGGAGTCGCGGATTGGCGGTCGTTTCCTATCGACCGGCTCTTTTCAACTCGGCCCCGCGCTTACTGAGTAGCCGGGTTTCCGCCGGACCGCGCCGGGATGGCCGGCGGTTGTGTCACCGGGGAAGTCGCCGGCAGGGACGACTTCACCGGCTGTGTCGCGGCCGGCTTGGCAGCCCCGCTTGGATCGCCCACCGTAAGGCCCCGCTCCCATGCCGACCGGGGCACATGACCGCTGATTGACTTCATGTACCAGGTAATCGCCTTGATCTCGTTGGGCGGGAAGTGACCTTTGAACGACGGCATCACGTTCGGGAATCCCGAGACTATTTTTGCCGCCGGATACTCGATCGACTCCAGAACGTATGCATCATCGGCCAATACCGTCTTACCCCCTTCGAGGGGCACTATCGAGGCGTACATGTCCTTCCAGGTCGGCCCGACAATCTTGCTGCCATCGACCGAGTGGCATTGCGCGCAGTTCTGGCTGTAAAGCAATTTGCCTTCGGTGACGAACGGCGTGATTTTTTCCCAATCCGACACGCGCGCCAGCCAGGCGTCAAACTCGGCCTGGGTGTTATGCACGATGCACTGGGCCCGCATGGTGGAGTGATTGGTGCCGCAATACATGGCGCAGTACACATCGTACGTGCCGGCCTTGGTCGGCTCGACCCACATGCGGTTAAACCGGCCCGGCACCACGTCCTTTTTCATGCGGAACGCGGGGATGAACAGGTCGTGAATCACGTCGTCGGACTGCAGCGCGAAAACGCACGGCTTGTTGTTCACCAGATGCAGTTCGGGATCGCTGTGGCCGTTGGGATAGAGGAACTGCCAACTCCAGGTCTTTCCGTCGGCAGTGATTTCGTAGGCGTTGGGCGGCATCACGCTGGCGTGCAGGTAGCCGCGAAAGCCGTAGTAGAAAATCACCAGCGTGAGCAGCGTGGGGATGATCGTCCAGGTGAGCTCCAGGGCGGTGCTGTGGCCGGCGGTGGGATCGTGGGCGCGGTTCTCGCCGCGATGGCGGTACCTGATCACGAAGTAGATCAACCCCGCCATGATCAGCGAGGAGAAGAAGATATTGATGCCCAGGATGAAGTTGAACAGGGCATCCATGCTGGGCGCCACCTTGGACGCCTGTTCGGGCAACCAGAAAGAGTAGTTTTCAGCCAGTAGTGCGTGCAACATGGATCGGTTCTTCCGTCAACAAACGTCTTCGAATTTCGGGGGCATACGTCTCGCGGCGGCGCACGACCCCTTTGGAAAATTAAAGTATCACGGGCGTCTCGCCCGTGGAGTCGCGGTACTCCGCGATGTTCGACCGGTACTCCGGTCGAAGTTTAGCGAGCGAAGCGGCACGTGCACCCTCCTCCCGCTCGTCGGAGCCGGAGAACGCGCCGTTGCGGTACAGGTGGAAAAAGATCCAGCCCATAATCAGCAGCGTCATCACGCCGCCCATTTTCATGAGGTTGATGGCGGCCAATGCGTACTTGCCCTGGTGGCCGTCGAACTGGAAGCAGGTGAGCAGGAACTGGTCGGTGTGGGTGCCGATCTTTCCGCCCGAGGCTTCGACCAGCGACAGCCGCAGGGTGGTCGGGTTGAACTTCACGCCATATAGATACCGCGCGATGTGCCCGTCAGGCGTGCAAAGCACCACGACCGCCGGGTGGGAATACTGCTGCGCCTGGCCGACCCATTTGTATTCAACGCCCGCCGCCTCGGTGACGCGGTCGATCTGCTCCTTGGTTCCGGTGAGCAGGTGCCAGCCGTCGATGGAGCCTTCGCGGCCATACGATTCCAGGAACGATTTTTTCTTGGCGGCGGCCAGCGTTGGCGTTTCCTTTGGATCGATGCTCAGGAAGACCACATCATAATCGGGGCCGGCATTCAGCTTCACGGTCTTCAACGAATCGACCAGCCCGCGCGAGATCAACCCGCACAGCATCGGGCAGCGGAAATAGCCGATCTGCAACAGCACCGGCTTGCGGCCTTTGGTGAAGTAGTCGCCCAAATGCACCGGCTTGCCGGTGTCATCGAGGAAGGTTGCATCCATCGGCAGGCTGGCGCCCAGATGCTCGGCCACCTTCACTCGCTTGGCGCTGGCCGGAATGTACAGGGTGTTGGGATCGAATCCCGGCCCGGCAGGGTCGGCAAAGCCGGCCTTCAGGGGCGCGGCCATGCACACAAGCCCCAGCGCCAAGCCGGCCAGCATTCGCAATGGAAGATGTCGGGAAATTAAGCCTCGCATAAGTAAATGTACGCCGGCGATTTTTTGCCGACGAGTCGTTTCAAAACTTTTATTCACCCTGGCTGCGGCCATCTTTCGTGGCACGGGCGGCTCGCCCGTGGCCGTGGTACGCCGCGGCGTTGGCCGGTAACTCCGGCCAAACCACCTCCAGCGCAGCGACCGATGGCTTGGCGCACACGAAGAACGCTGCGCTCTTGCGCCTTCGACTAAGAGTACCCGTCGAACATCGCGGCATACCGCGACTCCACGGGCGAGCCGCCCGTGCCACTATATCCGGCCAGGCCCTTCATCCCTTGGCCGGCGCTTCTGTTCCAGGCGTCTGAGCGCCAGGTGTCTGCCCGGCGGGCTGCGTTTGCGGCGGAGTCTTGGGCCGTTGCGCGGCCTCCTTCGCGCTGTCGTCGATCAGCTTCTTCATCGCCACCGTCACCGGCACGCGCCAGGAGTGTTCCTCGCGGTCAAAATCGTAGGTCGTGATGTTGGTGTTCTGCGTGGCGCGCAGGTCGTTGAGCCAGGTGTTGGGATTCTCGGTGTATTGTTCGTTGAGCTCCTCGCGCTGTTCGTAGCGAAACCACGCCTCGACGCCGAACACTACCACCAGGACCAGCAGCGAGGAGACCGCGCCGACGGTGAGGATGACGGGCGTATTGGCTTCCTGTTTCATTGCCATGGGAACACCTCAAATATTCTGGAACACCAGTGAAGCCGCCAGCCGCGGATCGCGCAAAGGCCGCAGGCTCGCCCGGGCCGACAGATACGCGAAGCCGGCAAAGAACGCGGCGGTCAGGCCCGCCACGCCCAGCACCGCCTCGACAATGCTGCGCCAATCGGGCCCGGAGGGGCCCATCTCCGGCGTCACGATCCAGTACATGTCCACCGCGACGAAGAACAGTTGCCAGAACGCCAGCATCGTCAGCACCCCGCGCCGCCGCTTGGGATGCCGGGACATCAGGGCGCAAAACGGGATGAGAAAGTGCCCGAACAAGATCGCGATAATCACCCCGTTCCAACCGTTGTGAACCGCGGTGCTCACTCCATGCCGGGCCATCCACTGAGTTTCCTCGGGGATGTTGGCGTACCAGATCAGCATGTACTGGGCGAAGCCGATGTATCCGTAGAAAAAAGTCCAGGTGAACAAGTACTTGCCCATGTCATGGTAGTGCTCGATGCTGATGCTGTCGCGCAGGTAGCCGGCCTTCTGCAGGAAATAGACGGTGATGATGAAGATGGCGAAGGAGCTCATCAAACACTCGGCGATGTAGTAAACGCCGAACATCGTGCTGTACCAGTGCGGATCGAGCGACATCAGCAGATCAAACGCGAAGCCGGTGACGGTTAAGCCCAGCAGCACGAGGCATGGGCCCGCGGCTACCTGCATCCGCAGCGTGAGGGCGTCGTCGCCGGTGCGATCCTGCTCGATCGAGAGCCGCCGATACCACCAGGCGATGCCGATCCAGCAGGCGAAGTAAAAGATCACCCGCCCGATCCAGAACCACGGATTGAGCCAGTGCATGCCGGCGATGCGCTTATTGACGTCCAGCGGATCGAGGATGAACGTGCTGGGATCGGAGGGAGCGGCGACGGTGGGCGTCTGAAGCTCGACGTTGGCCTTGACGTGCCTGGGGGCGACTTCATCCTCTCCCTTTGCTGCCGCGATGCGATCGGCCATCGGGGCATGCTTCAAATCCCAGGGCAACGCCCAGCGGTACAAACTGCCGCTGGAAGAGGCGACGGAAATGAGCATCGGCAGGGCGAGAACTGCGAGCAGCGGCATGGTGGCCGCGAAATTCTCGGCGATCCGCCGAATGCTCACGCTCCACGCGGCGCGCGTGACATGCTGGAGCAGCACGAACGCGATCGAGCCGATCGCCATGGCCAGGACAAACGCATAGCCGGCCAGGTAGCCGAACAGGAATCCACGGAAGGGGAACCGGCCGCCCAGGCTCAAGCCGATGCCCGCGCCGATGCCGATAACGGCCAGCACGGCCGCCGTGACGGTGGCCTTCGAGGCGCCGCGCCAATCGGTGCGGTCGTCGGATCGGCTTAAGTTGTCAGACGAATGAATCACCACGTTCGATCTCCGGGCATTGTCAGTTGGCAGTTGTTGGTTGTGTGTTGATTGTTGTGGGTTGCAGCCGTCTATTTCCCGTGCCGTTCGCTTGGAGGAACCATGCGCCTAGTGGCGTTTTGGGCCAGTTGCAGGGCTTTTACATAGGCGACGATTGCCCAGCGGTCCTCGACGGGCACCTGGGCGCCGTAGCCGGGCATGGTGCGGATGCCGACGTTGATCGTGTTGTAAATATGCCCGATCTGCCGGGCGCGCACCTGTGCCGAGGGGAGCGAGGCGGCGGGCGTCCAGGTGCCCTCCTTGAGTTCGACGGCGGTGTAGTTGACGGTTCCCGAGGCTCGGCCATCCAGACCGTGGCATGCCGAGCAGTAAATGTTGAAGCGTTCCTGCCCGCGCTTGAGGAATGCCTCGGTGAGCTTGCCATTGTCGAGCAGCTGCTCGGGATACGAATCGAACCACGTCACCACCGGCTTTCCATCCGGGCCGTTTTTGCTGCTGTAGCCGCGCCAGTAGTGATCGTCAGTCTGGGCCGGGTCATAGGCGCTGGGATTCCGGTGATCGTAATGATTCGGGTCCGCGCTGAAAGGGACGGTGCCGACAATTGGCAGACGGTCGGCGCGGTCGTCGGCGAACAACTCATTGGTCTGCTGCTCGCGGAACTTGGGCTGCGTACCCATGTCCTGTATCAGCGCCAGATGCGTGTTGTCATTTGGCCGCACCCGCGCCCGCGCGAACAGCACCAACGGCAGCCAACTGGCAATGATGAAAACCAGCCCAAAGGAAACCAGCCAGAACGGCGGCCGGCGCAGGCGAGGCGGACGCACTTCGTACGTCACCGGAGGCAGGTTCGTCGGGATGTTGGGGTCGTGTGTCATGTGTCGCTCGGACCATTCACTGCGAAGAGGATTCACCACAAAGGCACAAAGCCACAAAGAAATCATCGCAAGGCATGGCGACCTCACCGCTTATTGTAAGAGGAACACGATGAATTCCCTGGCGCGTAGGTGATGTTTGCTTTCTCCCACTCATGCACTTTTCTTCCTTCGTGACTTTGTGCCTTTGTGGTTAATCGCCTTCGTATTGCTCATCGTGGCTAATCCTCCACCCGTTCCACCGCTGTCGCACCCAGCTTCGTCAAGAGCTCGGTTGTTTCCAGTTCGTCAAATCTGGGGTCCGACGCATCAATCACCACGAAAAACCGGTCGGTCGTGGCCCGGCGAAAGCGATCACTTTTGAACAGCGGGTTGTACAGCATCGGCAGCCGGTTCAGCGCGAACATCCCACCGGCGGCAGTCAAAGCCGACAGGAGAATCGTGCATTCGAAGATGATGGGGATATTGGCCGGCAGGCTCCAGAACGGCTTACCGCTGATCATGAAGGCGTAGTCGTAGGCGTTGCAGTACCACTGGAGCCACATTGCGCCGAAGCACCCGAACAGCCCGCCGCCCAAGACAAGCCAGGGAAGGACGGTCGGCTTGATGCCGATGGCGGCGTCGATGCCGTGGATGGGAAACGAGCTGTGCACATCCCAGCGGGTGAACCCCGCCGCGCGCACGCCGCGCGCGGCATCCATGATCGCGTCCACGTCGGCGTACTCGGCCAGCAAGCCGACCAACTCAATGGGCTCGGCCTCGACGGCCGATTGATCGGCGTCCTCGTGGATCCGTGTGGGGTGGGTCAGTGTGCTCATGGTCGGCCACTCATATCCGTCAACGTCTCAAACCTTCCGTTCACCGAATTTCCGAACGCTCCGCGATCGGAAATTCGTAGGGTTCGCTTCAGCGAACGCTCTTCGGCGGGTCCGCGAACGGCGTTCGCTGAAGCGAACCCTACGCCGAAACCCATCCGCAACCTACGCGCTTCGTGGGGCGCCGCCGTAGGGTTCGCTTTAGCGAACGCGGCCCCGCGAAATCCAGGACCCGCGAAATCCAGGACCGCGTTCGCTGAAGCGAACCCTACGCGCTCCCTTCGCTTCGTCAAACGCCGCTCGTCATTCGCCGCGTAACGTCGGCTCGGAGCCTTCCGCCGGATCGTGCTCCTCGTCGGGCTGGAAATCGCTCTTGCGAACATCGCGTGAAATATGGCCGGCATGCTCGGCGGGGTGAGCATGCGCCTGGGGCATCACGGTCTTGACTTCCGCGATCGCCACCACCGGCAAAAACCGGCAAAACAGCAGGAACAGCGTAAAGAACAATCCGAAGCTGCCCGCCAGCATCAGCAAGTCAACGGGCGTGGGGATAAAGTGATACCAGCTGGACGGCAGGAAATCGCGCGTCAGCGAGGTAATGATGATCTCGAACCGCTCGAACCACATTCCGCAATTGGCGAAAAACGCGATGATGAACACCAGCAGCATGTTGGTGCGGAACTTCTTGATCCACAAAAACTGCGGCGCGATCACGTTGCACCACATCATGCAACAGAACGTGACCTTGTAGGGCCCGAACGCGCGGTTGTAGAACGTGAATGCCTCGAAGTGATTCTGGCTGTAGGAAGCCGCCCAGAATTCGAGCATGTAGGAGTAGCCCACGATCAATCCCGTCGCCAGCATCACCTTGCAGCAGTTATCGATGTGGCGGAGGGTAATGATGTCCTTGAGGCCGAAGAACGCGCGGGCGGGGATGGCCAGGTTGAGCACCATGGCAAATCCGCCGTATACCGCTCCGGCCACGAAGTAGGGGGGGAAGAGGGTGGTGTGCCAGCCGGGCAACTGCGAGGTGGCGAAGTCAAACGACACCACGCTATGCACCGACAGCACCAGCGGCGTGGCCAGGGCGGCCAGGATCAGATAGGCCCGCTCGTAGCGATGCCAATGCCGGCTTGAGCCCGTCCAGCCGAGGGCAAAAATCCCATAAAGAATCTGCCGAACCCGGTTCACCGCGCGGTCGCGGAGCGTCGCCAGATCAGGGACCATGCCAACGTACCAGAACACCACCGAGACCGTGGCATAGGTGCTGACGGCAAACACGTCCCACAGCAGCGGGCTGCGGAACTGCGGCCACATGGTCATTTGATTGGGCAGCGGGAAAAGCCAGTACGCCATCCACGCCCGGCCCACGTGAATCCCCGGGAACATCCCGGCGCAGATCACGGCGAAGATGGTCATCGCCTCGGCGAAGCGGTTGATGCCTGTGCGCCAATTCTGGCGGAACAAAAACAGGATCGCGCTAATGAGCGTTCCGGCGTGGCCGATCCCGACCCAGAACACGAAATTGACGATGGGAAAGCCCCAGGAGTTGGGCTGATTGTTGCCCCAGACGCCAACGCCGGTCGTGAGCAGATACCCGATGCACAGGCCCAGGATGCTCAGCAGCGACAGCGCGATGGCGAACCCGATCTTCCAGCCGAGGGTCGTGGGCCGCTCGGCAATGGCCGACACCTCGTCGGTCACCTGCGCGAAGCTGCGGCGATGCAAAATCAGCGGCGCGCGATGCCGAGGGTCATCCACCGTGTTGTTCACCTCATCGGGTGAAGTCGGCGTCGAAAATATCCCGGTCAACGTTGTCATTGTCTAAATCCGTGAGGCTACGGGAAAAAAGTAAGATTTACCGCGGAGACGCAGAGACGCGGAGAAGAAAATGCGGAGAAAAACTTGACCGTTTAAGCTCCGAATAGTTTCGAGCGCGAGCTTCGCCTCGTCGTGGCGCGGGCGGCCCGCCCGTGCCACTGGTTTTGCAAATTGCCCTTTGCGATAGCTTCAATTCTCCTTGCGCTTTTCGCTTCTCCATCATCCCATTCAAAATCTTTTTCTCATCTTTCCGCCCTCTGCGTCTCCGCGGTTATCCTTCTTTGTTTTCCTCCGCTGGGTTTCGCAGCTTAGCCAAATAGCGGATGCGGGGGATGGTGTTGAGTTCTTCCTGGAGCACGTCGAAGGCGCGGGGGTGTTTGTGCAAGTCCGCGACCTGCGACTTGCCGTTCACGTCCTTCTTAAGATTGCCGAAGACGATGGCTTGCGTGGGGCAGGCCTGCTGGCAGGCGGTGAGGATGTCGCCGTCGCGCACATCATGCTCGGGGCCGGGGCCTTCGCGGCGTTTGGCGATGACCGTCCCGTGGATGCGCTGTACGCAGAACGTGCATTTTTCCATCACGCCGCGCATGCGAACCGTCACGTCCGGGTTGAACATCATCCGCTTCACCGGATTGACCAATTCCGGGTCAAGCTGCTGAAGATCGGGGATGTTGGGCCAGGGAACCTTGAGCCAGCGATTGCCAAATCGCGGGTCCTCCGCGTGGTAATCGAAGTAGTTGAATCGGCGGACCTTGTAGGGGCAGTTGTTCGAGCAGTACCGGGTGCCGATGCACCGGTTGTAGACCATCGTGTTGAGGCCTTCGGAATCATGCACCGTCGCCGCGACGGGGCACACCTGCTCGCAGGGCGCGTTTTCGCAATGTTGGCAGAGCATCGGCTGGAAGACGACCTCTGGATTCACATCGTCCACGTCGCCCTTGAAGTAGCGGTCAATGCGGATCCAGTTCATCTCGCGATGGTTCGAGCACTGCGCCTTGCCGACGATGGGGATGTTGTTTTCCGCCTGGCAGGCCAGCGCGCAGGCGTTGCAGCCGATGCACGCATTCATATCAATGCTCATGCCCCAGGCATGCACATCGGAAAACAGCCGGCCCTCTTTGTCGGTGGCGGTGGGGGGCTGGAACAATTGCAGGCCCACCTTGCGCGGCGCCCCCACCGAGCGCGGATCGTCGATGTACTGTGCAAGCGTGGCCTCGCGGATAATCTTGCCGCTCTCGTATTTCTCGCCGACGCGGGCCTCGATGGTGCGATGGCTTAGCGCATTGAAGATATGGTGTTCCTGCGTTCCGATCAGCACGTAGGAGTCGCCGGTCTTTTTCACGCCGATGCCGGCCACGCTCCAGGGATTTCTGCGGGTGCGGGCGGGATAGGCGTTAAAGCCCAGCCCATCGCCGATATGGCCCGCGGAGATTCGGCCAAAGCCCAGCGACACGCCGACAACGCCCACGGGCTGTCCCGGCAGAATGAACGCCGCGATCTTCAGCGCCTCTTTCACGCCGGGCACGGAGATTTCGATCATGTCGCCGGTGTCGATGCCCAGCCGCCGGGAATCGGCCACGCTCATCAAGGCGGCGTTGTCCCACATCAATTTGCTCAGGGGATCAGGCGTCTCCTGAAGCCAGCCATTATTGGCAAATCGCCCGTCATAGGCATGCGAATCCTGCGTGAACCGCAGCGTGAACACACCCGCCGACGCGACTTGCGTCACGGCCGGCAGGTCGGCCAGCTTGAGCTGCGCCTCGGCCGCCTTGGGCGTTTGCGCCGCCAGCAGGCCGGTCTCTAATGTCCCGCGGAAGGCCTTGTCGAAATCCTCCACCTTGCCGAGCAGCCCGGCCCAGGTTTGCCGGACGATTTTGTCGCCGGTGGCGAGCTTGTTGTCAATCTGATGATTGCTGATGAATGCCAGCAACTCGATCACCGATTTGCCGCCGAACAACGGCTCGATGATCGGCTGGGCGAGCGTGGGCGTGCCATCCCAGGACCGCGAATCGCCCCAGCATTCCAGGTAATGTGCCCTGGGCAAAAGCCACTTACATCCCTTGGAGGTTTCGTTGTCGTAGATTGTCAGGTGCATGCTCGTCGGCACCTTCGCCAAGGCGGCGGCAAAGGGCACGTCGGCGGGAGCATCAAACGATGGATTGCCGCCCAACAGCAGCAGCGTGTTGACTTGCCCGCCGTTCATGGCGGCCGTCAGCTCGGCGATCGATTGCAGGTGGGTGGGCCGGTCCTTGTTGGCGGAAGTCGCCGGCATCTCGATGAACGTGATGGTCTTGCCAATCGCGCCAAGGGCGGCGTTGATCGCGAAAGCGACGGCGTGCGCTTCGGGCGGGGCGGAATGCCCGACCGTCACCACCGCATTCCCATCGGCGGCCAGCAAATCCCGGCTTGCCTGAGAAACAAATTGCCGTTCGCCGGCCGATAGTTTTTCGTCGCCAAACCCCGGCGCTTTCACCGCCCCCGCCAAGGCGCGGGCCAGGACATAGATGCGCGCCGGATCAACGCCCAGCCGCACATCGGCAACGGTGCCGGTGATGCTGAAAACGCTTTCGGCGATGTACACCCGGTTCATCTTCTGGTCGGTATCCGCCGACCGGCGCATCCGCGACCAGTCGTTGGAATAGCGCGTGTGATTCGGGTGCGTCAGCAGGAAATCGCCATCCAGCGACACGATGGTTTGCGCCTTATCCAGATGCAGAATGGGCCGCAACGGCGCGCCGAACGCCAGCCGTGCGCCTTCGCGTTCATTGTCCAAGGAGATCGGCTCATATTCGTACCACTTCGCCTCCGGGAAGGCCTTTTCAAAGGCCTCGCGCATCGCCAACACGCTGGGGCTCGCGCTGGCTTCGGACAAAACCGCAAATCCCTCGCCGCCTTTATCGCGCAGGGCCTTGAATTGCTCGGCGGCGATGGGAAGGAACGCCTCCCAACTCGTCGTACGATGCAGTTCCAAGCCGTTGCGCCGATCGACGACCGATCGCGTGCGCTCCGGATCGTACATCTCCAGCAGGGTGGCCTGCGAGAGGGCGTCGGCGGAGCCGTACTTGCCTTTGATCACCCAGGAGGCGGGGTGGGAGGGATTGCCTTCGATTTTGATGGGCCGGCCATCGAAGCTGTTGACGATCAGGCCGTGGCCCACGCCGTTGAGTTCCCAGGTGGTGGCGTATTGCTCAGGAATGCCGGGCAGATGCTCGCGCGGGTTGCTCGAATAGGGCGCCAACTGCTCCTTGGGCCAGCGCCGGCAGCCGGTGAGGGTCACGCCCGCCAGCGCCATCGCCGCGCCCATCAGTTTCATGAAAGCGCGGCGGGAGCTGGTGGAAATAGTGTCCGCATCGTACCCCGGAAACTCCTTGCCCAGCGCATCCTGAATCTCAGGAGACTGTGCCAGTTGCTCGAGGCTGCGCCAATACTCGACGCCGGAAACGTGGTGGTTTATCGATGACACGTATAGCAGCTTTGCATGTAAGTGACGTCGCGGATGCCATACTCGCGCACCAGCGCCGCCGGGGACTGCCTGGGATTTTTCTCGTCGCGCGTCCAATCCATGTTCGTCACCGCGACATCGCGCGGCCGAAGATGCGGGCCCGGATCACGATGACACTCCAGGCACCAGCCCATGCTCAGGGGCTTGGCCTGCTCGACCACCTGCATGCGGTCGATGCGCCCGTGGCATTCGATGCATCCCACGCCATGATTTACGTGGGCCGAGTGGTTGAAATAAACAAAGTCCGGCAGATCGTGCACCTTGGTCCACCGCATCGGCTTGCCGGTCGCCCAACTGTCGCGGATGGGTTGGAGCGCTTCGCTCTTGGCCTTGATGTTGGTGTGGCAGTTCATGCAGGTCTGCGTGGCGGGGAGCGCCGCGAACGCCGTCTTCTCCACGGTGTTGTGACAGTACCGGCAGTCCAGCCCCAGCTTCCCAACGTGCAGGGCATGACTGTAAGGCACCGGCTGGATGGGCCGATATCCCTGCGACATGGTCTTTGGCGACGCCCCAAACCCGAAGAGCACGGGAAGATAAACGCCGCCCCCGATCGTCCCGATCACCACGACCGGCAGAAGATAGTTGGCCCACCGCGGAAAGACGAACCGCGCCGCGCTCGATGAGGGCGCTGGACTCGATGAGCGCGCCGGGTTTGTGGAAGTAGTATCCGCCATAGCACGATAGGCCCAAGGCCCATCCCGTCCAGGTTTTCCGTCTCCGCCCGCCCCGGAATCGGGGCCGCCCGGGCAAGTCCGGCACAACTCGCGGGACAGCCTCCTTCCCGCAAAGCGGCATATCATTACGCGAATCCTCCGCCTGTCAATCCGAAAAACGTGTGGCAAATGGTCGCAGGATGAACTCGCTGAGAAAAGTCGGATGCTGCACGCGCTCCAGCGTTTATCAGTGTAGTTGAAACCGAGTATGCTTCTCGTGCTCGTTTGATCGTGCGCATTCGATGCATTTGAAGGGATCACTATGCCCGATAAAGCAAAACTACTGACCGTAAAGATCGACGCCAAGCTCGCGGCAGATTACAGGACTGCCTATGAGCGTGCCTTTCCCCGCCGCGAAGCCGGGCGGGAATCGCTGGCTGACTTTATCGCGGGGTTCGTTGAGGATCGTCTTGCCGAAGAGATCGAGTTCGTGCAAGACATCGGACAATTGCCCGCCATCACTTTTTAGGATTCGGACCGACCTCGGCGGGCGTGGGCCTGGTCGCGATGGGTTCGAGCGACTGAAGCAATGGAGCGAGCAAGTCCTCCAACGTCCTGGGATCGCGCTGGGCTGGGGAAAGGTTTGTTCCGAAGTCGCGGTAGAGCCTGTCGAGCCGTGGCTTGAGATGATTCACCATCGCCTCTTCCCGCGCCCCAACTGCCGCCGCCGCCCGCTTGTCGGCGCCTCGATATGCCGCCATCGCAAGGCAAAGCGCGGCGAGGCTCAACAGCAACGATACGATTGATAATATTCGAGTCATGGATGTCCTCTTGGATACGGGATGATGACAAGAGTACAGCCACAAGGACTGGACACAACAATTCGACGCGTATTTCGCACAGCCGAAAGTTTTGACTTCCAAAACGTCGGGGCGCTCTCAAATTTGTGCCGCTCACTATCTTTCTTCTCCTTGGAGTGTCAGGCATTCCAGTAAGCCCACGCACATGCGTTGACGCAGTCCAATGCATGCGGCGATGTTGTTTCACGCTTGGCGGCTGCGCGCCCCACTCCAACGCCCTTTCCGAGGCTTTTTCATGCATAAGCGAATCGCGGTCTTGATGGCGGCGGCATCCGTTGCGTCGGCGGGTCTGTTGCGAACTTATGTGAACGCGCAAACGCGCGCACCGGCGCCGCCGCAAATTGCGCCGCCCGTCACCGCACAGGCAGGAGCCGCGCGCACGGCGGCGGATGGCGTCGAGGTGCCGATCAGGGAAGTCGTCTTGTTCAGCAGCGGCGTGGGGTATTTCGAGCATTTCGGCTCCGTGAAAGGCAATGGCTCGGCCGAGCTGCGCTTCAAGACCGATCAGATCAACGATGTGCTCAAGAGCCTGTTGCTACAGGACATGGATGGGGGGAAGGTGGGGACGGTGAGTTATGCCGGGCAGGCGCCGCTGGCGCGGACGCTCAAGAGCTTTGGCGTGGACATCACCGCGAACCCGACGATGGCGGACCTTCTCAACCAACTGCGCGGAGCCCGGCTCACGGTCTCCATGGCATCGGGCCGCTATACCGGCACAATCGTCGGGGTGGAGAAAAAGGTCAAAGCCATCAACAGTAACGGCGACGCCATCGAAACGCCGGTCCTGAATCTCAAGGAGGGGAACCATCTGAGGTCGATCCCCCTCGAAGAAACACAATCGCTGGAGTTGGATGATCCCAAATTGCAAACGGAGTTGGACGAGGCGCTGGGCGTGGTGGCACGATCGCGCGATCAGGACAAGAAGCCCGTCACCATCCATTTCCGCGGGCAGGGCGAACGGCGGGTGCGGATCGGCTATGTCATCGAAACCCCGGTCTGGAAAACCAGCTATCGGCTCGTGCTGGCCGACACCGACAACCAGGGACGGGCTGGGGCACAAGGTGATGCGAAAAGCCCCATCGGCGCGGATCAAAGCTACGCGATACAGCCCAAACCCGTCGCCGGCGCGAAGGCCAATGGGGCGGCGAAGCCAAATGCCGGCGGCAGCGCAAAGCTACAGGGTTGGGCGATCGTGGAAAACCAAACGGACAACGATTGGAAGGACGTGGAGCTTTCATTGGTGAGCGGCAGGCCGTTGTCATTCATTTTGGATTTGTATCACTCCCGGTACATCGCCCGGCCCATCATTCAGCCGCAATCCTACGCCAGCCTTGTGCCACAAACGTATGCAGGCGGTGTCACCAGGGAAGAGATGGAGAAACTTCAAAAGGCAACCGAGGAGGCCCAGGCACGAAGCCAGGCGCCCCAGGGCGGCGGCGGGATCGGCGCCAACCAGGTGACTCAAGCCAATGATCTTTTTGGCGGCAGCGGCTCGCAAAGCGGGCAGGCCGGGCGCATCGATCCAACCGCTTCCATCATCTCGGCGGCGTCTGCGGGAAACGTCGGGGAATTGTTCCAGTACACCATCGGCAACGTCTCGCTGGCGCGCCAGCAGGCCGCCATGATCCCAATCGTTACCGACGATGTGGATGCCGAGAAGCTGTCGATTTACAACCCCGGCGTTCTGGGCGAGCATCCGCTGCTGGGGGCCCGGCTCAAGAACAACACGAAGAAATTTCTCCTCGAAGGCCCCATCACCGTTCTCGACCAGGGCCGTTACGCCGGCGATGCGCGGATCGAGGATTTGCCGCCGGGCCAACAGCGGCTGGTCAGCTATGGCATCGATCAGCAACTGCTGGTGGATTTAACCCAGGGAACCCACACCTCCCGCGTGATGACCGCCATCATCGTGAAAGGCGTGCTCGAAATTACCTCCCGGCAGATTTCCGAGCTGCGGTATCTGTCGGACAACAAATCCAACCACGCCAAGACGCTGATTATCGAGCAGGCGCGCGCCGGCGAAGACTGGAAGCTGGTTTCCCCCAAAGAGCCCGATGAGACAACCCCCGAAGTGTACCGGTTTAGGCGTACGATTGGGCCGCATAAACTCGACAGCTTGTCGGTCACCACGCAAGGCGTCAGCGTTCAGAGCATCAAGCTTCTCTCGCAGACCACCGACAGCCTGCTCACGTTTTTCAAAACCGGCGGCATCCCTCAAAACGTGCGCGATGCCCTGGGCAAGGCGATCCAGATGCGCTCCGATTTGGCAGCGCTGGACGCGCATCTGGCCGGATGGAGGCAGGGGATTTCGGATATCACCGCCGAGCAGTCGCGCATGCGCGAGAACATGAAAACCGTCTCGCCGACCACCGATTATTACACCCGGCTGGTCAAGAAGCTGGATGTGCAGGAAACCGACATCGAGAAGGCGCAGAAACAAATCGCCGACACTCAGAAAGCGCGTGATGTTTTGCAAAAGCAGTTTGAGGATTATCTGGCCACGCTTACGATTGAAGCCGGGAAATAACGCGGCGGGGTGTCATGCGCGGCCTGCGCGGATGGGCGGGAGGAATTGCGCCAAGACCGCCAAGGGCGCAGAGGGCGCCAAGAAGATTAGGAAGGCATTTCAATGCGCAGGTTGAGGCTATTTGTTTGCTTTGGCGTGATCGTGTTGGTCGCGGCAATATCCGCCATGGCCCAGACTCGCGATTCGTCGTCATCTGACAGGACACCGCCGGCCGCACAAGCCGGCCCTTCCACCCGCCCCGCCCTCCGGCGTGGACCGCTCTTCTCGGATGGCGGCAACGCGCGCAAAATCGTCTTCGCCTGCGATGCCTCCGGGTCCATGATTACCAAGATTGCCCAATTAAAAGTGCAGATTGGTAAAGCCATTCACGCGATGCAGTCCAACCAATCGTTCGGCATCATTTTTTTTCAGGACGGCGACTGCGATGCGCTTCCCACGGGACACCGGCTCCTTCGCGCCACCGCAAATAACAAAGCAAAGGCCGACACGTTCCTGGAGGGAGTCACTACATCCGGCACCACGGATCCTCTGCCGGGCATCAAGTTCGCATTCGAGCAACATCCGCAATTGATCTATCTGCTGACCGACGGCGACTCGGATACCGCGTACCTCGAATTGCTCAAGACCATCGCCAGGGAAACCGGCGGGGTCTTTCGACATGTGACGGTTGACGATCTTGAAAACGCAAGCAGTCCAAGCCGTCGGCTAAATGCGCCTCGGGCAGCCTGCAACGATTGAATGCCAAATAAGGTCGACGTATCGCGGGTGTCTCGCCCGTGCCCGGTGTGTTAGGATTAAAAGTATTGCATTTGCTCTACTACCGCGCCAATGGCACGGGCGAGACGCCCGTGATACGTTGACCCATTTCATGCGATAAACGCGCCCGCTCTGCATTTTGGCTGAAGTGTTATGTATATTTTACGCCGCTACTTTGTGCCTTTGGGTCTCTGCCTCTCTGCGCAAGGTCGCCCGCATTATGGCGCAAGGGCCGTGGTATTACCG
>Ga0209483_1001187_pt1 | contig 20314 bp, 18 predicted proteins | sample NGEPerA_FD_184508 | JGI IMG/M metagenome (GOLD analysis project Ga0209483, IMG submission 184508) | Arctic peat soil microbial communities from the Barrow Environmental Observatory site, Barrow, Alaska, USA - NGEE PermafrostL2-A... | ecosystem: Environmental > Terrestrial > Soil > Wetlands >... | reverse complement strand
TGCCAATACTCCTTTGAATCAATCGAACGATAATGCCACCAATATGTTATACTCGCTGGCGGACACAAAAAAATGTGACGAAAGATGAGGCGAGACGCCCGTGATACGGTAACGGGCTTCCTCCTATGAATCCGACTGTAGTACAATCGGCTAAAGTGTTGCAACGTCTCATGCACCAATCCCTCTGCGAGAGGATCGAAATGCCCGCCCAGGTCATCGTCCACAATCTGATGAAGAATTACGGCCCCGTCGAGGCCGTGCGCGGCGTTTCGTTTGAAGTCGCCCAAGGCGAGGTCTTTGGCATGCTCGGGCCCAACGGGGCCGGCAAGACGTCAGCCGTCGAATGCGTGGTTGGCTTGCGCGCGCCCGACAGCGGCTCGGTCGAATTGTGCGGCATCGACGCGTTGGCCCATCCAAGCCTCGTTAAGGAACGCGTCGGCGTCGCGCTGCAGTCCACCGCGCTGCAGGACAAGATCACGCCGCGCGAGGCGTTGAATCTTTTTGGTTCCTTTTATGCCCGCAAGGTGGACACGAAACGGTTGATCGAGCGATTCGCGCTGGAGGAAAAGGCGGATGCGCCATTCGATTCCCTCTCCGGCGGGCAACGGCAACGGCTCGCCCTAGCGCTGGCGTTTGTCAATGAGCCCGACGTGTTGTTCCTTGATGAGCCGACCACCGGACTCGATCCGCAGTCTCGCCGCGATCTGCACAATTCGATCCTCCAGATGCGCAACGAAGGCCGCACCGTGCTGCTCACCACGCATTACATCGAAGAGGCGCACCAACTTTGCGACCGCATCGCCATCATCGATCGCGGCAAGGTGATCGCCCACGGGAAGCCCGATGATCTGATCGCCAAGGCGCAGGCAAGCATCCGCATTTCCGTCCGCACCGTCCGGCCCCTTGAGCCACACGATCTGCAATCACTGCCCGGCGTGGAGAATGCACAAGTCGCCGGCGAGAGCGCGGAATTAAAGACGGCAAATGTCAGCCAAACGGTCATCGAGCTCGTAAAACTTCTGGAAGCCCGCGGCAACGAGCTGGCCGACCTGCACATCCGCCGGCCCTCGCTGGAGGACGTGTTTATCGAACTCACCGGCACAAGTTTGCGAGAGTAGGGGGATGGGGAAGAGACGGTTGAAAATCCGAAATCCGAAGCACGAAATCCGAAACAAATTCAAATGAGGAAAGAACAAACGTCTGAAACGCGATTGGCCGCCGGCTGGCGTGCCGGAACGCGCGTCCAGGTTCTGCGAGACGCCGCAGACGTTTTTCTGCGACGATGCGATATGGCGCGACAGCCCATATTGTTTTGGATTTCGGTTTTTCTTCGTTTGAATTTGTTTCGGATTTCGTGCTTCGGATTTCGGATTTTGAGCGCCCCAAGGACGGTCTCGCGCTTGTGCACCACCCGGCCTGCTCCCTTACCTCATCCACACTGTTTTGATATTCACGAATTCGTGTATTCCAAAGGCAGATAACTCGCGGCCATAGCCGCTGCGTTTGATGCCGCCGAAGGGGAGGCGGGGGTCGGATTTAACCGGACCATTCACAAAAACGCACCCGGCTTCAAGGCGCGCCGCGAGGAGCTGCGCGGCCGCGGCGTCGCGCGTCCAAATGCTGGCGCCCAGGCCGTATTTGGAAAGGTTCGCCAGACGAATGGCGTCGTCCACGCCCCTGGCGTCGATGAGGGCGGCAACGGGGCCGAACGTTTCCTCGTCGAACACCGGCATGCCGGGGCCGACGTCGGCCAGAAGCGTCGGGGCGTAGAAATACCCCGTGCGCGGAAGCCGATGGCCGCCGGTGACGAGACGGGCGCCCGCCGCGATGGATTCGCGCACCTGTCGATCGAGATTTTCCAGCAAATCGAGCCGGGCCAGGGGGCCCTGATCGGTGGCGCGATCGGTTGGATCACCGAGCTTCAGCGCGGCCAGGGCCCGCGCGAAATGCCGTTCAAACTCCCGGCCATCCCCCACCACAATGAATCGCTTGGCGGCAATGCAGCTTTGCCCGGAATTGATCGTGCGCGCCGAGGCGGCGGCCCGGGCGGTCGCTTGCACATCCGCATCCGGCAACACGATAAACGGATCCGACCCGCCCAATTCGAGCACGGCTTTCTTCAACTCCGCCCCCGCCTGCGCCGCGACTGCCGCTCCGGCGCGCTCGCTGCCGGTGAGCGTGACGGCGGCCACCGCCGGGTGCTTGATGATCTCGCCCACGGCGGAGGTATCAACGAGCAGAGTCGAGAAGACGCCCGGCGGAAAACCGGCTTCGCGAAAAACATCCTCGATCGCCAGTGCGCAGCCCGGCACGTTGGGCGCATGCTTGAGCAGCCCCACGTTGCCCGCCATCAGCGCCGGGGCGGCAAAGCGAAACACCTGCCAAAACGGGAAGTTCCACGGCATGATCGCCAGCACCCCGCCCAGCGGATCGAAGCGCACGTACGACTGTGCCGCGTCTGATTCGATGTCGATCTGGCTGAGGTATTTCGCGGAATGAAGGGCGAAGTGCTCGCAACATGCCGCGCATTTCTCGACCTCCGCCTCCCCTGCCATCACCGGCTTGCCCATCTCGCGCGCCATTAACAGCGTAAGTTGGCCCACCCGCCCGCGCAGCACTCCCGCCGCCCTCTGCATCAATCGCGCGCGATTGAGCATCGGCACTTGCCGCCAACGCGCGAACGCGGCGGCCGATCGCTCCAGGACCATGCGCACCTGATCGGGCGAATAATTGGGATACTCATCCAACGGCTGTTCGGTGGTGGGATCGATGAGCGGCATGGTGAACCCGTGTCACGTTTTAGATTCCCATTGGCCGATCTCCGGCATCTCCATGAACGCGTAGCAGAGCATGTGGCAGATGGCCATCTGGGCATCCTCGGCGCGGCCATAATGCTCGGAGTCGATGACGATCGCCTCGTCGACGATCCCCGCCAGTTTTCCGCGCTTGCCGCCGACGAGGGCGGCGGTGAATACGCCCTTCTCTTTGGCCCATTGCATGGCTTTCACGAGGTTGGGCGAGCTTCCGCTCACGCTGAGGGTTAGCGCGATGTCGCCGGGCCGGGCGTAGTTTTGCAGTTGGCGGAGATAGACGTCGTCGTAGCTGTAGTCATTCCCCAGGGCGGTCATCCAACTGACGTTTTCATTGAGCGAGTGGATGCGGAATCGTTTACCGATCTTGTCGCTGGCGCCTTTGCCAAGGTCGGTTGCGAAATGCGAGCAGTTGGCGGCGCTGCCGCCGTTGCCGAAAACGAAGATCTGGCGGTCCTGGGCCAGCGCTTCGCGGAGGCGCTCGATGAGCCGGGCGACGGGGGCGGCGGGGATCGATGCGATCGCCGCCAGTTGATTGGCGCGATATTGCTCGATCCAATTGGTTAGCTTCGCGCCGGCGGGAGCGATTTTATTTGTTGGGGCGGCGGACATGCGAAACCTTTCATATGAGACCCATAGGCTATCACCGAGTTCGTGCAAGCCGGACGTTTTCCAGGCCGCGTTCGCTGAAGCGAACCCTACAAGCGTCTGTGATTATGCCAATTTATCCTGTGGCTGAAATCGCCTGGTCGGCCAGATGGAGCGCTCCAATGGGGACGGCGTCTTCTCCCAAACCCGCGAGCAAAATATCGGGGGCCGGCAGGAACGCGGGCATGACCATCGGTTGCAGCGCATCGGCGACGGCTAATCGAAGCGGTTCGCCCACCAGCGATAATCCGCCGCCCAGGATAATCGCGTGCGGGTGAAACAGATGCACCACATGCGACAGGCCCAGGGCCAGGTCCTGGGCGGTTTCCTCTAATATCCGCCTGGCCGCTGGATCGCCAAGGCGCAGGGCCTGGGGCAGATGCCGCGCCTCGGCTCCGGGCACTTCGCCGATCAGGCGGGCCAGAGTTCCGGCGGGTTCGTGGGCCGCGAGTTGGCGAATTCGCGCATCGACGGCCCAGCCGGAGCATCGCGATTCGAGGGTTGTGCCGGAGCGGTCGAGGCGCAGGTGGCCCAACTCCGATTCGCCCGGCGGCAGGCCGTGATAGATGCGGCCGCCGGCCACCAGTCCTCCGCCGACGCCGCTGCCGAGGGTTGCGTAAAACACTGGGTCAGAGCCTATTGCGGCGCCGCTGAATGTTTCGCCCAGGGCGGCGACGTTGGCGTCGTTATCCACCGCCACCGGTACGCCGGCCAGTTCCGAGAGCCAGTCCCGCAAGGGGAAGTTTTCCCAGCCGGCGATCTGATGCGAACGGCGGATTTGTCCGGTGCGGGTGTCGATGGGCCCGCCAAATCCCACTCCCACCGCGCGGACTTTTCCGCCTTCGGGTACATCCAGCAGCAAGCCGATGGCTTCCCGGAGTTGCTCGCAAATCCCCGCGCCGCCGAGTTCGGGGCGCACGCGTCCGCGCCATCGCCGGACGATTGCAGCGGGGCTGCCGGCCACGACTTGCACCTTGGTCCCGCCGATTTCGATTCCCAAATACATGGCCCTGGCGATGGTAGCAGATTGATGAGGCGGGGAAAGTCGGGATTCAAGAGCCACTCTGTAATGCTTCGAGCGTCTGCCGCACTTGCGGCGATGCCACGAGCGTGGCGACAAACTGTGCGTTGCGGTCCGGCGCCACCGGGACGTATTTGCCGGTTGCGGTGGCATACACGATGCCGGCGGCGTCGGTGATCGAGCCGGTGGTTTCGATCAGGCGGGAGCGGAACGCATCGACCCTGGCCTCGATCCGCAGGGCCGCGCCGACGGGCGCGCTGTTGCGATAGCGGACATTGAGTTCGCCGCACACGCAGAAGCGCCGACCGGCCCAGGTGGCGGCCCAGACCATCGCCTCATCGAGCACGGTCGCAAGCACCCCGCCGTGGACAATTCCCTCGAAGCCGATGTGCTCGGGGCGCGCCTCAAACTCGGTGGTGACGATGCCGGTGGCGGGATCGACCCCGAGGCTCAGGTGCAAGCCATGCGGATTATCCCGGCCGCACACGATGCAGCCGGCGGTGTGGGGAAGCGGGGTGGGCGGCATGGCAATTTCGCGAAATTACCCAGGGATATCGATATTTTGCGGGACTCGCTAAAAGCCGGTTGTTACGATCAGAGTCCAAAAAGCGATTGCGATTATCAGCGAAAGTCGTGAAATAAGAGTTCTCTGGAGCAGGAATGCAGTGCCCGAAGTGGCGATGGCGACGTAACCAAAAACCAGCGAGCCATATCCGCCAACCACGGAAGATATATCCACCACCACATAGAGTTCGTTGGTTGTTGGAGAAGGGGCAGAATGGGACGCGAGGTGATCAACCCCATAGAGTGCCAAGGCACATAAGCCGCTACAAAGCGCCACGATGGGCAAAACCGATCTTTTTGGGGCTTTGATGACCGGCTCGTAGGGTAATGGTTTCGGCGTCTCCATTGCGTGACAATTACATTCATACCGCTGTGACGGCAATTCCTTCGTCATTTTTTCGCAGCTTACAGAAAGTTTACTCATTCGCGGAGCACAAGATATTATCGATAATTTGCTCGCGCCGTTTGGAACAGCCTGTTGTCACAAAAGATCGGACGCGACGGTGGCAAAGGCGGTGTTGCGCCCGGCCTGCGCGCAACACGCCGGAAGGACACAGACGCAACTTATTTTGCGGCGATGACGGGTGGAAACGGCGCGACGACCACGTCCAGTTCCGGCTGTTTACTCATCTTCCAGAAGACGTGCAGGGAGGCGAAGCCGACATAGTAGTAGCCGCCGGCGAAGATCACCAAAAACGGAATCGTGCCGTAGCCGAAGTGATACCAGATGGCGATGCAGATGCAGACCGTCATGTAGGTGCCAAAGGCGATTTCCAAGCCCGGCAGCCAGAGGCGTTTTAGCGTCAGTACGCGGTCGGTGCGCCACTTGGCGCGCTTTTGCCCGGTGACGCCGTACTTGGGCGTGCGGACAAAGACGCTGGGCTTGCGGCGCATCGCGCCCCAGAACGCCTCGAAGACGGCCTTGGTGTTGTTCAATCCGATGCCGATGCCCAGGCTCATGAGGAATGGCAGGTAGAGAATGGTTTTCCAACCCGCCTCCTTGCCGAACAGCTCGCGCTGGCCAAAGATGAAAAACGTGCTGGCCGAGCAGGTGGCCAGAACAAACAAGCCGACGTTGAAGAGGAAATGGCCCCACGTCGGCTCCTTGAGCGGCGCGACCACGTTATACGCGTAGCCAAAGAATACCGGGTAAATCAGCAGCGTCAGCAAAACCATGAGCGGGTAGACGACCGTGTTGGTCAGGTGGAAGAAGGCTTCGGTCTTGATGCGATACGACAGGTCGCGCGATTTGAGAATGCGCGGCAGCAGCTTGATAGCCGTCTGCACGCTACCCTTCGTCCAGCGGTGGGCCTGCTGCTTGAATCCCACCATTTCCGGCGGAAGCTCCGCCGGGGCGCAAAGCTGCGGCAGATAGACGAACTGCCAGCCCTTCATCTGCGCGCGGTAGCTGAGGTCGAGGTCTTCGGTGAGGGTATCGTGCTGCCAGCCGCCGGCATCGTCGATGGTCTGCTTGCGCCAAACCCCGGCGGTGCCGTTGAAGTGCATGAACCGGCCGCTGCGATTGCGGGCGGTATGCTCAATGACAAAATGGCCGTCGAGGAAGATCGCCTGGCTGCGCGTGAGAATCGAGGCATCGCGGTTGAGGTGATCCCATCGGACCTGCACCATGCCGACCTTGTCATCGGTGAAATAATTGACGACGTTGCGAAGAATGTCTTTTGGAGGGATGAAGTCGGCATCGAAGATCGCGACGAAATCGCCCGTCGCCTTCTCCATTCCCTCGGCCAGCGCCCCGGCCTTGTAGCCGACGCGATTGGTGCGATGGATATAGCTGATCTTATAACCCTTGGCGGCCCACTCCTCGCAGGCCCGGCGGGCGATGTCCGCCGATTCGTCGGTGCTGTCATCGAGCACCTGAATTTCCAGCATGTCCTGCGGGTAGTCGATCTGGCAGGTATGGCGGATCACTCGCTCGGCAACCTGCTCCTCATTAAACATCGGCAACTGCACCGTGATGCGCGGCAGCGAGATGAACTTGCCCTTGGGCTGATAAACGTGATCGCGGTGTTTGAGATACAGGTAAACCAGCACGTAGCGATGCAGGCCGTAGAGTGCCACCAGCGCAAGGACCGTCACATAGACGCCGATGAGCGTGAGCCTGACAAGTTCGACCCATTGCATAAGTAAACGGTCACTTTCATATCAGCCCTTGGATGGCCGAGTTCGCGGGGCAGCGCGTTGCGTTTCGCCGGGAGTTCCCTTGGGAAGCGAGGCCGCGATTGTACGGAACACTGCCGCTCGCTGTCAACAAACAGCGGCCGGGAAGTGTCGGGGAGGGCAGTATGGCATAATTCGGGGAAATTGGCACGAGGAAAAACGAGGAGTTTTGTGGCTAATGCATTGTCACACATGGATTTTTGGGGTATCCGGCGGCAGTGACAAGCGCCATGACCGGCAGGACTCGGTCGATCGGACACGCAAGCAGGTCGCCAGCCCGGCGACACGCCGCGATCGGCGACGGAGGATGCACATGATGGAGCGGTCATTCGCCGACGGCTCCGACAGCCACAGACTCAAGCGAAACGCCTAGCGCAGGTTTAGCGGCAGCGAATCCAGACCTCTTGCTCGCGGCCGGGCACAACGTGCTGATCCTGCATCGGCCGTGAATTTAGTTGCACCCGCATCCGGCACCGCCAACGCTTCGTCCGCCGGAAGCGGCCTCACGTGAGAAATAGACATGCTCCATCAAACCTTGGGCCTGAGGATCGCGATCTGGATTCATGATCGAATCGGCGAGAGCCCCTCGCTGCCAAGGTTTGACAGTTGAGCAACCGGCGGAACTTGCGACCAGAAAAATCGCGAAGGCTCCGAGACGAGCGAGTATCTTCATATGGCATATCGGTAAGGGAACACGTCCTGACAATTATCGGTCTGTCGACGCCAATGCTTCAGGGTGCCGACTCTTTAAGAAGGAGCTTGATTTGCTCCCGGTACTGCTTGACGGTCTGGTCTCCCGAGAAACCCGCATGCACAAAGCGGATCCTGCCGGCACGGTCGATAACAAACGACGTGGGCATTGCCGAAACGTCGGCAGCCGCGACCATCTTCTGATCGGCGTCTCGAATCGTGGCGAATGATACATGCATGCTTTTGAGAAAGCGCTGCATATCCGCGCGCCTTACATCGACGCTGACTGCAATGATGACTACGCCTTGCTTCGCGAATTGATCATAAAGCTCCTGCATTGCCGGGAAGGACCTCTTACACGGTCCGCACCACGAGGCCCAGAAATCGAGGACTATAACTTGTCCTTTGAGCTTGTCAGGTAGCTTACCCTCGATTTTGAAGGAATTTAAATCGGGAAGAGCGTCTCCGGCTTTCCAAGCAGCCGAACAAGTCTGCGCCATCGTGAGCAACATCAACGTGATCCGCAATAAACTGGGTTTAAACCGCAACATAGCTTGAAAACCTCCGCGTTTGATGACGTGCCGACTCCGCAGTGATGCAGGCCTGGGCGTTGCCATGCCGTTGAATCAGTTTAAGCCCGTCATCCGGCCCAAGGATGAATGCGGCGGTCGACAGGACGCCGGCAATCGTGCATGTAGACGCGACAACAGTGACCGCCTGGCATCCGTTGCTGACCGGTTCGCCCGTACGCGGATCGACGATATGGCCGTACCGGCGCCCGCCAATCGTGAACGACCGAAAATAGTCGCCGGATGTCGCAACGGCATGGTTGGTAAGGCGTAGACAGGTCCAACAATCACCTGGGCTATCCGGCTCTTCCAAGCCGATGTACCACGCGTCTTTCAATGGCGGATGCCCAAAAACACGCACATCCTGGCCAATATCCACCAGCAAATCTTTTGTACCTCGCTCGCGTGCCAAATGAACGACCCGGTCAACGGCATATTCTTTGCCGATTCCACCAATATCGATGCCCATGTTTCGGTCTGGCAGTCGAATCGAGCGAGGACGGCGGTTGATCTTGTCCCACCCGCACTTCTCGCGCACTGCCGCGCATGTGTTCGAGCTGGGCAGAACCGACGGCTTTGACTTCCAATCCCACAGCCGCATGAGCGGCAGCGAGGCCGCATCGAAAACGCCCCGCGTGAATGCGTGCATTTCTTCGCAAAGCCCCAGCAACTCGTCGGTTTCGGCATCGACTTCCAACCAGTCACCGCCCGCGTTGGCGTTGATCTGCCCGACAATGCTCTGCGGAATGAATCGCGAATAGCGGGCCTCGAAGCACGCAACCCACTCGACGACCGCCCGCTGCAGTTCCATCGCCAAAGCCAATTGTTCGTGAACGAAGCAAATTCGGACAGGAGTGCTCATGGCACGAAACGTGAGAACGTGATATTGGCCCCGCGATTCTGACTTAACGGTGCCGCGAACTCGCTCCGTAACGAATTCGATCAGTTCTTTGGGTGCCTCAATCATTCCCGGGACTCCGGACCGCCGGCCTGCTCAAAAGTTGTATGTGAGCCCGAGCGTGAAAATGTTTGCAGACGGATAGACCGCTTGCAGAGTGTGATGATCCACGCCGTGCATCCAGTACCTGTGATATCCTACCCGAAGGTCCCATCTCTCCGCAAACTTGACTGTCCCCTCAATCCCTAGCGTGTACGTCTCGAAGGCGGACAGGCGATAATCTGAGGAGTAATACCGCGGGGTTTGAGACGGATCGAAGGTCGGGTCGCCCGGAAACTGGACCCCATAAAAGTTGGCGGCGCTCTGGCGGTAGTAGCGAACCGATGGCGACACGACGACCGCCCTACCGATCTTTTGAAACCATTGCAGTCCGACGGTATTGGCGACAATCCCGTATGAATCGTGATAAAAGCGGTAGGTGCCCTCGATGCTGCCATTCCATTGCCCGACGTCTTGGGTCGCCGACAAAAACAGCGATTGCGAATCGCGCGTCCCAGGGCGATTCTCGCCATGGAGCAGCACCTGATTTTGAGCATTCAGCGGGCTGGCGTCGAACACCACGCTCCGGTAGGGATCATTTAAGTATCCTTCTTCATGGCTGAACGTTCCGTTCGCGGCAAAAACCGTCTGCGGTCCCACGATCTGCGTGACACCGAGAAGGAAGTCATCCGTGTTCTTGTGCCTGGGTTCTGTTATATATGCATACTTTACCGGCAGCACGCGATCATAGGCGTGCGACCAACCCGCACCGAGGACCGTATTCTTGTCGTTTAGTTCGAGCGAGTAATTCAGGGATCCGTCCCACGAGATATAGTCGTTCTCCTGACTGTAGCTGAAGGCGGGTGTGAACCGGCTGGGTCCGAACGTGAGGCCGACATCCAAATCGCCGCCGCGACGGATATCGTGGCTTGACGCCAGCGGGATCGTGTTCCGGGAGACCGCCGCTGATCCGGGCGAGGCGCCGGAGACAGCATCCAGAGTCCGACTAAATCCTGTAATGGCAGAACTCGGAATTGGCGTGTTCGTGCCAGGGCGCCGCATTGTGAGTTGGTCGATCGCCGGCGCGCCTGTTGGCGTCGCCCCCGAGACCCCGTCAAAAACCCCGCTTGCAGTCACGTCCAGCCACGGGAAAAACGTTTCGTGATATCGCAGCGCCTCGGTGTCGACCGACATGCGACCATGATCTTCAACATATGTCTCGTGAAGGAAGTTTAACTGATCCTCGCTCCTCGCCTGGGCACTGGCGAGCAGGGGGACGCTCATACCAACCATCCATCGATTTAATCCCACTCTCATAGTGCGTTACTCCGAGCCGCCATGTCTCCGTGAACTCGACACACGTAACATACTGGACCCCCTTGCACGCGACAGGATGCGCTCGCCGACGTGTTGTGGCCTCACCCCTTGGTGACATTCATTGTTCCCGGAGCGCTAAACCCAGCCGAGGAGGCAGTAAAGTTTAAGGAAAGAGCGTTCGTGCCTGCTCCGGTACCGGTTCCACTGCCGGTTACCGGCCCGGTCGCGTGATTCGTGTTTGGAGCGGTCGAAAAATTGTAGGAAAACGTGCCATCCGCAGCGACGGTCCCGGTGAAGTCGAAGACCACACCGACATCGGTTGTCCAAGACCCCGAGATTTGTCCGGACGCATCCTCACTTGCAACAGTCAGCGTCACATAGTGATAGGAACCGGCGCTCGGCACAACGTTAGTGCCGTTGTACGTTCCAACCATGTTCGGCAGCGAGCTCGGGGGCGATGAAGGGGGCGATCCGGGGATGTCCACCGCAAATGTGCCGAGCAACGCCGCAGCTGCACTAGCGCCGCGGACGTTCCTGACAGATCCGGCGACGATGGATATTGTGTAGGTGCCATTGTCCGCGGCACCGAACGTACCGCCGGACGGCGCAGCGATGGCATAGGTCGCCGTTATCGTGGCGGCGTTATGCAATGGCGAAATAGATGCCAGGGCGGCCGTGTATTGCTGTCCGGCGGGGCCGCTCACGGTGAGATTACCATTCGCGATTGTCGAAGCCTTGATGGGTACGGTACCGTGATAGACCACCTGGAACGAGTAGGAGGAGATTGCGGAGGTCATCGTTGTGGCCGCCAGGCTGGGAGTCGGCGCCAGATTTTTGATTTGCGACCTAAAGATGCCAACTCTCGCGGGAGTGGCCGAGCTCACGTTGTTGATGTCTGATACGGCACGCGCTGCGAGCGTCACCACATATACGCCATTGCCAGAAGCCGTGAAGGTGGTACCCGAAGGCGGGGGTAGCGTGTAGACGGCAACAATGGTCTTGGCGTTTGCTGCCGGAGAAACGGAAACAAGCACGGGTGTTCTACTATACCCCTGTGGCCCACTCACGGTGAGGCCCCCGGTCGTGATTGTGCTCGCGTTGATGTTTACGGAACTGTGGTAGATAACGTTGAATGAATACGACGTGAGCGCGGTGGTGATCGGTTGGGCGCGGAGTCTGGCGGTTGGCGGCTTGGCCGCGCGAACGGAAGCCCTTATTGCCGGCACGACCGCTGGCGCGCTCTCGAACGGCGCCATAATCGGTGTCGACGCTGAGAACATCCTGCGCGATTCAAGTGTTTCCAAAAGATAAGAATGCATGCTCGCTCCTATAGAGCCGCCTCGTGGAAAGTCGCGACGAAGATTTCCACCGCTGCCACCGCGATAGTGCAAAGGTCGGCGCGAAATCAATGTGGACTGACGGCTCCGGTCTGTGTACTCAGTGCCGGCGACGGATCATCGTCTTCCGAAAATAAATAAATTATTTGGAACATGAATAGGGTCGATCTAAACGGCCCCCTTGGGCGGGTTAATGCCAGCAAGGTGCAGGTATGTAAGCCATTTGCCGTCATCGAACCTGTTCCGCAGGCACTTTTCGTTGCCGCCGTCCAGCGGAAACACCGGCCCGGCCGAAACCTCGGCGGTTCCTGAAACGATTCGTTTCGAAAATGGGCTCACGCTCCAACGATAGGCCGCCGATGAAAGGTGCGTGGGGATTTTCGCAGACAAAGAAAAGGAGCGCGTTCATGACTGTTTCGAATATCGGCGTGGCTTACAGACCCGCCCAGACCAACCAAGCATCCAAACGTCTTGCTCCAGCCCAGACGCAAGCGGCAAGGGTGGCGACGGCCGGCGCGAGCGACACCGATGGTGATCATGACGGCGACACGGCCGCCACTGATGCAAAGGGGCTTGATGCGCGCGGCTAGCGTGGTGCCTTGTCACGCATGGATTTCAGGGTATCCGTGTAGCGATTTACCCAAAAACTGCTGTGTGACAAAGCAACAGCGGGTGATTCATCAGATGACCCGCCGCGCAAGCCCATTGCCGCTCGGCGAAACTAGTCTGCTGCCGGTTAGCCATCCCCCTTGCGGGGTGTGTTCAGATGAGTGGTCTCACGGGGAATCTCGGGTGGTCTGCCCCCGCGCCAAGGGGCGCGCCCCGCCAGCGGGGCGGCTAAACTAAGCGGCAAAGGAGTGCTGCGCACCGGGTTAGACTTATTGCTCAAGCATTCGCCGGCGGATTTTCGGCCACGGCAGCTGGCACTTCGTCAGAAGAAGCGGCAGCGGCCGTCTGTGACGCCTGGCTCTTCTTAATTTTCAGGATGCGGCCGGCGAACTGGTGCTTTCGTTCGTTGCGCTTGCGGCGCAAGCCGGCGCTTCGGCGGACGGCGCCGGTGGGCTTTGACTCATCGGTCAGAAGCTGCAGCAGAACCAGGCTGCCTCCGTCGCCGATGCGAAAGTCGCTGAGCTTGATGATGCGGGTATAGCCGCCCTGTCGGTCCACGAATTTAGGGGCGACTTCCTTGAAGAGCTTGGCGACGATTTTTTCGCCGGTGAACTCCTGCTCATCATCCACCAGCCGCCGGTCGTGCATCAGCGCGGTGACCCGGCGGCGATTGTTAACCGAATCGCTGCGGGCGAGCGTAATCAGCTTCTCGGCAAATGCCCGCACCTCCTTGGCGCGCGGCAGGGTCGTGCGGATCTTGCCGTGCTCGAAAAGGCTTTGGACCATATTGCGGCGAAGGGCCGCCCGGTGCTCGGTGTCGCGGCTCAACTGCCGGCCGCGGATCATATGACGCATGGTAACCTCGCAAAGTGAACTGGCTTGAATGTGACACGGGCGTCCCGCCCGTGCGTGGCATTTTGTAATCGGTCATGCCGCTATTTCGGGTTCCGCCCACACGCATGGGCGAGACGCCCATGTCACGGCAAACAGTGTTGGACAATTCCGGCGGTCTCAAACGTCCCAGGCATCGCTTCACTCATTCTCTTCCCCGGCATCGGCGGTTTCAACTTCACCGTCTTCATCCTCGATTTCCTCGTCGTCATCATCATCGAGCATCGTGGCGGCCTGGCGGGTGGCGGCATCCAGATCCATGCCCAGGCTCAGGCCCATGTCCGCCAGCTTGCGCTTCACTTCGCGCAGGCTGGTCTTGCCGAAGCTGCGAACCTTGAGCAGCTCCGAATCGGTCTTCTTCACCAGATCGCGCACGCTTTGGATTTTGGCGGATTCGAGGCAATTGTTCGCCCGCACACTCAGGTCCAGTTCCTGCACGGTCATGTTGAGCTTTTGCTGCAGTTCGGGATCGATGGTGGCGCGGTTGGCGTCGCGCAGGGCGTTGATCGAATCGTCGTTGGCGGTGTCCGAGCCCAACTCGAAATACTGCACGAACGGGTTGAGATGCTTGCGCAGAATCTTGCTGGCCTCGACCAGCGCCATTTCCGGGGAGATGGTGCCGTTGGTCCAGATTTCCAGGATCAGGCGGTCATAGTCGGTCTTTTGTCCGACGCGGGCGTCCTCGGTGGCGTAACGCACGCGGGTGACCGGGGAGTAGATGCTGTCCACCGCGATCTGTCCCAGTTCCTGCTCCTCGGCGTCGCCGATGTTCTCGGAAGCCGTCACGTAGCCGCGCCCCTTGTTGACGGTGAGCGTCATCTCGAAGGGGAGGTCTTCAGTGAGGGTGGCGATCACCTGGTCCTTATTGACGACGGTAATGGCCGGGTCCGCCTCGATCATGCCGACCGTGATCGGGCCGGCCTTGCGGCTCGTCAACTTCATCTCGCGCGAGTCATCGGCATCAAGCTTGACCACCAGGCCCTTGATGTTGAGGAGGATGTCGGTCACATCCTCAACAACGCCCGGCAGGCTGGAAAACTCGTGATCCGCGCCCTTGATGCGCACATGGGTGACGGCGGCGCCTTCCAAAGACGACAGCAGGATTCGCCGAAGGCTGTTGCCGACCGTGGTGCCAAAGCCGCGCTCGAAAGGCTCGGCGGTAAATTTTCCGTAATATGCAGTAGAAACCTGTTCGTCGCGAACCACCCGCGAGGGCAGTTCAAGGCCGCGCCATCGAATTCGCATGTCCGTTCTCCAAATGGCCAGGATCGAATTGCCCAGGGTTGCCGCCCCCACCGTTGGGGGCCATCTGTCCTGGGCCTCGCCGATCTTGGCTGTGAATTGTCAGTTGTCCGTGGTCAGTTGCTATTGGTCAGTTGTCAGTTGTGGGTTGTCAGTTGCTGATCGCCGCCGATTGCGAAAAACGCGACGCTTTCTTTCGGCGCTATGGCCGGCAATTCTCGATCACTACACATGCGTTAAACGCGGCGTTTCTTGGGGGGACGGCAGCCGTTGTGGGGGAGCGGGGTGACGTCTTCGATGCCGGTGACTTTCAGGCCCGCGTGTTGAAGCTGGATGATGGCCTGCTCGCGGCCGGCGCCGGGGCCTTTCACCTTCACTTCAATTTCCGTCATCCCATGTTTGCGTGCCTGGCTGGCGGCCTGCTCGGCGGCGCGGCCGGCGGCAAAGGGCGTGCTCTTGCGGGCGCCCTTGAACCCCACGGTTCCCGCCGACGCCCAGGAGATCGTTTCTCCGTTGGTGTCGGTGATCGTGATCATCGTGTTGTTGAAGGTCGCCTTCACATGCGCCACGCCGCGCGTCACGCCCTTGCGGATTCGCTTCTTCTGGGCGGCTTTCGCGCCGGTCGCGGCTTTGCCTGTTTGTTCTGCCATGGTCCTGGTTTCCTTGCTCTTTTCTCGCCGCGGATCAGCCGGTCACAACAACCGTCCCCGAGGTCAATTACCATTGATGAGTGATGAGTGAACCGTAACAAGAGCGCAGGCCCGATCACGGTTCACTCATCACTCATCATCCGTAGATCGCGCTCATGCGCTACTTGCCAAGCTCTTTCACGCCCTTCTTCCCGGCGACGGTTTTGCGGGGGCCTTTGCGGGTGCGGGCGTTGGAACGGGTGCGCTGGCCGCGGACGGGGAGCGAGCGGCGATGGCGGCTGCCGCGATAGCTGTTGATGTCGCGCAGGCGGGCGATGTTCTGCTGAATCTGCCGGCGCAGGGCTCCTTCGACCAGGGTGCCCCGGTCGATGATCCCGATGATCTTCGCCAGTTCGTCCTCGGTGAGCTCCTTGGCTCGGCGCTGGGGCTCGATGGCGGCTTCCTTGAGGATGGCCCGGCTGTTTTTCCGGCCCACGCCATATAGATACGTCAGGCTCACCCAAATTGGCTTGTCGGCGGGGATGTCCACGCCAGAGATACGAGGCATTGCGGCTCCGATTGCTAAGGGTCACGGGTCGGTCACTTCCAAATCGCGGGCGCCAAACGGCACGCCGCGACTCAAAACGCAACTCATCCCTGCTTTTGCTTATGCTTGGTATTCGTGCAGATCACCCGCACAATTCCCTTTCGGCGGACGATTTTGCAATTTTCGCAAATCCGCCGAACGCTGCTGCGAACTTTCATGGCTCGGTTCCTCTCACTAGGCCGGTTCAAACCGGCGAATTGGAAATTGTAGCAAAGTTAATTGGACAACACAAGCGGCCGGAAAATGTCAAACCCGCGCCCCGCGCCATTCACCGTGATCCGGTTCCCACCGTAGGCGCCGCTCGCCCATCCGTGAGGATATCGATGCCGCTGGAAGTGACGGCGATGGTATGCTCGAAATGCGCCGCGGGCTGGCGGTCGTTGGTAACCACCGTCCATTGGTCGGGCATGAGATCCACCTCGCGCCGCCCCGCGACCACCATCGGCTCGACCGCCAGGGTCATGCCGGCGCGCAGCTCGAAGTCGCCGCGAAGCTGCTCGAAGGTGACGAAGTTGGGCACCTTGGGGTCTTCGTGCATCAGGCGGCCTATGCCGTGGCCGACGAATTCTCGGACCACACTAAAGCCGTTGCTTTCGACGTAATGCTGCATGAGCCGGGCGATGTCCGACCATTTGCGGCCCGGCTTCATCTGCCCGATGGCCATCTCAAGCGTGCGAGTCGTGACGTCCAGCAATTTGCGCGACACCGGACTAACTCGGCCCAGGCCAATGGTGGTCGCCGTGTCGGCGCAATATCCGTCCAGCGACAAGGCGACATCCAATGTGACCACGTCCCCTTCCTTGAGCACGCGCCCTCCCGGGATGCCGTGAACCACTTCCTCGTTGACGCTGATGCAGGTATAGCCGGGGAAGCCTTCGCCGTCCTTGTAGGTTGGATAATTCTTCGAGAGCGCCAGCGCCCCCACCTTGGCCATTTCAAAGCGCGCCAGTTCATCCAGCGCACCAGTGGTGACGCCCGGCGCGGCGGTGGCGCGCATCCGGGTCAGCACATGACTGGCCACCTGCCCCGCCCGGCGCATCATCTCAATCTCGCGGCGGGTTTTGAGCACGATGGGCATGACGGGACTGAGTGGATAGTGGATAGTGCTGAGAGCTGAGATCAGCGATTATTCACGGAGTTCTGAAATAGGCCAAACGCACCAGCCGCGATGAACAGGATTTATTTATGGTCAGGCTCGGCTTCTGGACACTCAGCACTCAGCACCCTTAACGTCTCTCAATATTGTCTTCCCTTGATGCGGCGTCCATCGCCGCCGTCGAGGAAGCCGCCGTAGTTGCGCATGAGGAGGTTGGCCTCGATGCGTTGGACCATATCGAGCGCGACGCTGACGACGATGAGAAGGCCCGTGCCGCCCAGGAACGCGGTAATCTGGAAGGGTATGCCCATCCAGAGGTTGATGGCGGTGGGGATGATGGCGATCACGCACAGGAACGCGGCGCCGACGTAGGTGATGCGCATCATCACGCGTTCCAGGTAATCGCTGGTGCGTTTCCCGGGGCGCAGGCCCGGCACGAAGCTGCCGTAATCGCGCAATTGGCTGGCCATCTCCTTGGGCTGGAACTGCACGGTGGTCCAGAAGTAGGCGAAGAAATAGATCATGGCGGCTTCGGTCAGAATATAAAGGAACGTGCCGCGCGCGAACTGATCGTTGAGGAAGCTGATGAAGCCGTTGCTCGTTCGCTTGGCGAGGATGCCCAGGATGACGCCGGGGAAGAGCATGAGCGACTGCGCGAAGATGATCGGCATGACCCCGCCATGATTGACGCGCAGCGGCAGGAACTGGCGCTGACCGCCATACACCCGTCGGCCGCGCGTGTGCTTGGCCTGCTGGATGGGGATGCGGCGTTGCGCCTGCGTGATCAAAATCGAGCCGGCCACGATAAAGATGAACGAGAAGATCAGGAAGACGATATGGCCGACGTTCAACGGCTTGCTGGTATCGGTGGTGGCGCGGAGGTTGGTCATGGTGACCAGCATGCCGATGGCCTGGGGCATGCGTGCGACGATACCGGCGAGAATGAGCAGCGAAACGCCGTTGCCAAGGCCATATTCGTCGATCTGCTCGCCGACCCACATCAAAAAGATGCTGCCGGCGGTGAGCGCAATGAGGCCCATCACCCAAAATCCAACAGAGTTCGCCAGCCATCCCTGCACAAGCGATTGTCCGGCGATCTTGGTGCTGTGCATGTAGCTGAGCCAGAACGCGCCCTGGACCACGCACAACGGGACGGTGGCGTAGCGGGTCCATTCCTGGATTTTGCGTTGGCCGGTCTGTCCCTCTTTCTGAAGTTTTTCAAGTGCGGGAACGACGGTGCCCAGAAGCTGGAAGATGATGGACGCCGAGATGTAGGGCATGACGCCCAGGCCGAAGATCGTGCTTTGCTGGAGGCTGCCGCCCGAGAAGATCGAGACATATTGGGCAACGCGGGTGGCGGCGCTGGTGTCTTTGCCATGCGCCTGCTGCTCGGCCATTTTCTTGAAGGTATCCTGATTCACGCCGGGAATCGGGATATGAAATCCGATGCGGTAGATGGCGAGCATCATCAAGGTGAAAAGCACCTTGTTGCGCAGTTCGGGGACGCGGAATACGTTGATCAGCGACTTAAACATTCTGCCATGCGCGGGCGGGAAAGCCCGCGTCCCTGTGGGTTACAGCGATCGGCCCGCCACGCATGAAGATGCCGGCGTGCGCCGGCGTCAAGGGGCTTGTCTACTTTGTGCCAGCCGTCGTGAGCCGGGGATCATCGCCAAAGCCGGTGGAGGATTCAAACCCAATTCTTTTGCATAGGTCAGCCTTTTCTCCCTCTCCCGGTACGCCGCACGGATCCACCGGCACTTTTTAAATAATCTTGCCGATCGGTGTGCCATCCAGAACGCTGCGCTCTTGCGGTGTCGCCCGCGTACGGGCGACGCTTGCCGAGTACGGCAAGCCACGGGCGAGCCGCCCGTGGCACGAAATCTCCGCGTCGCGTCACTTCGATGCCTCTCCGGAAGGCGCAGCGGCTTCGGCGGGCGCCGCGGCGGCGGCGGGCGCATCGCCGACGGGCGCAGCCTCGACACTCTTCTTCACCGGCTCGCGCTTCACGAATTTCTTCTTGGGCTTGGGGAATGCGAAGGCTTCGCCCTTGAGGTTCTGGGCGGTGCCGCCGGCGGCGCCGATCTTCTCGTGGGCGGATTTGCTGTACCAGCCGGCCACGATCGTCAACTTCTTGCTGATCGATCCTTCGCCGAGGATTTTCACGGGCCATTTCTTGTCGGGCACCAGGCCGGCATCGAGCAGCGCCTGGGCATCGAGCATCGTGCCATCCTCGAAGCGATTGAGGTCTTCGAGGTTGACGATATAAAAGCGGCGTTCGAAGTCGTGGTTGCTGAAGCCGCGCTTAGGGAGCCGGCGGTAGATCGGGGTTTGGCCGTGCTCGTGGCCGCGCTTGACGTATTTGCCGGTGCGGGCCTTGGCGCCCTTGTTGCCCCGGCCCGACGTCTTGCCCCGACCGCTCGATTCGCCGCGCCCTTTGCGCTGGCCCTTCTTATATCGAGGAGACAGAGGCGTAATTTCGTGAAGCATGCTCATGGGAATCTCTCAAAACGGAGTGCTGAGTGACTGAGTGCTGAGTGCTGAGAAGGGAGGAATCTTCGAAGCTCTCAGCACTCAACTCTCAGCACTTCCTATGCTCCAACCAATTCTCCGGCGCCCTTTTCCAATTCCACGCCACGTGCGGCTTCGACCATGTCGCGGTTCTGGAGTTGGCGGAGGGCGGCGATGGTGGCTTTCACCAGGTTCTTGGGGCTCGTTGAGCCGTAGGCTTTAGTAAGGATGTCGGTGATGCCGGCGAGTTCCATGCAGGGGCGGACGCTCTTGCCGGCGGTGACGCCGGTGCCGGGCCGGGCCGGGACGAGCACCACGCTGCTGGCGCCGCTGGTTCCCTTGACGGTATGCGGGATGGTCGTGCCCTTGAGGTTGACCTTGAACATCTGCTTGCGGGCGTCCTTGGTGGCCTTTTCGACCGCCGGGGGCACTTCGTTGGCTTTGCCGTATCCGATGCCGATATTGCCGCGACGATCGCCGGCGACGACGAGGGCACCAAAGGAAAAAGTGCGCCCGCCCTTGACGACCTTGGAGCAGCGGTAGATGCGAACGACGGCGGATTCGATGCCGCTTTCGTCATCGCGGCGATTTTCGTTGCGGTCTCGGCGCGGCGCTCCGCCGCGTTGTCCGCCGCGGCCGCCGCCGCCCTGTCCGCCGG
>Ga0209483_1001186_pt1 | contig 20325 bp, 16 predicted proteins | sample NGEPerA_FD_184508 | JGI IMG/M metagenome (GOLD analysis project Ga0209483, IMG submission 184508) | Arctic peat soil microbial communities from the Barrow Environmental Observatory site, Barrow, Alaska, USA - NGEE PermafrostL2-A... | ecosystem: Environmental > Terrestrial > Soil > Wetlands >... | reverse complement strand
GGCTCAGCCAGTTTTTGGGAGCACCGTTCAGCAGCCTCTAAGGGGCGCGCCGGTGATTCCGCTTCACTCAACTCGCACAGTCCGCCCAAACGGAGGCGTAGGACCAGGAGGGCCGGCGTTACGGCCGGCCTTCGCGCCAATGCCTGAAATCCCAAGACGCGTGACCCCGTTCAATCCAGGGTCGTCTTCGAATGACGGTCGGGACCAGGAACTCAGCGATATGGAGATCCCGACCTTTATTCGGAGGCAGATGGATTGAAGGAAATAGCTGCACGTGGTGTCACGTATGGATTGATTGGCTTGGTGGCCCTGGGTGCGATTGAGTTCACGCCACCAGTGTCTCCTGCCATGTTCGCTCCACAACCAGTAGTTGTGACGGGCGCCAGTCACGCAATCCCGGCAAGCGCTGTTGCTACAGCGGACCCTGCGGTTGCATCAATACCCGGCACAAGCGTTCCGGCGGTTCAGTTCACCCCCACCGTAGTTGTAGCGTCGTTGCTACCCGGGGTCGATACGGTGACTCTGAACGGAACTATACATACGACCTTGTCGGCATCGCTTCAGGCGATGGGACAGGGAGACCTTCCAGCGAGCCAACGGCGTTCACTCGCATGGAACCTGGCGGACATCTTCGAGCACCGTATCGACATGTCCCGCGATCTGGACGAAGGTGACAAGTTCCACGTCCTCGTCGAGCGCTTGCAGAAGCCGAACGGCAAGGTAGTCGTCAACAAGATTCTTGGTGCCAAGTTCTCGCTTGGTGATGAAGTGGTCGAAGCAATTCACTTCAAGAGCAAGGCATCCAATAGCGAATGGTTCGATGGACGCGGAAAGTCATTGACTGCGTCGTTCCTGCGCACACCAGTCAGTTTCCGTCGAATTTCCTCAGTGTTCGGTCGGCGGATGCATCCAATTTTTGGTACGTGGCGCAACCATACTGGAACTGATTACGCCGCTCCAATGGGGACTCCAGTACACGCAATCGGCGACGGAGTAATCGTCACTGCTGGTACCGTTGGCGGCTACGGCAACATGATTGACATTCGGCATTCCAACGGAATGGTGAGCCGCTACGGCCACATGAGCCGATTCGCACGTGGCATTCATGCGGGCACACATGTCACGATGGGCGAGACAATCGGATACGTTGGAATGACCGGTTGGGCAACTGGACCGCATCTTCATTTTGAAATCCGCGAGCACGGTGTCGCTCACGATCCAAAGGTCGCATTGCGTAATCAGAGCGGTGAGCCAGTTGCCGCGTCCGAGGCTGCGCTCTTCAACGAGATCAAGAACCATACACTCGAAGTGATGGCAGCGTCCAATTCCGCGCCAACGGCCGGCAAACAGGTTGCGATGCGCTAGCGCGCGAATGCGCGCTCGGTTTTGCAACACAGTAATCTGGATTTCTGTCGAGGATTCCCGCGAAAGCGGGAATCTTTTTATTTACCAGCCCGCGAAGAGCAGTACCAGCTCCTTCAGACGATGATTACGACGGAGTCTGCCCCGCAGTTGCTGCAGTCAGTGGCACCGGGTCTCAGAGCACTTCCGCACGCGGTGCACCGCCGCACGCCGTCAGGTTGAGCGGGATAGTGCTTTTTCCGCTTCCGGCGCTTAACCGCTTCCACCGTGATCAGAAGCGCTATTGCCGCGAAGACTATGACTGCGATGGCAATGTACATGGGGGCATTCTGAACATGGACCAATGTCATTGGAAGGATCGTACCAGGCAGAGCCGGCCAATGTTCCGCCGCTACTTGCAGGGTAAATTACAGGCGGTGGCGCGGGTTTGACGATTCTGCGTCGAGCCCTTCCGTACCAATCCGACCCTACCAGCTGGCGCGCCCGGCGCCTCGAGCGTACTCCACAAGATGGCATTCCTCTCCAAAAAACAAGGCGACGTACCTAAACGTTCGTTGTGGCAAAGGATCAAGGACGTAGCGCTCACCGACGTCACGGTCATCGCCCGTGGGGGTGTTGACAAAGGATCCCTGGAACAGGTTGAAGAGATTCTGCTAGAGGCTGATTTTGGTGTGCCAGTGACACTGCGGCTGGTGGATGAGATTTCCCGGCAGGCCGCGCGCGGGCAGCTCAAGACGAGCGACGAATTCAAGGCGGCCTTGAGCAAGGGCGTGGAGAACGCTCTCAGGGCGGGTAACGCGGACGTGACTCCGGTCGTGACTACCACGAAGCCGCTTGTCATGCTCATCGTCGGTGTGAATGGAGCGGGGAAGACGACGTTCATAGGCAAGATTGCAAGTGCTTTGCACGGCGAGGGCAAAACCGTTCTCGTGGGCGCGGCCGACACCTTTCGTGCCGGTGCGATCGACCAGCTCAGGGTGTGGGCGGAGCGGACTGGTGCAGAGTTTGTTGGCGCGCCACCCGGAACGGACCCGGCGTCTGTGGCCTTCAACGCCGTGGACGCGGGCATCGAGCGGGGCGTGGACGTGGTAATCGTTGACACCGCAGGCCGATTGCACACGAGCGGCAGTCTGATGGAAGAATTGAGAAAGATCAATCGCGTAATTGGAAAGCGACTTCCGGGGGCCCCGCACGAAACACTTCTCGTTCTGGACGGGACTATCGGACAGAACGCGGTAAGTCAGGCGCGCACATTCGCCGAAGCAGTGCCGCTTACCGGACTTGTCATTACCAAACTGGACGGTACGGCGCGCGGCGGTGTGGTCGTCGCGGTACACGAAGCGATTGACGTGCCTGTCAAGTTCGTGGGTGTCGGTGAAAAGGCGACTGACCTCGTGCAGTTCGATGCCGCGCGTTTCTCGCGCGAGGTTGTTGGCGACTGATGGCTCGTTCCAGCACGCCCGCGCCGACCGGCGGTCGGGCGCGGCTGGATACGCCGATCAACTTTCTCAAGGGGATCGGGCCCGCGCGCGCGGAAATCCTGCGCAAACTGGGGATCATTACAGCAGGCGACCTCTTGTGGCACGTACCCCGGCGATACGAGGACGCGAGTACTGTACGGCGCATTGCCTCGCTCGAGCCTGGAATGGATGCGACGGTCATTGGTCGCGTCATTTCCAAAGGCGTGATACCAACGCGCAAGGGACTGCGAATATTTCAGGCTGTGGTCCGCGACGAGAGCGGCATCATTGAAGCGTCGTGGCCGGGCCAGCCGTTTCTCGATCGTGTAATTCACAAGGATGACATGTTGCTGCTGAGTGGGCGCGTACGATTTTTCCACGGGCGCCAGCTCAATCCACGCGAATACGTAAATCTCGGTCCCGACGAGAATCCGACCAGCGGCGGTCGAGTGTTGTCCGTTTATCCGGCGACCGAGGGCATCTCGTTCAAGATTCTCCGGTCTCTGATCGACACGCATCTCGACGCTCTTCTTCCCCTCGTTGAAGAGTATCTCACTGATGCTGTTCGCGCGAGCGCTGGCGTTGTCCCGCTGCGTGATGCACTCCGGATGGTGCACAGGCCCTCGTCAATTGCCGAAGCGGAACGCGGGCGTGAGCGGCTCGCCTTCGATGAACTGTTCTTCATCCAGTTGCTTCAGCGTCGAGCGAACCGCATCGCGCGCGAACAGCGCTCCGGTATCCACTTCGAAAACCAGCGCAAACTCACATCGTTGCTTCGCGAGAATTTGCCGTTCACTCTGACGGGCGCGCAGGTGCACGCAATACGAGAGATCGTCGCTGATATGTGCAGCCCGCGGCGAATGCACCGACTTCTTCAGGGAGACGTGGGTAGTGGCAAGACGATCGTTGCGCTGTTTGCGGCGCTCCTTGCACTTGAGAATGGGTATCAGTCTGCGCTCATGGTGCCGACGGAGTTGCTTGCAGAGCAACACCACCGGACTTTTACAACGCTTCTCGGACCGCTGGGAATCGAACCGCTATTGCTGACCGGTAGTCTCGACGCGCGTGTTCGCCGCGGCGTTCTGGCGCGAATGGCACGTGATGAGGCCGTGCTCGTGGTCGGCACGCATGCACTCTTTCAGGAAGGTGCACGGTTTGCCAATCTGGGGTTCGTCGCGATCGATGAGCAACATCGCTTTGGCGTCGCGCAGCGTGAGGCCATCGCCGCCAAGGGTGACGCGCCGGATACGCTGTTGATGAGCGCGACGCCGATTCCCCGTTCGCTCGCTCTGACAATGTATGGCGACCTTGACGTCAGCACACTGGATGAACGACCGCCGGGCCGCCAGCCGATCACAACGGTGTCGCGGGCAGAATCGGCGCGAGGACGCGTGTTTGCATTTGTTCGTCGAGAGATCGAAGCTGGGCGGCAGGCTTACATCGTCTATCCTGTTATCGACGAGTCCGAAAAGACAGACCTGAAAGCTGCAACGGTGATGTTCGATCAGCTTTCTGCATCTGTGTTCGCGGACCTGCGGGTCGCACTACTTCACGGCCGCATCGCGCCCGAGGAACGGGACCGCGTGATGCGGGCGTTTCGTGATGGCGATATCGATATCCTCATCGCGACTACCGTGATCGAAGTCGGAATTGATGTTCCAAACGCAACTGTAATGTTGATCGAGCATCCGGAACGGTTTGGCCTGTCTCAGCTGCACCAGCTCCGTGGTCGTGTGGGTCGCGGCGCCGATTCCGCGTACTGCATACTGCTCGGCGACGTTGGTGACGAGTCCGCAGAAAGACTGTCGATCTTCACGAACACGGACGATGGCTTCGACATTGCGCGGCAGGATCTGAGACTGCGTGGGATGGGGGATTTGTTCGGTCAGCGCCAGAGTGGTGAGGCGACTTTCAGGATTGTCGATCCGATTCGCGATGAGGCGCTGAACATCACTGCACACGCCGAGGCTGAGCGCGTGCTCGGCGAAGACCCCGATCTTGTTTCACCGGAGCATGCAGGGATCAGAAAAGTGTTGACGGCGCGTTATGCTCGCGCGCTGGAACTGTTTCGCGTCGGATAGCGAACTACGGGCGTGGATTCGCCAGTCTGCGCTTGATCCGGTCGAGCTCGGCGCTGACTTTGGTGAGCTGATCCTTGAGTGCCGTGATTTCAGCTGTGCGCGCCTTGAGCAGAGAATCCGATGCAGCGGCTACGGGTGCGGGCGGGACCGCGGCTGCTGCTGCGGCCTGAATCGCAAGCTCGTTGGCGAGCCGAATGGAGTCAGCGCGGGACCGCAGCGTGAGCGCGGCGAGTTCCTGTTGCAGCGAGGCGATAGACGCAGAGTCAGCTACGAGCTTCTTTGCAATAACGTCGTTGTTGCGCACGATCCGATAGCCGCACCCGGAAGTCAGGAGTGCGACTGTAAGAACGATGCCTAGTCGTGCGCCAGATTTCATGCAGTCACCGCGTGGGCAGGGAACTGGCCGCTGCGCCGAACATCCGCCGCAACTGGCAGGATGATTTGGAAAGTCGCGCCCTTACCAGCTACGCTCTTGGCAGTGATACTCCCTCCGTGTGCTTCAACGATCTCCTTCGCGATAGCCAGGCCGAGGCCGGTGCCCTTTGCAGATGCCTTCGCCTGATTGTCAGCCTGATAGAACTTTTGAAAGATACGCGGAAGTTGCTCCGGAGGTATTCCTGCTCCAGTATCTGTGACTTCGATCACGATATCGTTCCTGTCGAACTCGGCGGATAGCTCGACTGTCCCCCCGCGCGGCGTGAATTTGAACGCGTTGGAGAGCAGGTTGCCCACGACCTCGCTCATTCGATCCTCGTCCCATCTTACTTCGCGAGGGAGGGCATCGGACCGATTGACCTGAAAGTGCACGCTTCGCTGCATTGCGAGTACGCTGAACGACGACTGCAGTGTATCGAGGAAGTGCGGAAGGTTTACCTGTCTGCACTCGAGCGCCCCGCCGCCGGCCTCGAAGCGACTGACGTCAAGCAAGCGGCGAACCAGGCGAGTCAGGTTGCGAGCCTGTCCTGCGATGGTCTCGCAGACTTCCCTCTGCTGCTCCGGCAATTTTCCGTAAATGCCGTCTTCCAGCAATTCGATATAGCCGAGTATGACGTTGATCGGTGTCTTGAGTTCGTGCGAAGCGACGGAGACGAACTCTGCTTTCAGTCGGTCCAGTTGCGCGAGTCTGTTCGCCATCGCTTCGTAGCTCTCCGACAGCCGCCCGAACTCGTCCTGACGGTTGGGGCGCACCCTGAGCTTGCGTGTAAAATCTCCACTCGCGACGGCGTGCATTCCGGTTTCAAGATCAAATACCGGCCTTGTGATCGAACGAATCAGCCAGATACTGATAAGGCCAGCGAGCAGTATCGCAATTATCATCGAAATAATCGCCGCGCGCTCGGCAGTTGCGGTATCGTCGGTCGCCGCGTTCACACTGTCATGTGATCGCGCGCGCAGCACCTGCTCTGCGGCGCCGATGGTCTGTTCGATCACGCCGATGCGCGGACGCACCCACTGCGTGGAGATAGCTTCGGCGTCTTCGTGCTGATCCGCGCTCGATCTCGCGTATTCCTCGTTTGCGAGCACCGTGAGAGAATCGAGCGCCAGACGAACGTCGAGCGATGCGGACTTGAGGGAGAAGCTGTCGAGCGAATCAGCGAGCGTCCGCATGTTCGCGATCTGATTCATCATGCGGTCCCGCGTTTCCGGAGTACCGACGTACACGAGCGCAGTCTCGGCGCTGCGCAGATCGTCGGTCCCCTGGCGGAGATTCCCTACCAGCAGCGACGCCGCGAAGGCGCCGTTGCGCAGGTCCAGTGTCGTTTTGTGTACGCGCTCCAGGGAGCGGATCGATATGAACAACGGGATCGCCAGAACTACGGCGATTCCGACGGTGCCGATCCCAAGCCGCCGCCGGAGTGTCAACGCGGGCATCACCTGCGGTTGCCTCGTCTCACTACGCACGGTATTCTATTCGGCTGCCCACGACTCTTTCGAACGCCCAAATGTCATCCCAGTATCAAACGATTTCCAGCTTGCCTCACCACGTTGGTGAAACAGTACGCGTCCGCGGTTGGGTAGCGCACCTGCGATCCTCAGGGAAAGTTGCCTTCATCGTCATGCGTGACGGAAGTGGCATCTTGCAATGTGTCGTGGTTCAGAAAATAGTGGGCGACACCGGTTGGGAGACTTTCAGCGCGCTCACACTGGAAACCTCGGTCGAAATCGAGGGCGAAGTGCGAGCTGACGCTCGGGCGCCGGGCGGAGTTGAGGTGGGTGTCACAAATATGATAGTGCTCGGCACCAGCCCGGTCGATTACCCGATCCAGCCAAAAGAACACGGAATCGACTTTCTCCTGGATCATCGCCACCTGTGGCTCCGGAGCAGTCGCCAGGTGGCGATTGCGCGCGTCCGCGCTGAAATCGAGCAGGCGCTGAACGACTTTTTCTATGAGCGGAAATTCGTCCGCGTCGATACGCCGATCCTGACGAGCGCGATCGGGGAGCGGAGTGGTCTCTTCTCAACTGAATATTTCGACGAGGGGAACGCGTACCTGGCGCAGACGGGCCAGCTATACGGCGAGGCCGCAGCCGCTGCGCTGGGCAACATCTACACCTTCGGACCGACTTTCCGCGCCGAAAAATCCAAGACCAGACGCCATCTCACTGAGTTCTGGATGCTGGAGCCGGAAATGGCCTTCGTGGATTCCGCCGGCAACATGCAGCTGCAGGAAGAAATGATCGAGTACGTCGTGAAGCGGTGTATCGAGCGATGCTCGGCCGAACTGGCGGTTCTCGAACGCGACATGTCGAAGCTCGAGGCGATCCGTGCACCGTTCCCCCGGATAGACTACACGGACGCAGTAACCACGCTCCAGGGCAAAGGTAGCGCCGTCCAGTGGGGTGACGACCTTGGAGCGGAAGACGAGTCTCTGCTAGTTGCCGACTACGCAACGCCGATCTTCGTCGTCAACTATCCCAAGGAAGCCAAGGCGTTCTACATGAAGGAGAACCCGGCCGATCCGCGAACCGTACTCTGCAGCGATATGCTTGCACCTGAAGGATACGGCGAGATCATCGGCGGTTCGCAGCGTGAGGACGATCTCGACAGGATGACTCAGCGGATCAAGGACGAGGGGCTGTCGGTTGAAGCGTACGACTGGTATCTGGATCTACGTCGCTACGGCACCTTCGTGCACTCCGGATTCGGCCTCGGCCTCGAGCGGACGGTTACCTGGATCTGCGGCATACCGCATATCCGCGAAGCGATCGCGTTTCCTCGTACGATGTATCGGTTGCGCCCATAGAGGAATATCCTGTCATCCTCGCGGAAGCGGCGATGACGGGGATGAGGTCATCCCGCCGAAGGTCGGGATCCAGTCGCACCGGCAGCTGGGCGAAAATGGATTCCCGCTTTCGCGGGAATGACGGCTGTGGCGTACGGGACTAGTGCGGCGAGCCCGCTTTCACGTCGTCCCACAACGCATCCAGCTCTGCTAACGATGCGCTGCCAATGACAATCCCGCGCGCGCGGGCCAATTTTTCGACTTGCTCGAAGCGGCGCTGAAATTTGAGGTTGGCGCGATCGAGCGCGAGCGATGGGTGGACCTGCGCCTTTCGGCAGAGATTCACACACGCGAACAGAAGGTCCCCAAGCTCTTCGGTGATGTGCTCGTGTGCATCGTCGTTCACAGGCGCGGCGCCGGCGGGGCGATCGGGGAGATCGTTCAACAGCTCGCGGGATTCTTCGAGTTCTTCGGAGACCTTGTCGGCGGCGCCATGCCACGTGGGCCAGTCGAATCCCACGCCGGCAGCACGTTCCTGAAGCCGCTGCGCACGGTGCAGCGCAGGTAGAGCCGCGGGGAGTCCATCGGCGAGCGATTGTCGCCGCTTGGACTTCATCTTCTCCCAGGGTTCCCGGGCTCCCTCGCCATACAGGTGCGGATGCCGGCCCTTCATCTTCGTGATCAACCCCTGGGCGACGTCGCTGAACGAGAAGGCCCCACGCTCCTCTGCAAGTACGGAATGAAACAGTACTTGAAAGAGGACATCGCCGAGCTCTTCGCGCATCAACGGGTCATCGGCGAACTGGATCGACTCGTCAAGCTCGTGGGCTTCTTCGATCAAATACGGGCGCAAAGACTCGTGCGTCTGTGCGGCGTCCCAATCGCAGCGGCGCCGCAGGTCGCGCATTAGTTCGAGCGTATCGTCGAGTCCTGGGTCTTGTGACATTATGTTATAAGGCTGTGGAAGAATCCCTAATATATCCGCTGCCGAATCGGGCCTGGATCGATGTGAACGTCAACGCTTTGCGCCGCAACGCATTGGCGCTGACAGAGCGGACCGGGCTACCACTGATCCCGATGATCAAGGCGGATGCGTACGGGGTTGGTGCAGCAGGCGTCGTTCGCTCTCTTGAGCCGCTCGAGCCGATGGCGTACGGCGTTGCCTCGGTAGAGGAGGGCGAGATTCTCCGGCACCTCGGCATCGCGCGTCCGATCATCGTTTTTACGCCGATTCTGGAAGCCGACTATCCCCGTGCGGATTCGGCGGATCTCACCCCGTCGCTCGGGGACGCAGCGTCGATTCGCGCCTGGTCCGCTTACGCCAAGCCATACCAGCTTGCGATCGATACCGGCATGAACAGGGCTGGACTTCCGTGGCGCGACGTCGCCAGCGCGCGCGAAGCGGTGCGACTTTCGCCGCCTGCGGGAGCCTTCACGCACTTCCACTCGGCGGAACTCGAGAACGGATCCGCTGAGCTTCAAGTCGAGCGCTTCTTTCAGGCGATCGACGCGCTCGGCGTTGACATTCCGTTTCTTCACGCAGATAACAGCGCCGCGGCCGCGCGAGGACTGGATGGGCGGGGGAGGTGGGGAGCGGTGCGCCCGGGCCTCTTCCTGTATGGCGTGGGCGCCGCGACTGGCATCCAGCCGGAGCCAGTCGTAAGTCTCCGCGCCAGAGTCTTCCTGTATGGCGTGGGCGCCGCGACTGGCATCCAGCCGGAGCCAGTCGTAAGTCTCCGCGCCAGAGTAGTGGACATCCGTTGGGTGGAAGCTGGGGATACGGTGAGTTACGATGCCGTGTACACTGCGCCGCAGCGTGAGCGGATCGCAACAGCCACTATCGGGTATGGCGACGGCTATCCACGATCGCTTTCCGACAAGGCGACCGCGCTCGTGAATGGTGCAAGAGTCCGGCAGCGCGGGCTCGTAACCATGGACATGACAATGTTCGACGTGACCAGCGTGCCATGCGAGATCGGCGACGTGGTAACGCTGTGGGGGGAAAAAGGTGGCCCGGAGCTCACGGTTCAAGGGGTCGCGCGATCTGCCGGAATGTCTCCCTATGAACTGCTAACTGGGCTCGCGCCGCGGCTGCAAAGACGTTTCAACGAGGTCTGACGAAAGACGGTATGGGTAAGCGCGCCGCGATAATCGTGTTGGACGGAGTAGGCATTGGCGAGGCTCCAGATGCTGCCACCTATGGCGACGTGGGGAGCAATACGCTCGGCCATGTAATCGCCCAGATGACCGGAGACGAGCTTCATAACTTACGTGAAGTTGGACTCGGTAACATAGCTAACTTCAACAAGTTACCGGCGATCGACCATCCATCTGGAGCGTTCGGCCTCATGTCTCCGTCCGCTGCTGGGAAGGATAGCACAACCGGCCATTGGGAGATTGCTGGAGTGCGGATCGACGTGCCGTTCCCGACCTATCCAGAGGGCTTTCCGCTCGAAGTATTGACCGAGTTTTCGGCGCTTACGGGCCGGCCGATAATTGGCAATGTGGCCGGTAGCGGCACGGACATAATCGTCCGGTTTGGTGCTGAACATGTGCGGACCGGTGCCTGGATCGTGTATACCTCGGCCGATTCCGTATTCCAAGTCGCGGCGCATGAAGACGTGATCCCGCTCGCAGAGTTGTACGCTGGATGCGAAATCGCGCGAAGGATGCTCGTCGCGCCAAACAACGTTTCGCGCGTCATTGCTCGGCCGTTCGTGGGTGATGAAGGGGCGTTCATACGGACAGCGGAACGGCGCGATTTTTCCGTCGAGCCGCCCTCTGAAACTCTCCTCGATGCCCTCGCGCAGGCAGGCATCCGTCGCGACGGGGTGGGGAAGGTGGATGATCTCTTCGCCGGCCGAGGCATCGTTTCCCGCCACACCAGCGGGAATGCGGAGGGAATCGGCTTGATTCAAGACTGGCTTCTCAACGGGCCGGATAGAGGGTTCCTCTTCAGCAACCTTGTAGATTTCGACCAACTGTACGGCCACAGAAACGACGTTTCGGGCTTTTTGGGGGCGCTACGCCAATTTGACGCAGCACTGCCAGGGCTTTGTCGTGCTCTCAGAGAGGAAGACCTGCTGTTTATCACCGCCGACCACGGCAACGACCCGACTACTGCTTCGTCCGATCATGCTCGTGAGAATGTGCCGCTTCTCGCGCTCGGTCACGCCGTACGGGCGGGCGTGTCTGTTGGTCGCAGGGCGGCGTTCGCGGATCTCGGCGCGACCGTGGCCGAATGGTTCGATCTGGGCTTTCGTGGTGTAGGAAGTTCGTTTCTGAGCGAGATCCTGGGTTGAGCGATCAGTCGTTGAAGCTTTCCGCCGATGGTGCGCGCGCCAACGCGTACGCGCCATACTCGGATTTTCACGTCGGGGCTGCGCTCAGGACGGATGCTGGAGACGTGTACGTCGGCGCGAACGTTGAGAATGCGTCATTTGGTGTATGTATTTGTGCAGAACGGTCTGCGCTGTCTGCCGCGGTCTCGGCGGGTGCGAGAAACTTTAGCGATCTGGTACTTGTAAGTGACGCGGTTGAACCTGTGCCACCGTGCGGTATTTGCCGGCAGGCGCTCGCGGAGTTTGCGCCGTCGTTGCGGATAAAGAGTTACGGGCAGGGTGGAACGACAGCAGAGTGGTCATTGGCAGAACTCCTGCCGAACCAGTTTCGACTCAACGAATCGAACGGATTTACGGAGTGATATTGAAGAGATGGAGTTTCCGCCGCCTTGGTGCTTCAGTCGCCGTTGCGGCCATGACTGGACTGGTGGTGATTGGTTGTTCGGAGAATCTGGATGGATCGGCGGGATGCCCGCTTACCTGCGCCGGAGAGTCGGTGCAGATACATACCGTAACGCTCGACGCGGTGTCGCTCGACACGACGGTACTCGGCGGCCTCGGACTTGGTACGCAACCGCAGATGCTGCTTGCGAGTCGAGGCGACACTCTCGACACCAGGGTGATCATTCGATTTGACACGCTGCCGTCTACGAGCCAGGCTAGCGGCAGTGCCAGCGCTGTGCCGATTGCGTATCTCGATAGCGCTGTACTGACGTTGCAGGTTGATAGCGCTGCGATCAATGTCGGCGCTCCTGTGACACTTTCTATATACGACGTTGACGATTCGACCGCCGTGGATGACACGACCGCCAGCGTCGTCGCACAGTTATTCACTCCATCGCGGCTGATAACGAGCATACAATTCCCAGCGGGCGAGGTTGTCGATTCGCTGAAGATCCCGCTTCCGAGCGCTTTCATTCTGGCGAAAGCGCAGGCTCATGCCCGGTTGCGTTTGGGAATACAGGCCAGTGCGCCCAATAAATCCGTGGAATTCCGTGTTTTTTCGAGCGAGTCCGGATTCGGCGCCATGCTCTCAACTCGGACGTCTCCCGACACGTCGATCGCGCCAATTATCATGAGTCCCTACTCCACCACACCGACAGACAATGCGTCGATCGCGAGCAGTTTGGCTGACTTCACGATAGTGGTGAAAGGAACGCCTCCTCCTCCGCCAGGCACGCTGACGGTTGGCGGGCTGCCGGGCACGCGCTCATATCTGCGCTTCAACATCCCGCCGTCGATTTCCGACTCGTCGCTTGTAATCGCCGCGACTCTGCTTCTTACGCAGCAGCCGAGCGCGTCGCCGGATCCGACGGACACGATGTACGTCCAGCCAATTCTCGTACTCGCTGGCGCAGGTATCTCGGACCCCGTGCGTGCCGCGCAGATTACCGCGCCGGTTACGGTGGTAGGTCTGGCGCCGCTGAAGACCGAGCCTGGTGGTTCCGGAGTTCGTGAAGTACAGATAGGCCCGGTATTCCGTTACTGGTCGGTCCAGACTGCGGCGCAACTCCCGCGCGCAATTGTGCTCCAGAGTGCTGCGGAAGACTATTCACCACAACAGGCGCTGTTCTATTCCTCGTCCGCAAGTCCGGACTTGAGGCCGAAACTTCGGATCAGCTACACACCTCATTCCCGGATTGGCGTTCCATGAGGAAGGCATTTTCAATTTGTGCAGCTATCGTAACAACATTCACCACTGCTGCTGCGCATGCTCAGGGTTCAGTCAGTCTGCAAGGATTTGGTTATCCGCCTGGCGAGCTCAGCACACGCGCGCTTGGCACGGCAGGCGCGCTGGGCGACATCGATCCGCGATCTCCGATCAATCCTGCCGCGCTTGGCATTCGCCCCGCGGCACAGATCTACGCGCAGTACGATCCGGAGTTCCGCCGAGTCACCGCGGGTGGGATCACCGCCGGCACGACGACTTCACGCATGCCTAACATCGGCGGTGTTCTTCCAATCAACGATCATTTCGTGATCGGTTTTTCTGCCGCGACCCTGCTCGACAGGACGTGGCAGACAAGCAGCGCACGCCTGGGGGATTTCGTCACCGACACGGTGCCATTCAATGAGCGGCTCAAAAGTGATGGAGCGCTTACGGATGTACGGTTCGCCGTGGCCTATTCCCCCAATTCCCGCATACATGTTGGCGTCGGGGTACACACTTTCCCGGGATCGATGCAGCTGACGTCAAATGCACTGTTTCCCGATACCACGGATTATCAGAGCATCACTCAGCTCAGTGAGGTCAGTTTTTCCGGGAAGGCGTTCTCTGCTGGCGTTGCTGTTGACGTACTACCCGGACTCAGTGTGGCGTTCAGCGGCCGAAAGGGTGGTACAGCCAGGATGTTCGTGAACGACTCGCTCTTCACGACTTCGAATATCCCTGACAGTTACAGTGGTTCTGTCGCATTTTCCGGGATACCGGGCACGACGGTCGCGATTCGTGGTCAGCATGATGATTGGAGCCAGATGACCAGGTTGAGTTACGCCGGCGCGACGGGCGTTGATGCAAACGATGTGAGCGCGGGTGTGGAATCCAGCGGCCCTCAGCTTGGCGGTTTCCCTTTGCTGTTGCGAGTCGGAGTTCGTCGTCGTGACCTCCCGTTCCTTGTCGGAACGCAGACTGTGCAGGAGACGTCCTTTGGTGGTGGAATCGGTGTACCGATCGCGTACGATCGGGTGACTTTCGATATCGCGGTGCTGCACACGAGCCGTACCGGTGTAGCGGGCGTCACTGAGCGGGCCTACAACCTCAGCTTCGGGCTGCAGGTGCACCCGTAGCGGTCGCATGGTCGACGAATCGAAGCCCCCGTTGATTCTTGTCGCCGACGACGTTCCGGCGAACGTGGCGCTTCTGTTCGATCAACTCGAGACGCTGGGATTCAGAACGATTGCTGCGGTTGACGGACCTTCCGCAATAGCGGCGACGGTCGAACATCGACCGGATCTGTGCATACTGGACGTTGCGATGCCGGCCGGCGATCTCGGGGTAGACCACCGGTCAACGGGCTTTGAAGTCTGTCGTCGCATCAAACGGGACCCGCGCACGTCAGGCATTCCCGTCATCTTCGTAACAGCGCTCAACGACATCACGGACCGCGTCAAAGGGATCGAGGCAGGCGGTGACGATTTCCTTACCAAGCCGCACAACAGGATGGTACTCGGCGCCCGGGTTCGCAGTCTTCTCAAACTGAAGGCCGCGACCGACGCGCTCGAAGAGAGTTACCGAAAACTTCGCGAGTTGGAGAAGGTGCGCGACGATCTGATGAAGATGATCGTGCACGATCTTAAAACGCCGCTGACGTCGGTTCTTGCGACACTCGAGATGGTCGGTGATGGCGACTTCGGTGCGATATCGCTGGACCAGCGACGCGCGCTCGGCGACGCAGAAGCTAAAGCCGAGGAGCTGCTCGGACTCATCGGCGACCTGCTGGAAGTGGCAAAGGTCGAGGAGACCGGCATGGTGTTGAGTCCGGTGGAAGTCGCTCCGGCCGCCTTTATCGCCGAAGTTCTCCACGAATGGGATGTCCGGTTCACTCAGGAGCACGCGACAATTATGACGAGCATCGCTGAGGACGCGCCGACGTTCGACGCGGACAAACCGCTGCTCAAGCGGGTGTTCTCGAATATTCTACAGAATGCTTTGACGCATTCCGGCACGACGATCGAACTAAGAATTTCGGTTCGCGGCGAGGAAGACGGCGTGCTTTTCGGAATCCAGGATAACGGACCGGGCATTCCGGAAGAATTTCACGATCTGATCTTTCAGAAATTCGGGCGAGTCAAGACAGCCCATGTTCCGCGTGTACGCAGCTCAGGGCTTGGACTCGCCTTCTGCAAGTTGGTGGTAGAAGCTCACGGTGGCCGCATCTGGGTGCGAAGTGCCGCTGGAGAGGGGAGCACATTCTACGTGCAGTTACCAACACACATTCCATCGACTTTACGGTAACCGCATGACGCGTCCGACTGTGTACATTGAAACTTACGGCTGCCAGATGAATGTGAGCGATACCGAGTTGATGCTCGGTAAACTCACTGCGTCAGGCTACGATGCTGTCGACGGCCCGGATGGTGCCGATGTGATTCTCGTGAATACGTGCGCCATTCGCGATCACGCCGAGCAGCGCGTAATAGGCAGACTTGGCGAACTCAAGCGCCACATGTCGCCAACGGCAGTGATGGGAGTCACCGGCTGCATGGCCCAGCGACTGGGTCCCGTATTGCTGCAGCGCACGCCTCATGTCAGCATCGTGATCGGTCCGGACGGGTATCGCGCACTTCCGACACTGATCGACGATGCGCGACGCGGGATCAGAACGACCGCGACCAGTTTTGACATGGAGGAGCACTACGAGGATTTCAAACCGCGCCGTTTTGACAAGGTGAAGGCATGGATCCCCGTTCAGCGCGGCTGCGATTATCGGTGTACATACTGTATCGTGCCGTATACACGTGGACCGGAGCGCAGCCGCGCTCTGGCGGATGTGGTTCGAGAGACGGAATCTGTCGTCGCAGATGGAATGTCAGAGGTCGTTCTGCTTGGCCAGACAGTGAATTCCTATTCGGATGGGACGTATGATTTCGCTGATCTGCTTCGTGCGGTTGGTGGAGTTGCGGGGATTCGTCGGGTTCGCTTTACGAGCCCGCACCCCAACGATTTCAGCGACAGAGTAATCGAAGCGATCGCGGCGACACCGACCGTTTGCGAGCACGTCCACCTTCCCATGCAGTCCGGATCATCGCGGACGCTCAAGCGGATGCTTCGACGTTACACGCGTGAGGGCTACTTCGAGTGTGCGGAACGGTTGCGCGCCGCTGTGCCAAATCTTGCCCTGACAACAGACATCATCGTGGGATTTCCAGGTGAGACAGACGAGGACTTCGCCGAAACGTTGAGCGCCGTACGTGAAGTCGGTTTTGACGACGCATACACGTTCAAATTCTCGATGCGCGACGGCACTCCGGCAACCAGATTACCCGTCGAGCTGCTAGTGTCGGACGAGGTTGCGAGCGATCGGCTCGCGCAACTCATTGCCGTCGTGCGTGAAGGTTCTCGCGCCCGGAACATGGCCCATCTTGGCAGTCGCTGCGAAGTTCTGATCGAGAAGGAAGCGCGCCGCGGTGGCTTGCTCCAGGCCCGTACACGTGACTTCAAGACCGTCATCATGCCGGGAACGCCGGATATGATCGGCAACTACGTGGAGGTGGCGCTTACCGGGACAACGGGTTCCACATTCACTGGGGCCGTTGTGCGATCACGCGAACCACTCCCGATGCAGTAATTGGCTGATGGTCGCGCGCAAAGCAGGTGATGCGCGCGTTGTTTGTAGCGTACTGTGGATGCGCGTATGCCATCCATAATGTGGATACTCGTATCGATTTCCGGCGGTTTCTTCGCAGGATTTACGCTCTCATGGCAAATCTGCCTTGCGGCGTGTGGCGTACTGGCGTGGCTCGCCGCCGCCGAGCTCGTCCCATCAGCTACCATACTGTATTTCGCTGCCGCGTGCGCAGTGGCTGTCTCTGGCCCCAGGCCTGTTCGGGGGTTTCACTCGTCTACTCGGCCCGATCCAGAGTTGCTTGGTGAACGAATGCGGTTGCGCGCCGCAAGCGCGATTGATCGGGCGTTCGAGACCGACGCGCCAACCGCGCGTGCGCTACTGGTCGCGGATCAGAGTGAGATTCCGCGCGACGTAAAGCAGGCCTACGCTGACGCTGGGATCGTTCACATGTTGGCGATTTCAGGACTCCACGTATCGATAGTCGCGGCGTCCCTCGCGCTGGTGTTGAATCTCATTCGGATACCCGGGCGCCTCGCGTCGTTCATGACGGCTGGTATCATCATTGGCTATGTGTTCATGTTGGGCTTTCCTCCGCCGGCGCTGCGGGCAGCCGTGATGGTCTGCACAGCAACCGCTGCGCACGCGAGCCAGCGCCACACATCCCGGTGGAGTATTCTCGCGCTCGGGGGTATCGTTCCACTGGTGAAGCCGGAGACGGTGTTGGCCGTGGGATATCAATTGAGCATGGCTGGCATGGCGGCTGTCATCGCCGCAGGTGCGCTGACCAAACGCGGTCGGCTCCGGAAACTTCGAGGCTGGCGACGGAGTATAGCGCAATCGCTAGTCGTTTCCGGCGTTGCTACGCTCGTTACTGCACCGCTGGTGGCGTGCTCGTTTGGGCGCCTCAGTCTCATTGGCCCCATAACCAATCTTGTCGCAGACCCGGTGATCGCCGTGGTTCAACCGATGCTCTTTCTCGCGCTGGTATTATCTCCATGGCCCGCGGCCGCGCATTTCGTCGCGGCGGCTGCGCACCCGCTCCTGGTAGCGTTTGAAACAGTCGCACGCACCGCGGCCTCCGTCCCGTTCGCAGCCATCCCGGTCTCCGTCTCCCCGGTGGCAGTTGTGCTCTCGATAGTCGCAGCAGTGGCTTTCATCGCCGCGTGCACGAGCCGATTTCCGGGTCGCTCCATGGCGATTGCGGTCACTGCGCTTTCCCTGACGATCTGGACCGCGTGAAATTGTCGGTACGCTCCCTGATGCAGGGGGCAACTGGTGCCCGGGTCTGCCTACCCGCAGACGTCGTCGCAGCATTTCCTGAGCTGAATACGGTGTCCTGGCGGCAAGGTGGCCTTCCGCTCCGGATCGGTGGGTGGTTTCTGGGCCAGAAATCGGTTGCCGCGATCACGCTTGGCACTACCGTGTTCCTCGTTGCCGCCGAGCGTTCCTCGCTGCAACTTCTTCTGCACGAATTGGGGCACGTAAGGCAGTACCGGCGGGACAAAGCATTCCCTATACGTTACCTTTGGGAGTCGATCCGCATGGGCTACGCGCGGAACCGTTTCGAAACAGAGGCCGATCAGTTTGCCGAGGAGGTCTTATGGTCAAGCACACAGCGACATCCGTTGTAACGATCGAACGGTACATCATCGAGCAGGAACACCTGTATCCTGATGCGACCGGTGAGCTGTCCGGGCTTCTTTACGACATCGCGCTGGCCGCGAAAATGATCGCCAATAAGGTACGAATGGCCGGCCTCGCCGACATTATTGGTGCCACCGACCACGAGAATGTTCAGGGCGAAATCCAGCAGAAGCTGGACGTCCTGGCCAACGACATGATCATCAAGGCGCTTGACCATAGCGGTCGCCTTTGCGCCATGGCGTCTGAAGAAGAGCCGGACATTATCCAGATACCGGAAAACTTCCGGTGCGGAAAGTATTGCCTCCTGTTCGATCCGCTGGATGGCTCGTCCAACATCGATGTGAACGTCCCGGTCGGGACGATTTTCTCCGTGCTCAGCAAGATCACGCGCGGCGCGCGCGGCGAAATGGAAGACATGCTGCAACCCGGTCGTCGGCAGGTTGCCGCAGGCTATGTCATCTATGGTTCCAGCACCATGATGGTGTACACGACAGGGCAGGGTGTACATGGCTTTACGCTCGATCCACAGATCGGTGAGTTCCTGCTATCGCATCCGAATATCACAACCCCCGAGCACGGTCGATATCTGTCGGTGAATGATTCGTATGAGCAAGTTTGGAACGATGATGTTCGTGCGCTGATGCGCAGATACCGAGGCCTGGACGGAGTGCGCGATCCCATGAGCGTGAGGTACGTCGGGTCGCTTGTGGCAGACTTCCATCGGAACCTGCTCGGCGGCGGGCTGTTCGCCTATCCGGCAAACGAGAAGAATCCGCGCGGCAAATTGCGCTTGTTGTACGAAGCCAATCCGCTCGCGTTCATCGTTGAACAGGCTGGCGGTCTTGCCAGCAACGGAAGCATGCGCATTCTCGATGTCGAGCCCACAGATCTGCATCAGCGGACGCCGCTGTACATCGGCAGCAAGAACGATGTGATTACGGCCGACCTGATGCTGTCCCAGCCAGTGCTCGCCGAGCAGGCGTAGTAGCAATATTGAGGGTGCGCGAAGCTCCTGAGTCGTCGTCTTTGAGCCCGCCACGGGCTACATCCGAGCGCGAGACGTCTTCGGCAATTCCGATCAAGGTTGTGTATCGGCCCGAAGATGCCGCTGTGAATTATTCAGAAGACCTCGGCGACCCTGGGCAATTCCCATTTACCCGTGGCGTCCAGGCGAGCATGTATCGCGGACGCCTCTGGACGATGCGCCAGTACGCTGGTTTTGGCACCGCCGAAGAAACCAACGCACGCTTTCGCCTTCTTCTGGCGCGGGGGCAGACTGGACTGTCGGTGGCGTTCGATCTACCGACGCAGATGGGAATCGATTCCGACTCTCCACGTGCGCTCGGTGAGGTTGGTCGCGCTGGCGTAGCGATTGACACCGTCGAAGACATGCACGCGTTGCTTGCGGATCTCCCGCTCGAAACCGTTTCTACGTCAATGACGATCAATGCGACTGCATCCACATTGCTCGCGATGTACATCGTCGTGGCAGAAGAAAGGGGCATTGCGCGCTCAGCATTGCACGGCACGATCCAGAACGACCTGCTCAAGGAATACATTGCTCGCGGCACATACATATATCCGCCGGGACCAAGCCTTGATCTGATAGCGGAGATATTTCGCTTTTGCGCTGATGAAATGCCTCGCTGGAATCCGATTTCGATTTCGGGATATCACATGCGGGAAGCCGGTGCAACGGCGGTGCAGGAGCTCGCATTCACGCTTGCCAACGCGATCGAGTACGTAAAGCGTGCAATCGGGGCAGGGCTCGATATAAACACGTTCGCACCACGGCTGTCCTTCTTTTTCGCATCGCATAACGATCTTTTTGAAGAGATTGCGAAATTCCGTGCAGCCCGGCGCATGTATTCTCGAATCATGCGCGAACGATTCGGTTGTGATGAGTCTGGTTGCCGGATGCGGTT
>Ga0209483_1001184_pt1 | contig 20325 bp, 17 predicted proteins | sample NGEPerA_FD_184508 | JGI IMG/M metagenome (GOLD analysis project Ga0209483, IMG submission 184508) | Arctic peat soil microbial communities from the Barrow Environmental Observatory site, Barrow, Alaska, USA - NGEE PermafrostL2-A... | ecosystem: Environmental > Terrestrial > Soil > Wetlands >... | reverse complement strand
GACTTGCATCGCGATGTTGTTGACGACCGTGCGCTGTCCGAATTTTTTCGTGACGCCGCGCACGTCAATGACGAATTCGCTCGCACTCATGCGTTACGGAGAAATTTTCACGTCCACCGGCTGGCCAGGGCGAAGTTCCGCCGCGTCCGCCGGGGAAAATTTTGCCTCGACCATGAAAATCAATTTCGCGCGGTTCTCGCGATTGTATAAAACCGGCGGCGTGAACTCGGCCTGCGTGGAAATGTAATTGACCGTCGCGGAATAACTTTTCACCGCGCTGTCAAAAGTGACGCTGACATTTTCGCCGGTCTTGATTCGCGGCAGCATTTCCTGCGGCACAAAAAAACGCGCCTTCAAATTTTCCGGCGGCAGCAAAACCACGACCGGACTGCCCGCCGCAACCCATTCGCCGCCGCGATAAAGCGTGTCCTGCACAAACGCATTCGCCGGCGCGAACTGCTGCTTCTGGTCAAATGACCATTGGGCCTTGTCCACCGCTGCTTGTTGGGAGGCGACTTCGGCAACGGCGGCATCGCGTTGCGCGCGGGCTTGATCCAGTTCCTCGGCGGAGACGACGGCGGAGGGACTGTCGCGCAATTCCCTGCGCCGCTGAAACGTGGATTCGGCCAGGGCGAGACTGGCATTCGCGGAAGCCAGGTTTTTTTCCGCGACGGCAAGCGCGGCCGCCTCCGATCCCCGCTCCAGTTCAAACAACCGTTGCCCGGCCTTGACGGAATCGCCGCGCGCCACGGCGAGATTGGTCAGCGCGCCGCCGAGCGGCGCGGCGACATAGACGTATTCGCCCTCGATGTAACCCTGAAAACTGCCGGTGGAATTTTCACCGCAGCCGGCCAGCAGCAGGGCGGCAAACGCGGCCAGGATGACGCTCAAAAAATGTTTCATGCGAACGTGCGGCCAGACTATCATGCCGGTGGGAATTTACGAGCGAAACGATTCGTTCGACATTTAACTTACCGAATGGTAGGATGGCCGCGCTGATATGAAAAAAATGACGCTGCTTTCGCTGTTTCTCGGTTTCACTTTTGCCGTGGCGGCCGCCGACACCAACGCGCCCGCGTGGCTCGCCCGGCCGTTGTCACTGGCCGACGCGCTCAACACCGCGCTCCAGCAGAACGCCACGATTCTCAAGGCGCAAAACGATCTCGAGGCGTCGCACGGCCTCGTGGTGCAGACGCGCGCGGTGGCGCTGCCGCAGGTGAAGGCGAGCGGACAATATGCGGACGAGGAACTCACGCTCGTTCAAAATTTTCCCGGCGCGGGCAGTGTGCCGCATCAAAGCTGGAACGCGGGCGTCCAGATCGTCCAGGCCATTTATGAGGGCGGCAAACTCCGCGCCGCCATCCAGGCCGCCGACGCCACCAAGCTGCAGGCGCTCGCGCAGTATCAGACCACCGTGGCCGACACGCTGCTCGCCGTGCGGCTGGCGTATTACGACACGCTGCTCGCGGCCCAGCAAATCACCGTTCACGAAGCTTCGGTCAACCTGCTGCAAAAGGAACTCGAAGACCAGCAGCACCGCCTCGACGCCGGCACCGTTCCCAAATTCAACGTCCTGCGCGCCGAAGTCGCCGTCGCCAACGAACGGCCCAATTTGATCCGCGCCAAAAATGATTATCGCATCGCCAAAAACAATCTCGCCAACCTGCTCGGCTACAATCTGCCGCGCGATGTCTGGGAAAATGTTCCGCTGAATCTGACCGACGCGCTCGAAGCCGCGCCGTATGAAGTGAACCTGCCCGACGCCATCCAGCAGGCCCTCACCCGCCGCACCGAACTCACCGCGCTGCGCAAACAGGTCGAGTTGCAACAGCTCAACATCGTCAACGCCAAGTCCGGCTACAAACCGACCGTGCAGGTTTTTGCCGGTTACAACTGGATGAACAACGAATTTTCCCCCGAACTCGGCAACAACTTGAACGGCTGGAACGCCGGGGCGCAGATGAGCTGGAACATTTTTGACGGCCTGTTCACGCACGGCAAAGTCATTCAGGCCGGGGCGCAATTCGCCCATGCCAAAACCGACCTCGCCGACCAGTCGCGCCAGATTGAACTCGCCGTCCGCACCGCCTATTCCGATTTTCTCGAAGCGAAGGAAGTTTTGGATTCACAGACCAAAGTTCAGGAAGAAGCCGACGAGGCCCTCCGCGAAGCCAAAGCCCGCGCCGACGCCGGCACCGGCACCCAGCTCGACGTGCTCGACGCCGAAACCTCCCTCACCCAGTCGCGCACCACGCAGATTCAGGCGCTGCACGATTACACCGCCGCCCGCGCCAAGCTGGAACGCGCCATCGGCGCCGACCTGCCGCCGGCACAATAATTTCACTTCAGGCGGCCGTCATATAATTGCGCGCGGCAAAAAATGATGCTCAAAGACCAATTTGCCGATTGACGTAAAACGCCCCGCCGTAGATTGTGACGCGCGTGAAAATTCATCGTGCCCTGCTCTCTGTTTCCGACAAAACCGGACTCGTTCCGTTCGCCCAGATCCTCGCCCAGGCCGGCGTGGAACTCATTTCCACCGGCGGCACCGCCAAGGCGTTGCGCGAAACCGGGCTTGCCGTGACGGACATCAGCGAACACACCGGCTTTCCCGAAATGCTGGATGGCCGTGTGAAGACGCTGCATCCGAAAGTCCACGGCGGCCTGCTCTACATTCGCGGCAATGCCACGCACGAGGCGGCGGTGCAGGCGCACGGCATTTCGCCGATTGATTTGGTGGTGGTGAATCTTTATCCGTTTGAAGCGACGGTTGCCAGGCCGGACGTGAAACTGCACGACGCCATTGAAAACATTGACATCGGCGGGCCTTCGATGCTCCGCAGCGCGGCGAAAAACCACGCCAGCGTGACGGTCGTCGTAGACCCGTCCGATTATGCGGAAGTGGCGAAACACATTTCTGAAAGCGGCAACACGACCTTGGAATTGCGCCGCGCACTTGCCACCAAAGTTTTTGCGCGAACGGCAAACTACGATTTGGCCATTGCGAATCATTTACAAAAAGAATTTCAAAAAACAGAAGCGAACAAAGAAAACAAAGAATCTTCGTTGCCTTCGTTATCTTCTGTTGAAAAAATAAAGATGCCTGTCCTACTTTCCATTTCCGCGCCGCTGGCGCAGCCGCTGCGCTACGGCGAAAATCCGCACCAGACGGCGGCACTCTACGGCAGGTTCCACGAGTTTTTCAAGCAGCTTCATGGCAAGGAACTTTCTTACAACAACATTTTGGACCTCACCGCCGCCGCCGCACTCATCGCGGAATTCCGGGAAGATGTGCCGACTCTGGCGATTTTGAAGCACACGAATCCTTGCGGCGTCGGCCAGGGCGCGAATCTGCGCGAAGCGTGGGACAAGGCGTTTGCGACGGACAAACAGGCGCCGTTCGGCGGGATCATCGCGGTCAACCGGCCGCTCGACGGCGCGTGCGCGGCGGCGATTGCGGAAATTTTCAGCGAGGTCATCGTCGCGCCGGAATTTTCGGCGGAGGCGCTGGAAATCTTGCAGAAGAAAAAAAATCTGCGGCTGCTGCAAATCGTGAAAAGCCCGCTGGCCGCGCGGCCGTGGGACATGCGCAGCGTGGGCGCGGATTCGTTTTTGTTGCAGCAACGCGATTTGAAAACGACGAGCATGGCCGATTTGAAAATTGTGACGAAACGGCAGCCGACGGAAGCGGAATTGAAAGCGATGCTGTTCGGCTGGCGCGTGGTGAAACACTTGAAATCAAACGCGATTCTTTATGCCGGCGAAGACCGGACGCTCGGCACGGGCGCGGGCCAGATGAGCCGCGTGGATGCGAGCCGCATCGCGGTTTGGAAGGCGGGCGAGGCGAAACTTTCGCTCGCCCGCAGCGTGGTTTGCAGCGACGCCTTTTTTCCGTTTCCCGACGGGCTCATCGCGGCGGCGGATGCGGGCGCGACGGCGGCGATCCAGCCCGGCGGTTCGGTGAAGGACGCGGAAGTCATCGCGGCGGCGGACGCGCGCGGGATGGCGATGGCGTTCACCGGCGCGCGGCATTTCCGGCACTGAAATGGCTGCGGGTTGAAAGTTAAAAATTAAAGGTTTGTGGGGATGCCGCTTCACTTGCAACCTTCAACCCGGCAACTTGCAAACAGATTATTTCAGCAGCCAGTAAATCAAAATGAACTGGAAGGCGGTGACGGCGGCAATCAGGAGCCAGACGGAGAATTCGCGGAGGCGCAGGCCGCGCTGGCGCGCTGGCGCGAGCCAGAACTGGATTTTCACGGAGCCGAAGGAAATGATGTCGCCGTTGCGCAACCGCGCGGAGGTTTGCGGCTGGTCGTTGATGGCAGCAAAAGCAGTTTCAAATGTCTGGAGGGTGAAGCCTTCGTTCTTCTTGAATTCCAGCATGAAGTGGTGGTCCCAAATCCCCGCCGCGTCGAGGCACAGGTCATTATCCGCCGCACGACCAATGTCAAAAGGAAAACGGCGGACGACTTGGATGTCGCCCGCCATTGAACCGGAAAGAATGCGGAGTTGAACCATCACCAAATGCGGCGGCCAACTTCAATCTGGTCGCCAGGATAGACCGGCGGGTCGGGCGCGTCGCCGTTGAGAATGGCGTCGGCATTGAGCTTGAAGCGCTTGCCGTTGGCGCGAATGAGCACGATTTTTTTGTGATTCGCGAAATCCGTGAAGTCACCCGCCGAGGTGATGGCTTTGGTGACGGTGGTCTGGCCGACGTAAACCTCCCGGCCGGGGGCCCGGACTTCGCCGCGAACGAAATACAATTGGTCGCTGGTAGTTCGAACCGTGATATTGAGATGCGTATAAATGGCGGGAACGTAACGGCTGTGAATGGCATCCTCCAATTCCCCGGCCGTCTTGCCGGCGGCCTGGACGCTCCCAATATCCGGCAACGTAATGGTGCCGTCATCCTTGATGGGTTTTATCTGCGGAGGCAGATCTACCACCACGCCGGCGAAGGTGATGGTGACTGTGTCGCCAACATGAAGCCGGGGCAGCTCGGCGGAATTGGTTTCTGATTCCGGCGGCTGCATCGCAGCGGAATTGTCAGGGGTCGAGCAGCCGGCCAAACCTAGCGACAGCAGGCCGGCAAACAACAACAGATTCAGGCGAACGAACCGAACGTTTTGGGGATTCATCGGCGGTAAAAATTGCATGGGCGGCGGCGCTTAATATTTTTGTTTGATGTTGACTTCGGCGTCCCCGCCGTCGGGGGAACCGGACGGGACGGCGGTCTTGGCCTCGGCTTCCTGTTCGCTGGCGCTGCGGGAATAATAGTAATCGTGATAATAGCCGCTGTAGTAGTAATAGCCTTCGTCCTGCGACATGTTGATGTTATTAAGCACAATGCCGACAAAGTTGCCGCCGACCTTTTCAATCATCTGCTTGGCGCGGATGGTCATCGGCTGCGGATAGCGGCGGTATTGAATGACCTGCATGACGAGATCCACTTCGCTGGCCAGCACGGAGGCGTCGCTGACCCCGAGAATTGGTGGCGAGTCGAACAGAATAAAATCATAGCGCTGCTTGAGTTCGGAGATCATCTCCTTCATCTGGGCCGAGCCAAGGATGCCCATGGAACTGTTGGGCAGTTTGCCGCTCGCCATGAAGTCAAGATTGGGCACGGTTGTGGTCTGCACCAGTTCGGCCAGGGTGTTCTGCTTGAGAAGATAATTGGTCAGGCCAAGGTTGTTCGCCACCTTGAACAATTTGTGGAGCGTGGGGCGGCGCAAGTCCGAGTCCACAATCAAAACCCGGCTGCCGGCCTGGGCGAACACCGTGGCGAGATTGATGGTGGTGGTGGACTTGCCTTCGCCGGCACCGGCGCTGACGACGACGATGGTATTCAGCTTTTCATCCTTGCGGGAGAACAAAAGATTGGTGCGCAGCACGCGGTAGGCTTCTGCGTGCTTGCTTTCGGCCCCTTCATCCAGCAGGTAGCCGATGTTTTGCGGAATGACTCCCAGAACCGGGGCCTGGAAAGTGCGTTCGACATCGTCAATCGTCTTCACACTGGTGTCGAGATACTCGATGAAGAAGGCCAGGCCGATGCCCATGACCAGGCCAAAAATTAGGCCCAAGGCAATGTTGACGGTCTTGTTGGGCTTGACCGGGGCTTTGCCCGGCTCCGCCGTATCGGTGATCTCCACCATGGAATTTTTTGGCAGTGCGAAGTCGAGCTTTTCCGTCTCCAACTTTGCAAACGTCAGCTCGTGCAGCTTCAGTTTTTCTTCCAGATTCCGCTTTTGATCATAATAAGGCTGGTTCTTTTGAGCCTGCTCCTGGTCTTGCTTCTTGGCGGCTTCAACCGAATCGGTCAACTCGTCGAGCGCGGCCTTCTGGGAAAGCACCCGGCTTTCCAGCCCGGCCATGATGCCAACTACGCGGTCATCAATCTCGCGGCTTAGTTCATCCATCAAGGATTGCACCCGGATGATGTTGTAATTGGTTATTGCAAAATCGTTGGTCATGGTCACCCACCTCTGCTGGGAATCGTGCAGCTTGCCCAGCAAATCACTGAGCGCACTGTCCTGAACCATCTGGGGGAGCACGTCGCACAATTTTTCCTTGTTGGTTGCTTGAATGGATTCGAGTTGCTGCAAGGTCACCAACGATTGACTATAAAGCTGTTCGTTCTCGATCTTTTTGGCTTCAATCTGGCGTAATGTTTCGGCATCCAGCGTAGGCGTATATCCGGTCATGGCAGCCTGATCCCCGGTGATGTGGAGGTCCTGTCGAAGCCGCTCCACATTGTCCTGGTTCGTTTTGATTTCCAGCTCCTGCTCCCGATACTCATCTTGGAGCGTCTTCAACCCGTTTTCCGTCAGCTCCTGGCGCGATGCAAACCGGTAGGCCCGGTAGGCTTCGGCAATGGCGTTGGCCAGTTGCGCCGCCTCATTCTTGTCATCGCTGTAGACGGTGATGGAAATCAACTCGGTGTTTTTGACCGGGGCGAGCTGCATGCGCTGCTTGAGAATTTCCATCGTCTCGGTGGTCTTGAGCGTCTCGCCGTTGAAATACTTTTTGCCCCATTCGACATTCAGGTTCAAGGTGGCGATGACGTTGCTCAAAACCAGCTGCGACTGCATGATTTCAAACGTGGTCTGGATGAAATACGGATCATAACCCGTCGTTTGCGACCCGCCTGTGAAGTTGCTAATGTCCGTCACGTCCTTCTGCACCTTGATGCGCGCCGTGCTGGAATACGATTCGGGCAGGATGAACGTGACCGCCGTGGCGATGATGGCCGTGATGAGAAAAACCGTGATGATGATCGCCTTGCGGATGCGGATCACGCGCCAATAGTCCAAAAAATGCAACTTTGCTTCCGGCGGCGGCGGAGATTTTAATTCGTCCATATCTTAAAATAAAAAAACAGCGGAAGCCTGTTTTAGACCCGGCTTCCCGCTTCACGTTCAAACCATGGGGCGATCAGTATGCTTTTTTAATAGTTTGCCCTCACACCAAGATAAACCCGGTTGCGCGAATAGCTGTAACCAGGCAAATCCGTCACGAGATCGTCATAATTGTAGCCCGCATCCACTGAAAAATGCTGGTTGATCCGGTAATTCAGGTTGAAACTTAGGCTGTAGTCCGTCTCATCTGCGCTGCTGGCATAGCCGCCTTCAAAAGTGGAATACTGCACGCGGCCAATCACCGTGCCGGTCAGGTCAGGCGTGAACTTATGAGTCACGTCAGCGTAGACGACCGAGCTTTCGGCATATTGCGTCAAGCGGCCGGAACTGTCCGGCAGCACTTGATCGGTCGCGCCAATGTCATGCGTGAAGCCAAGCTGTGCATAGCTGCCCGGAAGATAGGTGTAGGTCAGGGACAAATCCGCATACGGCGACCACGAAGTGGTCGGAAACAGCGGGTCGTTGTAATTATCCGTATAAGAAGCGCCACCACGCACCGTGCCGCCCAAATTGGGGGTGAATTTATGCTCAATGCCAACATAGCCGTAGTGGGTATCACTGTCACGGTCGGAACTGTGATAGACAAAGGGAAATGGCGAAACGAGGGGAAGGACAGCGATCGGCTCATCTCCGGTATAATTCACCCAGCTAAACTGATAGCCAACAAACGCGGTGGTTTCCGGCTGGAGATGCCATTTCAAATCAAGCGACGCGCTCTCCTCCACCCGGTCCAAAATGCCCGACAGGCTCGCGCCTTGATTTTGTATATCGAACACCGTCGCCCCGCTGTTGTCGTAATCATAAACGCTGTTGTCGTAAGTTAAAGCGGTGCTGAACAGGCGCGTCCAGTCGGTGTTCAAGGCAATGGAACCGTAATTGGAAATGTTGTCACCATTGACGCGGTATTCAACCGGATTTGCCAGCGCTGGATTGCTGTTCAACAATTCCGGCTCCTGCCCGGCGGCAAAAGTATCGGTGACGTTTGCATGCCAGCGTTCGTTGAAGGCATGATCCAGCCACAAATCCACCTGATGCGTCTGGTCAAACGCGTTCAAACCCAGATCCTGCCGGTCCTGATAATAATAAGCCCCGTAAGTGTAACGAATCCCCATGTCCGTCTGCTGCAATGGCACATGGAAGGAAATCTGCGGCGAAACCTCGACGCCAAAACTGCCCCCGCCGTTGCCGGTGACATTGTAATTGTCGTCGTAAAAGCCGCGCAAAGTTCCGGAGACATTCCAGTATTTGGGTGAGGCAGCGTCGCTGGCCATTGCGGATTGCAGCCCGGCGGCCCCAAGAGCCACCAGCCCGGCGGAGACAAAGATATTCTTCATATTGCTTCTGGATGAATTGTTTGACCGTTCACACCCGTTGCCGTTCAAAAAAAGTGTTTGCAGCCGATTGCAGTAATAATTTATCAGGCCGGCAAGGTGCGCGTCAAAGCTTTTTTTCGTAAATTATCACGCCAAAAAAGTATAAATTTTTACAATATATGCGATTACGGCTTCCGTTTGCCATCGTTTTGCCATCGTTTCGTCACAATTCATTTTTCAGACGCGCCCACGGCAGAACATTCACCACCTCCGTTTTCGCCAGCCAGCCCTTGCGCGCGATGCCCGCGCCCAGCCGCAGGAAACCCGCGTGTTCATTGCGGTGCGCGTCGGGATTGATGACGCACTTCACCTCTTTGCTCTTGGCGTAAGGCCAGTGCCGCCAGTCCAAATCAAAGCGGTGCGGGTTGCAGTTCAGCTCAATCCAGGTGCCGGTTTCAGAACACGCGTCAATCACCGCCGGCACGTTCACCGGATACGGCTCGCGCTCCAAGAGCAGCCGCCCCGTCAGGTGGCCGAGGATGTGGACGAATTTATTTTCCGCCGCGCGGATCAGCCGTTTCGTGTTTTCCGCCTCGCTGCCCGAAGGCACATGAAGGCTGGCGACGACCACGTCCAGTTCGGCCAGCACGTCGTCGTCGAAATCCAGCCGGTCTTTGAGAATGTCCACCTCGCTGCCGGTCAATAATCGAAAACCGCCGCCGCGCGCCGCGATTTTCTCGTTCACCTTTTTAATTTCCAAAACCTGTTCCCGCAGCCGTTTCGCATCCAGCCCGTTCGCCTGAAACGACGCTTTCGAGTGATCCGTGATCGCCCAGTATTCGAGTCCCAAGTCCTCCATGTAAGCCGCGATTTCTTCCAGCGAGTTGTGGCCGTCGCTCCAGTTTGAGTGATTGTGCAGCGCGCCTTTCAAATCCGTCCACCCGATCAGCCGGGGCAGATCATTTTTCTCCGCCGCCGAAAATTCGCCGTGGTCCTCGCGCAGTTCCGGCGGCACAAAAGCCAGGTCCAGTTTCTGAAAAATCTCCGCCTCGTCCTGGCACGGCACGAGCAGTTTCGCATCGCGCGTCTCCTCCTTGGATTTGAACAGGCCGTATTCATTCAGCCGCAGCCCGCGCGCGATCGCCCGCTGCCGCATCACGATGTTGTGCTCCTTGCTGCCGGTGAAATACGCCAGCGCGAACGGAAATTCCGCGTCGCTCACCACGCGCAAGTCGCACTGGATGCCGCCGTCCAAAATCACGCTCGCCTTCGTTTCGCCCTGCGCGATGATTTTCAAAATGCCCGGCTGCGAAACAAAAAACTGGATCACGTCCGCCGGCTTTGACGATGACGCCAGCAAATCAATGTCACCGCAAATTTCCTTGAAGCGACGCAGGCTGCCCGCCGTGCTGCAACGAATCACGTCCGCGTGCGCGCGCAAATTGTCCAGCAACGGTTCCGCCGCGCGCAATGCGTCGCTCAACAGATGTTTGCTCGCGTAAGTCCGCCGGCGCGCGATGCCCTCCAAAATGTTCGCCTGCGTTTTCTCGCCGAAGCCGTCCAGTTCCGCCACCGTGCCCGCCTGACAGGCCGCCTCCAGTTTTTGAATGGAATCAATGCCGAGCTTTTTGTTCAACGCCTGGATTTTCTTCGGGCCAAGGCCGGAAATTTCCAGCATCGCGATCAAGCCTGGCGGAATCGAAGCCTTCAACTCGTCGTAGTATTTCAATTTCCCTGTCTCAACCAGCTCGGTGATTTTTTGTTCCAGCGCCTCGCCGATGCCCTTGATTTCGCCCAGCCTTTTTTCCGCGACGATTTTTGCGAGCGGCTCGCCCAGGCCTTCGAGCGTCCGCGCCGCGTTTGCATAGGCGCGGGTCTTGAATGGATTTTCGCCCTTCAATTCCAGCAGCACGCCGATTTCCACGAGAATCTCCGCGACTTGGTCTTTGTCCATGCGCCCAATATGAGGTGTCGCGCGGCCCGTGGCAAGTGAGGCCAATTTGAGGAGCGCGGCATTGATGCCGCTTCGCTGTCCAAAGTAATTAGTGTGTTGAAGCGGGCTGAAGCCCGCGCTCCGTGGACAAATCAGGACACTGCCAGGATTTATGACGGCTTCATCGTCTCGCCGAGCGTGGCGCGGATGACTTTCAACAGGTAATCGTGTTCCAGCGGCTTCTGAAAAAACGCCACGGCGCCCGCTGCCGTGGCACGTTCCTTGGTTTTCGGCTCCTCGCTGCCGGTGATGACGATGATGGGAATTTTCTTGGACGAATCCAGCCGGTGAAACCATTCCATGATGCGGAAACCGTCCCACGGCACGCCGCCCACGTCCGGGGGAAAAGTGATGTCGAGCAGGATCAAGTCCGGGTTTTCCTTGCGCGCCAGCGCCACCGCCTCGGAACCGTCCATGGCGGTGATCACTTGAAAACCCGCGCCCTGCAATTTCAAAGTGATAGTCTTGATGACAATTTCGTTGTCATCCACCACCAGTATCTTTTTTGCCGGCACCGCAGCCGGGTCGGTGTTCATAATAAAATCGCCAATTGGGACGGCATTAACGCGTTTTGATCCACGGTGTCCCCGACACTAGCAAAACCCCTGCCAGCCGCAAAGGAATTTCTGCGCTTTGCCTCGCCCCCGCGCAACCGCTAGACTCGGCGCGTGAGCAACGTGTTTTACGCGCCCGGCGCGGCGCGCGCCGCGAAGGTCAACGACCTTTTCGCCCGCATCGCCCGCCGCTACGACCTCATCAACGACCTCCAGAGCTTCGGACTGCACCGAAACTGGAAACGCCGTGTCGCAAAATTGGCCGCCGTGTCGCCCGGCACCCGCGCCCTGGATCTGTGCTGCGGCACCGGCGACATCGCCTTCGCGCTCGCGCAACGCGGCGCGGACGTGACCGGACTGGATTTCAGCGAGAAAATGCTTGAAGTCGCCGCCGCGCGCCAGCGCAATTTCAAATCTCAAATCTCAAATTTGAAATTTCAGCAGGGCGATGCGCAGCAGCTTCCATTTGCCGAAAACTCATTTGACATCGTGACCGTCGGCTACGGCCTGCGCAATCTGGCAAGCTGGGAGCGCGGACTGGAGGAAATGCGCCGCGTGGCCCGGCCCGGCGCGCGGCTCATCGTGCTGGATTTTGGCAAGCCGGCGAACGCTGCGTGGCGCGCGGTTTATTTCGCCCATTTGAAAATGTCCGTGCCGCTCATCGGGCTGCTGTTTTGCGGCAACGCGTCGGCCTACGCCTACATTTTGGAATCACTGAAGCATTATCCGGCGCAACTGGCCGTGGCGGAAAAAATGCGCCGGCTTCAACTGACCAACGTCCGCGTCATCAACCTGCTCGGCGGCGCGATGGCCATCAATTACGGCGAAAAGCCAAAATAATTTCGCACGCTGGCCGCGCCGTGGGCGAAGAATTTTCCGCCGTCACGCGCCGGCAAAAGCGGCAACATTTTCACGCCAGTTTTCCGTATTTCCGAATCTCCGGCCAGATCCACGCCACGGCAATCACGACTAAAATCGTCCCGATGCCGCCGGTCACGCTGGAAATAATCGCGCCGGTGGCGTGCGCGTTGCCCAAAAATGTCGGCATGGTGAAAAAATACGCGACGATGCCCGACCGGAACCCGCCGAGTTCGTTTGACGTGCCGATGAACAGGCTGTTGACCGCCGAGACGCGCCCGCGCTTTTCGTCCGGCGTCAGGATTTGCACGAGCGTCTGCCGCACGATGACGCTGATGTTGTCCACGAAACCTGCTAGCGCGAGCATCGCGAACGAAAACCAGAACCAGAATGAATTCGGCAGCGCGAGCCAGTTGCCGAAACAATTTTGATTTGCCACGCCGAAAAGAATTGTCGCCACGCCAAAAATCGCGACGCACAAGAGCATCGTCTTCCCGGCCTTTTGCAACGGCGCGCGGTGCGCGATGATCAGCATGCAAACGACCGCGCCGATGGACATCGCGGCGCGCAGCCAGCTCAAGCCGCTTGAGCCGGCGTGAAAAATGTCGTCCGCAAACATCGGCAAAATCGTCACCGCGCCGCCGAGCAGCACGGCGAACAAATCCAGCGTGATGACGCCGAGGATGATTTTGTTCTGATAAACAAACCGGAAGCCCTCGGCCAGGCTTTTGGCGGAAACGGGTTCGGCGGGTTTCGGTTTGTGAATGTGCTTGATCGGCAGGACGAGCGCGAAACACGCGAGCGAAGCCACGGCGTTCAGCGCATAAACGGACCACGCGGTGCTGTGCGCCCCCGCGTCCGCGTGCGGCGTCATGGCGATCACCCAGCCGAACGCGACCGGCCCGACCACGGATGAAAATTGAAACGCGCCGCTGTTGAAGGTGACGGCGCGGGCAAATTGATTTCGCGGGACGAGGCCCGTCACAAACGCTGCGCTCGCCGGCCAGAGAAAAGTCCGCGCCGCGCCGGTCACGGCGAGAAAAAAATAAATCCAGATGACATTCAGTGAAAATGCCGACGCCAATGTCAGTCCCAGGCTGGCAGCGGCGACTATGAGCGTTGTGATCAGGATGATTTTTTTGCGGTTGAACGTGTCGGCGAAATGTCCCGCCGGAACCGTGCAAAGGATCATCGGGATCATCATCGCAAGCCCGACAAATGCGAGCGACAGCGCCGAGTGCGTGCGGCGGTAAAGTTCCCAGTCAATCGCCACAACGAGCATCTGCTGGCCGAGCGACGCGACGAAACGCCCGATGAGGTAGCGCGTATAATCCGGCTGGCGCAAAACGGCGTAGGCGCCTTCAGCGGCGGGTTTTTCCACCGGTTCGTCGGGCAGATTTTCGGGCGATTCCTGGTCGTGCATGCAATGACGCGGCACAATTTAGCGAAAAAAAAGCGCCGGTCGAGTTTTCAGCGCGGTCGAACTCGTAATCTTAATCATGTTCTTAATCGTAATCGTCGCCGGCGCGGATTAAGATTACGATTACGATCAAGATGATTGAACCAAAGGAAAACCGGCGTCGTTACAAGTGGCCGTGGTTTGCAGGGGCGGCGGTGGTGCTGGGCATCGCGCTGGCCATTATCTGGATGAGCTTCGCCGTCAAAAAAGTCGAGCGCGAGCGTGATGTGAACGCGCCGCTGCCCAGCAGCGCGCCGGTGCGCTAGAATTGGCGTTACGGCAAACCAGGCCGGTCCGGCAGCGCGGGCGTGTTTGTCCCCGGCTTGTCGAGCAGCGCCGGCAAAATGGAAATGCCGGTGACGCCGGTGGCCGGTCTGGCATAAGCGATTTGCAGGACGGTCGGCGCAAAATCCACCGCGCTCCAGGGCTGTTTGCTGACGCGTCCGCCGGGGACGTGTCCCGGCCAGCGGACAATCATCGGCACGCGCCGCCGGGCTTCGGAATTTCCGCCGCGCACCTCGCCAGCAAGCTTTAGAAAATTCAGGTTGGTGTCCGCAAATTTTTCCGGGCCGACCGCGCCGGTGAAAAAAATGGCGACGCTGTTCGTCATTTGCAGCTTGTCCAGTTGCTCGATCAGCCGGCCGATGCCGGCGTCGAGACGTGTGATCATCGCGGCGCGGTTTTTGGCGGCCTGCGGCCAGTTTTCGCCGGTGAACGGCGCGTCGGTCGGCACGGGAAAATCGTCCTTGCCGGTCGTGGCGGTGCGCGGCGCGGGCAGATTTATCAGCAGGAAAAAAGGCCGGAAGCGATTGGCGAAATCCGGTTGGTTGACGCGGACAAAATTATCCATCGCGGTCATAAACACGTCGGGCAGATAAGTATGTCCCGTGTTGCCTTGGGCGTCAAAAATCCCCCGCTTGCCGACAAAGGTGTCCATCTGATGGTTCGTCTCGTTGTAAATACTGTGCGGGGCGTAACGCCAAATGTAATCTGAATAATAATTTTGTCCCTCCCGTTCATCAAGAAATCCGGCGAACTCATCGAAGCCCTGCGTCCACGGCTGCGTGCCCAGCACCCATTCGCCGATCAATCCGGTATGGTAGCCGGCCTGCTGGAGACGTTGGGCGAGCGTGATTTCGCCGGGCGCGAATGCGGCATGGTTCCCGGTCATCAGCGCGGCCTGCGCCAGCGGCAGTTCGTCGCTCGCGACGCGGTAGTTCGTGAACCGCGTGCCTTCGGCGGCCAGCTTGTCCAGGTTCGGCGTCTGGAAATTCGTCTGGCCATAGCAGCTCAAGTCGCCCAGGCCGAGGCCGTGGCATTGGATGAAAATGATGCTTGCGCGGCGCGGCATCGCAATGCGGGCAGCGGGCCGGGCGTTGGTGAAAATGGCCGCCAGGCTTTCGGCGCGCGCGGCCGCGGAAAACTCCGTCAGCGCGGCGAGCAGGATGAAAAGATAATTCAGCTTCATGATGAACTTTGATTCTGGGAACCACGCGGGGTTCAAAGCAATTCAATTTTTCAGCGCGGCGCGGATTTTTTGCCGAACTGCGGATCAATTTTCAGCCGCAGCGCGATCGCCAGCCCCGGAATCGTGGAGCAGATGACCCACACGAAAAAATGTTGGTAGCCGACGAGGTCCGCCACCCAGCCGCTCCACATGCCGGGAATCATCATGCCCAGCGCCATGAAGCCGGTGCAGACGGCGTAGTGCGCGGTCTTGTGCGGGCCGTCCGCAAAATAAAGCAGGTAAAGCATGAACGCGGTGAAACCGAAGCCGTAGCCGAACTGCTCGACCGCCACCGCGCCGCAGGTGACGAGAAAATTTTCCGGCTGCGTGAACGCCAAAAAAATGAACACGAGCTTCGGCAGATACATCGAGCCGACCATGATGGGCAGCATTTTTTTCAGGCCGTATTTTGCCGCCGCAAATCCGCCGAGCAATCCGCCGAACGTCAGCGCGAGCACGCCGAACGTGCCATAGGCCAGACCCACCTGGCTCGTGGCCAGGCCCAGTCCGCCGGCATCGCGGCGGTCGAGCAGGAACGGCGAAATGACCTTGGACAACTGCGCCTCGTCGAAGCGATAAAATAAAATGAAGGCCAGCGCCATCAAAATTCCCGGCTTCTGAAAAAATGATCCGAGCGTGGCGAAAAATTCGCCGGTCAGACTTTTGTGCGTTACCACCGGTCCGTCGTTTGGCGGGCGCGGCAGCATGAGGCTGTGCCAGCAACTGAACGCGAGGAAAAGTCCGGCGACGGCGAACAGCGTGATGGACCACGCGAGCGGGATGTTGCCGGAACTGGTCATGAAAACGACCGAAGCATCACTTTTCAGTTTTGGGTCGAGCTGGATGACGGCCATCGCGGGCTGGTTCCAGTTCGTCATGTTGAACACAAAATGTTCGCCGGCCATCAGCCGGAAACCCTTGTCGCTTTTGCCAAAGCCGAGGTATTCGATACCGCTGGGCTTGCGCGCAAAATTGACGGCGATGTCCCGGGCCGCCGGCGGCGGCTGCGACAGCGCAAAATAAATCACGCCGAAATTTCCGGTGGTGGCGGCGGCTTCGGTTGTTTCCGGCTTCGGAAAATGCGCCGTCAGAAAATTCCGCAGCGGCCCGGAAAATTTTTTTGTCCACCAGAAATCATTTTGGTCGTCCGCTGCTAGTTTTGTCATCGGTTTGTTGTCCGTCACGAAGCCGTGCTGCACGTTCCACGACTTCGCCCGTTCGATGACCGCCTTCGCTTCGGACGCGCTGCTTCCGGCCAATGCGATGGCGAGTGAACCTGGCTGCGTGACCACGCGCCGTTCGCCGGGCGGCGCGGAAATTTTCACCGCCGCCGGATCCCAGTTTGAAATGGTCGCGGCATTTGTTTTCGCCGACACGGAAACTGCCACCGGCGGCAGGCCGTTCTTGCCTTCTAAAACGCCGGCCAGCACCACGAGCAGGCCGCTGCCGACGATCATCGCCGTCCGGTAAAATGTGCTGCGCAGCCCGACCCACCATGCCTGCTCGTGCTGGGACATGCTCAACATGTAAAAACCGTCCGCCGCGATGTCGTGCGTGGCCGAAGCAAACGCCATGATCCAAAACAGGAACAGCGACCATTTGAAAAACGCGGTGCCTTGAATCGAAAACGCGACGAGCGCCAGCCCGAAAGACACGACGAACTGCATCAGCACGACCCAAAATCGTTTTGTGCGCGTGATGTCCACGAACGGGCTCCACAGCGGCTTGATGACCCACGGCAGATACAGCCAGCTCGTGTAAAGCGCGATGTCCGTGTTCGAAATGCCCAGCCGTTTATACATCACCACCGACATCGTCATCACGATGACATAAGGAATGCCCTGCGAAAAATACAGGCTCGGCACCCAGAGCCACGCACTGCGGGAATTTTTTTCGGCCATAAAAATATTTTTCAACGCGCCGGTGGAAAAACCCGCCGCCGGAGAAAAATCAAACCTCGGTTCAACACGTGGAAAATCTAAACGCCCGTCGCGGAAAGGGAAAACTTTTCTTCGTTTCCTTTGCGGACCAACCGCGCCACAATCGGCGCGTGACCATCGCAATCGGCGCCTTTCTCAACGCCCTCGGCATCCTGCTCGGCGCGCTCCTTGGCCTCGCGGCACGCACGCCGCTTTCCGCCCGGACCCAGAATTTTTTCAAGTCGGCGCTGGCCGCCTTCACCGTTTTCTACGGACTGCGGCTGGTTTATGAAAACGTCCACGGGACTTTTGCCGCCGGCGCGCGGCAAATTTTCATCGCCGTCCTCGCCGTGGTGCTCGGCAACTGGCTCGGAAAAATGCTGCGGCTGCAAAAATGGTCCAACCGCGCCGGCCATTATGCCTCGATCCTGCTGGCCGCCGCGCAAAAAAACCCGCCCGGCAGCTCCGCCGCCGGCCTCGTCGCCGCGACCATCCTGTTTTGCGCCGCGCCGCTCGGCATCCTCGGCGCGGTCGCCGACGGGCTGGGGAATTATTTTTACCTGCTGCTGGTGAAGGCGGTCATGGACGGGCTGGCCATGATGAGCTTCGTGAAACTGTTCCGCTGGCCGGTGGCGCTGACGGCGGTTCCCGTTTTTCTTTTTCTCAACGGCCTGACGCTGGCCGTCCAGCTCGGCGCGCGGCCGTGGCTGGACGCGCATTTTCTGGCCGGTTATGTCAACCTCGCCGCCGGCCTCGTCGCCGGCAGCGTGGCGCTGGTGATTCTGGAAATCCGCCGCGTCGAGCTGGCCAATTACCTGCCCGCGCTCGTCGTCGCGCCGCTGCTGGCGCACTGGCTGCGCTGAAAATCAGCTTGTGATTCGGCTGCCATGCCATAAATTAAAATGTCATGGGGAACAATCGGAAACTAACGGCACATCAAAAACAAATCCGCTTTCTGGCAATTTTTTTTGGTGTTCTCATGCTCATCGTCGTCGTTGCCCTGCTGCTGCTCTTGAATCGTCCGGTGGGCGGCTATCACTGAATCAGCCCGCGTTTCCGCAGCATTGCTGCCATCGCCTTGTCCATCAAAAGTTCCGCCAGCGGCTTCGTGGTTTCGTCCAGGGTGGCGACGGCGGACTGCAGTTTTTTCAAATCGCCGGAACCGCCGAAATTTTCCGGCGCCAGAACTTTTTCCACTTCGGCTGCCGCCAATAATATTTTCTCGCGGTAATCATTTTCAATTTCCCCTCCGAAATCTTTGATGGCTTTGCGCGTCGCCGTCAAAGTCTCGTTCGCCTTCAGCTTCGCCTCGATCCAGCGGCGCGCGGCCAGGTCGTCGAACGCGTGTTCCACCGATTCCTCGACCATTTTCTGCACCGCCGCGTCGTCCACGTCCACGGCGGACTTCATTTCGACGATTTTTTCCTGGCCGGTTTTGGTGTCGCGCGCGAGGACATGCAAAATTCCGTTCGCATCAATTTCAAACTGCACGCCCACGCGCGGCACGCCGCGCGGCGCGGGCGCAAAATTAATCGTGAATTTGCCGAGGCTCCAGTTGTCCTTCGCGCGCTCGCGTTCACCCTGCAAAACGTGGATGAGCATCGAGCGCTGATTATCCATCGCCGTCGTGAACAATTCGCCGGCCTTGAGCGGAATCGTCGAGTTGCGCGGAATCAAAACATTCATCAGGCCGCCGAAAGTTTCGAGGCCGAGCGACAGCGGCGTGACATCCAGCAGCAAAACATTTTTGAAACCGCCGCTCAAAATTTCCGCCTGGATCGCCGCACCCAGCGCCACGGCCTCGTCGGGATTCTGCGATGTGTTCAGTTGCGGGCCGCTGCCTTTGTGAAATTCAGTTCCCATCCGCAAACTGCCGCGCGTCTCCGCAAATTCCGCGCAGCCAAAAAGCTCGCCGACAAATTTCCGCACCAGCGGCATCCGTGTCTGGCCGCCGACCAAAATGACCTGGTCCAAATCTTTCGCCGCCAATTTTGCGTCAGCCAAAGCACGCAGGCAGTGCGCTCTCGTTCGCAAAATAATGTCGCGCGTCAGATTTTCCAGTTCCGTGCGCGTTAATTTGCAACTGAAGGAAAAATCCGGCGTAAGAAACGGCAGCGCGATTTCCACTTCGGTTGCCACGGACAATTTGATTTTCGCCTGTTCCGCCGCCTCGCGGATGCGCGAAAGAATGGGGAGCGCACGCGCCTCGCGTGCGGCGGTTGACGCCTCGTCAACCGCAATTGTGCGCGACGAGGCGTCGCGCACCGCAGCCGGGGCGGCTGCGCTCCCCGAAAAAACTGAACAGCCAGCGGCGGTGATTTTTTCGACCAGAAAATCCACGAGCCGCTTGTCCAAATCATCGCCGCCGAGCCGCGTGTTGCCATTCGTTGACAGCACCTGGAAAACGCCTTCGTTCAGTTCCAGAATCGAAAGGTCAAACGTGCCGCCGCCCAGATCATAAACCGCGATCTTGGATTTCTCCTTGAGCTTGTCCAGGCCGTAGGCGAGCGCGGCGGCGGTCGGTTCGTTGACGATGCGTTCGACGGTGAAACCGGCGAGCTCGCCCGCGCGCTTGGTCGCGTTGCGCTGCGCGTCGTTGAAATACGCCGGCACGGTGATGACCGCGCGTGTGACGGCCTCGCCGAAATAATTTTCCGCATCGCGCTTCAATTTTTTCAGCACCTCGGCGGAGATTTCCTCGGGCGAATAATTTTTGCCGTGAATCGGAATGGTGACGGATGCCTGGTGGGGCGACACTGCTGACGAGGCTCGCGAGGACGCTCGCCCCACCGGACTGCAATTGAGCGGATACGTCACGGATTTTTCTTCGTCGGAAATTTCCGCGCCGCGCCGCCCCATGAATCGTTTCACCGAATAAACCGTTTCTGACGGTTTCACGACGCGCACGCGGTTCGCTTCATGGCCGACAACGGCCTCCGAATCCGCCGCTGGAAAATGCACGACCGACGGCGTGAGCCGCTCGCCGTGGGCGTCCGCGATGACGAGCGGGATGCCCGAATCCACCGTGGCGACGAGGGAATTCGTGGTGCCCAGGTCTATGCCGACAATTTTGCTCATGTGCGGCGCAGATTGAACCACCAAGCCGCCCGTAACACAAAGCCGAATCCTGATTTCACTTCGGACATCAGCCGGCCTGTCGCCGCTCAAATCCAAATAGAAATCTCTGCAAAAGTATTTTGAACAACTGACGCGGCGAAGGATCAGAGTAGCCATGCAAACCAAACGCAACGAGCAACCGACTTTTTTTGATCTGGCCGTGCAGCAGCGCGGCAGTGCCAACAAA
>Ga0209483_1001183_pt1 | contig 20343 bp, 18 predicted proteins | sample NGEPerA_FD_184508 | JGI IMG/M metagenome (GOLD analysis project Ga0209483, IMG submission 184508) | Arctic peat soil microbial communities from the Barrow Environmental Observatory site, Barrow, Alaska, USA - NGEE PermafrostL2-A... | ecosystem: Environmental > Terrestrial > Soil > Wetlands >... | reverse complement strand
CAGTACTGCACCTGCCATGCTGGGTCCTCCAACGGTTCGTCGCTCGGGGTTGCCCGGTCATAATGACCGGTCCGTTGCGACGACCGTTGGAATTCGCCCGGTATCCGGCATTCCGGGATGGTCCGCCCCATCAATCGGTCACCCACGGACCGACCAGGAGGACCGATGACCCTCGTCGCGCGACGGTGGAACAATCTCTGGCATGGACGAGCCGCCGGAGCTGCAATACAACGGACACTGGAGGATGGCTGTCTGGGCCCTCCGAGTGGGGTACGTCGGGCTGGCCGTCGCCATCGCGGGCCTCATAGTGATGTCGTTGGGATCCACGCCGTGGGTCCTGGCCGTCGGGGTCATCATCTGGCTCGCCGCCGCCGCCGTGACGTTGTCGGGGTTTTTCTGGTCCCGGCACGAGCTTCCCGAGCCACGGCCTGGGTACTGGTCGATGCGGTTCATGCTCATCCACGACACGGTCCACGCCCGGTCGTCGGCCCAGCGGTCCTGACGACTCCTCCCTTCGCGGCTGCGTCCGCCGTGCGGCAGTGTCCCGTCTTGTCGACCCCACCGGGATGTGCCGATACGGGCGGGCATGGGGTATTCCATACCAATGACGCTGTTGACTGGTAGATCCAATCGACGGTGACCTCAGCGTCGGACCAGATCAGGCCAGAAGTGCCAGACTGGCAAATGATGGTCCTCCTCGCATTTGTCTGGGTGGTTGCTTCTTCCTTGGCTACCGCGGTTGGTACGCTCGTTTTGGCGGTCGCCACGTTCTCAGCAGTACGGTCCTCGAACCGGTCGGCGCGCATAGCGGAGATAGCGCTGCAGGAACAACGACGACCACTCCTTGCGCCATCGCGTCTGGAGGATGCCAACCAGAAGATCATGTTCATGGAGGGGCATTGGGTGAGCGCCCAAGGGGGGCGTGTTGCGGCTGAACACATCGACGGCACTGCATACCTCGCGATCAGTTTGAGAAATGTTGGAAGCGGAATAGCCGTCTGTCAGGGCTGGGCGGTCAGACCGGATCTGTCGCTGAACTACCCCACTCACGCCCCGTTGGAAGACTTCCACCTCCAGTCGCGGGACCTATATGTACCGGCCGGTGACATTGGCATGTGGCGGGATCCCGATTGACGAGCCAAATTATGAGGCCCAGGTCATGTGGCTCAGCGCACGGGGACCCGGACACGAGAGGGCAAGCAGGTGACAAGTCTGTAGGCGGGCCGCTGTATCAAGAAGTAGCCTCCCTTGGTCGGCCACCCGAGCTTCGCGCCGGGTCTTCACGTGCGGAGCACCGAATGGACATCCTGCGAACACCTGACGCCCGATTCGTCGACCTTCCCGACTACCCCTTCGCACCCAACTACGTAGACGTTGATTCCGGCGACGGAAGTCGGCTGCGGATCCACTACCTCGACGAAGGCCCCCCCGAAGGCGAGACCGTGCTGCTGCTCCACGGCGAGCCGACGTGGTCCTATCTCTATCGCAAGATGATTCCGCACCTCACCGCTGCCGGGCTACGGGTAGTTGCCCTCGACCTGGTCGGCTTTGGGCGCAGCGATAAACCCGCCCACCGTTCTGACTACACCTACCAATCTCACGTTGACTGGACGTGGGCAGCCGTCGAAGCAATCGGCCTTGACGCCATCACCCTTGCGTGCCAGGACTGGGGAGGCCTGATCGGGCTCCGGCTGGTCGGCGAACATCCAGATCACTTTGCCCGGGTCGTTGCCGCCAACACGTTCTTGCCGACAGGGGACCGTCCGCCCGGTGATGCGTTCCTCGCTTGGCAACGCTATAGCCAGGATGCGCCCGAGTTCCGGGTGGGCCGGATCGTCCACGGCGGGTGCGTGACCGACCTCCCTTCAGAAGTCGTCGCTGCCTACGACGCTCCGTTCCCCGACGACACCTATCTGCAAGGCGCCCGCCAGTTCCCTCTGCTGGTTCCAACCCGACCCGATGACCCCGCTGCGGAGGCCAATCGGGCAGCTTGGGACTCGCTGCGCCGCTTCGAGCGGCCATTCCTGTGCGCCTTTTCTGACTCCGACGCCATCACCAAAGGCGCCGACCGCTTGTTCCGGGCCGAGATCCCCGGTGCTGCAGGACAGGCACACACCACCATCATCGGTGCCGGCCACTTCCTCCAAGAGGACCAAGGCCCTGAACTCGCCCGGGTCATCACCGGATTCGTAGCCGACACGCCCAGGTAGCCCCGTTCGGACCGGATTCCCCGTCCTCGGAAAACTCCAATCTCGCTCCTCCAGTAGCCCCTGCGAACGCCGGCCGGGACGCCCTTGAACGCCCGGTCGGTGGTCGTTCAGAGGGCCGGCCCTCGGTGCGCAAGACGTGTATTCAGGCGGACACCAGTTCGGCATCCTGGGTCGATGTTCGTAGTAGCCAGTGCTGCCTGCCCCCGTCGCCGTGAAGTCGCCACGCCCAGGTGCTTGTGGCACCGAGGACAAGCCTCCCCCTACGGACCGCTCCAGCAGGATGGGTCACCGCCCGTACCGCCGGCACGTCCGAGGCGTAACGCAGTAGTCGGGTCGCTCGTTCATCCAGATAGTGGGAGAGGGCGCCAGCGGCTCCGGTCGTCGACCGAGGATCCTCTGAGACCGCTCGAGAGCAAGGAGAAAAAGCGATGCATCGGAAACTCGTGATTCTGGGCGCAAGCCTCGTCGTCGCCTCGTCAGCGGCCCTGACGTCGGGTGCCGGGGCGGCCATCCCGCCCCAAGGCAAGATCGGGCCGAACCAGTACTTCTCGGCATCGGTCAACGGCCAACTGGGCATCGGTCCGCCGGCCACCATCCAGATGGCGTGCTTCGGCCCGCTCCGGCCCGGACAGACGGGTCACCCGATGGCGGGACAGACCGTGGAGGTCTTCCGGCCGGAGGTGATCGTCGCACACGAGGGATTCACCGGACCGAACGCTCACAGCATCTCCGCCTTCTTCAATGGCCCACCGCCCTCGCCGGCCACCGCCGCGGGCAACGTGACGTTCACCCGATACGGAGTGTCCAAGAAGATCCCCACCTCGCTCGTGCTGCCCTGTGCCGGGACGGGCAACGTCTACTTCGTACCGTTCCCTAAGACCCCCATCGGTCCTGCCATGGACGCTGTGGTGCCGGTGACCTACGTGGGCCAGCCCTGACGCAGCACTGACCCGGCCTAGACCTCCGCCGGTCGGCCCAACCGAATGACCGGCGCTAGTCCAGGCCGGGTGGTTGCCTGCCCGCTAAAACGTTGCCGGTTCGGGCGCGCCAGAACATTCCTGAGGGCGGCAGATTGCTGCGGTCCACTCGGTAACGGATGCGCCGGTCTACTACGGGAGCGCTCTGGGCTGCTCAGCGATCCGTTGGCCGTCGGAATCGTGCCCGGCCAACTCTCTCAACCTCATTGCGGATCCTCGCCGACTCCAAAAATGAACGGCGGCGGAGCAGTGGCCCCTAACGAATCAGGCGACCGGCAGTCAGCTAGACGTATTCGACGACGGCATCACCGGAACGGCGCGTCGATCCTCCGTGTCCTGCCCGCTCAATTGCCAAAGAATGCGCACGCGGCCCGTGCAGCACGGTCTGCACGGTCGAGTTGTTCGCCCCAGAGGGAGTCCCGAGGCGGAATCTGCACACCCGATCGAGGTCGTCGCATCCGTCACCGGTGACGGTTCCACTCCGTGGTCCATGGTGGGGACGGAGGGGGTCGAACCCTCACTGGGGGCGGTTTAAGCGCCCTGCCTCTGCCAATTGGGCTACGTCCCCGGGCGATCCGACACCTCGAACTGCTTCGACGCATACAGACCATCCGGATTCCCGGACCTTCAGACTGTAGGTCCGACCCGCGGCCAGCGGTGGCCCGGGACAACTCGGACTCGACCTCGTCAGAGCGTCCGGTGGCCGGGCAACGGCCCGGTGACCGAGTTGACCGCGTCGAGTTCGGCCCTCCTGGGGTCATCGATGGAATGGACGAGCCCTATTTCATGGGGCCACGGTCCGAGGACGGTGGTCGGCCGGACAACTGGATCCCACCGTGCCCATGACGCCGATCCGGCACCAGGCACTGCGCATTCAGGCACCCCGGTGCGGGCGAACGATGTCCACGCCCGTCTGATGGCCCCGGACAGGGCGAACGCGTCTTCTCCCCCGCCAGAGAAGGCTTGGATGGCCTCGTTCTTGAGCGTGCCGAACACGAAGGGGATCTCCAGTGCATGACAGGAGCCGAGAACGCCGTCGAATGCCGGCGACGACCACGTGAAGAGATAGGCAAAGGTCCCGACCCCCGGGTCGGCCGCCGCGGCGTGGGCACTGGCGAACCGGACCGTCCCCACCCGGAACACGTACTCGGTGGCGATCGCCGACCACAGGTCCCGGGGCTCAATCGACTCCCCGCGCTCCGACCGGGCTGTCTGCACGGTGGCGATGACGCCATCGGCCGACTCCTGGTCCGGGGTGATCCGCCGCATCCAACGTCGCAGGCCGCCCATGTCGAGGGACATCAGCTTGGGGCTGCCCAGGGCGAAGAATGCCGACTCGTCCCGAGTGGTCCCGATCAGGAGGGGCACCGCAGCCGCTGTTCCTGCGGCCGCCGCCTCGGCCGGTGCCACGGGGACCAGGCCACCGTCCACCACCGGAGTCATCAAGAGACCGGCATCGACTCCTCCATCCTCGTTGGAATACTCGTTTCCCGCCGCCACCAGGCGCTCAGGCGGCAGCGCAACGAGCGCGTCGCGAGTGCAGGGCACTCCCAGACGCTCGGCCAGACGCTCGGCCCGGTCGGCCGCCACCTCAATGGTGCAGGTGTAGGGAGGGCCGCTCTCGACGATCGCCTTGTGGAACAGGCCTGTGGCCGCGGGGGTGGCCATCAGGGTCGAGACACTCATGCCCCCGGCCGACTCACCGAACAGCGTCACGTTGTCCGGGTCGCCCCCGAATCCGGCGATGTGGTCGCGCACCCAGGCCAGCGCAGCCACCTGGTCGGCCAGGCCCCAGTTGCCACACCCCGCCCAGTCCCGACCGTCGAGCCACGTCTGGCCCGACTCCTCGAGGACCGGGTGGGCGAGGAAGCCCAGCAGTCCGAGCCGGTAGTTGATGGTCACCACGACCACGTCTCCCTCGCGGGACAGCACCCCACCCCGGTAGAGGCCCGACGACCCGGTTCCGGTCATGAACGACCCGCCATGCACCCACACCATGACCGGCCGACGGACGTCGTCGAGCCCCGGGGACCAGATGTTCAGGTTGAGGCAGTCCTCGGAGAACTCACCAGGGATACCACCCAGGGCCTCGTCCATGAACCCCTGGGCCTGCGGGGCCGCGGGCCCGAAGGTGTCGCACTCCCGGATCCCACCCCACGGTTCAGGGGGGGCCGGCGGACGCCAGCGCCGCTCGCCCACCGGCGCCGCGGCGTAGGGGATGCCGCTGAACGACCAGACCCCGTTGCGCTCCACGCCCTGCACCCGGCCACCGCTGACCTCCACCACTCCGTGCGTCACGACGACCTCCAGTTCGGGGGCGGATCTGCCGATGATCCAAGCAACTTACCCAGGAGTAGGTCCGACGGGTGTGCCCCTGGCCGGACCCCAACACCCCACACCTCACATGACACCGAGCCGACACCTCCCGTCAACCAACCGTTCACTCCGGAAGATACCGCCCATGAGCTGCTGTTTTTCTGCTGTTCCGCCATTGTTCGCGCCATCCCTGGGCGGTACCGTTCCCGGGTGGCCACGATGACGACCGGACGACGCACCGGAGACACCGCACCGCCACGCGACCTGGACGCCCGTCCGACTGGCCGATCGGTGCAGAGGGCATGGGCCACGGCCGCCACGGTGGCGACCGTCCTGGCCTCAGGACTCCTCTTGGTTACCGGTGTCGGTCCGCTGGCCAGTTCCGACCGGGCCGGCGCGGCCGGTTCCGGGACCTCGACGACCACGACGACGACCTCCCCCACGCAAGGTCAGATCACCGCCGGCGAAGCCCAGGTCACCGCCATCGAGACCCAGATCGCCCAGCAGCAGGCGACGTTGGATGCAGCCACCGAGGCCTACGACCGCTCCGTGGTCGAACTCGACGCCACCAAGGCGGCCCTTACCGCCACGACCGCCCAGCTGTCCGCCGAGCGGGCCAAACTCACCGCGGCCAAGGGCATACTGCGCAACGACGTCATCCAGTCCTACATCAGCGGGACCGCGTCGACCGCCGTGGCCAAGCTCTTCGCCGCACCGAGTGGCAGCGCCCAGACCCGCAGCCTTTACGAGCACCTCGGCATCGGCGACCTGGCCCAGGAGGTGGCCCGGGTCCAGTCCGGTCAGAAGGCGCTGAGCGCAACCCAAATCAAATTGCAAACCGAAGAGCAGAACCAGCAGACCCAGGCGGCCGCGGCAGACCACGCCGCCCAGCAGGCCCAGGCGGCGTCGGCACTCTCTCAGGCCACGCTGGCCCAGGTGAAGGGCTCCCTAGCAGCAGCCATCGCCCAACAGGCAGCTGCCCAGGCTGCGACCGCGGCCGCCACGGCAGCCAGCGCCACCACGCCGTCGGGGCGTCAGGCCGCCGCGGCCCAGGCGTCCCAGGCTGCCCAGGTGGCCAGCACGGTGAGCGGCGGTAGCGCGGCAGCCACCAGTGCCAACCAGTCAGCCAACCAAGCTGCCGGGTCGGGTGGCTCGGGTGGCACGGGTGGCACGGGTGGCACGCCCGCCGGCGGCGGGGTGTCCAGCGGCGGGCAGAATGCCGCCGGTCTGGCCGCCGTGCATGCGGCCATGCACTACTTCGGGGTGCCCTACGAGTGGGGCGGGGCGAGCTACTCCGGGGTCGACTGCTCCGGCCTCACCATGGTCGCCTGGGCCAGCGCCGGAGTGTCGATGCCCCACTCGGCGGCCCTCCAATACGCCGACTTCCCCCACGTCAGCCTCAACGCCCTGCAGCCGGGCGACCTGCTCTTCTACGACCTCGACGGGTCCGGGATCGACCACGTGGTCATGTACGTGGGCCCGACCCTCGACGGCCAGGCGACCGCCTACGGATCAGGGACCATCATCCAGGCCGCCCACACCGGCACCGTGGTGACCTTCGATCCACTCTGGTACTTCGGGCTGGTCGGTGCCGCCCGACCCTGAGCCGGTTCCCGGCGTGAACAGGCGACCGAGGCGACGCGTCCGTCCGGTGGCCGATCGGCGTGACCGCCGATGACCCTGCGGCTCACCATCGTCGTCCCCGCCTACAACGAGGACCACCGCCTCGCCGCCGGCATGCGGCGCTTCGACACCGCCGTTTCGGCGGGCGCCATCGACCTCGACCGCACCGAGGTGGTGGTGGTCGACGACGGGAGCACCGACCGGACGGCGGCCGTGGCCGAGAAGCTGCTCGCCGCCCTCCCCCACCATCGCGTCATCCGCCTCCCCGTCAATCAGGGCAAGGGGGCCGCCGTACGGGCCGGCATCGCCACGGCGCGCTCGCCGTACACGGCGTTCATGGACGCCGACATGGCCATCGACCCACTGGCCATCCCCCTCCTCCTCGACAGGCTCGAGCGCAACGACGTTGTCGTCGGGAGCCGGGCGCTCCCCGACTCGATGGTCGAGACCACCTACGCGGTGCGCACCCTCATCAGTCGTTTGTTCAACGAACTCGTCACGTCCGGTACCGGACTAGGGCTCAAAGACACGCAGTGTGGCTTCAAGGCCTTCCGCACCCCGGTGGCCCGCCTGCTCTTCCACCTGGTCCGGATCGACCGGTTCGCCTTCGACGTCGAGGTGCTGGCCCGGGCCCGTCGGCTCGGCCTCTCCATCGGCGAGGTCCCCGTCCACTGGAAGCACGTGGAGGGCAGCACCGTCCACCCGCTCCACGACTCGGTGACCATGGTGTCCGACGTCTACCGGTCACGCCGGGGCCTACTGGCAGGACCTCCGGTGCCGACCATCGTCGTGCGGCCGCCCGCCGGAAGCTCCGATCCCGGACTGCGCGTTCGGGTGGCGGGCCTGCTCCATGAGTTGCTCGACGGCACTCCGGTATCCGTGGTGGCCGACGGCGACGAACTCGTGGCCCTCCTCGCCATGGTCAACCCGGCCGAGGTAGCCCGTGCCTTCGCGGTCCTCTGTGGTGAGCTGGCGCCGGCCGAGGTCACCCGGCGGGCGTTGGGACTCGACGGCCTCGCCGCCCTCGGCCCGCTGGCCGGCCGGTTGGACGCCAGCGGTCCCCCCGACGCCGGCGGTCCGCCCGACTCCGGCGAGTAGGAAATAGCACTCAAGCACCACCCGAGTACGATTCGGTTCGTGGATACGGACGACGGTGACATGGTGGGGACGGTGGGGCACAGTGGCCACCCGGACGACGCCGACTTCATCGAGGCCATCGTCCAGCACGCTCCCACAACCACGGCAGACGCCTCCGCGGAGGACACCGCCGACACAGCTGTTGGCCTTCCGGGCGGCACCGTCTCCTATCTCCCGGTGGCCACCCGGCAGACGGCGCCCGACGCCGACCCGATCGACGACCCCCGGCGGTCCGACGTCGACGAGTGGGGTCGATCCGAGCACATGCGCTCCATCGTGCGCCGCCTCTACAACCCGATGTACAAGTACTGGTTCCGGGTCGAGTGGGAGGGCCTGGAGAAGATCCCGACCGAGGGTGGGGCACTGCTCATTGCCAACCATGCCGGCGCCATCCCGTCCGACGCACCGGCCATCATGCACGGCATCGAGACTGAGCTGGGTCGCCCGGTCTACGGCCTGGCCGACTACTTCTTCCGCACCCTCCCGATGTTGGGCACCCTGTGGTCCCGGGGAGGTGGCGTACCGGCCCACCCGGACAACGCCTACCGGATCCTGCACGACCAGCAGCAGCTGGCTCTGGTGTTCCCCGAAGGGACCAAAGCCACATCCAAGACCTACTCGGACCGCTACCGGCTGCGCCGATTCGGTCGGGGGGGATTCGTGGAGATCGCCATGCGGGCCGGCGTCCCGGTCATCCCCATCGCCGTGGTCGGTGCCGAGGAGTCCATGCCGATTCTGTTCCGGATCCCGAGCGTGGCCAAGGCTCTCAACCTGCCCTACTTTCCGGTCACCGCCAACTCGCTGCTCCTCGGGCCCCTCGGGTACGTGACCTACTTCCCGTCCAAGTTCAAGCTGCGGGTACTCGACCCGATCACCTTCGACGTCGAAGCGGGCCAGGACCGCTACTCCCGGAGCCGGGTGATGGACGAGGCCGAGCGGATCCGGGCGACCATGCAGGACGCCCTCCACGACATGCTGCGTGAGCGCCGCAGCGTCTGGTTCGGCTGAGCCGGTGGGTCGCCGCGTCCTCATCACTGGGCTGGACACCTTCTGGGGCGGCCGCATGGCCCAGGCCCTCGAGGCCAAGCCTGAGGTCGAGATGATCCTCGGCCTCGGGACGAAGGAGCCGAAAGTCCCTCTCGAGCGCACTGAGTTCGTCCGGTCCGACCAGAAGTACTCGATCCTCAGCCGGATCGTACGGGCCACCCAGGTGGACACCATCGTCCACACCTTCCTCGAGACCAACTCGTCGGCCGTACCCAGCCGGGTCCTCCACGAGATCAACGTGATCGGCACACTGAACCTCCTGGCGGCAGCCAGCACCAGCGGGGCGTCCGTCCGCAAGGTGATCGTCAAGTCCTCGACCCACGTCTACGGGGCAGCCGAGCAGGACCCGGCGTGGTTCCGGGAGGAGGACACCCGCACCGGGCCCGTGCGCACCAAGTTGGAGCGGTCGTTGCTCGAGGTGGAGTCGCTGGTGCGCGACTTCGCCGAGGACAACCCACACCTCGCGGTGACCGTGCTGCGGTTCGCCAACGTCCTCGGCACCGACATCATCACGCCGATCAGCTTCAACCTCCGCAAGCGCCTCCTGCCCTGTCTCGCCGGCTTCGACCCGTTGGTGCAGTTCGTGGAGGAGGATGACGTGGTCCGGGCTCTCGAGTTCGTCACGGCCAACCGGGTACCGGGGGTGTTCAACGTGGCCGGGGAGGGAAAGCTCCCCTGGAGCGAAGTCGCCTCGTTCGGGAGCGCCCATCTCCTCCCCCTCCCGCCGATCCGGCCCCGGGCCTTCGCTGCCCCGCTCGAACGGGTGGGCGCCATCCGCTTCCCTCCAGAGATGGAGGGCCTGATCCGCTACGGCCGCGGCGTCGACACGTGCAAGCTTCGTGCGGCGGGATTCGAGTACCGCTACACGAGTGCGGGAACGGTCCTCAGTTTCGCCCGGGCCAACAACCTGCGCCGGGCCACCGGTGGCTCCACCACCCCGGAGTACCGCTATGAGCAGGATGTGGAGCAGTTCTTCCGCCATTCGCCCGCCGTGGTCCGGGGCGTCGACACCTGACGGACGGAGGTCCCACGTCGGCTTCCGCGTGATTGGTCGGTCCGACCCGGCCGTCGGGCCGACCAAACGCCCGTAGGCGGTCAGATACCTCCGAGCCAGGCGTCACGTAGCTCCTGGCCGCGGACCGCCCACTCCTCGGAGGTCATGGCGTAGCGCACGTGGTCCTCCCACCCACCGTTGATCTCCAGGAAGCCGAGCGCGATCCCCTCGCTGCGCAGACCGAGCTTCTCGACCACCCGGCGGCTGGCTGCGTTGCGGGGGATGATGGCCACTTCGACACGATGGAGTCGGAGCGTCTCGAAGGCGAACCGGAGGACGACCACCACCGACTCGGGGATCAGTCCCTCGCCGGCCACGTCCTTGTCGATCCAGTAGCCGATCGACCCGTTCTGGAATGGACCTCGCAGGATGGAGGACAGCGTCACCTCGCCCGCGAAGCGGCCTTCATGGAAGATGCCGAACCCGAACCCGGAGCCGAGCTGGCGCTCACGCTCGCGCATGGCGCAGCGGGCGGTGAAGCTGGCGTGATCCTCAGCTGGCTGAGGCGCACCCTTGGACCGCGGCTCCCACGGCACCAGCCAATCCCGGCACCGGTTGCGAACCTCGAGCCACGCCGGGTAGTCCGAGTCGACGAGGGTGCACAGGCGCACCCGGCGGCCGGGCAACTCCAGCGAGCGGACCGGGGTCGCCCGCAGGCTGGGCGTCACGTCGGGTCCATGGGCCGCGCCACCGAACGGATGCGGCCGAGCTGGCCCGGGCGGGAGAAGGGGGACGTCATTAGGGAATCGTAGGCCAGCGGGTGCCCCCGGGCGCTACCCCTGTTCACCGCGACCCTGCCGATACCGACGCCATCAATCCCTGGCCGACGGCTCGTGTTCCGCACCCTCGGCGATGGGGTCGAGTGGCGACGGATCGTTCGCGACCAGTCCGTCCACCATGGCCAGCCACTCCTCGTCCTCCCCCGGGGGCCGGAGGGGCAGCCAAGGGTGCAGTCGGCTGAGGTTGGGGTTGAACCCCGGGTCGCCCGAGCGCAGGAGTCCTCCCCAGCGACGGAGGAACTCCTGGTAGTCGTGGTAATACCCGGACAGACCCCGGCTGACGGACTCGTAGTGGGTGAGTTCGGCATGGGGGGTGTACACGTTGCGGTAGCCGGCTTGTCCCACCCGGATACAGAAATCGACGTCATTGAAGGCCACGGCGAACGACTCGTCGAAGCCGCCCACCTCTTCGAACACGCTCCGCCGCACCAGCATGCATGCCGCGGTCACGGCGCTGTAGCCCCGGACCACCCGATCCCAAGAGAAGTAGCCGGTGGTCCCGGAAGGCATTCCCAGGAAGATGTGGCTGGCCACCCCACCCATTCCGAGGACCACGCCCGCGTGTTGCAGCCTGCCGTCGGGGAACAGGAGCCGGGCGCCCACCGCACCGATCTCCGGATCCTGGGCAAGTTCGACCATGGCGTGCAGCCAGCCGTCGGACGTGGCCTCGATGTCGTTGTTGAGGAACAGGAGGAGATCAGACGTGCAGGTGGCGGCGGCCATGTTGTTGATGGCCGCCCAGTTGAACGCGCCCGGGTACTCGAGCAGGCGGGTGGCCGGTCGGTGGGCGATCGAGCGGCGCAGGGCCCGGGTCTCGGGCTCGGTGCTGCCGTTGTCGATCAATACCACCTCGGAGATCGGATGGCCCGACGTGCCGTCGAGTGAACCGAGGCATGTCACGGTCAGCGCGGCCTGGTCCCGGAACGGCATGATCACGCTGACGCTGGGCACTCCCTTGACCTCGCGGCGCACGTGGTAAGCCCCTTGGAAGGGGCCGGGCTCGACGGTGGCATCGAGTCCCCGACGCTCGATGGCGTCCTCGAGAACCCGCCGACTGGCTTGATGGGCCCAGGGCTTGGCGTCAGAATCACCCGCTGCCGAGCCGGCCACCACCCGCCAGTGGTAGAGCACCTTCGGGATGTGGACCACCCGCCTGGCCATCTCGGTGGCCCGCAGCATCACGTCGAAGTCCTGGCTGCCGTCGAATTCGGGACGGAATCCTCCGACCTGACGCAGGACGTCGCTTCGGATGGCCGTGACATGGCCCATATAGGGATAGGCCAGGAGCAGCTCGGGGTCCCAGTCCGGCTTGAAGTGGGGCTGGAACCGTCTGCCCAGTTCGTCGAGCTTGTCCTCGTCCGAATACACAACGTCGACATCGTCGGTCCCGACCACTGCGGCGGCCAGCTCGGCCAGGGCGCTGGGCTCGAGCACGTCGTCGTGGTCGAGGAGGACCACGAACTCCCCGACGGCCTCGTCCAATGCCCGGTTGGTGGCCCGGGAGATCCCTCCGTTCTCCTCCAGGGCGACGACGACGATCCGCGGATCTGACTCGGCCAGCTCGGCCATGGCCCGGGTCAGCAGCGGTTCATCGGAGCCGTCGTCGCACAGGCAGAGCTGCCAGTTCTCATAGGTCTGGGCCATGACCGACCGCACGCACTCCCGGAAATACCAGATGGAGGGTCGGTAGACCGGCACCACCACACTGAGCAGCGGCCCCGTCGTCGGGAGCACAGCTTCGGCCAGCTCCGGCCGACCGGCCCGTTCCTGCTCCCACAGGTGCAGCCAGTGCCAGTAGTCGGTGGCCCGGGCACTGGCCTCATGGCCCCACTCCGGTGGCTCCACTTCATTGCCATCGCCAGCTTCGACGGCGGTGGCCAGCTGGTCGGCCATCCAGGCCAGGGCGTTGACCAGTGCCGGCTCGTCGGCCCCATGCTCGTCGGCCCCGGCATCGCGGACACCGTGGTCGGGGGCGCCGGGTCCGGTCGTCATCGGCCGCGTCGTCCCGCAGGCGTCGATCCGGAGGGTGGAGAGGGGCGCACGGCACGGAGATGGTACCAGGAGGTGCGAGGTCGGGGCGTGCCAGGAAGACACTGCGTCACCGGTGATACCCCGGGGGCGCAGGTACACTCGGGCCGTCCACCGGAGGCCGCTCGGCCGACACGAGGAGAGACACGACGTGGGAACGCCCCCGATTGACCCCGAGGAGTTGCTCCGGCGGATCCGGACCGAGCACCTGGCCCTGCGTTGGGGACCCCTGCCTCCGGACCCGGTCCGCCCCGGGGGGGCCGGCGAGCAGATCCGCAGCCAGGAGAGCCTCGAGTACCTCCACCGCAACTGGATGCTCCCCATCTCCTTCGACGACCCCGGTCGCGCCGGTGTGCGGGCCAAGCTCGGGGGCCGTGTCGGCCGCTTCGTGTACACGGTCCTCGGCCCCTATTTCCGCGCCGAGCGCGACCTGCTCGCCCACATGGTCCGGGTGAACGACGCGCTGGAGAAGCGCTGTGACGAACTGACCAACCGGATCCTGGAGGTCCGCCATCAGGTGGCCGACCGTCAGGTGGCCGAAGCCCGCAACCAGGCCGAGCTGGCCGTCTGGCTGCACCAGGCGCTCCCCGGGCGCGATGGGGACGACCCCGACGACGAGGTCCCGTCCGCCTGATGGCCACCACGGATCGGGATCGGCCGCTCGTCGTCATCCTCACCCCCCACTGGGGCCTGGGCACCGAGCGGGGCACGGTCACGCGTCAGGTGGCCGGCGCACTGGCCTGTTCGGCCGACGTCCACGTGGTCACCCCGGAGGGATCCGCAGCCGCTTCCGGGCCGGACAGCGTCTTCACCGTCCATCGCCTCGGCACGTCCTCAGGCGAGCGGGCCGAGCTGCGCCGGGACCTGGTGCTCACCGCCGTCGCCGCCTCGACCTCGCCGGACGACCGCCGCGGCACCGCCGACCTGGACCGACTCCTCGACCGTGGTCTGGTCACCTCCTGGGCACCGGCCACCGAGGTCCTGGGCGACCTGCGGCCCGACCTGGTCGTCGTCGCCGACCACCGCAATGTCGGAGGGCTGGCTGCACTCGACCGACACGATCCGGGCCTGCCCACAGTGGTGCTGAGTCTGGCCGGGGACGACGACCACCTCACATTCGCCCACTTCGACCCGGTGGTCGAACGAGCCGCTCACGTGCTGGTCGTCACCGAGACGGAGCGGCACGCCGTGGTCGAGCGCTTCGGCCGCGACACCACCACCCACCGTATCGGCGCACCCCTGGCAGCTAATGCCAGCGCGTTCAGCGAGCCCAACACCTGGGTGGGCGACACCGGGTACATCCTGGTCCTCACCGATCGCGAGTCGACAGAGGCCCATCCCCAGAACGAGTTGGCCGGCTTGGTCCGCCTGCGGTTCAGCGACCGACCCGTGGGCATCACCCACACGGACGGCTTCTTCGCGTGGCACGAGGGCCGGGTCAACACGGGGTGGCCGATCGAGCGCTCGAGCGACCTGGCCCGATTGATGGCATGGGCCGCGCTCACGGTCGACCTCCGCCGCCCTGAGCTGTATGGGCGGGCGGCCGTCGAGTCCCTGCTGTATGGGACGCCGATCGTGGTGGCCGAAGACAGCCGGGCGCGCGAGCATGCCCAACGAGGTCGGGGCGGCCTGTGGTTCGGGGACACCGCCGAGATGACGTGGTGCATCGAGTCCCTGCTCGAATCCAGCACCAACGAGGTGCTTCGGGACCAGGGCCGCGCCTATGCTGAGGACGAGTACGGCTCGACTGATCGGTTCATCGACCGGGTGACGGCGGCGTGCGGGCTCGACGTCGCCGACATTCCGGACATAGTCCGGGTCGCTTCCCTTTCGACAGGGAAGCCATCCTCACCGTCGGGCCTCGACGATCAGGCGCTGCCGGCGTCGGCCTGACCGACCCCCAGGAGGCTGGCCACCAGGCCATCGAGGATGTCCGCCTCGGATACCAGGCATTCGTCGAGGCCCAGCTGGGACATCACCTCGTCGAGGATGAGGGCGCCCCCCAGGATCACATCCTGGCGTCCGGGCACCATGCCTGGCCGGGCCAGGCGCTGGGCCGCGGTGTCGGCTGCCAGCGTCTTGCACCAGTGACGGACGTTGTCCGCCGTCAGCACGGCATGGTGCACCAGGTCGCGGTCGTACTCGGCCAGGTGCTTGTGCACCGATACGAGCGTGCTGACCGTGCCGGCCAGTCCCACCAGCCGGTGGGTGCCCCGGAACCGGGGATGATCGGCCACCGCCCGCGTCACCTGAGCGACGACTTCGGCGCGGGCGGCGGCCAGCTCGGCGGCCGACGGTGGATCGTCGGCGAAGAATCGCTCGCTCAATCGGACGCACCCCATCTGGAGCGAGACGGCGGCCAGTTCGGGGTCGTCGGGACCATCACCTGCCACCAGCTCGGTCGAGCCTCCTCCGATGTCGAGCACCAGGAACGGACCCTCGGCCGGGTCGAGGTCGGCCACCGCGCCGGCCAGTGACAGCCGCCCCTCATCGATCCCGGTCAAGAGCTCGGGCAGAAAGCCGGTAGCCTCACCCGCCCGCTGGAGGAAGTCTGCCCCGTTGGTAGCGTCCCGGGCCGCCGACGTGGCGGCCAACCGACCACGGCCGACGCCGAGTCGGTCCATGACCTGGCGGTACTCGACCAGGACGGCCACACACCGCTCGATCGCCTCGGGGGCCAGGCGTCCGGTGGCATCGACCCCCTGGCCCAGGCGGGTGATCCGCATCAGGCGCTCGAGCGGCCGGCCCTCGGCGTCGGCCACCAGCAGGCGCGTCGAATTGGTGCCGCAGTCAATGGCGGCAACGGCCGGTTGGAGAGGCATGGGACCTTGCTAGCACGCGCCCTCGACCCCCACCATCCCGGAGCCCGTCCATGACGGTGGGGTCAGGCCGGGTGCAGGCCGATCTGGCGTGCGGTCCACTCCCCGACCGGGTCGTCGGCCCCGGTCAACCACCATGCCAGGTGGGCGTGGAGGCACTTGACCCCCTCGCGGGTACCCCCGACCCCGCCCGACGGCCGCGGACCGGTGTGGCCCGGGTCGATGAGGGTATCCCGCTCGGCGGCGTAGACGGCGTGGGCGGCGGCGATCCGGTCAGCCGGCACGGCTGCCTCGGCATCGCGCACCCCGCCTGTCGACTCCAGCCGACTCACCACTTCACGGAGGTGGGGGTCGCAGAGCCAGTACCGGGTGGGCATCGGCGTCCCATCGGCCAGGAACGGGGCATTGGCCAGGACGGCTGGCGTCCCGTCCTCCGCCCGGACCACCACCTCGAAGGCACCGGCCGGCACGCGACCGAGTAGCTCGGTCACCCGGGCCACATCATCCCCACGGAGATCGTCCGCGGCGGCACCGGACGGTCCGGCGTCCCGGGTCACTTCCAGAATTCGAGCGTCGAGCCCACCCGGGACCAGAACCCACCGGACGGCTTCGCCGGCGGAGTCGGGCCGGTCGTCCCACCGGCGGCCGTCGAGGCTGGGACCGTGGTGGCCGGCAGGCCCGGATCGGGGCTCATGTTGGGCGCCTGGGAAGGCGCCACCAGCGGCTGGAGGGCCGGGTCGCCGGCCGTAGGGGCCCCGGGTGCCGCGGCGGTGTTCGTGCCGGCCGGGGGCAGGATGACGTAGAGGGCACGACCCGGTTCGACCAGTTGGTAGTTCTGGCGGGCCAAGCGCTTCACTTCGGCATTCGAATTGAGCTGCTGGCGCTGCTCGGCCAGGAGGCCGTTCTGGTGCTGCACGGCCGAAAGCTGGGAGGCTGCGGCCGAAAGCTGTCGGTGCTGGCTCAAGAGGACCAACAGCGGGAGGCTGGTGACCAGGATGACGGCGGCGGCGGCCGCACCGAGGGCCACCGGTATCCGGTTGCGACGGGTCTCGGCAGCAACCCGCTCTGCGGCGGTACTGCCCGTCGGGCGTGCCCGCTTTGTCGTGGGCGTCCGCTTGGTCGTCGGCGCGCGTCTGGTCGCTGTCGTGCGCTTCGTCGTGGTGTCGGCGGACGGCTTGCGGCGAGGCGCCTGTCGAGCCGACGGGCGCGACCGGGTGGAGGATGCCGAGCCGGACGAGGAGTTCGAGGCGGTCCGACGGGCACGGCTCGGAGCGGTCGGACGCCCCGTCGGTCGGGACACCCACTCCCGCTTCTTGGTCGCCTTCGTCTTGGCGTGGCGACGCTCACTCACGGCGCCGCGCTCCACGAGGAGAGGGCGGCCCCGCCCACGAAGGCGGCCGACTCGCCGAGCTGCTCCTCGATCCGCAGCAGCTGGTTGTACTTGGCCACGCGGTCCGACCGGGCGGGTGCCCCCGTCTTGATCTGTCCGCAATTCGTCGCCACGGCCAAGTCGGCGATGGTGGTGTCCTCGGTCTCGCCCGACCGGTGCGACATCACGGAGGCATACGCGTTGCGGGTGGCGAGCTCCATGGTCCCGAGCGTCTCGGTCAGCGTGCCGATCTGATTGACCTTGATCAGCACGGCATTTGCCGTGTCGGCGTCGATCCCCCGACGCAGACGCTCCTCATTCGTCACGAACAGGTCGTCGCCCACGAGCTGGACCCGCGTGCCGAGTTGCTTGGTCAGGGTGGCCCAACCCTCCCAGTCGTCCTCGGCCATGCCGTCTTCGATGGAGACGATCGGATAGCGCCCGACCAGGTCGACCCAGTACTCCACCATCTCGCCCGAGGAGAGGGTCCGTCCCTCGCCCGCCAGCACGTAGGCCCCGTCGTGGTAGAACTCGCTGGAAGCAGGGTCCATGGCAATGGCGATCTCGTCGCCGGGCACCCGCCCGGCCGCCTCGATGGCCTCGACCAGGATCCGCACCGCATCCTCATTCGAGTCGAGATTGGGGGCGAAGCCGCCCTCATCGCCTACCGCGGTCGACAGCTTCCGGTCGTGGAGCACGCCGGCGAGTGCGTGGTAGGTCTCGACCCCCCAGCGCAGCCCCTCGGCGAACGAGGCCGCCCCGACCGGCATGATCATGAACTCCTGCAGGTCGATGGAGTTGTCAGCGTGCACGCCGCCGTTGACCACGTTCATCATGGGTACAGGCAGGATGTGGGCATTGGCGCCACCCACGTAGCGGTAGAGGGGCAGGTCGAGCTCGTCGGCGGCGGCCCGGGCGGTGGCGAGCGACACCCCCAAGATGGCATTGGCACCCAGGCGGCCCTTGTTGGGCGTCCCGTCGGCGTCGATCATGGCCAGGTCGACCGAGCGCTGGTCGAGGGCGTCGAACCCCTCGAGGAAATCGGCGATCTCGCCGTTCACATTGGCGACGGCGCCGAGCACGCCCTTGCCCCGGTACCGGTCGCCCCCGTCGCGCAACTCGACGGCCTCGTGGGCCCCCGTGGAGGCACCTGACGGCACGATGGCCCGTCCGGTGGCACCCGAATCCAGCACGATCTCGACCTCCACGGTGGGATTTCCGCGGGAGTCGAGAACTTCCCTGCCGATTACCTGCTCAATCGAGCTCACTGTGCGCTATAACTCCTGTTCGGCGTGGAGGCAAAGTTACCATCGGCACCACCGCCGCCCGCGGCAACAGCCCCACGAGCCTGCCGTCCGAGGTCGCGTTCCGGTGCGCAGTCATGAGGGTCGCGAGCGTGTCGATCGTCGTGACCACGACGTTGGCGGTCGGGCGCGCATCGGGTGTCCCGTCGACCCGGAGCGGTTGGAGCGGAGGGAATTGGTGATCGGCCGGCGAGAGTCCCGGGCCCGGGGCGACCGGGGTCGGCATGCTCGCCGGCGCCGGTAGGTCGATTACTCCCGCGAGTCGAGCGTCGGCTGGGCACCGGGCGGGGACTCCGCCTTGGCGGACCTCAGCATCCGTTTGACCGGACTGCGCACGGGCGACGGCACCCGCTCGGCCAACTTCCGCAGAGGTGACGTGGCGCGCCAGAAGGCGCTCGATTCGATGGATGCCAGCCGGGCATCGACGAGACTCGCCTCGTGCACATCCCGCTGATGTCGGGCGCGCGCCAAGAGCAGATCGGCCTCCAGCGCGTCAGTCCGGTGGCGCTCGTCGGAGAGCTCCTGGTCCATCGAACGCAGCTCGACGGCGAGCTCCGACCGCTCCGACTCGGTGGCGGTTAGACGGTCGCCCAGCTTATGGCCGGTTCGGACCGACTCAGCCAACGCGATGTTCAGGTCGGCGGCCCGATGCGTCTCGTCGTCCAGTGTGGTGCGGAGCCGGACAAGTTCTGCTGCTGCGTCGAGCACTTCTTCGCCCACCGGTTCGCTCGACTTCCGGAACAACAGCGCATGCGGACAGAGGTACGTCGCGTCATAGTCCAGCGCGGGGGCGAAGCCGTGGGATGCGAAGTGGCGGATCCAGTAGATCGGAGGACGCACATTGATGTGTGTCGGCTCCTCGAAGTCAGAGGGTGTCGACGAGAACAGGATCTGGTGTGTGGCCGATGTCAGGTGCTTGATGGCGACGATGCCGTCATCCTCGGACACGTGTTCGAGCACCTCGATGCACAGGACGAGGTCATACATGCCCCCGATCGGCTCCGCGATCGACCCGACCGAGCAGTACGGGCGCACGTCGGGTCGGACCTCACTGACAGCGAACGACGAGATGTCCCGGCCATGGGTCTCCACCCCCCGGTCCCATAGCGCCTCGACGAGGAACCCGACGGCACAACCGGCATCGAACGCCGTTGCCGGCTTCAGGCTCCTGACGATGTTGTCGGCGACCCCACCGAAGAACTGCTCCCAGTGCGGCTCACCCTTACGATAGGGCGGTGCCGTACCCCGGGAGCAGTGGCTGTCGTAGTACTCCTCGCCGTACTGCGAAGCCAGATCGCGACCCGGCGAATCGTCTGTCGACTGCCCAGGTCCCATGGACTCCAAATAGTACACGACGTGCCCAGGCCCATCCGGTCCTCAGGGCCGGTCATCCGCGAGGGGTGCCGTTTCCGGGGACTGAGCCGTGACCAGGGGATTCTCGCTCGCGTTGCCGGGGCGACGCCAGGTTGCGCACCGCGTCAGCCGCGTGCCTCGACCTCGCCCCGGAAGGCCACCGCCCGCGAAAGCAACGCCGTCTCGGGATCGACCCCGAGCGCCCGCGCTACCCCCACCGCAGCGAAGAGCAGCTTGCCCACGTCATCGACCCGGGACCGGGCACCGCCCTGGCCGTCGGCGACGGGCTCCCCACCGTCCCCGGCGGCCAGGCGGGCCACCCCGTCC